>Ga0209673_1001731_pt1 | contig 18342 bp, 21 predicted proteins | sample AraplaCol_mMS_r2_2_FD_184274 | JGI IMG/M metagenome (GOLD analysis project Ga0209673, IMG submission 184274) | Arabidopsis root microbial communities from North Carolina, USA - plate scrape MF_Col_mMS_r2 (SPAdes) (version 3) | ecosystem: Host-associated > Plants > Roots > Endosphere | place... | reverse complement strand
GAAATCAAGAGTCTCCGCAGGGACAACTGCGAAATCAAGAGTCTCCGCAGGGACAACTGCGAAATCAAGAGTCTCCGCAGGGACATCTGCGAGATCAAGAGTCTCGCAGGGGGACGCTGCGTTACCAATTGAGACCCGCAGGAGAGTGCTGCGTCAACAAGTTCTCCCTCGCAGCAATGAGCCCTGCGATTGTAAGAGTGCGCTCCCTCACAGACGATGAGCCCTGTGATTGTAGAAACGTGCTCCCTCGCCAGCAATGAGCCCTGCCGTTGTATTGTGCTGCTCCCTCACAGAAGATGAGCCCTGTGTATGTAGAAACGCGCTCCCTCGCCAGCAATGAGCCCTGCCGTTGTATTGTGTGCTCGTTCAGGCAGAGCCCGTGGCGCCGCGGGTCTTACCCTAATCCTCTGGCGACAAGCAGGCTCCTCTTCGTAGTGTCAGAGACTAGTATTCGAGTCCATCATAAGCACTCGAAAAAACCAAGACCTGCTCCAAATAATCCATAAAAATCAAGAACCTCCAAGCAGGCTTTGTGTCATGCCTTCGACCTCGTAGATGGTCAAGATCCCGTTCACGTAATGCACGTAGTCTTCAATCGTTCCCTGGAATTGTACACTGAGCGCTCACTTCATACAACATAGCGTAGTAGATGAAGTCATTGAGCTTGCTGACGCGGTATGTGCCAGCGTGGTCATGGCCGGTGGACGCAGTTGCCATTCAAAGTAGTCAACATCGGTGTGAATGCTCTGTCGGTTACAGAGCGGATCGAAATTAGTTTCACTACTTTTTATTCTTCGAGAAGCTTCAAAGTCTTGGTCAGACCCACTTATGTCTGTAAATGGCCTAGCACAGTGGGCTTTGTCGAATTAAAAGCCAGCCAAGGCTAGGGGCTACTACAGATTTGGTAAAGCGCATCTTAAATATAGCTCAAGTAAAGAAATGAATAAAAGAACAAGGTGAAACTGATTTCGAGCAGCCCTATAGCTGGAATAGGGATAAATATATGTGGGCGTGGTGAGGCTTGATGGTTGCTGACGGTGAGGGCGCATGGCTCATGGTTATGGGGTATTGACGTGAGGCGTTGAGTTTGATGGTCGTTGCTGTTGATGGAAGCTGACGGGATCGGTTGACGGTCTTTGACGCGCAGCGGGCCCGACTGAGCGATGAAGTATCCACCGGTAATCAAGACCCGCCCCGCCTCCATACGGCCGTTCCAGGATCAACGCGAGGACCGATATGCAGCGAGCAAAATATTGAAGTGCCGACACGAATTTGACGGTACAGATAGGTCAATGAACTAATGCCTCCCAGGCAGATTGATTTTGACTACAAGGTGGCACACCAGTTACAGCGTGGATCGAAATCAGACTCACCACGTTTTTTTCCTTTGATTCTTTCCCAAACACCTTCTTGACGCACGCTAATTTCTATATGAGCTAGCTTATTTTAAAATACCGAAAGATATTGCTCCGAGGGCTTCACATGATAAGCGTGTTACATGTTTTTTGAAATATACATATGCTCGATACATGCACCCTATTCATATCCCTCTTTTCTCGCCCACCCCTTGCGTTCAGTATTCTTCTATTACGCCAGCGCTCTGACACTCTCACTCTTATTCGCTGTCACGTGCGCTTAGACCGAAATCACTGAGTATTACGATATATCTTGGGACAGCCACCACAGACTTCAGCGCAACTACAGCGCTTTTGCTTGCTCTTATTACTTTGTCAAGGGATTATTGCTCTACATCTTGAGTCCGAACAGTTTTGGTCCGAGGCTCCGAGGTCGGATATACGTGCGATATCGCTCTTAATCAACACGATGGATTTGAGTCGGTCATAATTGGCCAATGAAGTTTCCGAATTAGGGGGCTACGATGGCTGTGTGCCTGCACAAAACAATGTGATACTTTCTCTGATCTAGCCTGTGTATGAAAAATTTCAGGGTCTGTTCACTGGTGGAATCTTGGCTGATCGATGACTTTCGAGCAGATCCTGAACGTCGAAAACTCGCACCCAAATTTTGCGATGATTTATATTGATCACGACGTAAAAGGCCTTCTTGGTCCACCAAGGAATTTGTGATTTGGGGTATCCGAAAGAAGCAAAAATTTGACGTGTCATCTACCAGCACAGCAAAGGTTCCTCTACTTGCTTCAAGATGGCAAATATCAACCCACGGGCCACGGCCCCTGGCTCAAAAAGGCGGATATAGGTCTGATGTAGTGGCGAGGTCAATAATGACAACTTGCGCCACTTTCGAGGGGACGTGTGCGGGATTCCGAGCCCGCAAGCGGGTAATTAGAATAGAGCCAAAATTGGTTTTAGAACTATCAGATGTCAGTTTTATTACTAAATTTGCTGCCGAAAGAACAGAATAGTTCTTAATCGTGCACAAAACATTACTGTGGAATTCGAAAACAGATTCCCCTCGAAGACACATTCGTTCTCTTTCCCAGCGACCCACTAGAGTGTAAACCCCGGATCGCCCTGTTTCATGTCGCTCTCACGGCCAATCACAGCTACTAAAGTTCCTAACAAGGGGCATTCTAGCCAAATTAAGCTTAGAGTGGGGCGTTGGGAAAGAAAGCGTCTGTGTCTTCGAGGGGAATCTGATTTCGAATTCAACTGTATACTATTGAGTGGGAAACCAAAGTGAACAATTAGTTCAGGTGAGAGGATATGATTAAGAAACTTACCCTGGCTCCAAAGACATATTGGAGGTTAGATCTGAGGGCCAAACTGGAGAACGCCCTCCAAGAGAGAGTTCCTTCACGCCGAAGGGCTAGGTCAAGTGGCACGTCCGTGGCTATGTGACAGACTTTCTAGATCCTTGATTATTCATGGAACGCCTAGGATCCTTTGGTACGTAGGCTATGAAGTCCTTACAGATCGAGGATTGTACAATGTTTTCCGAGATAAATGAGACAGACTATTTCGCCCTTATTCGATCACTAGGTGCTCATGCTTTTCTAGAACCTGAGCTACTCTATCCCAACCCTCCCTTTTAGCTCGCGCAAATGGTGTTAGGCCATATATGTCTTCCCCATCCACTGCTACTCCCGCAGCAGTAAGTAGTGTCGTGACAACATTGAGATGGCCCATTGCCGCAGCCCAGCTCAGCGGGGTACGGTCTTCAAAATTATTCGCATTCACATTCACCGACCCACATTGCAATATCACTTTGATTACTGCATCGTGACCATTCTCTGCAGCCCAAGATAATGCAGTTCGGCCATCCACTGAATCACCTGCATTCACATCCACTAGGCCAGATTCAATGAAGGTTTTGACCACTGCTTCATGCCCATTGATGGCAGCCGATAGGTATAGAGTTCTGCCACAACTATCCATGACATTTGCTTTCACTTCTCTGGCCTCAAGTAACCGCCTCACAACCATATCATGGCCATACGTGGCGGCTAAGGATAAAGGCGACTGGCCAAAAACCTTTTCCTTTGGATGCAGTGAGGCTCCAAACTTCAACAAAATGTCGAAAATTCCATTGTGTCCATTTCCCGCAGCCCATAATAGGGGTGTCCAGCCGTCTGGATCCATAAAATCTACTCTCACATTTCCAGTTCTGACCAGGATTTCCAAAACGTGTTGGTGTCCGAGCAGCGAGGCCCAAAGCAATGGCGTTTTTCCTTGTCGGTCATTTTGATCGACTTCTACGTCGTATGTTTTGAGTAAAAGCTTCACGATATTTGTGTGCCCTTGAGCCACGGCTGTAGAGAATGACCTTTGAACACATGCGTGGCTCACCGTCACATCTTGCCTCTTAATCAAGATGTTCAGGACTTCGTCCCTTCCATTTTCAACAGCCCATCCAAATAATTTTGGAGCACCCTCTGTCGTATATTCAATCGTTGCCCCATAGATCAATGCCTTGTAAACTGTTCCGGGAACACCTTTCTGACATCCCCATTTCAATGGGTATCCACCTCCGGCCCTAAGTCTGAAATCCGAACGATGGTAGTCAACTCTAGGTGGTGATCGATCGGCTAGTTGGTAGAGATAGGGGTTAAGCCGTTTCTAGAGGGACTTGTCGCATTGACATAGTGAGTTGATCTCAAGGGATGGTGAATCGAAATAATAGAAGATCATCAATAATAATTCCCAAGATAGATTCGAAAACATAATTTTTATGAGGCTCAGGCGTTTCCCTCATTCAAACGGGGGGCGAAGTTCACAAAGATTTAGTGCCCTCTGAAATTTCCAGCCGGCCGAAAACCAGCTTGGGCATCTTTTAGGGTTTAGCCCAATCGAAGCGAGGTACTAATACGATGTATGGTCAAATATATTGTGCCCGTAGTCCCGACCTCTGAGGATGAGCCGGGGCCTTGCACGAGGCAATTTACTCGACATGGGTGGCTCTTGGTATATCCAAAAGGCTTGACTTGTTGTTTAGTGAGGCTTAGTTTTCTTGTCTACCCCAACGACCCAACTTACCTTGCCAGTTGCTGCGGCACGTGCCTCCTGGTAGGGCCAAATCGGCTGCGTAAATCCGATCCATTGTAGAAAAAATCATTACAAGGGGCCGTCGTAAATTACTATCTTGGCTGCCAGGGTATCTCCAAGACTACTGACCTTTGTCGAATAGATTCGTGTACAGGCCGCGGACATGAGAGTAGTCTAAAGATCTTCCACGTCAGCATGGCTTCGAGTGATCAGGCAATTACACTTACCCGCCATAACAAGTTTTAGTATCATGGGTAGACAGGCTAGGGATGATTCGAAAGGTCAGTCCGATCACAAATGCAAGGTAGTTCAGAGTCAGTTCGTACCGAGGAGTGCCTGGCGAAGTCGAGAACATTCTGCGCCGATAGGTTATGGGGAAGCTTGAGGAAGGCTGTTCGAGGTGGCTACGGCCAGTATTATATATAATGTTGTCCCCAGCCTTTCAGCTTAAGTCAGCGCGTTAATTCTTGCACATTGCGAGGGCAGTTTGTTTCACATTTTGAAGGCATTAACAGCATTTCCCGTTGGAATTACCCGATTCGATATCGATTTTAAGCCATCTGGTTTTTGGCAAAGCGCAGAAAATCTTCAGTCACCGTTGACACCGTTTCAACACTCAGTGCTACCACTGGAAAATATTAACAGCAGGTTTCGAAGTCCATCAACATAAGTCGTTACTCTATAAACTTGGTCATACAATCCATACCGCTTATTGACGATGAATACTGTTTTAATTCAAGGAACGCCCCCCTCTGGGCAACATATCTATTAGCCTACAGGCGACTTGCAAGGTAAATGAGGACTCAGTCCAGGTCGAGTCGTTTCTGGCAAGATCCATTGTATATTCCGTAGTACTGATCCAATATCACGGCAGTTATCTAATCTCGTTCATGATCCTGAGCCTCACTATCTCATTCGCGTACTCAAAACCTGACATCTATTTCCCGAAACGATCAAAGGCCTTCTCACAAGCCCGACATGCCTCAAAATACCTCCAAAGCTGTAATGAAACTGCGTCTTCCAACAATTTTTCTTGCCGCCATTTGGTTGGCTGTTGCCTGCCTCAGCTCCACAGTGGTACATCTTGCAAGCATCTTGCTTGACCATGCAACACATAATTTATCCAGTGGCAGTGGCTGGATTCTGGACATAGAGTTTCGACATCTCATCAACTGAGTCTTTGATGGAACACTGGCTGTGGCGATCACTTCATCTTTTCTTTGTGTCATTGGAGCAGCTTTTCTTTTTCAGCCGAGTTGGCTCAGCAAGAACAGTCAGGCCTGGGCTTTGTATGGCTGCATCCAATTTCTGCTCAGCTTTCCAATTGTATGCATTGAAGGGTATCTTGCAAGTCAAATCCGAGGCTTTCGATCTTCGTTTGAATTCTTCGGGGCTGACAACCATAACTTTTACTATGAGATCATGTACTATGGTTCTATTGGAAAGGCTATATTCTGCACCCTGGTGCTCATAGTTTCCCTCGTGTGGATTTTTATATGCTACTGATAACAGCTTCGGCATCCCGGACATAGGGGCCATGGATCCTCAGTCACATACAGTGCAGTATTCATCAGTATATACACCTACGCAATTGAGACAGAGAGTACAGCAATGTGTAGTAACCAATGACGAGAATCCTTTACGTATATTCTGGAAGATTTGACGTGGGGCCTTATTGTATTTGCAGTACATAAAATGAAGCTGAAGCAAATTATTGACGCAGTTACAATATCTGAAATAGGTCCGGAGATCTAAACACAGGATCAAGTTTATCAAAGATGCAATATGAGAACCTTAGCCTACTCTCGTTGAATGCTGCATTTGGGATAAAACCAACCGCTTTCTTCTGAGCTCCATCAAGAATAAGCTACGAGCCCACATGCGATTCAATTTCCAAATTTCAAAAACACGACGAAAGACCCTGCACCAATGAGAATCATGAGGGCTCCATAAACAGCCTCCCCAATGCCACCATAATACATGATGGGATAATATGGAATATGATCATCACCCTGGAAGTCCGCAAAGGAAGACTGGAACCCGTAGACATGGTCTGCAAGGTAGGCTCCGGTAACGAGGATGAACAAACTTAGAATGAGCTGCACGGCCCCATAGTATATTGGCAAGTTGCGGTTTCCACGCAGCCACCTTGGGCAAACCACAAGGATCACCCCGATAATGACAGATAGACCCGAGGCGAGGGCAGCAATCAAGACGTCTCCAAGGACCTTTCCCATAAGCTGTTGGAAGGAATGGGCAAGGATGACATTGTCAGACTCTTTGATGTCCAATCGCGCTCGGTCTCGCAGCACGATGGCGAATCTCGTAATAGCCGAGTTCAGGATAGCGAGTCCCAGGCCTAGAATGGAGAGGGCCATAATGGCAAGGCGTGTCCGTATCGTATTTCGGGTGGGGGAGCTCGACATCGTGAAGTCTGTGGTCAAGCGATTTGGGTGGTGGTTTGATTTGGATCTCGTACAAGGGGCAGAGATATGAACAAACAGTATGACAGAAGCTCTGTCAAGATCGGTTGACGCATCTTATATGTTGTGCACTACCTGTGGGCAAAGCCTCCCATCTAAATCTAGGCAAAATTTAAGGCACTGAAATGTCTCTGCATTCCTGTTAGCACTTGTCCCCAGGAACATGCGGTCTGTTTCTAGGAATAGTGAGCATCCTAGGAGTAACTTTAATATTTACAAGGGTCTCGCGAGACTGTGAATGTAGACCTAAATCTACGGTACATGAAGTCTCGCTATGAGTACGCCTTGTTTTCAGTAAACAAAAGATTTAAGGAATACATCGACTATCTCCACCGGCGTGTCGATCGTCAGACAATCGAAGAGATATAACGTTATATTACTTGTCCTCTTGGGAAGCATGGCTCAGCTTTCAACCCTCCTGCGTGAGTGAAAAGCACTTGGACAAGTCTCAAAATGACTAGAGGTAGCTAACTCGTCTGATCAGCCCTTCAGACTACTTCTGCTCTAGTTGGTCGAACGCTACACAGAAGGATTACCGATGCTTCTCACTACAGCAAGGCGGGCAGGCCGCTTTGTCCTTTACTATTATGCGAAGAAACCTGCCATTCGCCCAAAATCTACTTTGTCAATCTGATGTTGATATCAATGATGGGAGCCCCAAAAACCAGCCTCCAATCCAAGTCGCTCTGGAATATCAACAATATGACGTCTTTGCAAGACTCGCGTATCGATATTGACATTCAGAATGACCAAGGTTACACTGCACTACACCTAATCGTCATATACGACGATCTCGTTCATTGAAAATGCTCTTAGATCATATCCACATCGACATCAACCACCTGGACGCCTCGGGCAATAGCGAACTGCTTCTTGCTGCCATGACATATGACGGTCTGGATCCCAAGAGAGACGCGATCATAGATATCCTCGTGTCTCATCTTAAGATCTTGGTGGATATACAAGACCACAGAGGCCGTTCGGTGCTGTGGCATGCCGCAAACACAAGCAATCGGAGACTGATTCTGAGACTGGCGCGGCTGCCGGGTGGGGATATAGAGGCGCCGGACGATAATGGTGTGACTCCTCTTGACCAGGCCAGGAACAGAGAAGTCTTCGAGACAATTGCGCTTCTGCACAGCCTTGCTGTGAGTAAGGGTGGGGGGATGCTAATCCCGACATAATTCGGCATTCGCAGACTAGAACAATACAGTACAGGGAGAGGCTATTAAAGTATTTTTTGCTAGCTTTGACTAAGGCCTTCTTTCAAGCAATTAATCTCGATGGGGTTTGTCAAGGGGCTCTCGTGATACTAGCACGTTGCACGGAAAGGTTGCACCGTTCAGGATGATCACCGACTGATCAAGCCGATGGGGCAATTTGTTCAGAAACATATTCTCAATGTGTATGCAGCTTCCATGCTTATCAACACTACTTTTAAACAAAAAACAAAAACTTTTTCCTCGGCTCAATACATGCACCACGGACACATCAAATACCACTAGAACCCTTCAGGATGAGCAATCGAGAAACGCCAATCGTGTTCTCAGAAGTACTCTAGTATCAAATCAAGGAAAATAAATCTATCCAAATGCCGTGTCGAGTTGGATAATCCCGCTAGTTCGACCAGGCTAGTTGTATGGCCCGCACGAGCTCCGACATCCAAATAACCAGCAGAACGGTATTGGGGCCTTCGCACTCGCTGAATCATCATTCCAGGATAGAAAAGGCTATCAATCTCTCATCGTGGGGATTGACTATATCTCATGCACACATCGGAGGGCGTAGGGCAGGAGCAAAGCACCAACTCACACAGACTATGATATTGAGATTAGAGCACTCTGTGCAAGTCGGCGCACGCTTAACTTGAGCAGGAAGTCCAGAAACGGCACGTTCCATGTGAATTCCGCTGTGGCGCGCCGAGAGAGCTTCAGGGTGAGAGCTATTACTGGAAACTTCCTTTTTCGGCAACAGACCCGATAATTCTCCGGTATTCGTTGCTTGACAGATGTCTTTGGTCATCAAAAATGTTCAACATCCCATCGCTCTATTGGGTTGTCCTGTCGCTATGTCTCAGGCGTCGGCTTATGCCTGGTAATGGCCTCTTGCCAACAATTATCTGCGGCTGCAGACAGCTGGTTTTACGATAGTTCGCTCGTGTCATTCCTTTGATTTATTTCTTAGACTAGACAGTCCGATACGATTCATCGATGGGGCCAGGCGGGTCTTCTTGATTTTCAATTATGCCGAGGGTGGGCTTGGCGGGTACGACCAAAACCAGTACACTCGGTGTGATTAGTACGAACGCCACCATCGTAACTACCACGATCGCGAGTACGTCCGCCTCTCCGACCATACTTCCTATGAGTTGCAGGAAAAACCCGACTGAGAGACTTAGATGATACACCAGCACCTATCTCGATGTCTGGTTCTTCAACTACCATTCCCGATTTGAGAGGTAGACCCCCAGTACCACCGTACTTCGCCGTGAGCAGCCATTTGCGGTCCGCACAAGTAAGTCGTTTGAGAGGGATGACGCTGATCCCAGTCCGATAATCGTTGCACTCACGTGGGCCAAAACCAACTCCCCACCCAGTGCAGAAGTGAGCCTCACCTGAGTCATACCAACTTGCCTCTGTGCGAGCCTTCAAGGCATCCCGGCGGCTGAGCATCTTGATGAAGGCATGGCGCTTCTTGTTGTTGATAATGCACGTTTGAATGATGCCGAAGTTCTCGAAAATCGAACGAAGACGGGATTCGGAGGCAATACCGTTGACAAAGAGGGTACGGCTGAGAATTTTGATATTACCCGATCCTATCGAGAAGTCCCACTCAACGAGCTGGGGTAGGGGCGAACGTATAAGGGAGCTGTTCCGCGGCAGGGACACCGACTGACATCTCTGACATGATGGGCTATGCTCGCAGTAATCATCACCTCGGAACCTACGACAGTTATCATAATGCTGGTCGTCTGCCAGCTTCGGAGAAGGGTTGGCCTGTAGCAAGACATTGCCATCATCGAAGCATCCGAGAGAAGCACTTTGGTCATTTAGGGGAGCACGAGTGTTGGCTCTTGTCCGTGGGTTGACTTTCTCGGGGTCAACGAAAGAAGCGTGATACGGACCCGTGCTTGACGATAACGCGGTGGTAAGTAGGCTGGTGGGAAAAGTATGTATAGACATGCCCTTTTGAACAGGGTCAATCAGTGGGTCATCTTTATTGATGATTTCTTTTGCCGCTGCCGGTGCATCTGAAAGGCTGAAGCTGAGGGCCGTTGAATTGTCTCGTCTGCTAAAATGAGAATCTTGACGCCGAGAAACAGCAATTGAAATTAAAAGACAGAATAGTTAAGCACCTGAGGGGTGGAAATTTACCTTGTGGCGAGGCGCTAAGTTTGGCGCGAAATGAGATAAGCATGGCAGGCGGGAAGGTATCGTTATACTCCCAGATGTCGACGAGTTGCTTGATCTTCTCCTATATTGTCCGAAGACAGACATGTCAGCTACCGAATGCGACAGAAAGATACAACGCTCAAGGTATATAAATGCAGTCTGCCACCAGGGGCCATGGACATGATTGGCACTGTGGCGCGGGCCAGTCTGAGTATTCCGGTAGTGTCTATGTACCTGATGTTTTGGAGGTGCATTATTAACGATATCGGTCATCAAAATAGGCAACAACTTGGTCGATCGATCGACGCCACCAGCGAAACTCCCATCTGGTGCGGCACTTCGCGGAGGTCGGCCATTCTGGCGAGTGATATGTTCCCAATGCCGGACAATGGAGTCAATCAGATAGAGAACGCCGAGCTTGTGAGTACCTGGTGTCTCCTTGAAATGGGTGAAGAGCTTTCGAACAATAGAACTTTCGCTCTTTTTGAGAGTCAGCATCACATCAGCTGTGGTTCTGCGACTCCTGCGTTCAACCATAACAAGATCCGGAAGGGTAGTGAAAATACCTGAACATTGGCGATGCATAGTCTAGTGATATTATGTACCCTGGAGCTTGTAATTCCTGGGGGTTGCAGAGCTGACATGGACTGGAGTTGGTTCTCCAGCTCCGCTACAGCTGACGACATCATGGGTTGCCACGGGATGACGTGAATAGCGCGACCGCCCGGCAACGTCTCCAATAAAGATGCCAAGTAGAATATTTCCACGTCGAGGCGATAGTGCTGTGCGAAATGTTGGAAATGATTTGCAGCGATCAGAACAACCCAGGGTTACACAATGCCTAGCTGTTGCTAGTTCGCGAATATCAGAAGAGTCAATCTGGAGACAACATCTTAGAGCGATTGGGACTTCATCGCTACTGTGCTCCAAGATACACGAGTATGTTATAATCACCACAGATCCTATTATGAGCCACGCGCCTATAGCCGGATGCAAGTCAGGAGGAGGAAAACGAAGGCTACGGGCAAACAAAAGCAACCGCGGATCACACGAGAATTCGAGGACCGGCCTCGGTGCATTAGTTGATCCGTATATAGCTGTTGGATAGATTAGTGGGCCGTAATAGTACCAACCAATAGGAGATAAAAATCAAGTCTGAATTGGTGTTTTGCCTATGACACGCATTTTAGTTATAACTAGTTAACTAGTGAAACGGGATAGGATGCTCGAGGCAGCACGGTCGGTACGTGCAGGTCGAATGGGGCAGAAGGATGAGGGTAAACAACACCCCAACTAGGGCTAACTGCTGGCACTCTCTCGAATAGGCTGGAACTCTTGTAATTGATTTTGGGTGATGCTAAAGATGCTATCTAAATAATTGTATATAAGGCTCCCTTCCAAATTAGGCCAACTTCCTTACATAATCCCTATACTGGTGGGCAGGTGAGAGAGACTCTGTCTCATTCATTGGCTGAACAGGGATCACATGACCATCTCTCCCCACTAGATTCCGCGCCGCAAGACCATTTCGCGACGTGATCAGGATTGATCCATGGGCGGCCTGCGGCAGGAAGCCTACCAGTGGCCCTCGTTCATTCGTTATATCATCACTGAAGAAGATCCCATCGTCATCCGCATTATCTAACACCATCAGCCAGCGCCCATTGCCTGAATCACACAGCCACTGATATACGAGCTGGAGGATGTTCGTCTTCGGATCGTCTCGTCCCGAAATCTCCGCGACAGCGGCAACCTGCTGATAGCTCTGTTCCAACCGCGCCGCACTACTCGCGTGAATCCAAAAAACCCACGTGTCCGGTGTTGATTCTCGCATGCGATAAGAGTACTCGATGGCTGTCTGGGTTTTTCTAATGGGCAGTATGATTATTAATTAGTTGTCATTCATCGGGCTTTCTAATGGGATAGCTAACCCAACGCCGGCCAACCCGATCAATGCCACCCGCTCATGACGCTGGCCGATCGCTTGGTGTCTTTCATCGATCGCACTGATCACAGCTTCTCGGCCCACAAACATCATATCCTTCTGAAAAGGCACGGTAGAACACGGCTGGGGCGGGTTTTTCTGTTGGTCTCAACCAAAAAATGGTCATTAGTCCTGGCTTGATAGGGAGCTATGTATTGTAAATCTCACCTGGAGGCAGATAGATTACTCCATAATTGTTTCCCACTTGGTATAATTGTTTCCCACTTGGTTCCCCCGGTTATTGCTGCCGAACGATATAGAGGACATAGTGTCTTCGTAATGCGTACCTGGGGAAATCAACATCAGGGCTTCCAGAAACTGGCAGAATATTGATTCTCAGCCTCCGTATCGTGTGGCCAGGGTGCTGAGATTCACGAGATGCTACTGTTCTATCTTCGGATATAACTCACCTAACCGAGCCGCCACCACTGTGGTTTGTATTCAAGCTCATTGACAGAATCATAGGAGAAATGTGAGTGGAATTATGTCCTCCGTTGATAGATGACCACCTCAGCCTGCCCGTGAGGCTGAATCGACCGACACGTGCGGGGTATGAGCATACCCCTCCAATCACTACTAGTATTGCTTCGTAGGCACAGCTGTATACCGGATGCAAGTACCTCCTACATCATTTCTTGACACACAATTCAGGCCACATGGATTCTCAGTCTGCTATTATCGAAAGGCTATTTTCCTAGACAAGCTAATGACCATAACCTTCCCTTCACTTCATTATGACATGACCCCTTGTCCTGACATCACGTGTAGCAATCTGAAACTACACTTTCCTCGGTTTAGCTCAAGACTAGCCATTTTAGACTTAGCGCCTAGTGAGAGAGCGGTTGTACGTAAAGCCACATCCAGGGCGAACCGAAATTTTTCTGTTCCTCGGGGGATCGCTTTGACCCTGAAATCCACGTGACCGATGCACCATTCCCAGGCGGGAAATGCGGGTTTCTGCCAAAACGACTTCTCAACTTCAATCTCGCCAAGCACTGTAGCCCACTCAATATTTGACAGTCCCTGTAGTTTCTATCCTGACAGAATTGGCCATCAATGCCTTTCTATGTTAGTAGCAGGTCAGTGCTCCATGCCGGGGTAGGTATGTACGCAGGGGCTAGTATTTCCGGTCGATGTTGTGACCTTTCATTGGTCGGATAGGTCAACCGGCCACATGGAATCTACCACAGTGCTAGGGAGTCAGTACTTTGGTCTAGCCAGCTCAGAGCCAAGTAAGGGAGAGGAATATAACGGTAGCCGTATTTAATATTAGTACAGTCGCACTGACAAGGATGCAGAAGACACGCCGACTTCGAACAATTCAAGTTCACGATGGACCAGAACCTCAATTTGGCTTTGAATCCGGCTCTTGAAGGCATCTTTGGATCAGACTTGTTCTGTTTTCCGGGCTTTGTCTTGGATGAATCGCCTCAGCTGGAAGAAAATGATTCCTTGGAAGATTTGTGTTTCGACCACTATCTTGCGAAGCAGACTGAGTCACCGTTCGGTTTGAATCCTAACCCCATTCAAAGAGAACAAAGTGATAAAGTTGCAATACCACGCATACGCCAAGTAAAAAGCTGGAGCAGTCGATCTCGGGTTAGTCTCGCATGTAACTCATGCCGTACGATGAAAGCCAAGTGCAGCGGCCATCGACCGGTGTGTGTCCGGTGTGAAAGACTCAGGGTTGAATGTAACTATGGAGAGCGAAAGCGACAGAATACTGGGAAGTATGCAATATATAAAGCAGATGCAGAGATAGAAGCAGTACTGACCAAAGCTGCACACTACCAGGATGGTTGAAGAACTTAAATCTCAGATTGATGAGCTTGAAAATCTACTAAGTGAAATTTATCCAACACTCGATGCCAGGTCTGCCCATCTTGTTGATCAATCAACGGTGAAGGTAGCATGATTTCCAATTCCTGGAGGATTATGGTCGAGAAGAGGATTCCTTACTAACGGACGGCTCCTAGTTTGCAACACACTATCGACCCAAGCTCTCCCGCGCTGCTTCTTCGGTGACATATAACGTGCCTGAATGCCCTTCAGATACGCTAGGGTATACACCCGAATATTTCAGTATGCAAAGGGGCATTCGGATACCTGGATTTATCGGGGAATTATCAGCAGTTGCATGCCTAAATCGCCTCAAAATCACCCTTGAAAAAGACCATATCGTACCTTCGAGCTCACAGCAAGATATGGAGGGACAGCCATTCTCACCGCTTGATTACTATCAGAATAATTCTAAGATGGTAATTAACGAAGATGTTGATACATTGAAAAAACCAGAACGGGTCCTTGCAGATCATCTGATTAGAACGTACTTCAGAGTTGTCCACCCTTTCTTCCCTATCATCGGCAAAATGGCATTCCTCAATCAATACAATCAGTTCTATTCAGATACAACAGTGAAGCCAAGAGATCAATGGCTAACCGTATTCAACTTCATCTGCGCCATTGCACACATACACACCCCGCCAACGCAAAAAGCAACTTCTAATAGTGAACACGCTCATGCAATACATTTTTCGAGAGGGTGGATGCTTAGTATGGATAAGACCTCGCTGCGCCATCATGAAAACTTGCAACAGGTTCAGATCGAAGGCTTGGCAGCATTCTACCTGCTCTCTGTTGGACAGGTCAATAGGTAGGTGAATAATCGCAGGAAAATGTCCTAGAAGGTTCTTTTCTGACCGTGTGAATTTTTTGTGAAGATCGTGGAAATGCTGCCATGTTGCAATTAGCTCTGCTCTAGCCATGGGACTCAATCTTTGTAATGAAAGCACGGCTACTGCTTCACTTTCGAAAGAAATCAGATACAGGGTATGGTGGTCTTTGTATGTTCTTGATATCTCCCTTTGGGGAGTTACAGGACGTCCATTGGCAGTTCCTGGGAGATTCTGTACAACACCACTCCCGTCACCCTTTGAGGAGAAAGTTTTTGCCGCAGTGTCAATTCCAGAGCCCACTGAAGACAACATGGCTCAGAAGTATCTACAGAATGAGCTCCCTGAACAAACTCGCCCAAATACATCGATTGAGTCTAGATTTGACAAGAGATCAGAATATTCATCTTCAACAACACGCTCCCTGTTCAAAGATGAAACCTTTTCATCGTTTCGTACTGATAATGCCCCCGAAAGCGATTCATCATGCTTTCTTTACATCGCAACGCTTTCAACTATATTGCGGGAAGTGATGGAAGACATTTACGCACCCAGTGCAGTGCAAAGAGAATGGGCACAAATCGAACTTAGGATCAATTCATCACTCAGGAAAGTTGATAATTGGCTGTTATCTCTCCCTCTGTCATATGGCCTCCGGGACACAGACGGGACCAGGCCTTTGAAATGTCAATCCAGAAGGCTTGCTTTACAACTATGCTACACCAAAATCATGATAACGCAGCCGTATCTTCGCCGGCACATGTCTACTTCTTCAGAAGCCTTGAGCTGCCATGAGTCCTCATATAACCCTATAGCAGAGATGTGCATCCAGAATGCAAGCCAGCTCCTAGACTTGCTACCAGATGAGCCCAACTTACCTTGGCTATTTGGTGTATGTCCTTGCTGGAGCGCGCTCCATTACATCATGCAGACGATAGGTGTGTTTTTGACCGCGTTGATTTTGCAGTTCGAGTTCTCAAATTCTAGCCGTATCGATATGGCCGATAGACTAGTGAAGGCATCAATGTGGCTAAGGGAGCTGTTCAAGGTAAATGAATCTGCGCGTAAAGCTTGGTCAATTACTTCGGATATAATTGCAAGTCATAGCGCTCAGCTTGGCTTCTCTTCTTGGTCACTATCAGGCGCATTGGTTTAATCCTTTATTCAGGGGACCTCGGCTTTAAATTATCTGCTATATAGCATAAGGTTGCCAATGCATTGATCTTTGACCGTAACACCAAATTCATCCGCTATTAGAACATGGAAATTACCAGCCTTTTGACTGTAGAGGGAGATAAGATGACCTGTAAGTAATGCTGCTGGAGAAAATGAATATTTGTTTGCAGATGGACACTTGCGGTGATACTGTCTATCAAAGTTGTAGATGAGACTGATAGGCTTTCCACATGTGGCATAATGAAGGTTAAAGCCTTTCGGTGGTGGTGAACCTGACTTCAAACTGCGATATTTAGAATGGAAAAGCCATTCCAGGGATCTACTTAGATAACGAAGTTTTTGAAGAAAAGAATCGGTTCTCTCCTGGACTCTTAAAGTCCCTTCATGTATCAGGCATTGCACACATGCTCTTGGGCAGATTTAGGCACCACTTTTCTGTTCTGTTTATCAACATGGTTATTCGGTTGACAGGTTTATTGTTAAACGGAATCCATCAAAGAAGACCGAAAATCGGAATCATGGAATGAGCCAGAAAAGATTCAATTTATGAAAGCCAGTGTCTCACTGTAAGCAAAATGACACAACTAAAGAGGGAATCAATTATTCATATAAGTAGTACTAGATAAGGTGTGTAAGGAGCGTACAATTGCTAATAAGCAATCAAATAGAAGCGAAAATGATATGAAAAACATCTCAAATCGTTGCGAGAACATCCGAGTTTGAGAAAAACCATCCTTTGCATGCTAGTCAATGATCAAGAGCCGATTGGACTGAGAAACTCATCGAGGCTGAACAATAGCCCTCGTTTATCAGAGGCAATTGAAATGCGCTCTCGGCGTGACCGATAGCTTTCGTTGGATTTGGCGAGAATCGGCGTAATTTATTTTCCGTCTATTGCACCGATAGCGTGGCACTGTCAGATTTGAGTTAGATGGATTTTTGTTGTCAATAAATGTTATTGTGAATGACCTACCTTGTTACCACTGCAGCAGGCGGCGGTCTGTTTGCAGTAGGGCTCCTCATGAGGCGAAGAAGCAAAACCTTTGAATGTTCAGCCAATATCCGGAACTTAGGAAATATGTCCAACGTACCCAAGATGTTGATCTGGCCAATTAGGTCAAAAGACATACAAGCAGAGTCTTCATTGCCAATGAGCTTTTTGACAAGGCCATCTTTGAAGAGGTCAAGATCAAGAAGGGACTTCTCTCATTCTTGAAGGTTGTGCAGCATGCTGCGTTGCCGAAGGTGCAATGGAGCTGCGACGGCCACGAGGGCTTTCCCCGGCGACTGCGCGGCAGTTGTTTTCATCAACGGTGGCCCCGGTGGTCGACTATGCCTCGAATGTCTGGATGCACGCATTTAAGAATAAGAGCATCGGTCCGATCAATCGAGTGCAACGGATAGGTGCACAAGCCATTGTGGGGACGTTCCTCACCGTTGCAACCAGGGTAGCGGAGGCCGAGGCCCACATCGCCACGGCACGACACTGATTATGGAGACGAGCCGTGAAGATGTGGACAGACCTCCACGCACTACCAGAAACCAATCCTCTCCGAAGAAACACAGATCGGATCAGGAAATTCAGGAGGTACCACCGTTCACCACTATACCAAGTGGCGGACGCGCTGAAAAACATCGATATGGAATCGCTGGAAACCATCAATCCGTTTACGCTAGCACCATGGGAAACACGCGTGGAAACTGATGATGAGCCCATCTCGGAGGGGTCAACTGTACCAGACGGATCAATGCAAGTCGCGTTCAGCAGCTCCGCACGGAACGAGCTGGTCGGGTTTGGAGTGGCGATCGAAAAACAACCACCACGCCAGCGGAAAGTAAGGCTGAAGGTCTTCTCCGTTACGTTGGGTGCGAGAACAGAGCAAAATCCATTTTCTGCGGATCTCGCGGCAATGGCGCACACATTGAAGACACTCGTGGGACTGAAAGATTTTAGGATTACACTGGTCACGAGTAACAAAACGGCGGCTCTCTCGCTGAAGAATCCGCGACAACAGACGGGTCAGGAATTTGTCTGCCAAATCTATAAGCTGATGACAAGACTGCAGAAAAATGGAAACCGGGTCAGCGTCCGGTGGATTCCTACAAGTGAAGACAACAATCTACTTCGTCTGGCGAAAGAACAGGCCCGAGACGCAACACAAGAAGACGCCG
>Ga0209673_1001728_pt1 | contig 18356 bp, 14 predicted proteins | sample AraplaCol_mMS_r2_2_FD_184274 | JGI IMG/M metagenome (GOLD analysis project Ga0209673, IMG submission 184274) | Arabidopsis root microbial communities from North Carolina, USA - plate scrape MF_Col_mMS_r2 (SPAdes) (version 3) | ecosystem: Host-associated > Plants > Roots > Endosphere | place... | reverse complement strand
TTAATCCTGCTGTCATGCGGCACCTACGGCAATGTAATTCGCGTGCTGGTGCCGCTGACGGCATCCGACTTGCTTGTGGACGAAGGCCTGGCGCTTCTCGCGGACAGCTTCGCCGCGCTGCGCTGATCGGTCCCTTTTCTTGAGCCCCTCCATGACGACAGCAGAACCCTTGGTGCGCTTCCAGCGCGTCCAGAAAACCTACGACGGTGAACACCTGGTGGTGCGCCAGCTCGACCTGGACATTCACCGCGGCGAGTTCCTGAGCCTGCTCGGGCCTTCGGGCTCGGGCAAGACCACCACGCTGATGATGCTGGCGGGCTTCGAATCGCCAACCTCCGGCGAGATATTGCTCGACGGCAAGCCGATCACCGGCACGCCGCCGCACAAGCGCCACTTCGGCATGGTGTTCCAGAACTACGCGCTGTTCCCGCACCTGAGCGTGGGCCAGAACGTGGCCTATCCGCTCACCGTGCGCAAGGTGTCCAAGGACGAGCAGCAGCGCCGCGTGCAGCGCGCGCTCGACATGGTGCAGCTGCGCGGCATGACCGACCGGCTGCCCGGACAGCTTTCGGGCGGCCAGCAGCAGCGCGTGGCGCTGGCGCGCGCGCTGGTGTTCGAGCCGCAGCTGGTGCTCATGGACGAGCCGCTCGGCGCGCTCGACAAGCAGCTGCGCGAGCACATGCAGATCGAGCTCAAGGACCTGCACCGCCAACTCGGCGTGACCTTCGTCTACGTCACGCACGACCAGGGCGAGGCGCTCACCATGAGCGACCGCGTGGCCGTGTTCAACGAAGGCGTGATCCAGCAGCTGGACACCGTCGGCCAGCTCTACGAGACACCGTCCAATCGTTTCGTGGCCGGTTTCGTCGGCGACAACACCGTGCTCAAAGGGCAGCTGAGCCGGGGCGGCAAGCAGGCCGAAATGACGCTGCCCGACGGCCGCGTGCTGCAAGGGCTCAACGTCAGCGGCGCGGCCGCGGGCACGGCCGTCGAGGCCTGCATCCGCCCCGAGCGCGTGGTGCTGCACCACCGGCCTGAAGCGCAGGGCGCCAACATGCTCGCCGCCGTAGTGGCGCGCGTCATCTACTTCGGCGACCACCTGCGGCTGCTGTGCAGCGTGGGCGGCGGCCAGGCCGAGGCCACCGTGAAGCTGCCGCTGACCGGCGTGGGCGGCGCTGCCACCCCGCAGGCCGGCGACTCGGTGGCACTCGAATTTCCCGTTGCGCATGCGCGCATGTATGCGCTCTGAACCCAGTCCCGTTCTCGTTTCCGTTCATCACCCAGGAAGATACCCGCCATGAAAAAGACTCTCCTTGCCTGCACCGTTGCGGCCAGCTTCGCACTGCCTGCCTTCGCGCAGCAGCAACTCACCGTGGTCAACTTTGGTGGCGCCAACGCCAACGCGCAGAAGAAGGCTTATTACGAGCCCTACGAGAAGACCGGCACCAAGATCATCCCGGTCGAATACAACGGCGAGCAGGCCAAGATCAAGGCCATGGTCGAGACCAAGAAGGTCACCTGGGACGTGGTCGAGGTCGAATCGCCCGACGCCGCGCGCGGCTGCGATGAAGGCCTGTTCGAGAAGCTCGACTATTCGAAGATCGGCAACAAGGCCGACTTCCTGCCGGCCGCGGTCACCGACTGCGGCGTCGGCCTGTTCGTGTGGTCGACCGTCATGGCCTACAACGGCGAGAAGCTCAAGACCGCGCCCACCAGCTGGGCCGATTTCTGGGACGTGAAGAAGATCCCAGGCAAGCGCGGCATGCGCAAGGGTGCGCGCTACAACCTCGAGTTCGCGCTCATGGCCGACGGCGTGAAGCCCGCCGACGTGTACAAGGTGCTGGGCACCAAGGAAGGCGCCGACCGCGCATTCAAGAAGCTTACCGAACTCAAGCCCAACATCCAGTGGTGGGAAGCCGGCGCACAGCCGCCGCAGTTCCTGGTCGCTGGCGACGTGGTGCTGACCACCGTGTACAACGGCCGCATCGATGCCGCCAACCGCGAAGGCCGCGACCTCAAGATCTACTGGCCCGGCGGCATCTACGACCTCGACTACCTCGTGATTCCGAAGGGCGCGCCGAACAAAGAGGCTTCGCTGAAGTACATCCAGTTTGCGATGCAGCCTGCCAACCAGACGGTCTACGCGCAGAACATCGCCTACGGCCCGACCAACACCAAGGCCCTGGCCGCGCTCAGCCCCAAGGTGCTGGCCGACCTGCCGACCTCGGCGGCCAACGCCAAGGATGCGCTGCAGTTCAACGTCGGCTTCTGGGCTGACCAGGGCGAGGCGCTCGAGAAGCGCTTCGCATCCTGGGCCACGCAGTAAGCAGCAAAGAGGAAGAGGCCATGCACGCGGCAATGTCTGTCCCCCTGGCCTCGGCAGAGGCGCCACCCGGCGAGCTCCGGCGTGCACTTGCGCGCGCCGAGTCGCGCCGCAAATGGCGCGCCTTTGCGCTCACGCTGCCGCTGCTGCTCTTCCTGCTGCTGACGCTGCTGGTGCCTATCGTGGCGCTGCTGCAGCGCGCGGTCGAAAACCCCGAGGTGGCCAATGCGCTGCCGCGCACCGTGCGTGCGCTTGACGGCTGGGACCGCAAGGAGGCGCCCGCGCCCGCGGCCTATGCCGCCATGGCGGGCGACCTCGGCCAGCTGCCCGACAGCTCCGATGCGGGCGCACTCGCGCGCCGCCTCAATACCGAAATTGCGGGTGCCCGCTCGCTCGTGATGGGCACCTTCCGAGCGCTGCCGATTGCCGGCACGCCGGACGAGATCAAGGCCCGCATGCTGGAGATCGATCCGCGCTGGGGCGAGGTGCCGTACTGGCAGGCCATCGCCAAGAACGGCTCGCGCTGGACACCCGACTATCTGCTCGCCTCGGTCGACCTGCGGCGCGACGTGGCGGGCGAGGTGGAGCGCATGCCCGCCGACCAGCGCGCATTCTTCGGCATCCTGCTGCGCACCTTCAACATCAGCGCCGTGGTTACCTTCTTCTGCCTGCTGCTGGCCTATCCGCTGGCTTGGTGGCTGTCGACGCTGCCCGCGCGCAAGGCCAACGTGCTGATGATCCTGGTGTTGGTGCCGTTCTGGACTTCCATCCTGGTGCGCGTGGCGGCGTGGATCGTGCTGCTGCAGTCCGAAGGCTTGGTGAACCGCGGGCTCATGGGCATCGGCCTCATCGACCATCCGCTAGCACTGCTGTTCAACCGCACCGGCGTGATCATCGCGATGGTGCACATCCTGCTGCCGTTCATGATTTTGCCGCTCTACAGCGTCATGAAGAGCGTGCCGCCCACTTACCTGCGCGCGGCTGTCTCGCTCGGCAGCTCGCCGCTGGCGGCGTTCTTCCGTGTGTACGTGCCGCAGACCTATCCCGGTATTGGCGCCGGTGCGCTGCTGGTGTTCATCCTGGCCATTGGCTACTACGTAACGCCCGCGCTGCTCGGCGGTGCAGACGACCAGATGCTGAGCTACTACATCGCGCGCTACACCAATGTGGAAATCAACTGGGGCATGGCCTGCGCACTGGGCGCCGTGCTGCTGGTCGCCACGCTGTTGCTGTATGCCGTGTACCGCCGCATCGGCAAGGCCGAGCTGAGCCTCGGCTGAGCGGCAAGAAGGACGAACAAGCATGCTGAAGCTTCCCCAATTCCCGGCCTATGCCACCTTCGCCGACAAGCTCGGCTGGTGGCTGGTGCGCGCCGGCTGCGTCGCGGTGCTGGCCTTCTTGCTGGCACCCATTCTCGTGGTGATTCCGCTGTCGTTTTCCGACAGTTCGTTCTTGGCGTACCCCATTCCGGGCTGGTCGCTCAAGTGGTATCGCAACCTGTTCGAGTCGCCAGAGTGGGCGCGCGCGGCGCGCAACAGCTTCATCGTGGCGCCGGCCGCCACGGTGCTGGCCACCGTGCTGGGCACGCTCGCGGCGGTGGGCCTGTCGCGCACGAGCTTTGCGTTCAAGGGCTTGCTCATGAGCGTGCTGATCTCGCCGATGGTGGTGCCCATTGTGGTGGTGGGCGTTGCCACCTATCTCTACTTCGCGCCCATCGGCCTGGCCGACACCTACTTCGGGCTGATCGTGGTGCATGCGGCGCTGGGCGCACCTTTTGTGCTGACCACCGTGCTGGCCACCCTGGCCGGCTTCAACCACAACCTGGTGCGCGCATCACTGAGCCTGGGCGAGACTCCGTTCAGAACCTTCATGCGCATCACGCTGCCGGTGATTGCGCCGGGCGTGATCTCGGGCGCGCTGTTCGCGTTTGCCACCTCATTCGACGAAGTGGTGGTCACGCTGTTCCTCGCGGGGCCAGACCAGGTGACCTTGCCGCGCCAGATGTTCACCGGCATTCGCGAGAACATTTCGCCCACCATCGCCGCCGTGGCGACCCTGCTCATCATCTTCACCACCACGCTGCTGCTCGTGCTCGAATGGCTGCGCGGCCGGCGTCGCTGAACCCCCGCGCCATGCCTACTGCCACACCGAACCAGCCGCTCGGCGGCAACGCGATGCCGCGCTTTGCCGGCCCCGGCACGATGATGCGGCTGCCCACGGCAACGTCGGCCGAAGGGCTGGATGCCGCCTTCATCGGCGTGCCGCTGGACATCGGCACCTCCAACCGCCCGGGCGCGCGTTTCGGGCCGCGCCAGATTCGCGCTGAATCGGCGCTGCTGCGGCCCTACAACATGGCCACCGGCGCGGCGCCGTTCGATCGGCTCAACGTGGCCGACCTGGGCGACGTGCCCATCAACACCTATTCGCTCGAGAAGTCGGTCGACATCATCTCGGCGTTCTACGACACCGTGCTGGCCACCGGTTGCGCGCCGCTCACGCTCGGCGGCGATCACACCATTGCACTGCCCATACTGCGCGCTCTAGCGCGCCGGCATGGCCCTGTCGCGCTGGTGCATGTCGATGCCCATGCGGACGTAAACGACCACATGTTCGGCGAACGCATCGCCCACGGCACGCCATTCCGACGCGCCGTCGAAGAAGGCCTGCTGGCCTGCGACAAGGTCTGGCAGATTGGCCTTCGCGGCACCGGCTATGCCGCCGACGATTTCGACTGGCCGCGAGAGCAGGGCTTTACCGTGGTGCAGGCCCACGAGGTCTGGTACCAGTCGCTGGCCCCGCTCATGGCGCAGGTGCGCGAGCGCATCGGGCCGACGCATCCGGTCTACATCAGCTTCGACATCGACGGCATCGACCCCTCGTTTGCCGGCGGCACGGGCACGCCGGAGATCGGCGGCCTCACGGTGCCGCAGGCACTGGAGATCGTTCGCGGCTGCCGCGGCCTGAACGTGGTGGGTGCCGACCTGGTGGAAGTCAGCCCTCCGTACGACCCCAGCGGGAACACCGCGCTGCTCGGCGCCAATCTTCTCTACGAGATGCTTTGCGTGCTGCCCGGCGTGCCTTACCGCTGATGCGTGTGGCTGGCCCTCGGCCAGCCTGAGATTTTCAAGACTACAGAACATCATGAATACGAAGACATCCCCCCTCGCATTGCTCAACGACCCGACCCTGCTCAAGACCGATGCGCTGATCGCCGGCGAGTGGGTCAAGGGCGCGAGCCGATTCGACGTGAACGATCCCGCCACCGGCCAGAAGCTGGCCGACGTCGCGAACCTTTCGCGCGCGGACGCGGCCCTTGCGATTGCTGCCGCCAATAAGGCGCTCGCCGCCTGGCGCGGCAAGACCGGCAAGGAGCGCAGCATCGTCCTGCGCAAGTGGTTCGACCTATTGATCGCCAACACCGAAGACCTGGGCCGCCTGATGACTGCCGAGCAAGGCAAGCCCTTTGCCGAAGCCAAAGGCGAGGTGGCCTACGGCGCCAGCTTCATCGAGTGGTTTGCCGAAGAAGCCAAGCGCGTGAACGGCGAGGTGCTGCCGCAGTTCGACAACAACCGGCGCCTCCTGGTGATGAAGCAGGCCATCGGCGTGTGCGCCGCCATCACGCCGTGGAATTTTCCGCTGGCCATGATCACGCGCAAGGTCGCACCGGCGCTCGCCGCGGGCTGCACGGTCGTCATCAAGCCGGCCGAACTCACGCCGCTCACCGCACTGGCCGCAGCCGAGCTGGCAGTGCGAGCGGGCATTCCGCCCGGCGTGCTCAACGTGCTCACGGCCGACAGCCAGAACAGCATTGCCGTCGGCAAGGAGCTGTGCGAGAGCGACATCGTGCGCCACCTGAGCTTCACCGGCTCCACCGAGGTTGGCCGCATCCTCATGAGCCAGTGCGCGCCAACAGTCAAGAAGCTGTCGCTCGAACTCGGCGGCAACGCGCCCTTTCTTGTGTTCGACGATGCCGACGTGGATTCCGCTGTCGAAGGCGCCATGGCCAGCAAATACCGCAACGCCGGCCAGACCTGCGTGTGCGCGAACCGGTTGTACGTGCAAGACGGCATCTACGACAGCTTCGTCGAAAAATTCGCGGCCAAGGTCAAGGCGCTCAAGGTCGGCAATGGTTTTGAAGATGGCGTGATGCAAGGTCCGCTGATCGAAGACGCGGCCATCGACAAGGTGCAGCGCCACGTCGACGATGCCGTGGCCAAGGGCGGCAAGGTGCTGGCGGGCGGACGCAAGATCGGCGGCCAGTTTTTCGAACCCACAGTGATCGCCGAGGCCACGCCCGACATGCTCTGCGCGCGAGAAGAAACCTTTGGCCCCTTCGCACCCGTGTTCCGCTTCAAGACAGAGCAGGACGCCATCGACGCCGCCAACAACACGGAGTTTGGGCTGGCCAGCTACTTTTACACGCGCGACGTGGGCCGCATCTTCCGGGTGGCCGAGGCGCTGGAGTACGGCATGGTCGGCATCAATGCCGGCGTGATTGCCACCGAGCACGTGCCCTTTGGCGGCGTGAAGCAGTCGGGCCTGGGGCGCGAAGGTTCGCACCACGGCATGGACGACTACGTCGAGATCAAGTATCTCTGCCTCGGCGATATCCAAAAATAAGGCAGCGTAATCCGATCGGGCGCAAGCCCCGGCGGCCATTGCTGCTGGCCTTTGAAGAACAAGTGCGCATTAGTCCCGGATTTTTGGAACCTATCGCCTTTAAATCTGACAGATTCTCGCAAAACTCTTCTGCGCAAGGGGAGGGGACGGCAGTATTCACTGCAAAGGAGTCCCCCATGAAAATCACACCGATTGCCGCCTGCCTGTTGACCCTCGCCACCTTCTGCACTGCGGCTTCCGCCCAGGACGTGGACCCGGGCGCGCTGGTTAAGGCCGCGCAATCCACCATTCAGCAAATCGACGAAGGGCGTGCCGCAACTGTGTGGGATGGCATGTCCGCCGCGGTCAAGCAGCGCGTTCCGCGAAAAGACTTTACGGAGGCAATCACGCGCTCACGCCAATCCTTGGGTACCCCGGGTGTTCGCTACTGGGTCACGGTCTCGCGCCAGCAAGCGCAAGGTACGGCTTCCATTCCGGCAGGCATGTACAGCAGCGTCGAGTTCGAATCGCTAGTGGGCGGAACCAAGACCGTGCGCGAGCTGGTGTCGTTCCGGCTCGATGAAGACAACACATGGCGCGCGAGCGGCTACACCGTGCGCAACGACGCCCGCTAGAGGTCTGCGGTTTCGACTCCCTCTCCCGCTTGCGGGAGAGGGCTGGGGTGAGGGTGCATCCGCCCAACCTTCAGGCAAGACTGCCCGCATCGGCGCTGACCGCCTCGAAGCAATAACCTTGGCCGTAGATGGCGGCGAGCCGGTAGCCCGTCTCCGGCCGCAGCCGGAGCGCCGTGCGCACCCGCGAGACGTGCGTGTCCAGGGAGCGCGACACCTGCTCGGTATCCGTGGAACTGCTAACGCCCCAGACGGACTCCAGCAAATACCGCCGCGAGAGCACGCGCCCCATGTTGCGGAACAGGAGGAGCGCCAGGTTGAATTGCTTCTGCGTCAGAACGACCGGCGCACCATCCATCTCCAGGAGCTGGCGCGCGGGCAGAAAGTTGTAGCGGCCCCAGGTCTGCTTGTCGGGCTCCTCTGTGTAGGCCCGCCGTATGAGGGCGCGCACGCGAGCGGCGAGTTCTCCCGCCCGGATCGGGCTCACGATGAGGTCGTCCGCGCCGGCGGCCAAACCTTCGACGATGTACTCCTCTTCATGACCTTGGGTCATCAGGAGAATCGGCACACGTTCTTTCAGAGTCATGCGCGCCCATCGCGCAAACTCCGGCCCGGTGGTGTCCGGCAAGTGCCAGTCCAGCACCACGAGATCGAAGGTTTCTCGCAGCAACTCGCGTTGCAGTGCGCTGCCCCTGATGAAGGTTCGGCAGTCATGCCCAAGGGGTCGAAGAGTGCTCTCGATCAAGGCAAGCTCGTCGTCGTCGTTGTCCAATATCGCAATACGCATCGCTGCCTCCTCAGAGATGATCCGGCGAACTGGAGAGCCGCACGTCGTCTTCTGCGAACAGCGTTCGGCGGATCAGCGAGCCTGCGAACTCGGCGCACGAGGTTTTCAACACGTTGTTTCTCATCAAGGACCTCCGATCAGAATGGCTCATCGAGCGGACCGGCGGGCGTCCACCGGGGCTTGAGCTCTGATCCTGCTTGGAAGTCTTAAATGGCGAGAGAATCTGGCGAGAGTTCGTCAGATTTGAGTGCAAAGGATTTGCACAAAGTGGCAATAATCCACGCGGAAGCCTGGCAAATGACCTCAGTGCACCCGGTTGACGCCAGGCTGCGCGTGACTCAGCGCTTGCTAGCTGATGTAGGTCAACTCGGGTTTCGTGTAGGTATTGCGCACCTGCTCAACGCGCTGGATCACCTTTTCACAGGAGTTTTCCAGATGCGTGCGCAACTGTGCCTCGGCTTGTCCGAGATCTCCCTCCGCAACAGCCGTCAGCACGCTGAGGTGCTCGGACATGAAGGGGTCTGACTTCGGCATGGGTGCCGTGGCGCCCAGCACGTGCTTGCTGAGCGTAAGGATGCTGCGCGTGCGCTCCAGGCTCTGCAGCAGATCGGTGTTCGGGCAGTGCGACAGCAGACTGACGTGCAGGTCATGCTCCAGCTTGTCCATTGCGGCGGCGGACACCTTGGGATAGGACTTCATGACGCGCCGGAGGTGTGTGGCCATCGCTTCGACCTCCGAATCAACGGCGTGATTGGCCGCCCCGCGCAGCGCAACCGGCTCGAGCAGCCAGCGCAGTTCATAAAGGTGGTTGATGCGATTGGCGTCCAGCGGCGTTACTACCCAGCGCTGGCGCTCGTCCTTCCCGAGCAGCCCAAGGCGTTCGAGGTGGAGCAGAACGTCGCGTGCGACCACGCGCCCCACACCAAAGTGGCGTGCCAATTCGAGCTCATTCACGCGGAAAGCATCGAACACCGACAAATGGACCACATTGCGCTCGACCTCGTCGTAGATCGCCTCCCAGCCTAGTGTCTTTCGCACCGGCGCGCCGTCGATCCCCAGCATGGCGGCGCTCAGCGCAATGCGCTTCGGTTCGGCGCCAGCCGGGCCGGCCAGATACCCCCGGCCGTCGAAGCGGCTGACCAACCCCTCGCTTTCGAGCTCGTGCAATGCCTGCCGCACGGGTGTTCGTGTGGAACGCATCAATTCCGCGACCGGACCTTCGAGGATGACGGTGCCTTCCTCGATTGATCCCTCCGCGATGGCCTTGCGCAACCGCTCGGTAATCAAGGCGTACAGCGGGGCCTGGCGCGAGGCGTCCACACCGTCTTCCGCGGAGCGCGATTCATTGAGAGTCTCTTCGGATTCCATCGTAAGCGTTGGCATGGGCTCATTGTCCTCGGCTAGACCGCCGCATGGCGTACAGGCAAGGGTAAACCATAATGAATATTGCCGTCAATAGTCAATTTATATATTGAGTATTGCCAGCAAAGGTCATAAAGTTCGGGCTATCCCAACAAAAACGACCCCACAACATCATGCGCATCGCTGTCTTGGAAGATGAGCCCGCTCAGATGAGCCATCTGGTCGACATGCTCCAGAACCTCCTGTTCAACAACGTCGACGAGCCCGTCTCATGCGTGCCGTTCAACAGTGGCGAACAATTGCGCAGCGCCCTGCGCACCGAAAGCTTCGATCTGCTGGTGCTCGACTGGAACGTGCCCGACCTTGACGGCCTCCAGCTGTTGAGCTGGCTGCGCAGGCAGAGGGAAAGCACCGTTCCCGTTGTGATGCTGAGCGCGCGCAACTCCGAGCGAGACGCGGTGTGCGCGCTCGATGCCGGCGCCGACGACTACATCGTCAAGCCCTTTCGCCCGCTGGAGTTGGCGGCGCGCCTGCGCCGCCTGGTGGCACCGGCGCAGCCCGCAAGCAAGGGCACGCAGGAGCGATTCGGCCGTTGGCTGTTTGATCGCAGCGTGTCGAGCGTGCAGTTTCAGTTGGCGACCGGCGAGCAAGCGCGATGGGTGTCACTGAGCGCCAGCGAGTTCCACATGGCGCTCGCGCTGTTTCGCAACCTTGGCAGGTCCGTGTCGCGCGCCCACCTGCTGGAGCGCGTTGGGCGCGATGGCGAGCCATCGAGCCGCGCGCTCGACAGCCAGATCTATCGGCTGCGCACCAAGCTGCGCCTGAACGTCGAGAACGGGCTTCGGCTGCACGCCGTCTATGGCCAGGGCTACCGTCTGGAGTTTTGTGAACACGGCGGCGTGGCCGAACAAGAACAGGGCAGGCTGCAGACCGCGTAGGCCTGCAAGCGGCGTGAACAAATTCGCGGAACCGCCCCGTTAACGGACTCAATTCTCGCGAACTCTTGCAATGCGGCCGTGCGGCGCGGCGTCGCTGGGCACCATCTTCAGCAAGCCCACAGGAGTCCACGCAATGTCAGCCAGCAAGCAGCAACTGCATCAACGGGTTGCAGTGCTCGATCCCGTGTTTCGCACCCGGGAGCACATGCGCCGCACCATCCGCGCGCTCGGCCACGCGCCCCTCATTTTTGAAGATCCGCAGGAACTGCTGTTCTTGCCCAACGCCTCGCTTCGCTGCTCTGCCGTGTGCATTGGCGTGCCGCGAAGGCGTGTCGATTTGCCCCACTGGATTCGCGGCGCCAGAAACGCAGTGGGCCCCGACGTGCCGCTGCTTTTTCTCACGCGCGACAATCTCCTCAAGCCAATCGAATTGCTTGCCTGCAGCGAGCGCGACCTGCTGGTTGCCGCCCCTTCGTCGTTTGCCGATGTTTACCTCGGCCTTCAAGGCTGCATGGCGCGGCACTCGCTGGCCGCCACCGGCCCCGGCCTTGCGTGGGGCGACTACCGCTTCGTGCCGTCCAAGCAAACCGTTTTCCTGGACGAAGAAGAAATCAAGCTTCCCCCGCTCGATTTTGAGCTTGCGCTGGAGTTCTTTCACAACATCGACCAGGTGCTGACGCGCCAATGGCTGATTGCCATGGCCTCCAGCCTTGCGCCCGAGCCGACGGGCCGATGGGTGAGCGCCTGCGTCGCGCGGCTGCGCGACAAGCTCGACCTTGCGGGCGGCCGCGGCTGCGAATGGCGGCTTACCCATGTTCGTGGACTTGGCTACAAGCTCGTCCGAACCGTCTCTGCGGTCGCCAACAAGGCCACAGGTAATCAAGCGCCTGCGGCCCTAACGTCAATCAATAAAGAAAGAATGGGGCCTTTGCGTGGATTTCTCCAGCAGAATTAAAAAGGAAATGACCGAAGGAATTGTTAAGGCAATTCTTGAGGATGCCGGGTATCGGGTCATAGACTCCGGCATTGAAAAAGTGCTTCGTGAACTGTCTTGCCTGTCTCCCATTGAACAAGGCAACCTCGGCTATCCGGACGCCATGAGACGCTTGCCTGACTTCACCGTCATGAACCGGGAGCAAGACCAAAAATTTCTTGTAGAAGTCAAATACAGAAAAAAATGGGGAAAAGAGATCTTTGAAGAAGTAAGAGAGCAGGCCAGGCTCTTTGGTGAGCTGACATTGATTTCCATCAACGCCTCCGCCGACGACCCATTCAACATCAATTCTCCGTCCCGCTTCATCAGGTGCTGTGGCTTGAAATTCGACAGCGGCATCTTCAAGATAGAGGTGCGGCAAGCGCGCAAGAGCCAAAAACATGGACACCTGTTTCTGAAATCAATGATGGCACTCACCTGTGGTGGTCCATGTCGCCGCTGCCAGAAAAATTCAACAAGCTGAAAGAAAACGCCCATGCCGAGACACTCTTGAAAGCGGTGGCGGCGTTGAGCGGAATCCTGGACAAATAAAAACAAGCAAACTATCAAAAGCGCGTGGGCGGCTTCAACCAAACTGCGAGACCGATCCGCCTGGCGCCAAAGCCTCGTCGAATGCTGAAAGCGGTTGAGCCATGTTGCGCGCATTCGTATCAAGGGCTTCCATGCGGTAGCCCTGCCCATAGACGGCATTCAGCACATAGCCGCTCTCCTCGCGCAAGCCCAACACCCGGCGCACGTTTGAAACATGCGTGTCCAGTGACCGTAGCGAAATCCCGGCCTCCACTGAACCGTTGGTGCTCCAAAGCGCCTCCAGCAAATGCTGGCGCGGGAGCAACCGTCCCACGTTGCGAAACAGCATCAAGGCCAGGTCGAACTCCCTTGGGCGCATGGTCACCCGCTTGCCTCCAAGCTCCACCTGCCGGCTCGCCGCCAAAAAGCGATACCGCCCCCATGACTCCTCCGTGAACAGAACCTCGGAGCGGGCACGCTGCAGCAAAGTGTGCACACGCGCAGCCAGCTCTGGTGGCCGAATTGGCCTTGCCATGGTGTCGTCGGCGCCCGCTGCCAGCCCCTCCAGCATGTTGTGCTCTCCGGCAACCAGCAGAACCGGAATGCGGTTCTTCAGCATACGGCTGCGGGCCCATTGCACCAGCGCCGGCGCGGTTGTTGATTCCGGCAAGTGCCACACCAGCACCAGCAGCTCGAAGGCGCCGCGCTGCAGCTTGCGTTCCAGCGCAGCGCCGTTGACGAAAACTTGGCAGTCGTGGCGGGCAAATTGAAGAGTGCCCTTGATCTGGGCAAGCTCCTTGATGTCACCCCCAAGCACAGCGACTCGCATTTTTCTTCAGCCAAAAAAAGCTGAGACAAACACATTGCTTTGCATACAGACCTTCAATTCAAAAAAAAGATGCCCTCGAGCGGAGGGCTGCGCCCATCGCGCACCCATGCGTGCGTGCGCGCGTTCGAATCTTGATGACTGGTCTGCTGTCTCCTCACGATCTGGTGAGGTTTTGTCAGGTTCTAAGGCAATCAGCACGTTGCCGGCAGCGAATCCGAGAAGAAAGTCACGCATGAACGCCCGGCGCCGCTTCGCTCGAACGAAGTGAGACATCAACCAGGGCGAATCAACCTTTTTCTGGCGCCCCACGACCGAAAAAGTGTGAAGTAAGTCCGCCCCCGCGCGCCTCATTTCACTCAATTCTGGCGAAACCTCGCGCGAATCTCACGCGTCTTCAGGCGCTCGGCACTATTCATTTCGCAGGCAACAGAGCACTCCGGCCAAGCGAATCACCGAGGCGGCTGCTGTCCCGTGGGGCGTATCCCTCTATGTGTCGATTCGCGGGAATACAAGCAACGAAGAGGGTCGGATGAAAAGCAAAGAACAGCGCGGCGCAGCAGCAGCCAAAGCAAGAGTTTCACAGCGCCAGCGCAATGCCTCTTCAGGCTTTGCCGGCGTTTCGATGACTGACACCAACTAAGGGGAGCCGAGGATGAACAAGACATATCTTTCGATCTGGAACGCCACATTGGGAACATTTGTGGCGGCGCCGGAAACGGCCCGCGCATGCGGCAAGAAGTCCAGTGGGGGCGCGGTTGCGACGAAGACGGAGACTTCGCAGGCCCGAGGTACTTCGGCGACCCGCATGGCGGCCGGATTGGCTGCAACCGCGGCGCTGGCGATTTCAGCTTCATTTTCAACGTCTGCCTATGCTGATTTCGCGGCCGCCTGCGGAACGACACCGGGCGCTGGCAGTGGCGCCATTGCAATCGGCGCCAACGATGCGTGCGCTATCGCAAACAACGGGTCATCGACAGCGATCGGCGGGGATGCTTGGGCGGGGAGTGCGAACAACGGAGGCGCCACGGCCATCGGCTATGGGACCCGCGCAACCGGAAATGGCTCCACTGCGATCGGAATTCAGGCTATCGCGAGCGCCTTGAACTCAACCGCGATCGGCGGTAATTCCCAGGCAATTGGCAACGAAAGCGTTGCTGCCGGCACCAATTCGGTTGCGAGCGCTAGCGGCACTGTAGCGGTGGGAAATTCTTCAAAAGCACTTGCAAGTGCTGCGACTGCACTCGGATACCAAGCTAACGCAACTACCCAGAATTCAGTCGCAATCGGCAATACTGCTTTTGCCACAGGCAACGAAAGCGTAGCTGTCGGGGCCAGTTCGGCCGCTGGCGGCAGTGGCAGCTTAGCGGTCGGGAATTCTGCAAAAGCAACTACAAATGCTAGCACCGCACTCGGATTTCAGGCCAACGCAACTGGTGTGAACGCAGTCGCAGTCGGCAATACTTCCCTGGCAAGCGGCATAGATTCCGTGGCTCTCGGGCATGGCTCCATTGCAAACGGCGTCAGCAGTACCGCATTAGGGAATTTGTCGAAAGCGACAGCGGCGAACGCAACTGCGGTTGGATACTCTGCTACGGCTTCTGCGATTCAAGCACAGTCGTTTGGTGACAGTTCCAACGCCGATGGGGTTTCTTCTGTCGCAGTTGGCCAGCAAGCCAATGCTCACGGCACTCAATCCATGGCCATGGGGTATCAGGCTGTGACGCAGCAGGCCAATTCAATCGCCATCGGCGGCCTCGCAAATGCAAGCGGCACCGGAAACATCAGTATTGGCCAGAATTCCGCCGCAACCGGCGTTTCAGGTTCTATTGCGCTTGGCCAGAACACCGTGTCCAGCGGCCTCAACACCATCGCCATCGGCACGGGCGCCAAAGCCACCAACTCGGTGGCGCTGGGCGCTGCGGCGTCGGCAGGTGCGGGCGGCACCGCGCTGGGCGACGGGGCCGTGGCCATCACCGCAGGCGGCGTGGCGCTTGGCCTGAACTCGGTGGAAGCCGCGGCCGTGGGCACCGCCAGCACCACCCTCAACGGCACCACCTACAACTTTGCCGGCACCACGCCGGGCAGCACGGTGAGCGTGGGCACCGTGGGCGCGGAGCGCACCATCACCAATGTGGCGGCGGGCCGCATCAGCGCCACCAGCACCGATGCCATCAACGGCAGCCAGCTCTACGCGACGAACCAGGCGCTCACTACGCTGGTCACGGGCACGCAGACACACTATTACAGCGTCAACGACAACGGTGTGACCGGCGGCAACTACAACAACAACGGCGCCACGGGTGTGAATTCGCTGGCTGCCGGTGTCGGGGCCACGGCCAGTAACGTCAACGCCACCGCAGTGGGCGTCAGTGCCACCGCTAGCGGTGGCGACTCCATCGCCATCGGCGATGTGGCCACTGCCAGTGCGGCCAACACTACCGCAGTCGGCGTCAGAGCCGTCGCCAGCGGTACCAATTCCGTCGCCTTGGGTCCGAATGCCCAGGCGAGTGGCACGCTTGTCATAAATGGGGTTGCAGGCCAGGGCAGCGCTATTGCGATCGGGTCCGGCGCCAAGGCGATGGCCAGTTCGTCGACCGCCATCGGTGGCAACTCGCAGACTTCTGGTGTCAAGGCGCTGGCACTGGGCGATACCGCTATCTCGTCTGGGACCCGCTCCATGGCAATCGGTTCCGATGCCAATGCGAGCAAGGATCGCGCCTTGGCCATCGGTGACAAAGCCATTGCGGGCGCCCAAATCGGTGATGTAGCGCTGGGTGCAGGTTCGACGACGGCCACCGTCGTGGGAACGGCCAGCACCATCATCGCAGGCACCACCTACAACTTTGCCGGCACCACGCCGGCCAGCACGGTGAGCGTGGGCAGCGTGGGCGCGGAGCGCACCATCACCAACGTGGCGGCGGGCCGCATCAGCGCCACCAGCACCGATGCCATCAACGGTAGCCAGCTGTACGCGACCAACAGCGCCATCGACGCTGTAAGCGCCACAGCCAACCTGGGTTGGAACACCACGACGGCAGCCACTGGCACTGGCACGGCGACGGGCAGCGGCCCGATCAACGTGGCGCCTGGCGCGCTGGTGACGACGACGGCGGGCAACAACATCGCCATCACACAAACCGGCACCGGCATGACCATTGCCACCAGCATGACGCCGACCTTCACCAGCGTGACGACCGGCGGGCTGACGGCCACCGGACCGACCTCGCTGACCGGCGCCACCACCATCGGCGGCAGCCTGACGCTGAATCCGCTCACCACGGTGAACATGGGCGGCAACGTCCTCACCAACGTGGCGAATGGCGTGCTGAATAGCGACGCGGCCAACGTGGGGCAGGTGAACACCGCCGTGGCGGCGGCGAAGACGCACTATTTCAGTGTCAATGACGGCGGCACGGTGGGCGGCAATTACAACAACGACGGCGCGACCGACACGTATGCCTTGGCGGCGGGTGTAGGGGCCTCGGCGACCGATGTCCAGGCGACCGCGGTTGGCTATCGCACCACCGCCTCGGGTCAGCAGTCAACAGCGGTGGGCACCGCTTCGAAGGCCACCAATTTCAGTGCGTCCGCGTTCGGAGCTGTCAGCAAGGCCACGGGGTTCAATTCGACGGCCGTGGGCGCTTACACCAACGCCTCGGCTGAAAACTCGACGGCGCTTGGCACCGATGCGTGGGCCACTGCGCAAGATGCAAGCGCGGTCGGAAGAAGCTCCTTCGCCAGCGGCATCAGATCGGTTGCAGTTGGCAATTTCAGCCAGGCGCTCGCGACAAGCTCGGTGGCAATCGGCGACACGGCCACCGCCAACCAGACCGGCGATGTGGCGATCGGCCTGAACGCCAGCGCCACCGGCGTAGCCGGCACCGGCTCGGCTGTGTCAATCGGCGTTGGCAACAAAGCAACGGGTGCGGGCGCGGTCGCCATTGGCGACCCCAATACCTCCACCGGGAACGGCGCAGTCACCAGCGGCCTGGACAACACGGCCACGGGCGATGGCGCCACCGCAATCGGCAACACCAACCTGGTGGGCGGCGGCGGCCAGGCGGTTGGCACAGCCGGTACGGCCGCGCAGGGTGCAGTGGGCATCGGCTTCCACAACACGGTAACTGGTCAAGGGGCCGTTGCCCTTGGCAACGCCAACACCGCCACGGGTCAGGGTTCGGTGGCCTTGGGCAATGCCTCGACGGCTTTGGCCGCCGGCAGCTTGGCCTTCGGCAACACCGCTGTGGCCAACAACGCAGGCGACGTGGCACTGGGCTCGGGCTCGGTGACGGCAGCGGCCGTGGGTACGGCCAGCACCACGATTGCAGGCACCGTCTATCCCTTCGCCGGCACTACGCCGGCCAGCACGGTGAGCGTGGGCAGCGGGGCGAGCGTGGGCGGCGAACGCACCATCACCAACGTGGCGGCGGGGCGCATCAGCGGCACCAGCACCGACGCGATCAACGGCAGCCAGCTGTTCGCGACCAACAGCGCCATCGACGCTGTAAGCGCCACGGCCAACGCGGGCTGGAACACGATTGCCGCGGCCACGGGCACCGGCACCGTGAGCGGCAATGTCTTGGCCAACGTGGCGCCTGGCGCCACGGTGACGACGACGGCGGGCAACAACATCGCCATCACGCAAAGCGGCACCGGCATGACCATTGCCACCAGCATGACGCCGACCTTCACCAGCGTGACGACCGGAGGGCTGACGGCCACCGGCCCGACCACACTGACCGGCGGCACCACCATCGGCGGCAGCCTGACGTTGAATCCGGCCACTACGGCGAACATGGGCGGCAACGTCATCACCAACGTGGCGAATGGCGCGGTTTCGGCGACATCGACCGATGCAGTCAACGGCAGCCAGCTCGACGCGCTGGCCAACACGCCGATGACCTTCACGGGCAACACCGGCACGGTGAACCGCCTCTTGGGCGAGACCCTGGCCATCACCGGCCTGGGCACGACGGCCGGCACCTACAGCGGCGCCAACCTGAAGACCACCGTGGTGGGCAACGAGGTGCAGCTGCAGATGAGCGACTCCCCAGTGTTCGGCGCGACGACGATCAACGCGGGTGGCACTGGCATCATCAGCGGCGTGACCGCTGGCGTGGCCGCCACCGATGCGGTCAACCTCGGCCAGCTGAACACGCTGGGCACGAGCACGGCTTCCTCGCTGGGCGGCACCTCGGTCTACAACCCGGCCACGCAGACGGTGACGGCGGGCCTGGCGGTGGGCGGCACCACCTACACCACCGTGCAGGATGCGCTGACCCAGGTCAACAGCAGCGCCACGGCGGGCTGGAACACGATTGCTGCGGCCACGGGCACCGGCACCGTGAGCGGCAATGTCCTGACCAACGTAGCACCTGGTGC
>Ga0209673_1001723_pt1 | contig 18411 bp, 10 predicted proteins | sample AraplaCol_mMS_r2_2_FD_184274 | JGI IMG/M metagenome (GOLD analysis project Ga0209673, IMG submission 184274) | Arabidopsis root microbial communities from North Carolina, USA - plate scrape MF_Col_mMS_r2 (SPAdes) (version 3) | ecosystem: Host-associated > Plants > Roots > Endosphere | place... | reverse complement strand
AAAAAAAAAAAAAAAAGGGAAAAAAGAAAACAAAGTCAAAAAGAACTCCCGATTGGAAGTGGAAGGGAGTTAGCTCGAAATACGGGAATGTTATTAGCTGCAAGGGTGCAGATACGATGTAGAATCTGAATAGCAGCATAATGAAACACAATACATCTTATTATCACATTTCGCTTTTCAAAAAGGGAACTACCTAGGATGATGTTCGGACTGAGACGAACCGATTTGCCAGGTACAAGGAGTAAAGGAGGAATCAAAGAATCTTTCTCATTCAAGTTGAGATTGGAGGATTCGATAATTCGAGTACGCAAAGGGTGAAAGCATCAATTCATAAATTCAGAATCTTGTTCATCAAACACCAGCGTGGGCATATAAAAGTGGCGTGACTGGCATCTTGTCCATTTCATCCACCGCTTCACGAAGGATAATAGTAGAGAAGCGGCCCCCGCGGGGAGAGTGAATAAGATCGATTGTAAAACAATCTGTTTTATCAAGACCCTTGACCGAGTGACAGTCTTGTCTGGCCTGTTTACACAGGAAGAGAGAATTTCTTCCCTTTCAGCACCCTGTGGTACAATGTTAGCATGGATATATACCACAGGATGAAATGACCGTCATCATTCAGGGTCAAAGTAAGCCGAACGTACTTGTTATAGTAAATGTAGAAGAAATCCGAGTAGAGCAAAGTCTGAACGATTCCAGCGAGGATGGGAACGGGCTGGAAGGATCGTTGGAAAGAGGCTTCGGTGAAATACCGGTACATCCAGTTAGGAATATAAAGAGCTCGGTACAATCCCAGTGCGGCGAGGTAATGTGTAGTAATTGTATCTGCTTCACCGGTTCGTTGTAACATGAAGAGTTGAGGGAGAATGGCTACTGATTCCAGCCAAATCGAGAACGTCCAAAGGATCTAGGTATGTAAGTGCGCGAGCTTGGTGATGGGCGATGGAAACGAAGGATAATAGGCTACGAACCTCGGAGAAACGGTAGTCGTGCGGGAAGAGAATGGCCAGGATGGCGCTGATTCCGAGAAGGTATTGGACCTTGAATGTATCGAGATTTGGGTCATGAGTTGGTTTGTAGTCATTCAGCATGAGGTAGATGATATAGCCCGAGGATCCGATGAAGAGGAGTTTGAATGTAGTCAGGTAAAGCGAGTCTGTGAAGGTCCAGAAGAGATCTAATCAATTGAGAGTGTATCCTATTAGCGACAGACTCCAGAAACCCATGGTGGTCTAGATTTCCGGAATTCTCCAACTTACCCAGGTAGCGAGTGACGAAAACCAATAGGTATAACACTTGCGACTTAAAAGATAACCCGGAACAGCTCTGCGACAAGTAATTAGTGGCGAGCGGGCGAAGGAGATGATAGTAAAGCGTACGCTGGTCGACTTCATCTTCTGCAGAAGAATGAAGATCGATGCCAGATGAGAGAAATCGGCTAGCGAAGTCAGTAAATATATCATCAAAGGGAAACTCAGAGCGACTCACCTAATAATCTGAAGATATTCATGATGTCTCGAGATCGTACTGGGAGGGGGGGGGCGAATGGGAGAAGAAGGAGGATGAAGAGGAGAAAGTAGTTGTTGACACGAAAACCAAACCAAACGGAAGGGGGACAGACTGTGCCGATCAGGTACGCGCGCGGCTCCACTTGGAATGCACATTTCATAGTATATGATACGTATAATTGTATATTATTATATGTATTATATTATGTATAAGGCTAGATAGACAGTATAGTATTAAAAGAAAGTGGATAATCAATGACATTCAGTATATAGTACACATGGTATTCCGTAACTCCATATCCTAAGTGGTCCCCCATCATAACTATAGGAAGATATTGGTATAATATTAAGATCAACGCCAATCTCCTTATCAAAAAAAAATAAAAATCAGTATAAGACTCCCCCTCCAATACTCTCATCAGCCATACGCTGAAGATGACCCTCGGCAAGTTCACTCTTCAACGCGCAGATCGAACTCTCACGATCAAGCCGATCCCAATCGCGAAGACCGGCTCTTCGAGATTTTTGTATCGAGGTCATTTGATCCAGTAACTTCTCTTTGTCCGCTTCGAGTTGTGAAAGTCGTTTTTCGGTTGTAGCATCAACTGCACTTGGTAAAGCCCGACCTCCCGGAATGATCGAGTTCAGCCCCGCAAGATAATTAGGGGATTTCGGCGTCATGGGAGATCCAGATACTGAACTACCATGACGAGGTCCTTGATATCGGTATCCGGGGCCTCCGGGCATGGGAGGTGTGAAAGATGCCCTAGGGCCGGATGGAGCGCCATGTGAAGGCATGGGATGTGGCCCACGACGCGGTCCTGAAGGACCACCTATCCAGGGGCCATCTCGTGATCCGGCACCATGTCGTGGACGAGTTGGTGCCGCTAGAACAGAGGTATTGTGAGGCCCTCGATTGTGAGGGGGAGGACCCTTCAAGCCCTGGGATGGCCCGAGTGGAGGAGTCTGGGTTAGACCTAGGTTTCTTGGTTGGGTTGGGATATTTCGACTCAGACGAGGGCCCCCAGGCTGCTGCATTTGATCGAATGATTGTTTCTTGGCTAAGCGTTCTGGACCTTCTGGACCCTTCATGTGATCAGAAATGCCTGTTTCTTGTGGGTGATCACGGCGGGGAGATCTTCCTGGGGCAAATGAAGGTCGATGGAAAGGAGACTGGTGAGCTGGTGAGCGGCTACGGCTTCGACGAGGAGGTGCACCGCCGCGGTCTCCATGGTGGAAAGGAGACGAACGTCTTGACGTCGTGTTAGATTCACTTGCGAGGGCGTGTGAAGGGGATGTTTGCCTGGAACGTGATGATGGCCGGTCTCTGCCTATATCGGCAGGCGGGTCTCGACGATAAGGCTGAGATGGACTTTGTGAACGAATTGAAGCCGGTTGAGGAGGTCTCGGGGATAATACGCGGCTGTTCCTGTCACCACTAGGGATGGTTGGGGTCATGCGCCGTGCTGTTCGAAAGTCTTGACTTCCTGGAGAGATATCGCGGGGGCGACGCGGACTACTCCGACCTCGTGATGCATCACCCGATTTCCCCTCACTATATGGAGACCGCGATCTCCACGAAGGACCAGGTGGAGGCGATCTGTTCCTATCATCTCTTCTTGGAGAGAATCTTCGAGGCGGAGACCGTCGTCGAACGAATGGGGCTTGGCCATAACCTCGTGGCTGGAAGGGAGGTGTTCGTGATCGTCGACGATACTCTATAGGTGAGCGACTTCGTGGTCGTGTAAACCCTCGATTCGGTACCCAGGTATCAGCTCGAGGACGAGATCGATTCCGTGGAGGAGAACGTCGCCGGCCATCATAGCCTCGAGATGGTGACCGGGCAAGCCGGTCAGAGGGCCGATAGCTTTCACCTCCTCTCCGGTCGTCAAATCTATTGCTGACTATTAGTATGTGACTTATATCAAGATTTCAGTTCAACAAACCTTCTGCGATCTCGATCCATTCCCAATAGACTAGACTTTTCAGGTTCACAAGGAGACTTTCAATCGTTGCGGATGAAAAGGATTCTGCCCTTGGCGGTGAGTCACTTCTACATGTGACACCTGTGGTGTTTTTAACGATTTGGAGTTGTATGGCTGTATAAAAGTATAGAATTCGCACTCCACAAGGTCGTAGTTTGAAATTGGGTCATAGAATAAAAGTACAAGTATGAATATCTAGCGCCCGTGACAATCCAAAGAGATAGAGTAAATAGAAAAAAAAAGAACTCCCCCAATCAACGCTTGCCTTTTCGCTCTTCTTCCTTGCGTAACCGCTTGCGGCTCTCTTGTGCAATCATATCACTGAGATCCTCTTGGAATCCCCACTGGGGTTGGTTCTGTTGCTGCCTCTGTGCCTCATACAGGTTTTGAAGATTCTCTTTATTTAGTCCATCCCCGGATTGAAGAGTATCCAGGTCAACAGATACCTCAACATCTCCGGGCTTCTTTCGCTTGCGTGTTTGGTCATCCACGCCCAGAACGGGTGGTTTGCCGGACGAAGAGCTGAGGTCGTACGCTCTATCACCGCCGAAGAATCCTGAGACATTCGTTTGTCGCTCAGGAATGACCTGGTAAGCACTTCTGGGGTGGACAGACTCCTCGGTCTCAGTTCCACGGTGATGTTTCCGAACATCGAATTCTCCAGAGATATTCTCGGTCGTACCGATCTCTGTCGGTACGGCTGAGGCCATGCCACTAGGTGTCTCCAGACCACTAGGGGAATGTGTCCCAGTCTCTTGTGATTCTTCGTCTTCGTCCTCCTCTTCATCCTCGTCTCCTTCCTCTTCACTTTCTTCCTCGGATTCCTCCTCTTCTTGCAATTCTCCCCAAAGATCCTTCTCAACCGGTTCTCCTTGCTGCACGTTCTGCTGAGGTTGTAGAACACCAAAGATATCACCTCCATAAAGTGGTCGGTTATGCTCATCCACAGGCGGCTTTCCGTATCCTCCTGGGTGGTAACCCCACATCGCACCGGGTGGGGGAGGCGCATTGAGACCTGGAATCTTCAAGGCGGGATAAGAAGGCGGGGGCCCATATCGCTGTTGGTTGATGAGCCATGGGGGCGGTGCACCTGGAGGCATATTGAGAGCCTCCTTCAGTTCATCACTCAATTCACCAGGATGAAGATGCTTCAGATTGGTTTCGTACTCCTTGCCTTCGTAGTAGATCTCACCGTAGCGAGTCAATTCCGGCTTGGTCTGGAAGCGGAAGAACGCCTCGTAGAGCTTCTGATAATCAATATCCAATTTTCCCATTTTCGGCTGCACTCTCTCGCGTTGTTTTTGCTTGAGAGAGGATTGTTCTTGTTTGTCTAGTGCGGCATCGCGCATTTCGGCGATTCCAGTTTCTTGAATGAATTTAGGAAGAGCGAATGGGGCTTTTTCAACACCGCGTTTCGAGGAAAGGTACTCTCGCTTCAGAGACCAGTGGGATGGAACTGGAACCACATTTCGATGCGCTTTAAGATGAATCAAGAGTCGAGGATCTGCTGCTGAAGTGTCTGTCCATTCCACAATCTCCGGTTTATGAACCATGGCCTTCAGTTCAGCCACAGATAACTTATTCAGCTCTTTGCGCTTCTTTTTTGAGATCTTGTGCTCATTTGCTTGTTCTTCGTCGGGGATTTCGTCATCGTCATCGAAGTAGATCTCTGGCTTTTCAGCCTCCTTCGTGGGGGCATCATCTCCAGCTTCGTCAAATCTATTGACGACACCCTTGTACATCTCCCATAATGGATCATCGGGCTCGGGCACAACTACGTCTGGTCCTGCAGATGGCGCATCTTCTGAAATTGGTTTGCGCGGCGGAGATGTTGTCTTGGTCTCTTGGGCATTCTCAACAGGCGCGTTGACAGCCTAGGAAGAAGGATGTGTTAGCATCTAATCAGGCACTGGTATAGGGGCATTCTCACCTCCACCTTCTGCGCCTTCTTCCGCGCTCGCCTGAGCTGATTCTTGCTTGCCTTCATAATCAGCAATTATCCGCCCTGCGGTATTCCGTGGGGAGTTGAAAGCTGCGGGAAAAAAGCTGGGTTGAGATCGAATGGAGTCGCGCGTGGATCAGTTTCCGCCGCAAATGCCAAGCTCCTACACTCACCGCCTAGCACTCTTTTTCACAAAGTGCAACAGTTTACATTGAAGGGCTTAATTAATGAATTTATGGAAGGTTCAATGGATTGATAATTCACAGGAACCATATGGTTCTTCGGTTCTGGTCTATTGTACATGTAATAAGATGGATATGGTATGCTTCAAAGAGGAATGTGCCTATAAAGCACGAACGTAGTAAAAAGAACATGAGCACGCCTCATCTCTCAATCGCCGCTCCTCCTTGTTCAGGGACACAGGGAACAGCAAAGATGTTGGGTAGGGAGTCTATGAGGGTTTCGCATCGTTGGAGGATAGATTTCGTTGTTGGTAGGGAATAGTTTATCTCTTCTTCTTGGCGGATTTCGATTCTGGGTAATCGTCAGAGGTAGCTCATCTAAGTTATGACTGAAGGATCAACTCACCTGCGGCAGTTCTCTTCTTCTTAGGTCGACCCTTTCCTCGTAATTTGGCACTGTAAAACTGAGTCAATCGAAAGTACTTCCTCGCCGGAATTGAACCACACAAACATTTGAATAGCTTCCTCTCTGTCATCCTCGGCCTCATCAAATGTCGTCAAGCCAAGGGGTTTGTATGTGTTCTGCAAGTCTCTAAATGAGACGTCTTTCTTGGGATACCATGCTGCGAGGGCTGGACCACGTAGGCGCTGTCTGAGGATCTTATTTCCGAGTCGCAGTCTTTGCGGGTTGAAATTGAGGGAGAAGATGCGGCATTGCGCCTGGGACAAGCAAAAGAGTCAGTAAGCAGCTGGCTGCATTAAATGAAGAAAAATATTACCTTAACCAACTCAAGAATTCGAGGTTGTGACATCTTCGCACGGCTTCACGGGCTGCGCGGCAATGAGAGGAGAGAGTCGTCGGTTTGTTCAAACGCGTGTGCTTCCGCATTGGTCATGTGACTCCATTTTTTCGAGGTGGGCCCGCCATGTACAGACTCAGTGCGAGACTCTCTTTCTTCTGTCGATCAACCCTGCAATGAAATGAGTTCCAAAAGAACACTGGATTCCTCCAGTAGTAAGCGTCATGGAGATAGAGAAAAGCGTCATAAGGTTTGAATCCCTTTTCTGTAAACGATGAAAAATTGACCTGCTATCATGCTCTTTCGTCTTATCTCGCTGAACTCAATAACTAAGCATATATCGCAGACAAAGCATTCGACTGGGCCTGTACCAACAGAAACAAACACCAATAAGGAGGATTTCTCCGAGGATCAGGACTCAAAAATTTGTCTTTCACAGTTAAGACAACATGTTAAGGAAGTCAAAAACAACGTGACTATCCTAGAAGCCGAGCCAGACCTCGCAACTGCAATTTCTATGCTCGATGCGGCATTAAACCGGAGAGAAAAAGCCGTACAGACTCATTCTGGGTCGGGCAAGACAGAAAAAAGCTCTGGGCTGCCGTCATTGCCACCCATTCTAGATGATCGTCTCGAAAAAGCCGTCTTCACCCACCCTGGTCAGGATAGCAATCCTGCCGTGACTTATGACCGCTTGGAGATCCTCGGAGATGCCTATATCGAATTAATAGCAACCAAGCTGGTTTGGGACAGGTTCCCAAGTCTTCCCTCCGGCAGGATATCCCAAATACGAGAATCCCTGGTCAAGAACGAGACTCTTGCAGCTTATGCTGATGCGTATGGCTTAGCCCACAAGGCAATTGTACCTCCTGGCTATGCTGACCAGGCAAAGCGATGGATTAAAACAAAAGGTGATATTTTCGAGGCCTATGTGGCGGCGGTCATTCTTTCCGATCCCATAAATGGATATAGGAATGCAGAACAATGGCTGATTGCTCTTTGGTTGCCCAAACTTGTCGATCTGGGTCTCCAGAAATCAGATTTACATTCAAAGGAGGAATTAGCCAAGCTGGTCATGGCAAAGGGCATCAAGTTAGAATACGTCGAGGAGAAATCCGCAGTGATTCCAAAAGGTACTGGTAGCCAAACATTCTTCATCGGCGTCTATCTCACTGGCTGGGGATGGGAAAAGAAGCACCTTGGCTCAGGACAGGGACCGAGCAAGAATGCGGCTGGCGACAGGGCTGCGAAAAGTGCCCTTGCAAACACATCTCTGATTTCGCAGATTAGTCAAGCGAAAAAATTATCACTTAGCAACAAATAGAGGCAGATTAATTTTATGCTTCAGTATATCGCTCTAATCACAAAAACCATCATTATATCCACGATTCATCTTGAGTACAGAATAGGATATCTCAACTTGTCAGGCAAAACATAAGATAGATACTCTAACATTTACAATAAAGTATTGCTCTTCATACGATACTATCAGAAGAAAGATGTATATAACAGTTACGACATATAAAGATAGCCCATAGGAATTCTAAATAAAAGACTTCTGAAACGTAAATATGATCTCTAAAAACTTTTATAGAGAACAAAATATTTCCTGCCAACTTTAAGTGATTAGAGATTCAAGGGATTCCCTTTTATCTACCAGTATAGAGCCTTCGATTTTTATTTGACACTTGAGGGTGTATGTAGATGAGAGTATTTATACTAAGAGTAAATCAAGGTAATCTACATTGACCCCATTTCCACGAGTTACTACCACTACTACTTGTTTAGGTAGCTAGCGTGGGAAGACGCCAATGCATATTCCCGTCGAGCTTGAGAAACTCACTTCTAAAGTACTTCTGATGTCCAACATTTTTGTCATGGGGCAAGGTATGGGATTGCATTCATATGGTTAGACAGTGGAAGCTCTGGTTCCCCCTTTCACGAAGATTCTACTGGATTTGCGGGATGAGAGGCAACTATTGATAATAGAACAAAAAAGTTGGCTGGCCACTAGTAATTATATCAGCAAGTATCGTATTTTTGGTGGTTCGCAACTTCGTTGGCGGTCTGCGAAATAAAAGTTTTGGGCAGGGAAACTAATTTAAAGCCGCTGCATCACCAGCTGGCCTTGATGATCGAGTACAATCATAGAATCGACAGAGTGAAGAAGAGGCTCTGCTTCCAACGGTTAGAGAAATATACAGATACACAATATTATTCATACGCAGTTATACCGGATGTTGTTGCTAGCACGACCGTGTGTTTGTTTCGCCTCGATATGCTACTAGAGGGGAACAGAGAATGCAGCATTGGTCAAGGCCTGCCATAACATTATCAAGTATAAGAACCTTTTGTTTGATTATAACGCTCTGGCTAATGACTGCAAAAATGAATCAGTCCTGGCGCAAGAATAGTCATCATATAACAAATCAATTTATCAGCCATATCTTGCTGTCCATCACTAGTTCGAGAGCCACGAATAGCTACCAGAGAAAAGTGTCCTTCGGGAATATTTTGAATATCAATATCCAGAGCATAAGCTCGCAGAACCTCATTGTAGCATAGCTCGTTCTATCTATGGTTCCTAGAATATTGTCTCGAATTGTTCCTGAACAACCATACCGTCTGGCTGCAATATGCTATTTAAGAAGTATTCGTCCATATCGTACCAGAGTAAGGCAATTTCTGCAGAAGTAACTGCAGAGAGAGAGGGATTTGCTACATCCTACAGGGCCAGTTCCCAAGGTAATTTGTTCTTCGTCGATTACCACAGACAGATTCTGCATTCGCGGTATTTTCGTTACAGGAAAATACCCATTAACATTGCCAAAATTTCCAGAAAGCATCCTTTATCTATATATATAGCCTTGATTGGGGAATACCAGAGGCTTTAGGTTCTTTTTTTTCTTGTATATATCTACATTTTTTATTATTTCGGGTATTCAATTGGCGTACAAGTTTCTTTTTCTCAGTAGGATATTTGTGGATTTTTTGAAATTTTATACCTACCGCTATCAGCTGATCGCGGACTTTTTCCGGGATAATAACGGATTTTTCGAGAAGAGAAAATAGGGTCAGAGGGGAGAAGACGACGGAGTAGATTAAAGCTGGTGTATTATTCTTTTTTAAAAGAAGACTGTATAGGGTAAATTCCAGTACAAGTATTGATATAGCAAATATATAGGCTAGAATATTATATTATGAGATATGAAAGCTCAAAATATACTTCTGAATTTCTATGTTATCACCACGAAAACGTCAAAAAGTCGAATGTAACTGGAATTATTGATCTTTTTGTTTTATAAGTCTGATATACCAGCCGCGATGGACTGTGAGTAACCACGTGTCCGTATACATCTCAATACAACGAGCACTTTGGAGATTACTAAAGAATATTTTTCGATGTTATCTAACCAGAGGATGTGATTATTTTCTGTTACAATTGCTAAGGGTATCTCCGCAAGTACGTAAATAAATCAACCAGCGTTTGTCTTTCAATTAGAGAAGACGAGCAGAAACCAACAAGATTTATCTACAAGAACTTTACAAATCAATACGGCGGCATAAAATAATCGAAACAACGGCCGGATGGCTAAAACCGTTTCGATAATACTGCTGTAGAATTTATATGGCTCTATAAATTCTATATAGATCCAACCAAAGTCTTCTGTTTAATGTATGATCTCTGATATGACTGGTATTTTGGAGTGTGGAAGTTGAAGTGTCTAATATGTTATTGTTCTCAGACTGCCACGGACCATTACAATCACACGATATGTTTTGTCCTCATAGACTGCCATGGAGATCTGCCAAAACTGGTCAATACTGCTCTTCATTCAAAGGGACCAGGCTCACTTACTGCAAGACCTATGTAAACAATACGGTACGCAAGGATCTAATGATAAAATTCGGTATGTGAATTGTGTCCTTCAGTCTCGGATACGAAATCCAGTATATACTGACCAGAAAGAGCTGTGCGAATGAGAAACCCGTGTGGGCAAGACGTGGTATTATTCCAGCTAGAATCTTCCATTTGTAGTGCCAGAAATAGTCAATTAATAGTCCGTGGGACCGACACCTATCTGCAAAATCATGTCAAACATTGGATATTACACCATCATAGCCCAAGGCTAGCTTGTCATGCCCATCTGTGTTCTTCTAACTGTCTGTAAGGGCTTTTGGGTCAGATACCGAAATCAAATCATCGTCAAGCATATTGAAAATAGCCACCGAAAGGACCCCTCTCTAACCTTCCATAGTAAAGAATTGAGCCAGAGAGGCTACGGTTGTAATGTACCGGATAGAGTTTCTGGTCCGATATATTGTTGATATTGCTTTCCAAGAACTGCTCGTCACAATTTCCCTCGAGAACAAGAATAATTATCTTCAATTTCACATTTGTAGAAAGCAAGACGTAATCACTGGCTCACCCAAAAGTATGTACGCGAATCACATCGAGCATCAAAGAAAGACCGAGATACAGACTAAGTATTGTTGATGGATGCAGCTATTCACTGTACTCGTGATAGTGTGTATAGACTAAAAACAGAAATGCTACTGCAATCATTACAGTAGCTGTGATACTCACAGATGTTTCAAATGCGTTTCCAAGGACCATGGCGGCCAGAATAAACAATTTAATAACAGAATATAGTAAAATTGCAGTAAGCTTCGTAACATAACGCCACGAACTTTTTACCTTGCTGGACCGATCTTATAAATTATAAATTTGTACCCCAAACAGCAACCAAACAACAATTGCTGGAACTATTGTTAGGATATTCTTCTCAAAAAAAAGATAAAATCGTATCCTCCAAAATATCTCGATTCGATTATAAATTATTAGAAAAAAAATAATTGCAAGATATATTATCGAAAGAAAGATAAATTTGAATTTGAATATAAGAATATATTGAACAGAAAAAAATTTTCTATGATACAAATATTTATAACAACTGAAATAAATATATATATAATTTAATAAATCTGTTATTATTATATTTTTTCAATCAATCAATCAATACATCAATACATCAATTATCCAGTATCTAACTCGTTATCTAATTGCTACTGCTATTCTGAAACATTTTTCCAGTTCTGCTGTTCAAAAAAAATACTAGACCTGTTTATTGGGCCGTTTGTGGGCGAACTTTTGAGAGATTGCGTATCCATAAACCGTTTACGATTGGGGCTGGATATTTAGGGGCTAGTCCAGACTGTCTAAATGTGGATCAATTTTTTCATTATTTTATACCAGTATTTTTGGCCGTTTCAAAATTACATAATTGATTATGGCAAATTACAAAAATTACAATTTCTGATTTAATATTTCAATATATATTTGAAAGATACAGTAGTTTCTGGATAATCTTATATATTTTAAATTAAATCGAAAATCAGATTGTTATTTAATTATTTTTTTGAATTACTATCCTAGTTAGAATAATTATTCTGATACTATAAATTTATATTGAATTATATTATTATATAAATTGTGAAGACTAGTAGTAGAGTTGACTAGTAGTCTTAGTAGCAGAGGGGAGTAATCCCGAATAGAAAAATAATAATTGTTCAGATTCAAATAAGATAGAGAAGATGGTTACTCTCATTTAGGCCAGGCGGTGACGGCTCTATTTATATTAATTTGACGATAGTGAATAGAAGAGTCTAGACTGCTTTGGATTTGGTCTTGAAATGCTAACCAAAATCTAACCGCAAAATTGTGAGGTTTTGATATACTTACCAAATCCAAATCCACAGATTTGCGGTTAACCAGAACCGCAATGCGGTTATTTTGCGGTTAACCGTAGCACCGTAAATATAAAAATCTTAGCTATTTTAGTAATTTTCTTGTATATATTTTGGCTTGATATTTATTAAATTTATAAAATTTTCATAAAACTGCAAATGTTGGCGGGTTTGCTCTGTTATCAAGACCGCGGTTAACTGCAAAAGCCGCTGCGGTTTTGGAATACTAACAAAAACCTAACCGCAAAATCGTGAGGTCTTGAAATAAAGACCAAAACCTCTGCGGTTTTGGTTAGGTTTTAGGTTAACCGCGGTCTTTGCGGTTTGTGCCGCAGTCTAGAAGAGTCATTTGATCGATTCTGGAGAAAAGTTGAAATTATATGATTTGAAATCAAAGAATTGCCATATAGTCAATTCTATTAGATTCTATATAGCCACTATGATAGAATAGTGATATCAGTATCGGTAGTTGTATTAATGGCTATAGCCGATAATTGCTATATTAGAGTATGGTATATAATATTCAGATAAATACTACTGTATTATTTAGACTTCGCCAAAACCCAAGGGCATACCCGAACCCGCTGCCCGAGCTCTAGGGCAAGGACATAGATTCGTGTCCTTGCCCAAGTGGGTCTCGGGTATAGGCAGAGTACGGTATACCGTATCCAAGGACAAAGGTATAGAAATTTGTCCTTGTCCGAGTAGATCTCGGATATAGACAGAATACGATATACTGTATTCTAGAATATAGATACAAATCTATATCTTTACTGTTTTTTGTCTGAAGAAATTCGGATACAAATATTCTAATAGTATCTGAAAATATCTGAAAATAGTAATTTTATAAATTTTATAAATTTTGTAGTAATTTTTAGTATTTTATTGATAATTTTAAAATAAAATATTAGAATAATTCAAAAAAAATCGTATACAACAATCTGATTTTTTTTCAAAATAAAATAAACAGTTATCAATACTAATAATATTTATAAAATATATTGTAAATACTACTATAAATACTATTATTGCTATTATTACTATTATTAGTATAAAGTTATAAATATAAATCTGATAAAATAATTTTCTATATTTTCTATATTTTCTATTTTTTTATCGGTTCTGTTCTGCAAATTTTATTGATAGAAAAAAAAAGTACTATATATACAGTATTTTTTTTATTCTAACTGATAGAATATTATAAAATATTTGATTTATATATCTATATATCAGATATATAATATAAAATCTATTATAGTATATTACCGAAAAATCTGATTATAAATCAGATTTAAAAATATCGAAATTTTATAATTTTTATTAATACTAATAAACTATATCAGAATAATTTGATAAATAATAATTACAGAATTAATTAATCTGTAAAAAATAATAGATATTATAAATCTGATATTTTTTATCTGATAGATTATATATTTTTAGTCAGTATCGAAAATAGAAATATTATTAAATATTTATATTCAGAAATAAACAGATTAAATAAAATTATAAACTAAATAATAGTATTGATCAAAAATAGTATATTTATCAAATATTTCTACTATATTTCTAATTTTTGTATATTATATATATCTAATAGAATTTTGATATAGTTGATATTATTTTTAACTATTAGAAAAATAAATTTTTGAAAAATATTGATATTCCGATCTATTTGATATATATTGCAAATATTAATATTAATATATTGAAAATTGATAGTTCTATCTGAATAGATATCTTTGATATAATAAAAAAACAATTATTAAATATAATTAGAATATATTTTTGATAAAAAAGAATTACTGATAAATTATCAAATTATTTAACTGATAAATAGAAAAACAAATCTGATAAAATAATATTTCTATTTTCTGTAAAAAAAAATATAAAAAGAAAAATCCGATTCTTCAATAATATTGCTATATATACAATAGATTATAATCTGAATAGTTATATAAATAGATATTTTCAGTTAATCTATAATTAGAAAAATAGATTACCGATAAATAAATCTGTAGAAATTTTTTAAAAAAAAAAATTATTTTTCGGCCGAAATAATTTCGGATTTTTTTTGAATAAATTCTAATTACTACTGTTGTAGTAAATCAGAAATATATATTTTGTTAATTGTTTATAATTTTTGAAATTGTTAAATATATCAAACAGTTTAAAAATTTTTTTGGTATATTCTATACAAAAACTAGTAAACAAAATATTTTTTTGACCTGTAATCAATTTAATTATAGTATAAAATACAATCAATTATTTATTCTGAATAAATTTATCAGTAATATACAAAACAGAATCTATTCTATTTTTATTAACAGTATAAAAATAATTTACTACTGTATACCGAGCAGAACTACAGAATTGATTATTTTTTCTGAATATTATACTATACTATACTATACTATATACTATACTATACTATAGTAAATATCGGCTATAGTAATTAATACAATTACCGATACCGATAGTGGTAATACCACTAATTGCTATATACAATCTAATAGAATTGAATATATAGCAATTCTTTCAGAATAGATCAGATAACTGATTCTATTTACTACTGCCAAATCAATATAAATAGAGCCGTTATTCTCCGATCTAGATAAAGAGAACTATCTTCTCTATTTTATTTCAATCTCAACAATTTAAAAATTTTCTATTTGGGACTACTTCTCTCTGCTACTAAAACTATTAGTCAATTCTACTACTAGTTTTTATAATTTTTTATTATTATCAATATTATTTTCGATATTAATATTACTGCTGATATTTATATCAGAATAGATATTCTGATCGATAATAGAAATCGAAATTATTATCAGTTTCCGAATTGATAGAAAAATTGATATTGTTGATAAAATCAGTAAAAACAAAATATAGAAAAATTTTAATTTACTGATTTGTATCTATATTAAAAATTTTATAAAAAACAGAATTGCAATTGAAATCGATATTTTTAGTATCAATATCCAGATCAGAATCAAAAATTACAGATTTTCCAGATATAGATACAGTTATATTGTTATTAAAAAAAACAATATTATTGTTATCAGTATTATTACTATTAGTATTATTATCAATATTATTATTAATACTATTATCAGTATCAGCAGCAGAAAAAAAAACAGAAAAAATAGAAATATCAACAATTATCAGAAAAAAATTATTTCTAAATTTTCTACTGTAAATAAAATTATTAATCAATATTTACAATTTCAGATTGATAAACTATATTCAATTCAGTAGAATAAACTTTATTTTGAACTGTTTTTTGAAATTGTTCTAGATCAATTCTGATATTTTCCAGAAATTTTAATCTAAATTAATTAATCAGAAAATAACTCTGAATATTATACTATACTATAATATACTATATAGTATTGAGATTCCGGAACTACTATCTTGGTAGATTACAGCCGCCGTACGGATATTCTGAATATCAGAATATCCGTATATAACCGAACGGATATATATTTATCTATTCGTATATAATACCGCTAACCGAATACAATATCAAAATATACAATTTTATTTCTCAGATTTTATATAGTAGTATATTCTACTGAGATCAATCTTCTACGGTTGGTCCGAAAAAAATTTTATCGCCGCAATTATAAACAAAAAGATCTGCTCTGTTTTTTATCAGAATAGCAAAATTCTGATTGAAGAAATCTATAAACAGATATTGCTGTTATTTTTTTTATTAATATCCAGATTGTACCAGAGACAATATTATCGGAGTACAACGGATATAAATACAAAACCGGATCGATTTGATATTTCGAATTTCGAATAAATTGTACAATTGTATCAGTTTATACTAACAGTATAACAATCGATAACAATATCAACAGATATAATTAATCGAAATATTTAGAATAATATAATATAAATATATTTTTCCGACTAAAAATAGAGAAAAAATCGGAATTCTCTATTACCGGTATCAGAAAATAAAATAGATAATATCGATCTAGAAATAAATAAAAAAAAAATATAGCCGACCGGATTCAAATATTTCCGGTCAATATTGTAATTTAAATCTAAAAAATTACTGATATCAGATATTTTTAACTGTTTACAATATTTTAATAAAATATCCAAATTTTCTGTTTTTTCAGTTCTGATACTGAACAGATTCTATTATTATTTTTTTCGATATAATCCAAAATTATCGAATATTTTTCAATAATTCTGAAAATTATATAATCGAATATATTTAGATAATAAAATAGTTTATATAGTTTATCGAAAATATAAATCTGATTACTGTAAAAATAACTATATCAGAATAGAAATTTTTGATTTTGTATCTATTAAACTAATCGATACAGAATAAAATCAAAAAATTTTTATTAAAAAAAATTAAATCTATTTATAATTATAATAGTACAGTTTTTTATAATACTATATATTAATTTCTATATAACTATAAATAGTTTTTTATCGAAATTGAATATTTTGTAATAGTTATATTAAAAAACAAAAATAAAATTATATATATCTATAGAATATTTATTAAATATATCAATAATATTTGGATTGTATACAAAAAACAATAAAATCTAGTTTTTGAAAATCTGATTATAATTTGAAAAAATTTTAAATACTAACTAATATAAAAATTTGATAAATATTTAGAAAAAACTAAAAAATAGAAAAAATTTATCCGGATATTATAGAAAAATAATCAATTATTTATAGAATATACTATCAATAAACAGAATATTATTATTGATTATAAAAATATTACAATTACAGAAAATATTTTTATTCAATTTTTTTTTATAGATATAAAAATAAATTTATAACAGAAATAGAAAAAAAAATATAAATAACCGACTATATTAAATAGAATTGTTAAATAATTTATTGTCTACAAATATAATACAATAGTTATCGATTATATTAATTGTAAATCAATTATAGATAGTAATAATTCTATAAATCTAAATACTATATCTATAATTTCAGAAAATCTTCAATCGAAATAATTTTATATAAATATTGTATATTTTTGTTACAAACAATATAAATATATATATTGTAAATACTGGATACAAAAAATACAGTTTAATCAATTAAATACAGCTGGAAAAAAATCGAAAAACTAGAAAAATCTAACAATATTGAAATATTTACTAGTTATCTAAAAAAAATTTCTACTATTCCGGAATTTTTGAATTTTCTGGATCCGTATAATTCCGGATTTCGAATCCAGATTTTGTTATTAGCTATAGAAAATTTATTATTATTCTATTGTATTATAATTGGACTATTAAAAAATACTGTAACTATTTATATACCGTTGAACAATAGAATTTTATATATTTTTATTTTTTCGAAAATATTGAAACAGATAACTGTATAATATATCCGAATATTTTAAAACAGTTTTCCAAATTTATATATCAGACAGCCGAATTCTGTATACTATAATTATAATATATATATCTATAATTCTGGAAATATAGCGAAATTATCTAAAAATATAGATTCTAGATTTTTCGAATTATTAGTTTATACTGAAAAATTTTTTTTTCAAATATCAGAATCTATAGATTGATTAAACAATTTTCAAAATAAAATTATAAAATTATTATCGAATTTATATAATCAATACTATTTCTAGTTATAATTCTATTTTTCCGGAAATTTTTGTTTTCAATTTTATAAATATTAAATAAATTGTAAAAATTTTATCGAAAAAACTGTACAATTCTATATTTTTTATTATATAAATAATCAAAAAAAAAAATTAGTTATAAATAATAAATTATTTCAATATACAGATTCGAATATCTAGAAAATTATATATTTTTATCCGGATATATTTTGAAAATTGTTACTATCTAATTTTTTTCCGGATTGATCTATTTTTTATAAAATCAATACAGAAAATATTTTTTCAATCAATATCAATATATATTTTTTGTCAGATAAAAAATTCTGTAAATAAAAATATTAGATTAAAAATCTGTTCTGTAAAAATCTAATTCAACTGTTTTCAAATTCTGAATATTATACTATACTATACTATATACTATACTATACTATATACTATACTATACTATACTATATACTATACTATAGTATATTATACTATAGTAATATCGGCTATAGTAATCAATATAATTACCGATAGTGGTGATATCATTAATCGCCATATGGAATCTAATAGAATTGACTATGTGGCAATTCTTTCAGAATTGATCAGATGACTGATCAGAT
>Ga0209673_1001705_pt1 | contig 18652 bp, 20 predicted proteins | sample AraplaCol_mMS_r2_2_FD_184274 | JGI IMG/M metagenome (GOLD analysis project Ga0209673, IMG submission 184274) | Arabidopsis root microbial communities from North Carolina, USA - plate scrape MF_Col_mMS_r2 (SPAdes) (version 3) | ecosystem: Host-associated > Plants > Roots > Endosphere | place... | reverse complement strand
GTGTGCCGCTCTTGCAATGGGCGACGACCGGTCCCTTAGCCTGCGCCATCGCTGCCTGGAAGGCACGGATATCGGCCTCGGTGATCTCGGTTCCCTTCACCGGCACGAAGCTGTAGGCGAGCCCGGCGGTGGCGGCGGAAGCCTTTTCCGCGGTATTGCCCGGCTGCCCCGGCTCCTCGCCATCCGGTCGGGCATTGATGACGGCGGCAAAACCATCAGCCGCGAAGGCGGCAAAACCTGCGGCGTCGGGCTGCTCCGCCACCGATATCAGCTCATTGACCCTCACGGATGTCATCGAAGCCCCCGCGCTGCCGCTCCAGGCATTATCGCACGTATATCGATACAATCTCACAAGTATATTGCCGAACGCAAGAATAGGCGTTTGGTATTTCTCTGCACCTGTCGCCGATCCGCAAAGCCTGAAGAAACCGGTGGGAGACGCCGCCCAAACTCCCGCCCATCCCGACGGAGTATCGTCAAAACGATAGCGTCGCAGCTCCTTCCTTGATCTCGGCATGCATGGCGCTGGCACCGACGATGACGACGCCGTCGAGCAAGTCTTCCTGCGTATAACCGCGCGAGGTCACACAGGGCGGGCAAGCCCAGATCGTGCCGCCGCGCTGCTGGAAATTCTCGATCAGGCTCGACAGCGGATCGAGCGGCGGCACATGCGTCATGCGCTGGCCGCCCTTGCGCACCAGGTCGATCCCGGTGCTGGTGAGGAACACCGAGACCTTCAGCCCGGCGGTGATGCCGCCATTGGCAATGGTGAAGGCGACGGAGGAAAGTTCGGATTCGATGCCTTTGGTGACGAGCACGACCAGTTTGTCGCTTTGGGTTTGCATAGTATTCTCCCGTTTGTCAGGGTGAACAGCGTTCACCCGGTTTGAACGAGCTGATGATAGGAGGGTGCGCGGGGCGCGTATTTGGCCGGAATGCGTGAAGCCTTGTCCGAAAATCCAGGCGCTGCGGGTGTCGCGCGTGACGACGTGCTGTCGGCGCTGCTGTCGACGATCCGCCTGTCGGGATCACTGCAGTTCTGCTTCATGCCGACGGGCGACTGGCAGACCGATGCCACGCCGGCCTTGGCGAGCCTTTCGGCGAAGGCTTCGGGCACGATGCCGTTTCACATCGTTGTGGAGGGCCGCTGCTGGCTGAAGACGGAAGGTGAAGAGGCCGATCTCGAGGCGGGCGACGTGCTGGTCTTTCCCTTCGGCACCGGACATCAGCTCGGCGCGGGAAGAGACGGCAAGCTGGTGCTGCCGACCCGCGACCTGCCGCAAAAGCCGTGGCGTGAGATTCCCGTGCTGCGCTACGGCGAGGCCGCGCAAGGCGTGCGGCTGCTCTGCGGCTATCTGCAATGGGGCGGGCTGAGCTTTGCGCCGCTGCGCCAGGCGCTGCCCAGGCTGATCCATGTCAGGACACGGGCAGCCAATGACGGCGACTGGCTGCGCGCCACCATCCGCCAGATGGTCGAGGAGGTCGACAGGCGGCGCGCCGGTGGCGTCTCGATGCTGCCGCGACTGACCGAAATCATCTTCATCGAGATCCTGCGCCATCAGATCATGATGGCCGAGTCGCGTTCCGTCGGCTGGCTGGCAGCGCTTGGCGACCCCGCGCTCTCGCGCTGCCTCTCCCTCATTCATGGCGATCCCAAACGCGACTGGTCGCTGGAGCAACTGGCGGCGGCCTCTGGCCTCTCGCGCAGCGCCCTCGCCGATCGCTTCCAGACGGTGCTCTCGACCTCGCCGATCCGCTATATCAGGGACTGGCGGCTCTACCTCGCAAGCGTGGCGCTCGCCACCACAAGCCAGCCGATCGCGGCGATCGCTTACGAGGCCGGCTATGCCACCGAAGCCGCCTTCAACCGCGCCTTCTCCCGCGCCTTCGCCACCCCGCCGGCCGCCTGGCGGGCGATGTCGCGGGCGTAGAGGGTGATCGGCTCAATAAGCGCCGATGCTCAAGAGAGGTTGGTAGGGAGAAGCCACGACATCCATGGGTGGAAAAAATCAAGGGATGCGCTAATTAGAAACACCATCAAAATTTGGAGCGAGCCTTGGATTCCGAATCCCCTCAGCCACTCACAGCTCGCTTTCCTGTCGGTGGCGGAGAAATTGGCCGGCTGATCCAGACCCGCGACTGGAGCAAAACGCCGCTCGGTCCTCTCGACCTCTGGCCGCAAAGTCTGAAGACGGCCACCAATATGCTCTTGCTTTCACCCGTGCCAATCGTTCTTCTATGGGGCGAAGACGGCGTGATGATCTATAACGACGCCTACTCCGTGTTCGCAGGCAGCCGTCATCCGGATCTTCTCGGTTCGAAGGTCCGCGAGGGCTGGAGCGAAATTGCCGACTTTAATGACAATGTGATGAAGGTCGGACTGTCAGGGAAAACACTCGCCTACGAGAATCAGGAGTTGACGTTGTTGCGCCACGGCAGTCCGGCTCCTGCCTGGATGAACCTCGACTATTCGCCAGTCCTCGACGAAAGCGGAAAACCCGCCGGCGTCATCGCGATCGTCGTCGAAACCACGAAAAGCGTCCTTGCCCAGCGTCGGCTGCGCGAGAGCGAAGAGAGGTTCAGGGCGTTCACGACTGCGACGACCGACATCGTCTACCGTATGAGCGCCGACTGGAAGGAGATGCAGCAGCTCGACGGTCGCAATGTTCTCGCAGACACGGCCAATCCAACTGTCGCGTGGCAGGAGGCCTATCTGTTTCCCGAGGACATTCCCGCGATCCAGGCGGTAATCGACGAGGCCATCGCAAGCAAGGGTGTTTTCGAATGTGAGCATCGCGTCCGGCGGGCCGACGGCAGTACCGGCTGGGTGCTGTCACGAGCGGTTCCAGTCTTGAATGACGGCGGCGCTATCGTCGAATGGTTTGGGGCCGCGACCGATATCACCGAGCGGCGACGCAAGCAGCAACAGCTGGAACTTATCGTTCATGAGCTCAACCATCGCGTTAAGAACAATCTGGCGATGGTGCAGGCTTTTGCGTACCGCACCTTCCGCGATGCTGAAGACATCCCTCGTGCACTGGACAGTTTCACGGCGCGGCTGGTGTCGCTCGGCCGTGCCAATGATCTGTTGACAGGCGAACTGTGGAGCAGCGCGTCGTTGAAACAGACGCTCGACCAGGCGACCGTTCCGCATCGGCCGGACGGCGAGCGATGGAAGCTGACCGGAGACGATATCCGGGTTTCCGCAAAAACGGCCCTGGCGCTGACCATGGCCTTTCACGAACTCGGCACAAACGCTGTCCGTCATGGCGCATGGTCGAATGATGGCGGCGCCGTCAGCGTCAAATGCTCCCTCCAAATCATCGACGACGGAACGCAACGCTACCGCATAGACTGGGACGAACATGGCGGACCGCGCGTAGAGCAGCCGAAGAGGAAGGGATTCGGCACGGTCCTCATCCAGCGCGGCCTTGCCGCGGAGACCGGAGGCAGTGTGGATATCTCGTTCGCCGAAACGGGTTTTTCCTTCCGTCTCGACGCTCCCGCAGACCGTCTGCGGAATGAATGACATGGCCAAGCGCGTCCTTGTCGTTGAAGATGAAATGACCATCGCCATGATGATCGAGGACATGCTCATGGACCTCGGTCACGAAGTGGTCGCGACAGCCGCGCGATTGCCCACGGCGCTGGAGGTTGCCGGCGACGGTAACCTTGATTTCGTCATTCTCGATGTGAACCTCGCCGGGCATCAGTCATTCCCGGTGGCGGCAGTCCTTCAGCAGCGCGGTATCCCGTTTGCCTTCGCGACCGGATATGGGCCAGCGGGTATCGATCCCGCCTTTGCCGGCCGACCGGTGCTGACCAAGCCGTTCACAACTGCCGATCTTGCCGCTGTCATCGAAACTGAAGGCTGAGATGCAAGAGGGCCGATGCCCAAGTCAAAGAGCCGCTCCAATGAGACTTGTTGTGGCGGGCGATGGCGCAGTCTGAACTGGATCCGATCGACACCCTGATGGACGATCAGCGCGGTTGCAGGCCTGTCAATCCGAGGGCAAGCGTGATGTCGTTGATGATCCCCAGTCGCGCTTCGATCACCGCGATTTTCTCGGGCGTATCAGCACCAAAAGCCTCGATATCGATGAACAATTGCTCGCAGCCGCCTGGCGTGACCGTGCCGAACATCTGGCCGGGTTCGTCGCCTATGTTTCGCCAGCTGTGCGGCACATGTGGCGGCAGAACGACGACGGTTCCCACAGGCGCGTCGAACGCCTCGTCGCCGCATTGGAATCGATAGAGCCCGCGGATGACCCGAAAGACTTCCGTCTCCCGCGTATGCGTGTGCGGGGCCGGGCCATGACCGGGCGGTGTGAAGGTTTCCCACATCCCGAGCGCGCCGCCGGTCTCGGCGGCCGTGGCATGGATGACGATCCTCGCGCCAAAGGGCGTCCTCGCCACGCGCTCCTTGCCGGGCAAAGAGACGACGGCGTTCCTGAAACTCGACATATCCACCTCCCCCTCGATTGCATTCTTTGGGCGGAGCCCTGCGCCTCACCCTTGCGGCGCCGGCTCATTGAGCATCGCTTCGATATTGTATCCGTCGGGATCGAGAACGAAGCAGGCATAATAGTTCTCTTCATATTCCGGCCGCGGGCCGGGCGCGCCATTGTCCCGGGCGCCGGCGTCGAGCGCGGCCCGATAAAACGCCTCGACCTCCGCCCTGCTCCGAACCCGGAAGGCAACGTGCACACGCGTCAAAGGTGGCTTGTCGTCAGTGCGCTGGATTTCGAACAGACTGCCGCCGACATCGAAGGCCCAGAACACGCCCTCCTTTCCGAAGGAGAGGCGATAACCCAGAGGGTCGAAAGCGCGCTCATAGAACAGCTTGCTCTTCTCAAGGTCACTCACTGCGATGGTGATATGATCGATCATGCCGTGCCCTCCCGATCGTTCCAGCGCCCCATCATAGTCGAAATCGCCGCAGCGGAAAAACAGACGACTCTGATGGCGAAGGGTGAATGCCAGATCAACGGTCCCTGCCCCGACAGAGCGGACTCGCCCACACCCACAGCCCACCTGCCGCCGAACAGCAACAAACCCCGCCAATCATTGACGGGGCTGTGCATGCTGAAAATCGATCGGCATTACATCCTGGGAGGAATCAATGATTGCCTTCGGTCAAAGCTTGCGCCTTGGATCCTCGCCTTGTCGACCGACAGCCGACGCGTCCGCACGGTGGAACGTTCCGATTATCGCATCGACATCAACTTCGTCATCAGCCCCGCTTTGATTTCGAGCACGGGTCGATTGGCCCGGGGATGACCGATGTCATCCCGGGGATGACCGATGTCCCTCAGTTGGTCGGGCGTCATGTCTGCCAATGCTTTCCGTCTTGCGACGCTCCGCTGCCACTTCCTCAGGGCAGCGACGATCATTGCGACGCTGTTGGACCTGAACCCGAACAACTGTCCTTTCGGCGCGCTGATGCCGGCGTGAGTTTCCGTGTGAGCCATTTTCAGTCTCCCATGTGTGAGATTTGCAGATGGGAGGCTGACACGCGGACGTATTGCGGCTGTTCGGTTCAGCGTGAACGGCCAGGAAAACTTCGACAAGCCGCCGCTAAATCGGTGTTAAATCTATCTGCCGAAATGCTATTCTGCGGTGGCGGCCGAAATCTGGGAGACGATCTGTGCGCATCAGGTTGCTGGGTGGCCTTGAAGTGACGTCCCGGGAGCACCGGCAAATCCGCTTCACCACGCGCAAGACGTCACTTCTTTTTGCTGCCCTGGCGCTTGCAGGCCGCCGTGGCCATCGCAGGGAACTGCTTTCCGAAGCCTTCTGGCCGGGACGAGGCAGTGAGCAGTCCCGCAATAGCCTGCGGCAGGCGCTGGTGGATATCAGACGATCGTTCCCGAGCGGGGGAGATGCCGCCGTCTACATCGACGGGGATCAGGAGACCGTTGCGCTGATAACAGGTCCTGATGAAACCGACATTTCGATCTTCGACCGTAAACTGGAGGCCGGCCGGACGGCCGATCTCGCCTTCGCCGCCGACCTCTACCGCGGCGAGGTGCTCGCAGGCGAGGCCATTCCGGACGGGCTGGATGAGTGGTTTGGACCCTATCGGAGCACATATCAACGCAAGGCGCTGCAGTTGGTGGAGCGGTTGAGCCTCGCGTTCTCCGAGCCGGGCTCCGCGGAAGAATCGGCTTGCGAAGGGCTCGCCGAGAGGCTGCTGGCTGTGGACCCGACCGTGGAGGCCGCCCATCGGGCGCTGATGCGGATCCACGCTCTCAGGGGTCACGAAAACGCGGCCTTGCGCCAGTTCGAAGCCTGTCGGGCGTTCTTGAAGAAGCATCTTCAGGCAGAACCCGAGGCAGAGACCTTTTCCCTGGCCGCTTCGCTGCAATCGCGCCACGGATCCGAACATCAGCGGACGGCACCCAGCCTCGACGTGGCCTTACAGCCGCAGGTCTTCCCAGCCCCGGCGAAACATCACGACCGGCCATCGGTTGCCGTATTGCCGTTTCAGAATCTGAGCGGTGATGCGGAGCAAGAATATTTTGCCGACGGCATCGTTGAGGACATCACCATCGCGCTTGCTCAATTCCGCCACCTCTATGTCATCGCACGGAATTCGAGCTTCACCTACAAAGGTCAGGCGGTCGACATAAAGCAGGTCGGACGCGAGCTGGACGTACGCTATGTGGTCGAAGGAAGTGTGCGCCGGACGGGTGACCGCCTGCGCATTGCCGGGCAGCTCATCGATACGTCGACCGGTACACATCTTTGGGCCGATCGTTTTGACGGAACCCTGGCGAATGTATTCGATCTTCAGGATCAGGTCGCCTCGAGCATCGTCGGCGCCATAACGCCGAAAGTGGAGGAGGCTGAGATCGAGCGCGCCAAACGCAAGCCGACCGAGAGCCTCGACGCCTACGACTACTATCTCCGCGGCCTGGCGGCCTTCGACCGGACGATCACCAACAGATCGGTCATCGACGAGGCCCTACGGCTTTTCATGAAGGCGATCGAGCGTGACCCGGAATTCGCCATAGCCCATGCCCGAGCGGCGCGCTGCTACGCCACCCGAAAGAGCAACGGCTGGATGCTCAATCCCGCAGAGGAAACCGCCGAAGCCACCCGGCTGGCCCGCAGAGCGGTCGAACTCGGCTGGGACGATGCGGTTGCGCTCACCTACGGCGGATATGTCATTGGTTATGTCGGCGGTGACCTCGACGACAGTGCGGCCTGCATCGATCGCGCAGTCTTTCTCAACCCGAACCTGGCCGCTGCGCTCGGTGTCAGCAGTTGGGTGAAGGCCTGCCTCGGCGAGCCCGACAAGGCCGTTGAACACGCAGCACTTGCCATGCGCCTCAGCCCTTTGGATCCGCGCCTGTTCGCCTGGCAATTCAACACCGGCCTCGCGCATTTTTGCGCTGGCCATTATGACGACGCTGCCGCTTGGGCGGGAAAATCGCTACGGCACCAGCCGAACTACCCGAGCGCCATGCGCGTGATGGCGGCGGGCCAGGCCATGGCCGGACGGCTTGCGCAAGCCGGGGAAACGATCACTCGCCTGTGCCTGATGGACCCCGCCCTCCGGCTTTCCAATCTCGCCGACGTGCTGCCACCATTCCGGCGACCGGACGATCGCAATCGATATATCGAGGCTCTCAGGATGGCGGGACTGCCGGAGTAGCTGCCGCTTCAGCGGCGTCCTCGGAACGAAGGGGCATACCGGGCTATTACCCACCCCCTATCGGCTAATTGCGAAACGATGCTGCTTCGTGCGAAATTGCCGCGCGATGGATCACACGGGCGAAGTTCTCATTCTCACCGGGCCGCCGGGCTCGGGAAAAACCACGACGGCCGAGGCGCTCGCCAGCGAGCCCGGCTCGCCGAAGGTCCATCTTCATTCCGACGACTTCTGGCATTTCATCAAGAACGGCGTGATCCCGCCCTATCTGCCGGAAGCTCATGAACAGAATATCGTTGTCGTCGACGTGTTGACGAAGGCGGCGGCGGGCTATGCCGGCGGCGGCTACTTCGTGGTCGTGGACGGCATTGTCGGGCCGTGGTTCCTGGAACCGTTCCGGAAAATCGCGGCACCCCTCCACTACCTCATTCTGCGTCCGCCGCTCGATGTCGCCATCCGGCGCTGCCGGGAGCGTGGCGGCGATACGCTGACCGATCCCGGCCCTATTGCAGAGCTCCATCGACAGTTCTCATCGCTGGGTGCGTTTGAGCGACATGTTCTGTCGACGGATGGGCACGACAGGAAAGAGACGCTGGGCGCGGTTATCGAAGCCGTGCAGAGCGGAGCCTTCCGGCTGGCGTCATGACGTCACGCCATCGGCCTTCAGCGCAAACCAGCCCTCGCCCGCCCTTTGCAATTCGCCGCTTTCCAGTTCGTCGGGCGACATTCATGAACCCAATTCATAAGCCCATGCCGATATCACCGGCTAATCGATACCAGCCTTTCCCCTTAGGTTACGATCAAACCTGAGGAGGACATCCGCATGATCAAACGCAAGCTCGGCCAAAGAGGCCCCGACGTTTCGGCGATCGGTTTCGGCTGCATGGGGCTGAACTATCATCGCGGGCCGGCGATGGAGCGTGGCGATGCCATTGCGCTCTTGCGGGCGGCGCATGAGCGGGGCGTGACCTTCTTCGACACGGCAGAGGCCTACGGGCCGTTCACCAACGAAGATCTCGTCGGCGAGGCGCTGGCGCCGATCCGTGATGAGGTGGTGATCGAGACGAAATTCGGCTTCAAGGAGGGCCGGCCTGATGTGGGCCTGGATAGCCGGCCGGAACGCATCCGAGTGGTCGTCGAAGAAGCCCTCACGCGGCTTCGCACCGATCACATCGATATCTTCTACCAGCATCGGGTCGACCCTGCCGTGTCGATCGAAGAGGTGGCAGGCACGGTCAAGGATCTGATTGGCGCCGGCAAAGTGCTGCATTTCGGTCTCTCCGAAGCCGATGCCGACTCTATCCGCCGCGCCCATGCCGTGCAGCCCGTCACCGTGTTGCAAAGCGAATATTCGCTGTGGTGGCGTAACCCGGAACGGGAAATCCTGGCCATCGTCGAAGAACTCGGCATCGGCTTCGTGCCCTATAGCCCGCTCGGCCGCGGCTTCCTCACCGGCAAGATGGATGAGAACACCAGTTTCGAAGGCGGCAACGACCACCGCAACACCAATCCGCGCCTCTCGGCCGAAAACCGCAAGGCAAACCAGCCGGTGGTCGATGCGATCGAGGCGATTGCCGGCCGCAGGAACGCGACTGCGGCCCAGATCGCCATCGCCTGGCTGATGGCGCGCAAGCCCTGGATCGTCCCCATTCCCGGCACCACCAAGCTGCACCGGCTGGAAGAGAATATCGCCGCCGCCGACATCACCTTCACATCGGAGGAACTGGCCGAGATCGACGCGGTCTTCTCAGGCATCGAGGTCCACGGCGATCGCTACTCCGCAACATCGGCAGCCCGCGTCACGCGGTGAGCCGAAGGCCAATGCCCGTTGGCCCCCAGTCGCTGACGTCTTCGAGAAACCCGCAAAACCGCCCGCGAGAAATCGCGGACGGTTGCATCATCGTGTGGCACCCGCCTCAAGCGCGGATGATCAGTCCTGGCCCTGCAGGCGATCCATCACCTGCAGCAGCAGATCGGCGCAGGCCTTCATCGGTTCGTCCTCGGCGCATTTCAGATCGATCCGGGTATTCCCGTCTTCAATCCGGAAATGGGCTGCCTTGGACGGCTGTGGTGGCGGCGGGCGATGACCGCGGAAACCACGGAAGCCCATGTCGCCTCTCCGACCATGCCAGCGGTAATCGGGGCGATCTCCCGGCCGCGCATCCGGCTCGCCCATCATCCGCTCATCGTCATCAGAGGCGGACGGAGACGGCGGCGGCGGAGGCGGCGGTGACGCCGGATCGCCCGCCACGGGTGGAGTGCCGGCGGATGGCGGAGCGGGCGGCTGTTGGGCGAAGGCGGTGCCGGCCAGTGCGGCAAGCGCAAGGCCTGATAGGAGAAGTCGTTGCATGAGAAGCTTTCCTTTCGGAGTTATGAGGCGTGTCTGTAAACACCGCAGCGCGGCTTTGGTTCACGCCCGTCAGGGCCTGTGATCGAAATCGGCAAATCGTCTGTGCGGCGGACCTTTCGGCGGTGGCAGCGCTTCGGTTCGTCCGTCCTGGCGAACGAGGTAGCTTGCATGCACGAAGCCATCGTCGAAGCGTCCCTGAACGGTGACGGCTTCATCCCGGGTGACGAGGGCGCCACCCTCGCCGGCCCGGCCCGTTTCAACAAGCGCCTTGCCGCTCTCGTCCTGCAGCACGAACTTGTTGCCATAGATCTCGGCGACCTTGCCCTTGATGGTGATGAGGCTCGATGCCGGCATGGCCGAAATCGCCACCGGCGTCAGCGGCGCCATTTCAGGCGTGGGACGCATCATCTTCACGGCGCTCGCGCCCCCGCCAGCACCGATGAGAAGCGCCACAGCGGCAGCGATCACGGGGATCGCCAGTCGGCGCCGGCGGTATCCCGGCGGCATAGGCGTGGCGGCGCCTTCGGGATGTCCGTTGTCCTGGTCTTCATCAGGCATATATCTGCTCCTTGCTTCAGTAATGGCCGCAATCTAGCCGCCACACCCCCTCGCCTGCCTGAACCTCTCCGTTCAGATTGAGTTAAGCTCGGCCCGATAGTTTTGGCCCGTCCTCAGAGATGTGCCCTGCGATGAAAGCCCTGCCCCATGCGCGTATTGCTCGTCGAAGATGACGAAGACCTGAGCGGCCGGATCGCCGCCGTGCTGCGATCGGAGAATTTCGTTGTCGATATCGCGCGCAACGGCGAGGACGCTCTCCATGCGGGGCTCACCGAACTCTTCGATGTCGCGATCCTTGACCTCGGCCTGCCGAAGATCGATGGCGTCAGTGTGCTGAAGGGCTGGCGCGAGGGCGATCGCAATCTGCCGGTTCTGGTGCTGACGGCCCGCGACGGCTGGCCGGACAAGGTCTCGAGCTTCAAGGCCGGCGCCGACGATTTCCTCGCCAAACCTTTCAAGGTGGAAGAACTGGTGCTGCGCCTGCGCGCTCTGGTGCGCCGGGCGTCCGGCCATGCCGCCTCGCGGCTCGTCTGCGGCGCACTGGTCTTCGATGCGCAGCTCGGCACCTTCGAGCTCGACGGACTACCGCTGAAGCTGACGGCGCTGGAATGGCGGGTGCTCTCCTGCCTGATGTTGCGCAAGGAGATGATCGTCGACCGGCGCGAACTCACCGAGCGCGTCTATGACGGCGATGCCGAAGTCGACTCCAATTCCATCGAGGTCATCATCGCCCGCCTGCGCAAGAAGCTCGGAGCCCATCGGATCGAGACGGTGCGCGGCCGCGGCTATATGCTGACGGCGGCAACGGCGCCATGAAGGCCCCGTCCCTCAAGCCAAGATCGATCGCCGGCCGGCTGCTGATGTTTTCCGGCATCTTCGTGACGCTGGCGCTCGCTGTGGCCGCCATCGTGCTCTGGCTGGCGCTGAAAACGGTGGTGCGCGAGCAGGTCGACCAGCGTTTGGACATCCAGATCGGCGCCCTTGCCGGAGCGGTGACGCGCGACGCTGAGGGAAGGATCGCCCTCTCCACGCCGCTCGATGCGCCGCCCTTCGATCGCCCCTCCTCCGGCTGGTACTGGCAGATCGACGACGGGCGGCAACGCCTGACCTCCCGCTCCCTGTTGAACGGCACGATAGACGCGCCGCCGCCCCGGCAGGATCTGCGCCATGTGCTGATGGGCATGCCGACATCAGGCATGGGCGGTGATCGTGGAAGAGGACCGCTCTATCTTCGGCAGGCCATCCGCAGCATCGACGGCATGACGCTGACGATCACCGCGACGGCGCCGATGATCGCCCTCGTCGGCCCGGCGTTCCGCGCGCTCTTCTGGCTGGTGCCTTGCATGCTACTGCTCGGCCTCGTGCTCATGGCCGGCACACTCTGGCAGATCCGTTTCGGTCTCAGGCCGCTGAAATCCATGGCGGCCAATATCGATGCCATCAACCGCGGAGAACGCACCCGCCTGCCTGATGAGGCGACCGTCGAGCTTGCCCCGCTCGCGCTGAAAACCAATGCGCTGCTGGTCGCCAACGAAGAGCGGCTAGCAGCAACCCGCATGCAGTTCGCCAACCTTGCCCATGGCCTCAAGACACCGGTGGCGAGCCTGCTGCTGGCGCTCGACGAGAAAAACGATCCGCAAGGCGCATTGCGCAGCATCGCCGCCCGGATCGATAACAGGATCAAGCATCACCTCGCCGCAGCCCGCCGGGTGATGGCCTCGTCGGACAGTGTCGCCGGCACCGACGTGGCAACATCGATCGCCGATCTGCACCGGGCGATCGGCCAGATTCATGCCGAACGCAAGATCGCCTTCGACACCGATATAGCCCAAGGCCTGCGGGTCGCCTGCGACGAAAGCGATGTCGAGGAAATGCTCGGCAACCTGATCGACAACGCCTTCAAATGGGCCGCCTCCCGCGTCACCCTCCGCGCCCGCCGCGACGGCCCGACCGCCCGCATCACCATCGAAGACGACGGCCCCGGCATCCCCCCGGCCCGCCTCGCCGCCGTCCTCCTGCCGGGCGTCCGCGAAGACGAACACGTCCCCGGCAACGGCTTTGGCCTCAGCATCGTCAACGAGCTTGCGGGGCTTTATGGTGGGTCTCTGGTGCTGGGGGCGAATGAGGCGGTGGGGTTGCAATGTGTGCTGTGTTTGCCGGTGGCGGTGCGAGTGGCGCGGTAGGGCTTGGGCTGGTTCGATAGAAGGTGAAAGTGCCGCGGAGTGATCAGCGTCTTTTGGGTTCTCATCATTTGTCACAACGCTCTCCCGACTACGACCTCGTACGGATTACAAATATTCGTGCCTTGCTGCGAGTGACAGGAAGCAAATAGGTGAACCAAGACCGTCAACCATTCAGCCCTGCGACGGAAATACAGACCGTGAAGATGCCGTGTCGATAACCTTTCGGGATTCTCTGCGTTGCCAACAAAGTTGTAAACGTCATCACGCGTTCCCATCAAAAGCGCGCGGATATCCGTGGCATCGAAATAATCATCGCCGTATTCGGCCATCGCATAGCAATAGCCAATTTTTGCAATCATCATTGCGAACGGACCATTGATAAGCGGAACCCTAGTCCTGACATTTTCGAGACCGTTGCCCCCTAAGCTGAAGGACGCCAGCCGTGGATCAACAAGAGTAGCCCCTCGATCGATTCCAACTAAGAGCCCCGCCTGACTAAACTGCACTAGCGAGAAATGTTTCGGGTAGTCCTCGATCGGGAAATCAAGGCGTTTTCCCTCCTCGCCCATCACCGAATCGCCTGCAAAGACCTCAGGCATATGTCGCGCGTCGCGCGGTCCGCTACCTTTCGACTTGCCACGGAGACCTAATAGCAACCTGGGGACTTTAAGGTCGACATTGAGCGCTTGGTTCTCGTATTCTTGATTGGAGCGCGTAGCGCATTCCTTGCAGGAACCGTAGCGTATCACCAAGGAGCCATTGATAGCTTCGGGGATGATGTGCTCGTCGGTGAGTTCTGCCTGCGTAAACGCTTTTCGGCAAAAGACACATCTTCCGTCCAGATAGTAATTCTGCTTCCGCATTACCAAAGAGCGCATGCCGTAAGCAATACAACTTATCAGACGATTCTCATAATTGTTGCTTCGTGCAAAACGGCCTTTACAGTACTCTCAAAATAAACTGTGCACCCGCTATCCAAATCGTCCCATTGACTCCCGTCGATTTTAGGGACCATCGATCCTCTTCTTCGAAAAGAGCCCAGAGCCAGCCCTACTGACCGTCGCATCCGCCAGCCGGCCGTTTCGGGGACAAGCCGCATTCCCGCAACTGCCGTCATTCCACCACGCCAAACATAGGCCCATACCCACCATGCCAGGACCAGTCGTTACGGCCCATCTCGGAATTGTAGATCCCCACCCCTCGCCCGCCATCCAGAAACAAGGCATCGGGGCATTTCAGATGGTCGCGGAAGAGCCGCGCGAAGTCGTGGAAATTTGCCCCGTTTTCGCTGATCTCGAAGCGCGCCGCCGCTGCAGGCTCCCACACCGCTCTCGCGGGTTCGGTCCGTCGATCCCCCAATGAAAAGGTCGGAAATGGCGTGCTGAGGGTGAACGTTGTCAAACAACCAGACCTTGCGAAAAAGGCGCGCTTGCCAATTCTCGAACGGCTTGTCAGTAAAGGTTATTCCGCCGGACGCCGCCGTTCTTTTCCTGTTGCCGGGCGCCGCGTTCCGCGCGGGTTGCGCAGACCCGAGGCGGCGACGATGGCGAGACATCGGCCCAGTCGGCCTGCAGCCTCGGGAAGAGTTTGCGCTTGTCATCGACCAGAGGCGGCGGCGTGATTCCCATGCGCCGCATTGCAGCGAACAAATCGCCAAGTCTGTCGTAGCCGAGATTGGGCTTCGCCCACAGCGCGAGCAGGACAGGTTCGGCAACAGCACGCCCTGATGAGCCGACCCGGCACAGGCCTTCGACGCCCGCGCCATTGACCGAAGGCAGAGATGCGCGCGGATTGGCGAGGTAGGGCAAAGCGCCGGGGCCGAGATCGCCGAGCCGGCGCAAGAGCGGCTCCGCCTCCCAAAGCCAGTGGTCGTTGTCGGCAGCAGCATAAACCGACAGAAGACGGGGGCCGAGTTCCACGAATTTGTCCGGCGGCAGGGCGGCTGCCAGGCGGGCCAGAATACGGCCGCTCTCCCGTGCCGAAGAACGCAATCGCCCTGTCATCGCGGCTGCCCGCTCAATGCCCGTCATGATCGCGTCGGCACGGGAGGTAAGCGCGTCGGTGCTATTGATGAGGACATCGACCTGCCATTCGGTGACCTTGGCGGCCGGATCGGCGATCATGGCGTCGACATTGGCAATCTGGCGCGCCAGGGTCGCCTCCTCTGTCGCAGCGATCTTCGCCAAGATGACAGCGCTATCGCTTCCCACCCGGTTCTCGACCGCCACGGGCTTGAGGCCGAGAGCCCGGGCGAGCGCCGTGGAATCGCCCTTGTATGGGCTATCGCCCGAGAAGATGGACGTGAATCCGTTTCGCGTGAATTGCGCGCTGCAGTCCCAGCTCGGCGCTCCGGAGTTGAGAAAGCATCCGATGATCGGCATGGGTATCCAGCTGAGCGGTGCAGCCGTACCTCCGAGAAGCTGGAAGCGTCGACCGTCCGGCATGGTGATCGTCGTCGTGATCCGTCTCACCGGCAGGCTTTTCTCGAATTCCTTCGTCTCCTCCTGACTGACGGTGACGATGGGCAGCTGTGGCTTTTCCGGCATGGATAGATTGCAGAAACGATTTTCCGTGCGCCTGTCGTCAAGTGCTTCGCCGTCATGGAAATCGAGCGCTTGTACGAAGGCCGGCTGCAGCGCGCGTGTGGCGCGGACTTTGGCGCAAACCGCGCTGTCGATCATCCGATCGGACAGATATCCCTCTGGAAAGTTGGGATTGACGGAGTAAGCGACCGGTAGGGCGAAATTCTGGGTTAGCCACGCCCCATCCCACGCCCCGCCTTTCGCGAAGACCAGCGCCTGGCGAGCGGGATCAAATCCGGTCACGACCTGCGCATTGGCGGAATCCGTGCGGCTGGCGAGATCACGCAAGGCGAAATGATCGAGCGCCGCAGCCGTCCAGTATCCTCCGTAAAAGATCAGCGGCAGCAAAAGCCACAGACGCGACACGCGCCCGACAACCGCCTCGATGGCAACGCCGATCATGCTGGCATTAACCAGCACGATCGACCAGGCCATGGCGAACGCGAACATCAGAAAGATGCCTGTGAACGGTATGGCCTGAAGCACGAAGACGCCCCCCGTCACCACAAGGCCGACGAGCGAGATCGGGAAATATCTACGCATCTGTTCTCCACCCGTAATGACCGGGATATCGCCGCTTCCCATAGCAGGTTGGGAGAAACCCTATCAGAGACTCACGCCTGGACCATGAACGGCAAGGCTCAAATTTTCAGTATCCCTTGAGGGCGTACTCTCTTGAAACATTGGGGGAAACGGTCGACGCGAGGGAGTTCGGAGACCCGATCATCCGAAGAGGCACCGAAGCGGAGCGAATGGCGGAGGCTGCAAGCCCTGTAACCGCAAGCGAAGCGCTATAACTCCCTTCTGGCAAGCTCGTCCGCCAGAATCCAAGCCTCGTCAAGGAGGGCACGAAGTTCATCGTTCTCCTGCAGAAGCGGGCTACCGTCGCGTTGAAGAACGAGGTCATTCAGAGAACCCGTGCCGCCAAACATCTCCTTGAAACGGCGCAATCCCCAGGTGTCAGAGTTTTCGACAGCCCGCAGACATGTCTCGGCATGGCTCGCCCAAAAGACAGCACCGTTGGCCATAAGCAACAGTGCTAACTTCCTGAGAATGGCAGCGAATCTGGTGACGTCGTGATGTAATTGCACGCCGTCTTTTAACGCAAAATCACATTGCAGCAAAAGGTGACTGACGTCCCTCTTTTGGTCGCATCGCAACAGCCGCTTCTGGCTCAAACCTGCTCTTCGCGACCTATGGCTGAGGCGATGCCGATCATCTCCACTCCTGCTGAGACGTCTTTCGCCTCGCCTCTGCCTTGTTGCTCGCGTATCCTGACGCCCGATTCGCCGTCCGCAAACGAGGGTGGGCATGAACGAAGCATCAAAGGAGAGCGCGATGACGGACGCCAAGAGCGGCATTTCTGGACTACGGCCGCATATTACAGTCATTGGCGTCGGCGGTGGTGGTGGCAATGCGATCAACAATATGATCGCGGAAAAGCTGGCGGGCGTCGAATTCGTCGCTGCGAACACGGACGCTCAGGTGCTGGCCACCTCCAAGGCGACGCGCCGCATCCAGCTTGGCGCGAATGTGACGGAGGGTCTCGGCGCCGGTTCGTTGCCGGAGGTCGGCCATGCGGCTGCCGAAGAGTCGCTCGATGAGATCATGGATCACCTGGCCGGCTCGCACATGTGCTTCGTCACCGCCGGCATGGGCGGCGGCACAGGCACGGGTGCTGCACCTGTCATCGCCCGCGCTGCGCGTGCCGCAGGCATCCTGACGGTTGGCGTCGTCACCAAGCCCTTTACCTTTGAAGGCAACCGCCGCATGCGGATGGCGGAAATCGGCATCGAGGCGCTTCGCCAGGCGGCCGATACGGTCATCGTTATTCCCAATCAAAACCTCTTCCGAATTGCTGATGCAAAAACGACGTTCGCCGATGCTTTCATGACCGCCGACCGCGTGCTCTATGCGGGCGTCGGCTGCATTACCGACCTGATCGTCAAAGAAGGCCTGATCAACCTAGATTTTGCCGACGTGAAGTCGGTCATGTCAGGCATGGGCCGCGCCATGATGGGCACTGGCGAAGCCTCCGGTGAAAGCCGCGCAATGAAGGCGGCGGAAGCGGCAATTGCCAACCCGCTTCTCGACGATATCTCGATGCGGGGCGCCAGGGGCGTACTGATCTCGATCTCCGGCGGTTCGGATATGACGCTGTTCGAAGTGGATGAGGCGGCAAGCCGCATTCGTGACGAAGTGCAGGAAGACGCCGATATCGTCGTCGGCGCGATCTTCGACCGCAGCCTCGACGGCAAGTTCCGCGTCTCAGTGGTAGCGACCGGTCTGGAAGGCAGCCCCCTGCCCGCATCCGCGCCTCACGCCGCCGAACAGATCCAGACGCGCACGCTGCAGTAAGCGCAGCGGCGCGACATATCCGAGCACGACAGCCTGCCGCGTCTTTTCAGACGCGCGGCGCTGTCGTGCTTCAATGTCCTGCGCTCCGGCGAAATCGCCGCGATCACCGGTCGTTGATCGTCGGAAGGTGCGTTTCGACCTCTACGCGGCGCTTGTCATCCAACGGCTCAATGTGCTTCTGCCAGAAGGCCTCGGCCTCCGGCGTGTCATCATCCCAGTGGCGGATCTTGACAATATTGTCATCGATTTTGGCCAACCGTTTGCCGCCAAGCCGCAGGTATTCGTCCGCCAGTTCTTTCGATCGGGTCGTTTGCATGTCGTGCTCCTCCATAGGCGAACCGAAAGGCCGATCGTCATTACCGGGTTGGCCGGCAATCGGCATCCCCGTTATCGGCGCTTCCGCGCCTTCCTGTTAAACAGTACGGAGGGATCATGGTTCCAAATCATCGGCCGAGACCGGTCTACGCGGCCGGCTGAAGGCGTCGGCCGCCATCCATGTTCCGCACGGCCCGCCGCTCTTGCTGCCAGGACAGCCGGAGACGCCTCGTACTGGCAGGAGAGCGGCCTTGTCCGGAACGGCAAGACTGCATACGTCGGGGCGATCTTCGACCGCAGCCTCGACGGCAAGTTCCGCGTCTCAGTGGTCGCGACCGGCCTGGAAGGCAGCGCGCTGCCCGCATCAGCGGCTCACGCCGCCGAGCAGGTTCAGACGCGCACGCTGCAGTAGCGCAGCTGCAATTTCCGCTGATTTGTGTTTACGAAGGCTCCGGCCGGTTAAACGCCCCGCCGTTTAAGAGAACGGGCGGGGCGGCGTCGGCGTTCGGCCAGCAAAGACCGTCAGGCGAAGAGTATGTCCGAGATATTGTGCACCACGGAGATTTCGTCGATCCCGGTGTTGGTGATGTAGAGATTATCCGCCGCTGAATCATAGACCACGTTGGTGATCAAGTCGTCTCCCGGTATG
>Ga0209673_1001698_pt1 | contig 18700 bp, 14 predicted proteins | sample AraplaCol_mMS_r2_2_FD_184274 | JGI IMG/M metagenome (GOLD analysis project Ga0209673, IMG submission 184274) | Arabidopsis root microbial communities from North Carolina, USA - plate scrape MF_Col_mMS_r2 (SPAdes) (version 3) | ecosystem: Host-associated > Plants > Roots > Endosphere | place... | reverse complement strand
GGGCGACAACGTCACGGTTGCCGTCGAGCTGATCGTTCCGATCGCGATGGAAGAAAAGCTGCGCTTCGCCATCCGCGAAGGCGGCCGCACCGTCGGCGCCGGCATCGTCGCTTCGATCGTCGAGTAACTTTCGAGTTATCCGCAATTATGAAGACCCCGCTGGAAACAGCGGGGTTTTTCATTTTCATGGCTTCCGGTAGGTTTAACAGGTGTTGTAAAAATATCGTTAAATTGGCCTGTCACAGTATTTTGTTCATCTCACATTCAGAAACCGGTTTGTGAATGGCCCATTTTAGTCCAGACTCCTTCTTGCAAAGAGGAGAGCCCGGATGATTCCAAAGGCCACATTCGCTGCGACGATATTCGCTATGTATGTTTTCACGATGTTTTTCATCGCTGCAATTCCGCAAGAGGTTGTTCAGGCAGCCGGAGTGCAGGTCAACGAGATAAGCGTCGTCAAGTGACGACGTTGGAGTTAAGCGTCGTCAAGTGACGACGCTGGAGGTAAGTGTCGTCAAGTGACGACCCTTGCAGAGCATCGCAGCCTTCTGCGATGATCGGAAATGATCGGCCAGGCGCTCCCGGATAGGATGCTCCTGGCGACGCGGGGGTGAACCCTTGCACGACGCTCGCTTGCTCTTCGCGCGGAAGCGTCTCACTATGCCTCCGATTTCATGACGCGGAGGATATTCCATGAAGAGACGCATTCTGCTCACGGGCGGTTCGGGCAAGGCAGGTCGCCATACTGTGCCATGGCTCGTCAATGCCGGTTACGAGGTTCACAACCTCGATCTCGTGCCGCTGGATAGCCCCGGCGTCACCAATCTCATCGCCGACATCACCGACAGCGGTCAGGTCTTCAATGCGCTCTCGATGCATCGCGATTTTCCCGATCTCGATGCGGGCAGGGGCGTGCAGCCCTTCGATGCTGTCGTGCATTTCGCCGCCATCCCGCGCATTCTGATCAAGCCCGACAACGAAACCTTCCGCATCAACACGATGGGCACCTACAATGTCATCGAGGCGGCGGTGAAGCTCGGCATCAGGAAGATCATCGTCGCATCGAGCGAGACGACCTACGGCGTCTGCTTCGCCGAAGGCCATCGCGATTTCCACCATTTCCCGCTGGAGGAGGACTACGACGTCAATCCGATGGATTCTTACGGCCTTTCCAAGGTGGTCAACGAAAAGACGGCGCGCGCCTTTGCCGAACGCTCGGGTTTCGACATTTATGCGCTGCGCATCGGCAACGTCATCGAGCCGCACGAATACGAGAAATTCCCCACCTTTTTCGCCAATCCCGAGATGCGCAAGCGCATCGCCTGGAGCTATATCGACGCCCGCGACCTCGGACAGATCTGCCATCTGTGCATCGAGAAGGACGGTCTCGGCTATCAGGTCTTCAACGCCGCCAACGACACTGTCTCGGCCAACACGCCGTCGAAGGAGCTTGCAAAGCGATTCTTCCCGAACGTGCCCTTCATCCGCGAGATCGGCGAATATGAGGGTCTGCTCTCCAACCGCAAGATTCGCGAGGTGCTGGGCTTTAAAGAAGAGCACGATTGGCGGAAATATGTGAACCTCTGAACGGATCTTGGTCGCCCGGTGGAAAAGCCTACTGCTCGCATATGAGGAGAATGGCTTTGAAAATCGAAAATCGTGCTTGCCAATCCCGTGCCGTCGTCTTAAAGGGAGCGCCATGCTTTTCAGCAGCGATTTGCGGGCCTTGGCTCTGGCGCTGAATGACAGGTATGAAGGGGTATAGCTCAGTTGGTAGAGCGGCGGTCTCCAAAACCGCAGGTCGTAGGTTCGAGCCCTACTGCCCCTGCCATTCTCCTTGATGCGGGACAGCGCGGACATGCTCGCGGCATTCCGGCCGGGGATTGATGGGTGGTAAGTAATTTCGTTAAACTTCGGTTTCCCTCTTGTGTATTCGGAAATCGGTGTTTATTTAGGGTTCAACAGACACGCGGTGCGTGGGGCTGATAGTTTCAGCTTTACGCGCCGTAATTGCGTGGGCAGTCGATGGCATCCAAATCCAATCCGTTTGCGTTTCTGCAGCAGGTTCGCTCCGAGACGTCCAAAGTTACATGGCCGTCGCGCCGCGAGACGATGATCTCGACGGTTATGGTGCTTGTGATGGTGGTTTTCGCCGCGCTGTTTTTCTTTGCCGCTGACCAGCTGATTGGCTGGGTTCTGAGCTTCGTGCTGAATACCGGCAACTGATACGGGTGGAGATGAAAATGGCGGCACGTTGGTACATCGTCCACGCATATTCTAATTTTGAAAAGAAGGTGGCTGAAGACATCGAGAACAAGGCTCGCCAGAAGGGGCTGGAGCACCTGTTCGAGAAGATCCTCGTGCCGACCGAAAAGGTGGTGGAAGTGCGTCGCGGCCGCAAGGTCGATTCGGAGCGCAAGTTTTTCCCGGGCTACGTCATGGTTCGCGCCAATCTGACGGATGAAGCCTATCACCTGATCAAGAATACGCCGAAGGTCACAGGTTTCCTCGGCTCCGACAATAAGCCCGTTCCGATTCCGGATTACGAAGCCGAGCGCATTCTCGGTCAGGTCCAGGAAGGTGTCGAGCGGCCGAAGGCCTCCATTACCTTCGAGATCGGCGAGCAGGTCCGCGTTTCCGACGGCCCGTTCGCGTCGTTCAACGGCACGGTTCAGGATGTGGACGAAGAACGTTCGCGCCTGAAGGTGGAAGTGTCGATCTTCGGCCGCGCAACGCCGGTCGAGCTGGAATACGCTCAGGTCGAGAAGGTCTGATTGCAGAGACTGGAGGCTGGCCCTTGCGGCCTGTTTCCTGCGGACTTTGTCCGCATCCGCGTGGAAGGTGAGGGGTCTTAGCCGGACCCTAACGATCCGCACCACGCAACCGCAGCCGCCGGAGAGATCCGGCATCACGGGCCGGGCGACCGGCCGTTCATGAAAGGCAGAGAGATATGGCTAAGAAAGTTGCAGGCCAGCTCAAGCTTCAGGTCAAGGCAGGATCGGCAAACCCGTCCCCGCCGATTGGTCCGGCGCTTGGTCAGCGTGGCATTAACATCATGGAATTCTGCAAGGCGTTCAATGCCGCCACGCAGGAAATGGAAAAGGGTATGCCGATCCCGGTCGTCATCACCTATTACCAGGACAAGTCCTTCACCTTCGCGATGAAGCAGCCTCCGGTCAGCTACTGGCTGAAGAAGGAAGCGAAGATCACGTCCGGTTCCAAGACGCCCGGCAAGGGCGCCAAGGCCGGCTCCCTCACCAAGGCTCAGATCAAGACGATCGCAGAAGCCAAGATGAAGGATCTGAACGCAGCGGATATCGAAGGTGCAATGGCGATGATCGAGGGCTCTGCCCGCGCCATGGGCCTGGAAGTGGTGGGTTAAGATCATGGCTGGTAAGCGCACGCAGAAGATCAACGAAGGTGTTGATCCCACCAAGCTCTACGCTCTGAGCCTGGCCATCGGCATGGTCAAGGAACGGGCTGTCGCCAAGTTCGACGAAACCATCGAAGTCTCGATGAACCTCGGCGTCGACCCGCGCCATGCGGACCAGATGGTTCGCGGCGTCGTCAACCTGCCGAACGGCACAGGCCGTACGGTTCGCGTCGCAGTCTTCGCGCGTGGCGCCAAGGCTGATGAAGCCAAGGCTGCCGGTGCTGATATCGTCGGCGCTGAAGAGCTCGTCGAAATCGTCCAGGGCGGCAAGATCGAATTCGATCGCTGCATCGCCACCCCCGACATGATGCCGCTCGTCGGCCGTCTCGGTAAGGTTCTCGGCCCCCGCGGCATGATGCCGAACCCGAAGGTCGGCACCGTCACCATGGACGTCGCCGGAGCCGTCAAGGCTTCCAAGGGCGGCGCTGTCGAGTTCCGCGTCGAGAAGGCTGGCATCGTCCATGCCGGTATCGGCAAGGCCTCTTTCGACGCCAAGGCTCTGGAAGAAAACATCCGCGCCTTCGCTGACGCCGTCATCAAGGCAAAGCCGGCTGGCGCCAAGGGCAACTATGTCAAGCGCGTGGCGATTTCCTCGACCATGGGCCCGGGCGTCAAGATCGAAGTCGGCTCGGTCACCGCAGCTCCGACTGCATAAGTTCGCGCCCAAGGACTTGGGCGCAATGGTCGGGCTTTGAGCCCGGCGACTGAATTTCCGGCCTCGCAAGGGGCCGGAATATTCCGGAGAAATCCGGAATCCTGTCCGAGATTGCAGGTGGTTTTCCCTTAATCACTTGGCCTGCATGAGACGGGTAAGACCCGAATTGCATGAAGTTCGCTTCTCGTAACTCGGTTCGAGCCTTGGATGCCTTGTGCCTCTTTAGCCTTGATTGGCGCGGGAGCGCGGGGGGACAGGATCCTCAAGCGTCGCTTGGGATCTCACATGATCCCAGGAGGCAAAGGCAACCCGGCAGGTCCGATTTCGGTCCTGCCAACTGGAGATAGGCAGTGGAAAGAGCGGAAAAACGCGAATTCGTCACGGAACTGAACGAAGTCTTCAAGGCTTCGGGCTCAGTTGTCGTGGCCCACTATGCTGGTGCCACAGTCGCGCAGATGAACGATTTTCGTTCGAAGATGCGTGCAGCTGGCGGTACCGTCAAAGTCGCGAAGAACCGCCTGGCCAAAATTGCCCTTCAGGGTACGGAAGCGGAAGGGATTACCAATCTCTTCAAAGGTCAGACGCTGATTGCATACAGCAATGACCCGATCACTGCTCCGAAGGTCGTCATGGATTTCGCCAAGACCAATGACAAGATCATTGTTCTGGGCGGCGCCATGGGAACAACCACGCTCAACGCCGAAGCAGTCAAGTCGCTTGCGACCCTGCCTTCGCTTGATGAGCTGCGTGCGAAGCTGCTGGGCATGATCCAGACACCGGCTACCCGCATCGCTGGGGTTGTTGCAGCACCGGCAAGCCAGCTTGCTCGCGTGTTTGCGGCCTACGCCAAGAAGGACGAAGCCGCGTAAGGCGGTTTTTCGCTGTTTATAATCAACCGGTTCGAACCGAACAAAAGGAACTAGTAAAATGGCTGATCTCGCAAAGATCGTAGACGACCTCTCCTCGCTGACCGTTCTGGAAGCTGCAGAACTGTCGAAGCTTCTCGAAGAAAAGTGGGGCGTTTCCGCTGCTGCTCCGGTAGCTGTTGCTGCCGCTGCCGGTGGTGCTGGCCCTGCTGTCGTTGAAGAAGAAAAGACCGAATTCGACGTCATCCTCGTCGACGCTGGTGCCAACAAGATCAACGTCATCAAGGAAGTCCGCGCCATCACCGGTCTCGGCCTCAAGGAAGCCAAGGACCTCGTCGAGGCCGCTCCGAAGGCTGTCAAGGAAGGCGTCAACAAGGCTGAAGCCGCTGACATCAAGAAGAAGCTTGAAGACGCTGGCGCCAAGGCCGACGTCAAGTAATCTTGAACTGCTTTTGGGAGGCAGCATCTACTGCCTCCCATTTGCCGTTTTTCTGAACGAATTACCCAAAAGCCGCGTCAAAACGGCTTTTGGGTAATGGGTTCTTCAAAAGGATAGTCTCGCACCGAAGGCAGCACAGCAATCCGAGCTGAGCGTTTTCGGGAGTCGGACGAGATTGAATTACTCATTGATTGACGGGATCGACTGGCCATCGGTTCCCGTCCGTTGCAGGCCCGGGTGCAAGATTTTGAAGGAGCGACGATGGCTCAGACCCTTTCGTTCAATGGTCGCAGGCGCGTACGCAAGTTTTTTGGTAAGATCCCCGAAGTCGCAGAAATGCCGAACCTCATCGAGGTTCAGAAGGCGTCCTACGACCAGTTTTTGATGGTTGAAGAGCCGAAGGGCGGTCGTCCCGACGAGGGCCTTCAGGCCGTCTTCAAGTCGGTTTTCCCGATCACCGATTTCTCCGGCGCTTCCATGCTGGAATTCGTGTCCTACGAATTCGAACCGCCGAAGTTCGACGTTGATGAATGCCGTCAGCGCGACCTGACCTATGCAGCGCCGCTGAAGGTGACGCTGCGCCTCATCGTGTTCGATATCGACGAAGATACGGGCGCGAAGTCGATCAAGGACATCAAGGAGCAGTCCGTCTACATGGGCGACATGCCGCTCATGACCAATAACGGCACGTTCATCGTCAACGGCACCGAGCGCGTGATCGTCTCCCAGATGCACCGTTCGCCGGGCGTCTTCTTCGACCACGACAAGGGCAAGAGCCATTCGTCCGGCAAGCTGCTCTTTGCTGCGCGTGTCATTCCTTACCGCGGTTCCTGGCTCGATATTGAATTCGACGCCAAGGACATCGTCTACGCCCGTATCGACCGCCGCCGCAAGATTCCGGTCACGTCGCTGCTGATGGCGCTTGGCATGGACGGCGAGGAAATCCTCGACACCTTCTATACGAAGTCGCTCTACAAGCGCGACGGCGAAGGCTGGCGCATTCCCTTCAAGCCGGAAACGCTGAAGGGCGCCAAGGCGATCACCGAGATGGTCGACGCCGATACCGGCGAAGTCGTCGTGGAAGCCGGCAAGAAGCTGACCCCGCGCCTGCTGCGCCAGCTCTCCGACAAGGGCCTGAAGGCGCTGAAGGCCGGCGACGACGACCTTTACGGCAACTACCTTGCCGAAGACATCGTCAACTACTCCACGGGTGAAATCTATCTCGAGGCCGGCGACGAAATCGACGAGAAGACGCTTGGCGTCATCCTGTCGAACGGTTTCGACGAGATCCCGGTTCTCGGCATCGACCACATCAATGTCGGCGCCTATATCCGCAACACGCTGTCTGCCGACAAGAACGAGAACCGTCAGGACGCTCTGTTCGACATCTACCGCGTCATGCGTCCGGGTGAGCCGCCGACCATGGAATCGGCCGAAGCCATGTTCAACTCGCTGTTCTTCGATGCGGAGCGCTACGACCTCTCCGCCGTCGGCCGCGTCAAGATGAACATGCGCCTCGACCTGACCGTCGAAGACACCGTCCGCATCCTGCGCAAGGACGACATCCTGGCCGTGGTCAGGATGCTGGTCGAATTGCGCGACGGCAAGGGCGAGATCGACGACATCGACAACCTCGGCAACCGCCGCGTCCGTTCGGTCGGCGAACTGATGGAAAATCAGTACCGTCTCGGCCTCTTGCGCATGGAACGTGCGATCAAGGAACGCATGTCCTCGATCGAGATCGACACGGTCATGCCGCAGGATCTGATCAACGCCAAGCCGGCAGCCGCCGCCGTCCGCGAATTCTTCGGCTCCTCGCAGCTCTCGCAGTTCATGGACCAGGTCAACCCGCTCTCGGAAATCACCCACAAGCGCCGTCTTTCGGCTCTCGGTCCGGGCGGTCTGACCCGTGAGCGCGCCGGCTTCGAAGTCCGCGACGTGCATCCGACCCACTATGGCCGCATTTGCCCGATCGAAACGCCGGAAGGCCCGAACATCGGTCTCATCAACTCGCTTGCGACCTTTGCCCGCGTCAACAAGTACGGCTTCATCGAAAGCCCGTACCGCCGCATCGTCGACGGCAAGGTGACGAACGACGTGCTCTACCTCTCCGCCATGGAAGAGGCGAAGTACTACGTCGCCCAGGCCAACGCCGAAATGAACGCCGACGGTTCCTTCGTCGACGAATTCGTCGTCTGCCGTCATGCCGGCGAAGTCATGCTCGCGCCGCGCGACAGCATGAACCTGATGGACGTTTCGCCGAAGCAGGTCGTTTCGGTCGCAGCCGCGCTCATCCCGTTCCTGGAAAACGACGACGCCAACCGCGCGCTCATGGGCTCGAACATGCAGCGTCAGGCCGTGCCGCTGCTGCGTGCCGAAGCCCCGTTCGTCGGTACCGGCATGGAGCCGGTCGTTGCCCGTGACTCCGGCGCCGCCATCGGTGCCCGTCGCGGCGGCGTGGTCGACCAGGTCGACGCGACGCGTATCGTTATCCGCGCCACGGAAGACCTCGAAGCCGGCAAATCCGGCGTCGATATCTACCGCCTGCAGAAGTTCCAGCGTTCGAACCAGAACACCTGCGTCAACCAGCGTCCGCTGGTCACCGTCGGTGACGTCGTCAACCGCGGCGACATTCTCGCCGACGGTCCGTCGACCGATCTCGGCGACCTGGCGCTCGGCCGCAACGCGCTCGTCGCGTTCATGCCCTGGAACGGCTACAACTACGAAGACTCGATCCTGCTCTCCGAACGTATCGTTGCCGACGACGTGTTCACCTCCATCCACATCGAAGAATTCGAAGTGATGGCGCGCGACACCAAGCTTGGTCCCGAGGAAATCACCCGCGATATTCCGAACGTTTCGGAAGAAGCGCTGAAGAACCTCGACGAAGCCGGCATCGTCTATATCGGCGCCGAAGTTCAGCCGGGCGATATCCTCGTCGGCAAGATCACCCCGAAGGGCGAAAGCCCGATGACGCCGGAAGAAAAGCTTCTGCGCGCCATCTTCGGCGAAAAGGCCTCCGACGTGCGCGATACCTCCATGCGCATGCCGCCCGGCACCTACGGCACGATCGTCGAAGTCCGTGTCTTCAACCGCCATGGCGTCGAGAAGGACGAGCGTGCGATGGCGATCGAGCGCGAAGAGATCGAGCGTCTGGCAAAGGACCGCGACGACGAGCAGGCGATCCTCGACCGTAACGTCTACGGCCGTCTGATCGACATGCTGCGCGGCCAGGTCTCCATTGCCGGCCCGAAGGGCTTCAAGAAGGGCACCGAGCTTTCGAACGCCGTCGTCTCCGAATATCCCCGCTCGCAGTGGTGGATGTTCGCGGTCGAGGACGAGAAGGTCCAGAGCGAACTCGAAGCACTCCGCGGCCAGTACGACGAATCCAAGTCGCGCCTCGAACAGCGCTTCATGGATAAGGTCGAGAAGGTCCAGCGCGGCGATGAAATGCCTCCTGGCGTCATGAAGATGGTCAAGGTCTTCGTCGCCGTGAAGCGCAAGATCCAGCCGGGCGACAAGATGGCCGGCCGTCACGGGAACAAGGGCGTGGTCTCGCGCATTGTGCCTGTCGAGGACATGCCGTTCCTCGAAGACGGCACGCATGTCGACGTCGTTCTGAACCCGCTCGGTGTGCCCTCGCGCATGAACGTCGGCCAGATCCTGGAAACGCATCTGGGCTGGGCTTGCGCCGGCATGGGTCGCCAGATCGGCGAACTGATCGAAGCCTACAAGGCCAATGGCAACATCGAGCCGCTGCGCAAGACCATCGGCGATGTCGTCGGTGACGGTCCGAAGGCCGAACAGGTCCACGACTTCGACGATGAGTCGGTCCTGCGTCTCGCCGACCAGTGGAAGCGCGGCGTTTCGATTGCGACGCCTGTTTTCGACGGTGCGCATGAAGGCGACGTCAACGACATGCTGCGTCTGGCAGGTCTCAAGGACACGGGTCAGTCGACGCTTTATGACGGCCGTACCGGCGAGCAGTTCGACCGCCAGGTGACTGTGGGCTACATCTACATGCTGAAGCTCAACCACCTGGTCGACGACAAGATCCATGCCCGTTCGATCGGTCCTTACTCGCTCGTGACCCAGCAGCCGCTGGGCGGCAAGGCGCAGTTCGGCGGCCAGCGCTTCGGCGAAATGGAAGTCTGGGCGCTCGAAGCTTACGGCGCCGCCTACACGCTGCAGGAAATGCTGACGGTGAAGTCGGACGACGTCGCCGGCCGCACCAAGGTCTACGAAGCCATCGTCCGTGGAGACGACACGTTCGAAGCCGGTATTCCGGAAAGCTTCAACGTTCTCGTCAAGGAAATGCGCTCGCTGGGCCTCAGCGTCGAGCTCGAGAACACCAAGCTTGACGAGGCGCAGGCAGCTCAGCTGCCCGACGCGGCCGAGTAAGCACTTGATAGGGCGTGCGCTGCCAATGCGGCGCACGCCGGTCCCGCCGGGCGCCGTATCCGTGTCGGCCCGGGAGGGAAGTTTCGCCGCATCTTGCGGTTATTCTCGTTTAAGCGAGGGAGGCGGCTCCCGGGAAATTGCCGCCGACCATCGCATTTTGAGGGCGCTTTAGCCCATGAAGGAGACAGGCATGAACCAAGAGGTCATGAATCTTTTCAATCCGCAGGTGCCTGCACAGAATTTCGATTCCATTCGGATTTCGATCGCGTCTCCGGAGAAGATCCTCTCCTGGTCCTACGGTGAGATCAAGAAGCCGGAAACCATCAACTACCGTACGTTCAAGCCGGAACGCGACGGTCTGTTCTGCGCGCGCATCTTCGGGCCGATCAAGGACTACGAATGCCTGTGCGGCAAGTACAAGCGCATGAAGTACAAGGGCATCATCTGCGAAAAGTGCGGCGTCGAAGTCACGCTGTCGCGCGTTCGCCGTGAGCGCATGGGCCATATCGAGCTCGCCGCTCCCGTCGCCCACATCTGGTTCCTGAAGTCGCTGCCATCGCGCATCTCGACGCTGCTCGACATGACGCTGAAGGATGTCGAGCGCGTCCTCTACTTCGAAAACTACATCGTCACCGAGCCGGGCCTGACCGCCCTGAAGGAGCACCAGCTCCTCTCGGAAGAAGAGTACATGCTTGCCGTCGACGAATACGGCGAAGACCAGTTCACCGCGATGATCGGCGCTGAGGCGATCTACGAGATGCTGGCCTCGATGAACCTCGAAAAGATCGCTGGCGACCTGCGTTCCGAGCTTGCCGACACCACGTCGGATCTCAAGCAGAAGAAGCTGATGAAGCGCCTGAAGATCGTCGAGAACTTCATGGAGTCGGGCAACCGTCCGGAATGGATGATCATGAAGGTCGTCCCGGTCATTCCGCCGGACCTGCGTCCGCTGGTTCCGCTCGACGGCGGCCGTTTCGCGACGTCGGATCTGAACGATCTTTACCGCCGCGTCATCAACCGCAACAACCGCCTGAAGCGCCTGATCGAGCTTCGCGCGCCGGGCATCATCATCCGCAACGAAAAGCGCATGCTGCAGGAATCTGTTGACGCGCTGTTCGACAACGGCCGGCGCGGCCGCGTCATCACCGGCGCCAACAAGCGTCCGCTGAAGTCGCTCTCCGACATGCTGAAGGGCAAGCAGGGCCGCTTCCGCCAGAACCTGCTCGGCAAGCGCGTCGACTATTCCGGTCGTTCGGTCATCGTCACCGGCCCGGAACTGAAGCTGCACCAGTGCGGCCTGCCGAAGAAGATGGCGCTCGAGCTCTTCAAGCCGTTCATCTATGCCCGCCTCGACGCCAAGGGTTATTCCTCGACCGTCAAGCAGGCCAAGAAACTGGTCGAAAAGGAAAAGCCGGAAGTCTGGGATATCCTCGACGAGGTCATCCGCGAGCATCCGGTTCTCCTGAACCGCGCACCGACGCTGCACCGCCTGGGCATCCAGGCCTTCGAACCCACCCTGGTCGAAGGCAAGGCGATCCAGCTGCATCCGCTCGTCTGCACGGCCTTCAACGCCGACTTCGACGGTGACCAGATGGCCGTTCACGTGCCGCTGTCGCTCGAAGCCCAGCTCGAAGCCCGCGTGCTGATGATGTCGACCAACAACATCCTGCATCCGGCCAACGGCGCGCCGATCATCGTTCCCTCGCAGGACATGGTTCTCGGCCTCTACTACCTGTCGATCCTGAACCAGAACGAGCCGGGCGAAGGCATGGCCTTCTCCGACCTCGGCGAACTGCATCACGCCCTCGAAAGCAAGGTCGTGACGCTGCACACCAAGATCCGCGGCCGCTTCAAGTCGATCGACGAGGATGGCAAGCCCTACTCGAAGATCTATGAGACGACGCCTGGCCGTCTGCTCATCGGCGAACTGCTGCCGAAGAACGGCAAGGTGCCCTTCGACATCTGCAACCAGGAAATGACCAAGAAGAACATCTCCAAGATGATCGACACGGTCTATCGCCACTGCGGCCAGAAGGACACGGTCATTTTCTGCGACCGCATCATGCAGCTCGGCTTCTCCCATGCCTGCCGCGCCGGCATTTCGTTCGGCAAGGACGACATGGTCATTCCGGATGCCAAGGCCAAGATCGTTGCCGACACCGAAAGCCTGGTGAAGGAATACGAGCAGCAGTACAATGACGGCCTGATCACCCAGGGCGAAAAGTACAACAAGGTTGTCGACGCCTGGGGCAAGGCGACCGAAAAGGTCGCCGAAGAGATGATGGCCCGCATTAAGGCGGTCGAGTTCGACGAGAAGACCGGTCGTCAGAAGCCGATGAACTCGATCTACATGATGAGCCACTCCGGCGCCCGCGGTTCTCCGAACCAGATGCGTCAGCTGGGCGGCATGCGCGGCCTGATGGCCAAGCCGTCGGGCGAAATCATCGAGACGCCGATCATCTCGAACTTCAAGGAAGGCCTGACCGTCAACGAGTACTTCAACTCGACGCACGGCGCCCGCAAGGGTCTGGCAGACACCGCGCTCAAGACCGCCAACTCCGGTTACCTCACGCGCCGTCTCGTCGACGTCGCGCAGGACTGCATCGTCACGCACGTCGATTGCGGAACGCAGACGGGCCTCACCATGACCGCCATCGTCGATGCCGGCCAGGTCGTTGCCTCGATCGGTGCTCGCATCCTCGGCCGTACGGCGCTCGACGATATCGATCATCCGATCACCGGTGAGCGCATCGTCGATGCCGGTAAGATGATCCTCGAGCCCGATGTCGTCGAAATCGAGAAGGCCGGTATCCAGTCGATCCGGATTCGCTCGGCACTGACCTGCGAAATCCAGACGGGCGTCTGCTCGGTCTGCTACGGCCGCGACCTCGCGCGTGGTACGCCTGTCAACATGGGCGAAGCCGTCGGCGTCATCGCAGCTCAGTCGATCGGTGAACCGGGCACCCAGCTCACCATGCGTACCTTCCACCTTGGCGGTACGGCAACCGTGGTCGACCAGTCGTTCCTCGAAGCCTCGTATGAAGGTACGGTGCAGATCAAGAACCGCAACATCCTGCGCAACTCCGATGGCAACCTCGTTGCCATGGGCCGCAACATGACCGTCCAGATCCTGGACGAACGTGGTGTCGAGCGGTCGTCGCAGCGTGTGGCCTACGGTTCGAAGCTGCATGTCGACGAAGGCGACAAGGTCAAGCGCGGCCAGCGTCTGGCGGAGTGGGACCCCTACACCCGTCCGATGATGACGGAAGTAGCCGGTACCGTTCAGTTCGAAGACCTGGTCGACGGTCTCTCCGTTCTGGAAGCGACCGACGAATCCACCGGCATCACCAAGCGTCAGGTCATCGACTGGCGTTCGACCCCCCGCGGTTCGGACCTCAAGCCGGCGATCGTCATCAAGGATGCCAGCGGCAATGTCGCCAAGCTGTCGCGTGGCGGCGACGCCCGCTTCCTGCTCTCGGTCGACGCGATCCTGTCGGTCGAGCCGGGCACAAAGGTCTCCCAGGGTGACGTTCTCGCGCGTTCGCCGCTGGAAAGCGCCAAGACCAAGGACATCACCGGCGGTCTGCCGCGTGTTGCCGAACTGTTCGAAGCCCGTCGTCCGAAGGACCACGCCATCATCGCGGAGATCGATGGTACGATCCGCCTCGGCCGCGACTACAAGAACAAGCGCCGCGTCATCATCGAGCCGGCGGAAGACGGTGTCGAGCCTGTCGAATACCTGATCCCGAAGGGCAAGCCCTTCCACCTTCAGGAAGGCGACTATATCGAAAAGGGTGACTACATCCTCGACGGTAACCCGGCTCCGCACGACATCCTGGCGATCAAGGGCGTGGAGGCTCTGGCCTCCTACCTCGTCAACGAGATCCAGGAAGTCTACCGCCTGCAGGGCGTTGTCATCAACGACAAGCACATCGAGGTGATCGTCCGTCAGATGCTGCAGAAGGTGGAAATCACCGATGCAGGCGACTCGACCTATATCGTCGGCGACAATGTCGACCGGATCGAGCTCGAAGACGTCAACGATCATCTGATCGAGCAGGGCAAGAAGCCCGCCTACGGCGATCCGGTTCTTCTCGGCATCACCAAGGCGTCGCTGCAGACCCCGTCCTTCATCTCGGCCGCGTCCTTCCAGGAAACGACCAAGGTGCTGACGGAAGCTGCGATCGCCGGCAAGACCGACGGCCTGCAGGGTCTGAAGGAAAACGTCATCGTCGGTCGCCTCATCCCGGCCGGCACCGGCGGCACCATGACCCAGATCCGCCGCATCGCCACGTCGCGCGACGAGATGATCCTCGAAGAGCGCCGCAAGGGCACCGGGGCTGCCGTTGCTACGCCGATGCTGCAGGACATGGCCGAAAAGGCTCCGGCTGCGGAATAATCCGCGGGCTGAAGTCGTTGAATTGAAAAACCGCCCGGAGCGATCCGGGCGGTTTTCGTTTTTGGTCTGCTCTGTTTGGTCGGGCGGGGAGGGAGCGCGCCCCGCGCGGCTCCCTTCAGTTGAAGCGGATGATCGCGACTTCGCCGTCGACGGCGCCCTGATAGGCGGAGGCGTGCGGTTCCTCGGCAGGCACCTCGGTCAGCATGCCGATCTGGTCGAGATCGGCCTCAATGAAGCCTTCCTCGGCAAGGGCGTTCAGGGCCTCGCGGACGGCGGTGTCGTCGTCGGGCGCCTTCAGCATGATATGCAGGTCGATGCCTTCGCTGGCGTCGGACTCGTAGCCCTTGCCGATGATGATGAAGATCATCGGACCATCGAAATTATTGTCGTTATCAGGTGTCGTGATCATCGCCTGTCCTTCGGCTCTTTGACGATTCGCTCGCTCGAATCCCCTGTGAGGGCCGAGCGCTGCAATTGCTGATTCCTTAGCTGCTTTTGCTGCGATGCCCAAGTTTTTATCTTGGCGCACGGCTGTGAATTCGTCTAGGAGGGTGAAAACAGGGCGTCAGGCCCGCATATCAAGGCGATGCGGCGAGTTTATTTCTTAACCGGCCTTGACGAGATGGGTGGAAACCAGTAGTACCCCGGCCATCAGATCCCATGTGAGGCTTGGCTGTTCGGGGCGACGCGCCCTGAAGTTCACCTCAAACAAGGTTCTAAACGCACGTTGAAGTCATGATGCTGCACGCACGACGCATATTCTATGCGTCCTCTGCTCCTTGTGGTCCATCTGCGGAAGCGGATCGGGCCATATTTTGCGCATTGACGGAAAGCGTGCGTCACTGCCGGAGACGGCGCGAGTTCAAGCCCGCAAGGGTACTGAGATAAAACGTAAGGGATGGTTGAATGCCTACCGTAAACCAGCTGATCCGCAAGCCTCGCCAGGCGAACGTAAAGCGTAACAAGGTTCCCGCACTCCAGGAGAACCCGCAGAAGCGCGGCGTTTGCACGCGCGTCTACACGACGACGCCGAAGAAGCCGAACTCGGCTCTGCGTAAGGTCGCAAAGATCCGCCTGACCAACGGCTTCGAAGTCATTGGTTACATCCCCGGGGAAGGTCATAACCTTCAGGAACACTCTGTCGTCATGATCCGTGGCGGCCGCGTCAAGGACCTTCCGGGTGTCCGTTATCACATCATCCGCGGCGTTCTCGATACCCAGGGTGTCAAGAACCGCAAGCAGCGCCGCTCCAAGTACGGCGCGAAGCGTCCGAAGTAATTCGGTTTTGAATAATTCGGCGCTGCGCGAGGTCCTCCGCGTGATGAAGCGCCTTAACGATTGAAGAGACGAAAACTATGTCCAGACGCCATAAAGCAGAAAAGCGCGAGATCAATCCGGATCCGAAGTTCGGCGATCTCGTCGTCACCAAGTTCATGAATGCCATCATGCTCGACGGCAAGAAGTCCGTTGCTGAAAACATCGTCTACGGTGCGTTCGACGCCGTCCAGGGCAAGTCCAAGCAGGAGCCGCTCACGGTTTTCCATTCTGCGCTCGACAACATTGCCCCGCACGTTGAAGTCCGCTCGCGCCGTGTCGGTGGTGCGACCTATCAGGTCCCGGTCGACGTTCGTCCGGAGCGCCGCCAGGCTCTCGCCATTCGCTGGCTGATCGCTGCTGCCCGCAAGCGCAATGAAACGACTATGGTTGACCGCCTTTCCGGCGAACTGCTCGATGCGTCCAACAACCGTGGCTCCGCCGTCAAGAAGCGCGAAGACACGCACAAGATGGCTGACGCCAACCGCGCATTCTCGCACTATCGCTGGTAATTCCGAACGGTATCGAAAGGCAGTCCACAATGGCTCGCGAATATAAGATCGAAGATTACCGCAATTTCGGTATCATGGCGCATATCGACGCCGGCAAGACCACGACCACCGAGCGTATCCTTTACTACACCGGCAAGTCGCACAAGATCGGCGAAGTCCACGACGGCGCAGCCACCATGGACTGGATGGAGCAGGAGCAGGAGCGTGGCATCACGATCACCTCTGCTGCCACCACGACCTTCTGGAAGGGCCGTGACGGCAAGATGCGCCGCTTCAACATCATCGACACCCCCGGCCACGTCGACTTCACCATCGAAGTCGAGCGTTCGCTGCGCGTTCTCGACGGCGCCATCGCGCTGCTCGACGCCAACGCAGGTGTTGAGCCGCAGACGGAAACCGTCTGGCGTCAGGCCGAGAAGTACAACGTCCCGCGGATGATCTTCTGCAACAAGATGGACAAGACCGGCGCGGACTTCTACCGCTCCGTCGAGATGATCAAGACCCGTCTCGGCGCAACGGCTGTCGTCATGCAGCTGCCGATCGGCGCTGAAAGCGACTTCAAGGGCGTCATCGACCTCATCGAGATGAACGCTCTCATCTGGCGCGACGAGTCGCTCGGCGCCCAGTGGGATGTCGTCGAGATCCCCGAGGATATGAAGGCCAAGGCCGAAGAATATCGCGAAAAGCTGATCGAGACGGTCGTCGATATCGACGAAGCCGCCATGGAAGCCTATCTCGAAGGCGTTCTGCCCGACAACGATCAGATCCGCGCGCTGGTTCGCCGCGGCACGATCGACGTCAAGTTCCACCCGATGTTCTGCGGCACCGCCTTCAAGAACAAGGGCGTGCAGCCGCTGCTCGACGCCGTCGTCGACTACCTGCCGTCGCCGATGGACATCCCGGCGATCAAGGGCATCGACTTCAAGACGGAAGCTGACATCGAGCGTCACGCCGACGACAACGAGCCGCTTTCCATGCTCGCCTTCAAGATCATGAACGACCCCTTCGTCGGTTCGCTGACCTTCGCCCGCATCTACTCCGGCAAGCTCGAAAAGGGCGCGTCGGTCATGAACACGGTCAAGGACAAGCGCGAGCGCGTCGGCCGCATGCTGCAGATGCACTCCAACTCGCGTGAAGACATCGAAGAAGCCTTCGCAGGCGACATCGTCGCTCTCGCCGGCCTCAAGGAAACCACGACGGGCGACACGCTTTGCGATCCGCTGAAGCCGGTTATCCTCGAGCGCATGGAATTCCCCGAGCCGGTCATCCAGATCGCCATCGAGCCGAAGACCAAGGGCGACCAGGAAAAGATGGGCCTCGCGCTCAACCGCCTGGCTGCTGAAGATCCTTCCTTCCGCGTCAAGACCGACCAGGAATCCGGCCAGACCATCATTGCCGGCATGGGCGAACTGCATCTCGACATCATCGTCGACCGCATGCGTCGTGAATTCAAGGTCGAAGCAACCGTCGGCGCGCCGCAGGTTGCCTACCGCGAAACCATCACCCGGACGCACGAAGAAGACTACACGCACAAGAAGCAGTCCGGTGGTACCGGCCAGTTCGCGCGCGTCAAGATCATCTTCGAACCGAACCCGGACGGCGACGACTTCAAGTTCGAATCGAAGATTGTCGGTGGTTCCGTTCCGAAGGAATACATCCCCGGCGTCCAGAAGGGCATCGAAAGCGTCCTGTCTTCGGGTCCGCTGGCTGGCTTCCCGATGCTCGGCGTCAAGGCGACCCTCATCGACGGCGCCTTCCACGACGTCGACTCCTCGGTTCTCGCCTTCGAAATCGCATCGCGTGCCTGCTTCCGTGAAGCAGCCAAGAAGGCCGGCGCTCAGCTGCTCGAGCCGATGATGAAGGTCGAAGTCGTGACCCCGGAAGATTACGTCGGCGACGTCATCGGCGACCTGAACTCCCGTCGCGGCCAGATCCAGGGCCAGGAAAGCCGTGGTATCGCCGTCGTCATCAACGCGAACGTTCCGCTCGCGAACATGTTCAAGTACGTCGACAACCTGCGCTCCATGTCTCAGGGCCGCGCTCAGTACACGATGACCTTCGATCACTATTCGCCGGTCCCGTCGAACGTCGCAACAGAAATCCAGGCAAAGTATTCCGGTCAGAAGTGACCGGAATACCAATTGACCGATAACAAGAATTAGATCCCCTCGGGGACTAGCAAAACGGAGAGCCGAAAATGGCAAAGAGTAAGTTTGAGCGCAACAAGCCGCACGTTAACATTGGCACGATCGGCCACGTTGACCACGGCAAGACGTCTCTGACGGCAGCGATCACGAAGTACTTCGGTGAGTTCAAGGCGTACGACCAGATCGACGCTGCTCCGGAAGAAAAGGCACGCGGCATCACCATTTCGACGGCTCACGTCGAATACGAGACGCCTGCCCGCCACTACGCGCACGTCGACTGCCCCGGCCATGCCGACTACGTCAAGAACATGATCACCGGTGCTGCGCAGATGGACGGCGCGATCCTGGTGTGCTCGGCTGCCGACGGCCCGATGCCGCAGACGCGCGAACACATCCTTCTCGCCCGTCAGGTCGGCGTTCCGGCGATCGTTGTGTTCCTGAACAAGGTCGACCAGGTTGACGACGCCGAGCTTCTCGAACTGGTCGAGCTCGAAGTTCGCGAACTGCTGTCGTCCTACGACTTCCCGGGCGACG
>Ga0209673_1001697_pt1 | contig 18711 bp, 21 predicted proteins | sample AraplaCol_mMS_r2_2_FD_184274 | JGI IMG/M metagenome (GOLD analysis project Ga0209673, IMG submission 184274) | Arabidopsis root microbial communities from North Carolina, USA - plate scrape MF_Col_mMS_r2 (SPAdes) (version 3) | ecosystem: Host-associated > Plants > Roots > Endosphere | place... | reverse complement strand
TTTTCCTTTAAGGGGACGCCACGAGATCGATCCACTCGCGCTATCCCAAGAGCGCCAACAACAGAGAATGACCACGATGAACCGTCGCCGCCGTATCTACGAGGGCAAGGCAAAGATTCTGTATGAGGGCCCGGAACCGGGCACTTTGATCCAGTTCTTCAAGGACGATGCCACTGCCTTCAACAAGAAGAAACACGAAGTCATCGATGGCAAGGGCGTCCTCAACAACCGCATTTCCGAATATATCTTCAGCCATCTGAACAAGATCGGCATCCCCACGCATTTCATCCGCCGGCTCAACATGCGCGAGCAGCTGATCAAGGAAGTGGAGATGATCCCGCTGGAGATCGTCGTGCGCAATGTCGCCGCCGGGTCGCTCGCCAAGCGTCTCGGGATCGACGAAGGCGTGGTACTGCCGCGCTCGATCATCGAATTCTACTACAAATCCGACGCGCTCGACGATCCGATGGTCTCCGAAGAGCACATCACTGCCTTCGGCTGGGCCAATCCCGCCGAGCTCGACGACATCATGGCGCTTGCCATCCGCGTCAACGACTTCATGACCGGCCTCTTCCTCGGCGTCGGCATCCAGCTCGTCGACTTCAAGATCGAATGCGGCCGCCTATTCGAAGGCGATCTGATGCGCATCATCCTCGCCGACGAAATCTCACCGGACAGCTGCCGGCTCTGGGATATCGAGACCCACGAGAAGATGGACAAGGATCGTTTCCGCCGCGATCTCGGCGGGCTGCTCGAAGCCTATTCCGAAGTTGCGCGCCGTCTCGGCATCATCAATGAAAACGAGCCTGTGCGTGGCACCGGCCCGGTTCTGGTCAAGTAAGGCAGGAAAGACAAAGTGATCAAGGCTCGTGTCACCGTCACGCTGAAAAACGGCGTTCTCGATCCGCAGGGCAAGGCTATCGAAGGCGCGCTCGGCGCCCTCGGCTTCTCGGGCGTCGGCCACATCAGACAGGGCAAGGTCTTCGACCTGGAACTGGAAAGCACCGACAAGGCCAAGGCCGAAGCCGACCTAAAAGCCATGTGCGAGAAGCTCCTCGCCAACACGGTCATCGAGAACTACGCGATCGCGATCGACTGACGATCACCGACCCGTCGTCCGGCGGACCTTGAGGATTTGGCGTCATGACGCAGGCAAAGCTGGAGACAGACGTCTCGAAATATATGAGCTATGTTTTGCGTCATGCGCCTGAGGCCGCAGGTTTGACGCTCGATGCCGAGGGCTGGGTATCGTTGGATGAACTCGAAAAGGCGGTGACGTCGAAATACGACGTTTCCCGCGCCGATATTATCGCCGTCGTCGAAAACAATCCGAAGAAGCGCTTCACCCTTGCCGACAATAGAATTCGCGCCAATCAGGGTCATAGCGTCGACGTCGATCTCGCATTGACCCCGGTGGAACCGCCAGCGGTTCTCTATCACGGCACGTCTTCCGCCAACTGGCATTCGATCGAGCGCGAAGGCTTGAAAAAGATGCAGCGTCATCACGTTCATCTGTCGGCGGACATCGAAACCGCAAAAATCGTCGCAACGCGCCGCAAGGGTGAATATCTCATCCTGCGTGTCGATGCGGCTCGCATGTTTTCAGAGGGTCATTCTTTCTTTGTCTCCGACAATGGAGTATGGCTCGCCGAAAGCGTTCCAAATCAATATCTTTCGCCAGACGCGGGGACCCCATGAAATCAGCCGTCGTTCAACTTCCGGGCCTCAACCGCGACCGAGATATGATCGCCGCCCTGACGAAAATTTCCGGCAAGCCGCCGGTGACGATCTGGCAGACGGAAACCGAGATCCCCGATGTCGACCTGATAGTCATCCCCGGCGGTTTCTCCTATGGCGATTACCTGCGCTGCGGCGCGATCGCCGCCCGTATGCCGGTCATGCAGGCGATCATCGACAAAGCCGAAAAAGGCGTGAAGGTACTCGGCGTCTGCAACGGCTTCCAGATCCTCGTCGAGGCCGGCCTGCTGCCCGGCGCGCTGATGCGCAATGCCTCGCTGAAATTCGTCTGCCGCGAAATCAAGCTCGAAGTCGTCAATGCCGAGACGGATTTCACCCGCGCCTACGCGCAGGGCCAGATCATCCGCAGCCCGGTCGCCCATCACGACGGCAATTATTTCGCCGATGAAGCGACGCTGGCGGCAATCGAAGGCAATGGCCAGGTGGTGTTCCGCTATGCCGAGGGCACCAACCCGAACGGTTCGGTCAACGACATCGCCGCCGTCATGAACGAAAAGGGCAACGTGCTCGGCATGATGCCGCATCCCGAAAACCTGATCGAAGCCGCCCATGGCGGCTCGGATGGCCGCGGCCTGTTCGCCTCGGCGCTCGATGTCATTGCCGCCTGAAATCCTCTCATCCGGATCTGGAGCAAGATCGATGCGCCCTCGCCTTTCCGTCGCAAATGCCGCCCTGCTTGCCGCTCTCGCAGCCATGGTCGCGGCCTGCCAGTCGACGCCGGCGCCAACGGGTCCGAACCGCGCCGCGCTGCCGACGATGGAGCGCGTGGCGCTCGGCGCCAATGCCTGCTGGTTCAAGTCGGGCGATCCGGCTTTTGCCGCCTATAAGCTTGCGCCGGAGCTCAATTCCTTCTCCGGCCGCCCGCGCATCCTTCTCGTCCACAAGGGCAGCCCGGAAAGCCGACCGCTGCTCGTCGTGCAGGCCGAGGGAAGCCCGTCGCATGTCCAGGCCTTCGGTCCGATGATGTCGGAGCCGGTCGCCGGCCGCATCGCCGCCGACGTCAATCGCTGGTCCGGCGGCAGCAAGGCCTGCAGCTGATCGCGGCAATCGCTTTCCGCACCGTCAGTCCCAGAAGAACGACTTGCCGACTTCGCGCGCAGCATCGGACTGCGACACCCCGATATCCTTGAGCTCGCTCGCCGTCAGGTTTCTGAGTGCCCGACGGCCTTCCCGCTTCTGATGCCAGAGAAGCACCGCCGCCCAGACCCGACCCAAGCGCGTCGTCGCCTCGGCAGGTGCGTCGGGAACGACGATTTGTCTCCTATCCTCGTAAGAGACAATAGGTACAATCGGCATTTTGATCTCAGGCAAGGCAGACATTCCAGGAATCCTCTCGGTTATCCGTTGGAATTGACTCTTAATCTTGACAGAGACAATGTGACAATATAGGCAATTGTCACCATGACAAATTGGCTTCCTGATCTTTCCCGCGGCTCCGGGCCGGTCTATCTCCGGCTCGCCGACAGCATTGAATCCGCTATTTCGAGCGGGGCCCTGCCCGCCGGCAGCAAATTGCCGCCGCAGCGCAATCTCGCTTACGATATCGGGGTGACAATCGGCACGATCGGCCGCGCCTATGCGCTGGTGCATGAGCGTGGCCTGGTCGCCGGCGAAGTCGGGCGCGGCACCTATGTGCTGAACCGCTCGGAGACCCCGCCCGGCGAACAAGCCGACCCGTTGACGGTTTCGCTCGGCAGCACCCGCCTCCGCGATGCGCCGGCAGACAAGATCCGTTTCGACACCACCGCCGCTCCCGATCTTGGCCAGGGCAAGATCATAGCGGGCATCCTTTCCGAGATCGGCGAGGAGCATCTTGCCGAAATCTCCTCCTATTCCCGGAGTTTTCCGGGCAACTGGTTCGAGGCGGGCCGCCGCTGGCTTGCCCGCAGCGGCTGGACGCCGGAAGCCGAAAACATCGTGCCGACACTCGGCGCCCACGCGGCCGCGGTCGCCGTCATCGCCGCCGTCTCGGCGCCGGGCGACAAGATCGTCTTCGAGGACCTCACCTACACGCAGGTCAGCCGCAGCGCCCGCCTGCTCGGCCGCCGCACGCTGACGGTCGATTCGGATGAAGACGGCGTGATCCCGGAGGATTTCGAGCGGCTCTGCCAGCAGCAGCATCCGAAGCTCGCCTTCCTCATGCCGACCATCCACAATCCCACCGTGACGATCATGCCCTATGAACGGCGCGCGGCAATTGCTGCAATCGCCAGGAAGCACGGCGTCTGGCTGATCGAGGACGATCTCTACGGTGGCATGGCCGACGATGACACACCGCTCATCGCCTCGCTTGCGCCCGATCGCACCTTCCTCGTCAGCGGCCTGTCGAAATCCGTCGCCGCCGGCGTGCGCGGCGGCTGGGTCGCCTGCCCGCCGCATTTTGCCCAGCGCATCAGGGTGACGCACAGGATGATCACAGGTGGCCTGCCCTTCATCCTGGCGGAAACCTGCGCACGTCTCGTCGAAAGCGGCACGGCGCACGAAATCCGCAAGCAGAGCGTCGAAGAACTCTCCCGGCGCGTCGGGCTCGCCCGCGAGCAACTGCAGGGCTTCGATTTCCAATCGCACCCGCACGCGCCCTTCCTCTGGCTGAAACTGCCGGAGCCGTGGATGTCCGGCACGTTCAAGAATGCCGCTTACCGCGATGGCGTGCTGGTCGATGACGAGGATGAGTTCAAGGCGGCGCGCGGCGAGAAAATCTATCACCGCGTTCGCATCGGCTTCTCGTCGCCCAAGTCGCAACAGGAACTGGTCTCCGGCCTGATGATCCTGCGCCGGCTGCTGGAAAACGGCGGCTCCGCCTATGATGGTGAAATATGATGTGTTGCAAATACACGTCATAAATTAGAAAAACCGCCGGGGCCTATTCGCGGTGCTTTACCGACCGAACCTCCATGCTACCTCTTTGTTATTCCCGCCTGACGCGAATCAAAGGACAGCAAATGAGGGTCGACTTCGGAAGAATCGCGTTGCGTTTTTTGAATAAGGCATCAGTGGCAGCGGTAGCCGGCACCTTGGCGGCAGGCTCGGCGAATGCCGGCGAGCAGATATTCGACGAACTGCGTTTCGGGCTCTCGACCTCGGTGCAATCTGGCCATTCCAGGGAAGACGGCGTCTTTCCCGAGATCACCGCTCTTTTCGATCCTTTCGGCTACGAGTCTTCAGTCGGCTGGCAGCAGCAGTTGTTGCACCCCCGTGTTCATCTCGGCACCTCGATCGGCACATCGGGCGAGGCCAGCCAATTCTTCACAGGCTTCACTTGGACGGTCAATTTCAACGAGAAGCTCTTTGCCGAAGCCGGCTTCGGCGGCGTCATCCACACCGGCGATCTCGAGGGCGATGATGACGGCCCGGAACTGGGCTGCCGCGTCCTCTTTCACGAATATGCAGGCGCCGGCTACCGTTTCACCCCGCATTGGAACGTGATGGCTCAGATTGCCCACTCCTCGCATGCCAATCTCTGCGACGGCCCGAACGACGGCATGACACGCGCCGGACTGCAGGTCGGCTACAAGTTCTGACCGATTGCCGCTTTGTGAAAACAGTCTGCCCGCCCTGTGAACTGACCGCCGAAGTTGGGTGTCCAACTTTGGGAGTCAGTTCACTGTGTTGACAGCGGGCTTTTTTCTGTCGCGCGCCGCCGCTACATACGCTAAAGACAGCGCAAAACGCGCCAGGGACTTTCCGCTCATGACCATTCCAAACACCATCCCGATCACGCCGGAACTCATTGCGGGCCATGGCCTGAAGCCGGACGAGTATCAGCGCATTCTGGATCTGATCGGCCGCGAACCGACCTTCACCGAGCTCGGCATCTTCTCGGCCATGTGGAACGAGCACTGCTCCTATAAATCCTCGAAGAAATGGCTGCGCACGCTGCCGACCAAAGGGCCGCGCGTCATCCAGGGCCCGGGCGAAAATGCCGGCGTCGTCGATATCGATGACGGCGATTGCGTCGTCTTCAAGATGGAGAGCCACAACCACCCCTCCTATATCGAGCCATACCAGGGGGCTGCAACCGGCGTCGGCGGCATCCTGCGCGATGTCTTCACCATGGGCGCGCGCCCGGTCGCCGCGATGAACGCCTTGCGCTTCGGCGACCCGGATCATCCGAAGACCCGCCACCTCGTTTCCGGTGTCGTCTCCGGCGTCGGCGGCTACGGCAATTCCTTTGGAGTGCCGACGGTCGGCGGCGAGGTCGAGTTCGATGCCCGCTATAACGGCAATATCCTTGTCAACGCCTTTGCAGCCGGCATCGCCAAATCCAACGCCATCTTCCTGTCCGAAGCCAAGGGCGTCGGCCTTCCGGTCGTCTATCTCGGCGCCAAGACCGGCCGCGACGGCGTCGGGGGCGCGACGATGGCCTCGGCCGAATTCGACGAATCGATCGAAGAAAAGCGCCCGACCGTGCAGGTCGGCGACCCCTTCACCGAAAAGTGCCTGCTCGAAGCCTGCCTCGAGCTGATGCAGACCGGCGCCGTCATCGCCATCCAGGATATGGGTGCGGCCGGGCTCACCTGCTCGGCCGTCGAAATGGGCGCCAAGGGCGATCTCGGCATCTTGCTCGAACTCGACAAGGTGCCGGTGCGTGAAGAGCGCATGACCGCCTATGAGATGATGCTGTCGGAAAGCCAGGAGCGTATGCTCATGGTGCTGCAGCCGGAGAAGGAACAGGAAGCCAAGGCGATCTTCGTGAAATGGGGCCTCGATTTCGCTGTCGTCGGAAAGACGACCGATGATCTGCGCTTCCGCGTCATGCATCAGGGCGAGGAAGTCGCCAACCTGCCGATCAAGGATCTCGGCGACCAGGCGCCGGAATATGATCGTCCCTGGCGCGAATCCGGCAAGCAGGCTCCGTTGCCCGCAAATCTCATCGCAGCCCCTCAGGATTACGGCCAGGCGCTGCTGCAACTCGTCGGCTCCGCCAACCAGTCGAGCCGCCGCTGGGTCTATGAGCAATATGACACGCTGATCCAGGGCAATTCGCTGCAGCTTCCGGGCGGCGATGCCGGCGTTGTGCGGGTCGACGGCCATCCGAGCAAGGCGCTCGCCTTCTCCTCCGACGTGACGCCGCGTTATGTCGAAGCCGATCCTTTCGAGGGCGGCAAGCAGGCGGTCGCCGAATGCTGGCGCAACATCACCGCAACCGGCGCCGAGCCGCTTGCCGCCACCGACAATCTGAATTTCGGCAATCCCGAAAAGCCCGAGATCATGGGCCAGTTCGTCCAGGCGGTGAAGGGTATCGGCGAGGCCTGCCGGGCGCTCGATTTCCCGATCGTCTCAGGCAACGTCTCGCTCTACAACGAGACCAACGGCGTCGCCATCCTGCCGACCCCGACGATTGCAGGCGTCGGCTTGCTGCCGGATTGGCGCAAGATGGCCCGTATCGGCGCCGCCAACGACGGCGACAAGGTGATCATGATCGGCGTCGACGGCAGCCATCTCGGCCAGTCGGTCTATCTGCGCGATGTGCTCGACAGTCGCGAAGGTCCCGCCCCCGAAGTGGATCTGTTTGCCGAACGCCGCAACGGCGATTTCGTCCGTTCCGTCATCCGCAACGGCCAGGCGACCGCCTGCCACGATATTTCCTCGGGCGGCCTTGCGGTCGCGCTCGCCGAAATGGTCATGGCATCGGACAAGGGTCTGGCGATCGATCTCGGCGAAGGCAAGGGTGCGCCGCATGCGCTGCTCTTCGGTGAGGATCAGGCGCGCTACGTGCTGACGATCCCGGCCGTTGTCGCCGATTTCGTCTGCGCCAATGCCGAAGGTGCGGGCGTTCCGTTCCGCCGCCTCGGAACGGTCGGAGGGACGGCTCTTACCGTCGGCGATCTCATCTCGCTGCCGATTCAGCAATTGCGCGAAGCCCATGAATCGTGGTTCCCTGATTTCATGGAAGGCCGCGGCGAACTGGCCGCGGAATGATGCGCAAGGAGTAACGATCATGGCCATGAAACCCGGCGATATCGAAGACATGATCAAGGCTGGGATTCCCGGTGCAAAGGTGACGATCCGCGATCTGGCGGGCGACGGCGATCACTACGCCGCCGAAGTCGTCGCCGAAGCCTTCCGCGGCAAGAGCCGCGTGCAGCAACACCAGATGGTCTACGAGGCGCTGAAGGGCAATATGGGCGGCGTCCTGCACGCGCTGGCGCTGCAGACCTCGGCGCCGGATTGACCGGCTGCCGTTGGTCGGTTGAAAGTTTGCGATGAACCGGCCCGGCAGGAAGACTTACTTTCTGCCGGGCTTTTTCGCCGACGCGCGGTGATTCCAACTCACCAAAGCGTGTGGACTTAATGGCGCGCCCTGTCTCAACTTCCCTCATTCCTGTGCTCGTCACAGGAATCCAGCAACCGCGCGTCGGCGCTGTGAATGACTCACCTGTTTCGAAGGAAAGAGTTTTCCGCGCCTAAGGACTTGGGCGCACTCGATTCCTGTGACGAGCACAGGAATGAGGAGTGCAGGGCAGCGGGCCTACCCTAAGTCGAGCACTTCACGTGAGAACTGCTCTTACCTTCTGAAAAGGTTCGACGTGTCTCCCAGCATCTCGCTACCCTGATACCACAGCCCTCAGCCTGGCATCCTCTCAGCGTCTGGGCTGGCAAACACCAAGGCGGGCATCGGACCCGACGTCATCAGCGTAAAATCGAAGGGCGCCTTGAGATCGGGGCCCAGCACATATTGGCGGTGGACGCGCAGCTGGTCCTTGCGGATCCTGCGGTAGCGCTCGCGCGTCAGCATCTGCTTGACGCGAATCTGGATCATCTTTGCCGAAGGTGCATCCGCATGGCCGGCAACGGCGACGACCGGCACCTTGTAGAAATTGATCGAATCCGTCAGGCACTGCACGTCGAGCCAGGAAATCTCCGGACAGCGGGCGATCAAGCCGACGCGGGCGCGAAGCAGCGTCGCCGTCGACAGCAGCGCACATTGCAGGATGGCGCTGCCGAGGGTGGCGAACACCACGCGCTTGCCCTTGAAGATCTCCGGCTCCCTTTCCAGCAATATACCGATGACATGGGCGGCAACGCTCGATCCCATGCTGTGCGAGGAGATCACATATTCCTCCGCCTCCTCAGCCAGCGCCTTGCGCACGGCAGCGGCCCGATCTTCCAGCCAGCGGTTGAAATCGGCCCGGTCCATGCGGCCGAGCGCAACCGCCATTTTCCAATCGGCAAAAAGATGCAGCGTGTGAAAGCGTTCGGAAAACGGCAGGAAGGCGAAGATGAAGAAGCAGAGCGCGAGCGGCCCGCTCCAGAGCATGTGCCAGGGCGAAAAGCCGAGACTATAGGGCATGATGGCGATCTGCGCCGTTAACGCGATCGCCAGCGCCGTCAGCAGGAACGGAAAGAGGAAGAACAGTCCGAAGCGCCAGGCGTGGCGGAAATATCCGCGCATGCCGCCGTCCAGCACGATCTGGGCGCAACTGCGGAACCCCACGATGATCTGGCTCAGCGTATTACCGCTGCGCAGCCGGCCTACCAGCACGTCGTGATCGACCATGTGGATCCGGCTCTTCGTCTGCCACCCAGGGGAATCGGTCCCTGCCTCAGGCGACGCGCCGCCGGCTGCCTCAGGTGCCGCGTCGCCACCGCCCGTCGTGACCTCGAAACAGAGCGGATCGTTTCCCGCCGACGCACCCACGTCGATCGAATAGCCCCAGACGGCAGCGCTCTGTTTGGCAGAACGCTCGTAGCGCGCCCTGTGGGCGGCGCCATCGAGCGGCTCGAAGCCGGGGAAATGCACGACGACCCGCGTCTCGATGAGTTTCATTCCACCTTCCAGCCGGCCAAATGGCCGGCATGTTGCTGCGATCCGATTGCTCCGCCGCAAATATCGGCAAAAAAGCAGTCCTGGTCTCGAAGCCGTCTTGCTAACCGAACTCTTCCGGAATTCAATAGCAGGCATGTCGTTTCCACCACGAACGGAGGGGTTTTGTGGCCGATCTAGTCAAAGAATTGATATCAGGCGTCGTCGACAGCGTGCTGAAGGAAATCCTGAGGAAAACCACCAGCCGCGCCACGACGAAGCGCAAGAAGCGTAAGACGCGCAGTTCGTCGACGACGGCTGCAGCGCGCAAACCAGCCTCGACCGCCCGCAAGACGGCTGCGGCGACACGCAAGCCCGCCCGCAAACAGGTCAGCAAGCGCCGGACCGCCGCCGGCCGCAGCCGCCAGCGCCGCAGCTAGCTGGCAGTTGGTGCCTTTGCCGGCGCCGACCTTGCAGATTTTCATATCCCGCGCCGGCTCGATGCCGCGGCAACAAAAGTCGGCGCGCCTGTGCCGATGTCAAACGGATTGTCACGATGGAGCGCGGCGCATCTGCCTCCACAAGGTCTTTGGGGGCCCGGACCGATGAAACGCATTCTAAAAATCGTCCTCGCGGCGCTGGTTGCGATCTGTCTTATTGCCGTTGTCGGCATTTACGCCTTGTCGGAGATGCGCCTTTCCAGGACCTATGAGGTGGCGGCCGCGGATTTTACCGTCAAGACGACGCTGCCCGCTGAGGAAGCCGAATGCCGCGCCCGCACGCTGATGTGCGGCGGCTGTCATCACGATGCCGGCTACATCCTGCTCGACGAGCCGGGCGTCGGTCGCATCGTCGCGCCGAACCTGACCCGTCTGGTGCCTATGTACAACGACGCAGAACTCGTGCGTCTCATTCGCCACGGCGTCAAGAAGGACGGCACCGGCGCCGTCATCATGCCGGCTGGCAATTTCGCCAATATCACCGACGACGACATGGCAGCACTGATCGCCTGGCTGCGCAGCCTGAAACAGCTTCCCGACGCCGTGGCGGGAGGGACGCAATGGGGACCGCTCGGCCGAGTGGGGCTGGCGCTCGACAAGATTCCCTTCGAGGCCGATCTGGTGCCCGCCGACCTAACCCCCGCCGCCACGCGCCCGGCCGATATCGGTGAATATGCCTTCAGAACCGACTGCAGTCATTGTCACAATCTCGATACGGCAAAGCAGTCCGAGGCTTTTCTCGCTCCGGCACTGAAGCCCTTGGCGCAATCCTATTCGGCTGCGGATTTCAAGACGCTGCTGCGGACCGGCAAGGGTGTCGGAGGACGCGATCTCGGCGTGATGACGCAGGTCTCGCAATGGGATTTCCGCTATTTCACGGATATCGAAATCGAACAGATTCAGGCCTATCTCACCCGGCAACCGTAACGCGACGGCAACAAAGCCGGAGTGGTCTGACCAAATTGTCTTTTTTTGATTGGGGCGGCTGGAATTCCTGCCGTCGCATGCTATCTAAAGGCAACGATTGAAACGGCGGGCCTTTAACCCGCCTGTTGAAAGGATCAGGTCCCATGAGCGGCATTCACGAATTCATCGACAACGAAATCAAGAGCAACGACGTCGTCCTCTTCATGAAGGGCACGCCGCAGTTTCCGCAGTGCGGTTTCTCCGGACAGGTCGTGCAGATTCTCGATTATATCGGTGTCGACTACAAAGGCGTCAACGTGCTCGCCGATTCGGAGATCCGCCAAGGGATCAAGGAATATTCCAACTGGCCGACGATCCCGCAGCTTTACATCAAGGGTGAGTTTGTCGGCGGCTGCGATATCGTCCGGGAAATGTTCCAGGCCGGTGAGCTGCAGCAGCATCTCCAGGAAAACGGCATCACCGTGCGCGGCGCCGCCTGACCGGTCACCGGGCGTCCGCCCGGTTTCCAAATCTGTAATCTTGAGACCGAGGCGCTGCGGCTAGCAGCGCCTTAGCCTGTTTATGGGAAATTCATTGTGACAGATTCATCACAAGCCGTGTCCGCGGGCCGCTTGCCCATGGGCAAGCGAGAATTTATCGCGCTCGCTGCCTTCCTGATGGCCGTCAACTCTCTGGCGATCGACATCATGCTGCCGGCTCTGCAGCAGATCGGTGCGAGCCTCGGCGTCGAGAGCGAAAATCATCGCCAGTTCGTTGTCTCAACCTATCTGCTCGGCTTCGGCTGCGCCCAGTTGTTCTACGGCCCGCTGTCTGACCGCTTCGGTCGCCGCACGCCGCTGTTGATCGGTCTCGTCATCTACATTCTCTCCGCCATCAGTATCGTCTTCGTCCCCTCCTTCGCAGGCTTGCTTGCCCTGCGCTTTGTCCAGGGCGTCGGTTCGGCGGCAACCCGCGTCATCACCGTCTCCATTGTCCGCGACATCTATGGCGGCCGGCAGATGGCCGAAGTCATGTCACTGATCATGATGGTCTTCATGATCGTGCCGGTGATTGCACCGGGCACCGGCCAGATCGTCATGTTCTTCGGCAACTGGCACCTGATCTTCCTCTTCATCGCCGCCATGGCGACCGTTATCGCCGTCTGGGCCTATCTTCGCCTGCCGGAAACCCTGCATCCCACCAATGTCCGCCCCTTCACCGCCCGCTCGATCTTCGGCGCTTTCAAGCTGGTGCTGACCAATCGCATCGCGCTTTGCTACACCATCGCCAGTACCTTCATCTTCGGCGCGCTGTTCGGCTTTATCAATTCGGCCCAGCAGGTCTATGTCGGCATCTACGATCTCGGCGTCTATTTCCCCTTCGCCTTTGCCGGCGTGGCGATCTTCATGTCGCTGTCGTCCTTTTTCAACTCACGCTTCGTCGGCAAGCTGGGCATGCGCCGCTTGTCGCACGGCTCGCTCATCGGTTTCATCACCATCAACACCATCTGGCTGATCGTCCAGATGGCGAGTTCCGAGCCGATGCCTTTCGCTCTGTTCATCTCCTTCTTCGGCCTTGCGATGTTCCAGTTCGGCTGGATCGGCTCGAACTTCAACTCGCTCGCCATGGAGCCGCTCGGCCATGTCGCCGGCACCGCCTCTTCCGTCCTCGGCTTCATGAGCACGGTCGGCGGCGCCCTCATCGGCGCTGGCATCGGCCAGGCTTTCGATGGCACTGCGCTGCCGATGGTCGCCGGTTATTTCATCGTGTCGATCATCGGACTGATCTTCGTGCTGATCGCCGAAAAGGGCCGCCTCTTCCAACAGCAGAATCCTGCCGTCTGAACGGCCGACCTCCTCCGCATCCAGGATTTCACCACATGACGCCGCCGCATAAGCCGCACCAGGAAAACCAGGGCTCCCGTCGCATCGGCATGGGTTTCGGCGAGTTCGTCGTCACCATCGCCATCATGACCGCCAGCATCGCCATGGCCATCGACAGCATGCTGCCGGCATTGCCCAATATCGGCCATTCCCTCGGCGTCACCAATACCAATGACGCGCAGCTGATCATCGGCGTGTTTTTTCTCGGCTTCGGCGTTTCGCAGATATTCTTCGGCAGCCTGTCGGATACGTTCGGCCGCCGCAACATCCTGCTCGGCGGCCTGGTTTGCTACGTGATCGGCATGTTTGCCGCCGCAGCAACCGGCAGCTTCGAAATGCTGCTCATCATGCGTTTCGTTCAGGGTGTGGGTGGTGCGGCGGTGCGCATCACCACGATGGCCATCGTCCGCGATTGTTTCGGCGGCCGCGAGATGGCCCGTGTCATGTCCTATGTCATGATCGTCTTCATGATCGTGCCGATCGTCGCCCCTTCCGTCGGACAGCTCATCATCCTTTATGCCAACTGGCACTGGATCTTCATCCTGCTCGGCGTCACCGCCACCATCCTGTTCGTCTGGGCCCTTCTGCGGCTAAAGGAATCGCTGCCGCCGGAAGAGCGCCTGCCGCTGTCGGTCGGTTCCGTCGTCGACGGCTTCAAGACCGTGCTTACCAACCGCATCACCTGCGGCTACATGATCGGCCTCACGATGTTCACAGGCGTCATCAGCGCCTATGTGATTTCGGTGCAGCAGGTTTTCGGCGAGGTCTATGGCCTCGGCGACTGGCTGCCGATCGCCTTTGCGGCGACCGCCGGCGGCATCGCCGTTGCCAATTTCGCCAACGGCTTCTTCGTCCGCAAATTCGGCATGCGCCGCATCTCGCACGCCGCTTTGCTAATCTTCACGGCGCTGTCGGCTGTCGGCTTCTTCATTTCGCTGGCCGCCAAACCGGACTTCGCCGTCGCCTACAGCATCTTCACCATCGTGCTGATGATGTTTGCCGTCATCGCCACCAATTTCACCGCCATCAGCCTTGAACCTATGGGCAATCTCGCCGGCACCGCCACCGCCGTCACCGGCTTCGTCTCGACAACATTCGGAGCCATTCTCGGCGGCCTGGTCGGCCAGATGTTCAACGGCACGGTCCAGCCCCTCTTCGGCGGCTTTGCGCTGTTCGGGGTGGTGACGATCGGCGCCACCCTCTGGGCTGAAAACGGCAAGCTCTTCACCCACCCGGGCGATAGCCCACAATTGGATCCGGGTGCCGCCCACTTCTGACGGTGACAACTATCTTAGGCAGTGCGCGAAAGGCATGACGATGAACGACCCGGTTCTGATCAGGCCTTACGCGCCAAGCGACGCGGACGCGACGATTGAGATCTTTTTGCGCGCCATCCGGGAGGTCTCGTCGAAAGACTATTCGCCTGCTCAGATCGAAGCTTGGGCAAAGGTCGAAGATCGCGGTCTTTGGGCGGAGCGAAGGATAAGCAGGCCAGCCTGGGTCGCGGAAATCGATGGAGTGCCGGTGGGCTTTTCCGATCTGACCGGCGACGGATGTCTGGACATGATGTTCGTCCACCCTGAGTTCCAGGGACTCGGAATAGCAAGCCTCCTCTTAAGCAGGATGGAGGAGCAAGCTCTGAAGCTCGGCTTCAAGCGAATTTATACGGAAGCCAGCAGAACCGCCCGCCCGTTTTTCGAACGCAAGGGTTTCCGTGTGATAGCCAGGCAAACCGTCGAGAAACGTGGGCAAAGCCTGGAGAATTTCCTTATGGAAAAGCTCTACGCGGAATAGGGTGAGGCACCGATACGCGTCATCGAACGAAGCCGGCAGTCCCCGTCGCAGGCTGCCTCAGCAAAATCAGCGTCCTGCGGCCGGTTGCACGCCTTCAGACCGTAACGACCTCACGGCGCAGCAGCTCCCATGAGGCCTTGTCGGGCGCAACCAGCAGCCCGCCATCGAGATGGTGCGGCAGGTACGGAGAACCGTCGAAACGCGCGACATAGGCGCCGGCCTCCTGCGAGATCAGCGTGCCGGCCAGATGATCCCAGGGCATCAGCTTGTTGTATATGAGGTAATGCACATGGCCGCCCGCAAGGGTGCGGTATTCATGGGCCGCACAGCGGTAGTTGGTGAGAAAACGCACCTTGGCGAGATTGCCGAGGATCTCGGCCCGCTTCTCCTGCGGCAGGTAGCCTGTCGAGGCCATGCCGACCATCTGGTCGAGCGCGACAGGCTCTGCCGCGCGCAGCCGCCGTGCTTCGCCATCCGGCCGCCGCAGCCAGGCGCCGGCGCACTTTTCCGCCATCACCCAGTCATCCCCCATCGGATCGTAGATGATGCCGGCAATCGTCTCGCCACCTGAAATGACTGAGGCCATGACGCCGAAGGCCGGGATGCCGGCGGCGAAATTGAACGTGCCGTCGACTGGGTCGACGACGATGGCGAGATCTGCATCTGCGAGCCTGCCGAGCAATGCGGGCTCGGCTGCGACCGATTCTTCGCCGAGGAACAGCGCCTGCGGCCAGAGCCGCTCCGCTTCCGCCTTGATCATCCGCTCGGCCTGCTCATCGGCCTCGGTGACGAGATCGGTCGCCTCGCTCTTGGCGCGCACCTCGTCCTGGCCGAGCCGGCGGAAGCGCGGCAGGATTTCCGTCTTCGCCGCGCGGCGCAACAGGTCGGCAAGAACGGTCACGTCGACAGTCGCAGTCATGTCAAATCCTTTCGGTCCGGCCTCTTAGTGAGGAGCTAAATCAGATGCCGATGATCTCGCGGCGGATCAGCTGCCAGCTTTCCCTGTCGGGTGCGGAGATGATGCCGCCCGTCGTCTCACCGGGGCGATAAGGCGTGCCGTCGAATTTCGCCGTATGGCCACCCGCCTCCTGATGTGCGAGCACGCCAGCCAGGTGATCCCAGGGCATCAGCTTCGCATGGCCGATGAAATGCAGCTTGCCGGAGGCGACCATCCAATATTCATAGGCCGAGCAGTTGAAAGCGAAGGTCATTTTGATCTTCGCCATGTTGGCTGCGATGCGCGAGCGATCCGGGTCATCCATATGACCCCAAGAGATGCCGCCGACCATCTGGCTCAAGGAGGCGGGCTCCGCCACCCTCAGTCTGGTCGATTGCCCGTCCTGCCGCGTCAGGAAGGCGCCCGCTCCCTTGATCGCCGTCACTGTATCGCCAAGGACGGGATCATGAATGATGCCGGCGACCGTCTCGCCCCTGATGGTGACCGCCAGCATCGTCCCGAAGACCGGAAGTCCGGCGGCGAAATTGAAGGTGCCGTCCACAGGATCGATGACGAAGGCGAGCTCGGCATCGGCAAGGGCCGGCACGACGGACCGGTCGGCGTCATAGGCTTCCTCGCCGACGACGAGGGCTGCGGGAAAGCGCTCTTTCAGCGCCGCGGTAATCCTGTGTTCGGCGAGCAAATCCGCCTGCGTCACCACGTCGATTGCCGAGGTCTTTTCCGAAACGTCGGCAGTGCCGAGATTGCGGAAACGCGGCAAGATTTCCACGCGCGCCGCCTCCTTCACGCAATCGCCGAGAAAGAGAATATCCTGATCTGCAATGGTCATGCGAATTCCTGCGCTTCATCCAATAGCCAGCTGCTTAGCCGGACTTTCATGAAGGATCGGTGACACCAAGGGTGGAAAAGTCGAAGAGTTTCGGATCGAGCAGATGCGACGGGTTCACATGCGAAAGCGCCCGCAGCATCGTGTCCTTGCGCCCCGGCATGCGCCGCTCGATATCGGCAAGCATATCCTTCATTGCATTGCGCTGCAGCCCATCCTGCGAGCCGCAGAGATCGCAGGGAATGATCGGAAACTGCATGGCAACGGCGAACTTAGCGAGGTCGTCCTCGGCAGCATAGGCAAGCGGGCGAAGCACCATAAGGTCGCCCTCATCGTTCAAAAGCTTCGCCGGCATGGAGGCTAGCCGTCCGCCGTGGAAGAAGTTCATGAAGAAGGTTTCGAGAATGTCCTCGCGGTGGTGGCCAAGCACCAGCGCATCGCAGCCCTCTTCCCGGGCGACGCGATAGAGATTGCCGCGCCGCAGCCGCGAACAGAGCGAGCAATAGGTCGCACCTTCCGGCACCTTCTCCTTCACGATCGAATAGGTATCCCGATACTCGATGCGGTGCTGCACGCCGATGCTTGTAAGATAATCCGGCAGCACATGTTTGGGAAAGTTCGGCTGGCCCTGATCGAGATTGCAGGCAATGAGTTCGACCGGCAGCAGCCCGCGCCATTGCAGGTCGAGCAGCAGCGCCAGCAGCCCGTAGGAATCCTTGCCGCCGGAAAGGCCGACCAGCCAGCGCTTCTGTCCCTTCAGCATATCGAAATCGTCGAAGGCCTGGCGCACCTGCCTGAGCAGCCGCTTGCGCAGCTTGTTGAAGGAGACCGAGTGCGGCGCATCGGCAAACAGCGCATGGCCGACGCTGCCGTTGGCTTCGCCGTTTTCCAGATCATTCGCAATATTGGCTGCGATATTCATTGCGTCGTCCCATCGAGGTCTGTCTGCCTTAGCAGAAACGAGTTCGCCAACACAGCGTCAATCGCCGAAAACCGACCAGCCGGTACGCGCCGCCAGCATTTCCAGCGCTACGGCGCCGAGCTGCGAGTTGCCGACCTTGTTCAAGCCCGGCGACCAGACAGCGATCGAGGCAATGCCCGGCGCAACCGCGAAGATGCCGCCGCCCACACCGCTCTTGCCGGGCAGGCCGACATGATAGGCGAAATCGCCTGAGCCGTCGTAATGGCCGCAGGTCAGCATCAGCGCATTGATGCGCCGCGCCCGCTTCGGAGACACGACGGAATGGCCGGTCATCGGATTGCTGCCGCGCGCTGCGAGGAACAGCCCGGCGCGGGCCAGCTGTTCGCAGCTCATCGACAGCGCGCATTGATGAAAATAGACGCCGAGCACGTGGTCGACCGGGTGATCGAGATTGCGGTAGGCGCGCATGAAGTTGGCAAGCGCGACATTCCGATATCCCGTCTGCGTTTCCGAACGCGCCACCTTGTCGTCGATGGTGATCGATTCGTCATCGGCGAGATAACGTACGAAGCGCAACAATTCGCCGATCGCTTCACGCGGCGCGTGGCCGGCCATGACGACATCGCTGACGGCGATCGCGCCGGCATTGATGAAGGGATTGCGCGGGATGCCGCTCTCATGCTCGAGCTGGACGATGGAATTGAACGCCGATCCTGACGGTTCTCGCCCGACGCGCTTCCAAAGACCCTCGCCGACCTTGCCGAGCGCCAAGGTCAGCATGAAGACCTTGGAGATGCTCTGGATCGAGAAGGCAATGTCCGCATCGCCGACACGGTAGACCTTGCCGTCGACGGTGACGATCGCCATGCCGAACTGCCGTGGATCGACCTTGGCAAGCTCGGGAATATAGTCGGCGACCTTACCCTCGCCGATGCGCGGCAGGATATCGGTATGGATACTATCGAGGATTGCCTGCAGATCCGCCATCGCTTCTCTCCGGATAACAAAAAAGCCGCCCGAAAGAGCGGCTTTTCCATAAGCGAAAACGCCTGGTTCTTATTAACGCGAATAGAATTCGACGACCAGATGCGGTTCCATGACGACCGGGAACGGAACGTCGCTGAGCGTCGGGACGCGGCCGAAAGTAGCGACCATCTTGTTGTGATCGACTTCGATATAATCAGGAACGTCGCGCTCAGCGAGGCTGACGGCTTCCAGAACGGTCACCAGCTGCTTCGACTTCTCGCGAACTTCGATAACGTCGCCAGCCTTGCAGCGGTAAGAACCGATGTTGACGCGCACGCCGTTGACGGTGACGTGGCCATGGTTGACGAACTGACGGGCAGCAAAGACCGTCGGAACGAACTTGGCGCGATAGACGATCGCGTCGAGGCGCGATTCCAGCAGGCCGATCAGG
>Ga0209673_1001690_pt1 | contig 18791 bp, 6 predicted proteins | sample AraplaCol_mMS_r2_2_FD_184274 | JGI IMG/M metagenome (GOLD analysis project Ga0209673, IMG submission 184274) | Arabidopsis root microbial communities from North Carolina, USA - plate scrape MF_Col_mMS_r2 (SPAdes) (version 3) | ecosystem: Host-associated > Plants > Roots > Endosphere | place: USA... | reverse complement strand
GGATAGAACGAGGGGATAGAACGAGGGGATAGAACGAGGGGATAGAACGAGGGGATAGAACGAGGGGATAGAACGAGGGGATAGAACGAGGGGATAGAATGAAGGGATAGAATGAAGGGATAGAATAAGGAGATAGAATAAGGAGATAGAAAAGGAGATAGAACAAGGGAATAGAATGAAGGGATAGAATAAGGAGATAGAAAAGGAGATCTAGGGAATTCTGAAGAACAGGAATGCAGGATCGGATAACCAGTGATATCTATATAAATTCCTATTTTCTCTTTCTTGGTTGACAGTACCATTCATTCTTTCCAGACATTTAGCAGTATCGCTCGTTTCTGCACTTTTTTCATTTTTTTTTCAACATGCATTTCTTTGGTATTTCTGTGGCATTGCTCGCAGCTGGAGCTGCTGCGCTACCGCCAAGCGCAGGCGGCGTTGGCAACGGCAATGGCGTTGGAAACAAAGGCAATACAGCTGTGAAATTTCCGGTTCCTGAACATATGACTGTGAAGCAAGCGCAGGCCAAATGTGGTGACCAGGCGCAGCTTTCCTGCTGCAACAAGGCAACTTATGCTGGCGATACAACTGATGTCAACAAAGGCATACTAGCTGGCACGCTCAGCCATCTTATCGGAACTGGATCTGGGGCTGATGGTCTTGGCCTTTTCGATCAATGCTCACAGCTGGATGCCCAAGGTAAGTTGAATATAAGTTCTGAATATCCATCTCTGCGGAGCTAATTTTCTCAGTGCCTCTTGTTTTGGGCCTTGCCGCCGTCCAAGACCTGGTTAAGAAGAAGTGTCAACAGAACATCGCATGCTGCCAGAACTCCCCTTCCAGCGCGGTTAGTCGATTCGGGTTCGATTTTATTTTAAGCATTACTGACTGAATAAACAACAGGATGGAGATCTTATCGGTCTGGGTTTGCCTTGTATTGCTCTCGGGGCTCTAATTTGAGCGAATGCAGCATGTTGCGGTGGAACAATTGTTCTTGTCAAACGCTGGTCCAGATTCATTTCAATGGACGTTTTTGCTTTGTTATCAGTTTTGTATTTCGATCGGATCACTATTCTTATAATAACCTTTTATCAAATGTCATCATGCGGTAGCACCAGTAAATGATCATCGTATATTATCCCAAACATGGTCCGTCTTATCATCGGGCAATAGACTGCGGCACTGTCTTGAATTTGGTCTTGGGGATACCAATTGCGAAATGCTAAACCAAATTTAATTTCAACAAAGCCTTGTCTGCAAACTGTTATTGTCAAACTTGAAAAAAACATGGCCGAGGCGGTATCGATGCGGTATGGTTTCGGTACCATATTGTCCCGCTCCGACGGTGTTGATAGTGAACGTAAATTTAGCGGCAAAATCATATGGCACATATAATTCTATATCGGATTCTGATCCGTTAAATATTTTTCTTTAATTTGACGATAGTGAATAGAATCAGTCATCTGATCAGTCATCTGATCAATTCTGAAAGAATTGCCACATAGTCAATTCTATTAGATTCCATATGGCGATTAGTGATATCACCACTATCGGTAATTGTATTGATTACTATAGCCGATATTACTATAGTATAATATGCTATGGTATAGTATAGTATAGTATAGTATATAGTATAGTATAGTATAATATTCAGAATATATTTCAAACCAGATAGGGGAGAATAAGATTCCGGAACTACTATTTTGGTAGATTACGGTCACCGTACAGATATTCTGAGTACCAGGGTATCCGTACGTGACCGAACGGATATATATTTATCTATTTGTATATAATACCGCTAGCCGAGTACAATATCAAAATATACAATTTTATCTTTCAGATCTTATATTTAATATACTATTTATATACTAATTATCATAACAGATTTTGTAAAAAATAATTTTCGGATATTCTGGAAAAATTATAAACAAAAATATTCTGTTTTTGCAATATTTGTATACAATATTCTGTCTATACCGATAAATAGTACTAATATTGAACAGTTTTTCAATTGTATTTACAATATATATTACTATTGTCGGAAACAATTAAAAAAATACAATCAAAAATCTAATAATTTATTTTTGTTCGATCAAATTTGAATATAAAAATATTGAATTTGATTTGATTACAAAACAATTTTCTGTTGAAGAAAATGTATTATCTGATCAGAAAACCAAATCTATTTCTATATTTACTGAATTTAATTCAATTAGTAAAAATAAAAAACAAAAACAGAAACTGATAATTCTGATAATTCAGACTATAAATTATCTAAATAAATTATTTCTGTAAATCAGTCTATAGTACAATACAAATAAATAATCAGTATTACTGAATCTCAGAACAATATTAAAAAATATATACAGAACCGATCAGAAAAAATTCGGAAAAGACCAAAAATACCAAATAGATTTGAAATAGATAGAATATAATATAAATAGTTCAGATCTGGATTGTCAGTTAGATTAAAAATATTCCAGATTAAATCTGCAGATCAAAAAAATTCTATAAAAAAACAATACTATATTCTAGAATATCAGTTATATTAATATCTATTAAAAATAAACAGTATCTTTTAATTCTCTATTTTTGCTGTTTCTTATATATATTTCTATACTTAAAAAATACCAAAAAAACTGTATAATCTATACAGATTCTTCTACATCATAAGACTTGGTGTATTTATATTGTTTATATCAGAATAGATATCCGCGGATACCCATCGGCCATAGAGTTCATACCTATGGCCGTCCGCAAGTCTTGCGGTCACAGGATTTTATGCCTATAGCCGCCCGCAAGTGCGGGCGGCCATGGGTACCCGCGGTTATGCCGCAGCCTAATCAGGGCCGCTCAAGATAAGCGGGCCTTTCAAAAATCCGCTCATGAGCGGCTCATTGCCCAGGTCTACGCAGTATACCGAATACTTCGTGTTTACATCTATCAAAAGATCTTATCAGTAGAATTTTGTGCGTGTTACGCCGAGGAAAGACGAGTGATGAGTACCGGACTGAATAATTCACGAAGTATCTACAAATGGACTCGGCTGATATGCTTTAGACGTTGGTTGTAATGCATAAAGTCTGGATTTCATTCCTTTCCTTTTCTTTTCGGGGAGGATTTCATACATACTCTCGATTGATTGTCAAGACTTGAATTGATTCACGTGTGCAGTACAATGGAAGACAGATACTGTAAGAGTTACTCTAATTAATCGGCCCCACTTTAAAATTGCCATTTGTAATGTGGGTCCGGTTACGTGATCCATATCAGCCGACGCGTGAAATCCGCATAAAATACGTGACGACAGGCGCTGAAGTGATCCTACAAGATTTCTAAAAAGCTCTTGGGATTGAAGAGTCTCCGTGAGCTTAGAGTCAAGTCGAAAACAACTCATTGGTGTAGCAAAGAAATCTGGCCTTTCTTTCACAACTCAGGACCGAAAATTTTTCGCGCGGTCGGGAGCGTTTGTAAACTTCTGTCGAACGACATATTAACTAAACACACAGTCTCTATTGTCGACAGTGCATCTAGAAAGTGAGTCTATTAGTGAACTGGATCATGGTCACCATTTTCATTGACCGGCATGACTCCGAAAAGCCTCTAGACATATATGTCGGCTAGGGGGGGTGGGGTCCCTGGAGGATGTTTCAGCATTTCGAAGAGAATCGTCAATAGTGTTGGCCAGTTGCTTCTATAGATATCAGGATTCAACTACTTCGAGGAGCGAATGTGACCCAGCAGAGTTTCAATCAGGTGCGGTATTATCCCTATGTCCGCCAGCTGATGCTTGTCGTATTTTTCACATAACCTCGATCGTATAATCATCCTGAATCCTGCTAACCCTCAAAAAACAGGGTTATGAACATACCTCTCTACATCCAACCACAGAGCTAGGTGTTCTTAGCGACGAGACAAAAATGTCAAGATATGATGATCTTCAAATGGATTCTCCTTGGGCGTTGTTTAAGGGATGAAAGGAACGAAGGGATAGAGAAAATGGGCATCCGGGGCATTCTGCTAATGGGGAATGCAAGGTCGAATATCCAAGTGGCGACCTATAAAGATCGAGCGCCGGTACCTGCCATTGAGCCATCGGCCCCTATTACCAGGAATTCAGACTATCTCCCAGTTCGAGAACAAACTGCTTCGCCTTCATCATGCGCTTCTTCGCCCCCCTTTCTTTGGTGTTCGTGGCCGGTGTCACTGCGCTGCCGTCAACCACCGGCGATGAAGGCCCCTTCGCTAAGCACTTCCCCGTTCCTGACGACATGACCGTGGAGCAAGCTCAGGCAAAGTGTGGTAACCAGGCGCAGCTCTCTTGCTGTAACAAGGCGACCTATGCTGGAGACACAACTGATGTCAGTAAGGGCATCTTGGCCGGAACGCTCAGCCATCTTGTCGGAACTGGCTCTGGGGCAGAAGGACTTGGTCTCTTCTCCAAATGCTCCAACCTCGACGTTCAAGGTAAGTCTAAATCCAACTATAATATTCGACGCTTCTATAGAAAAATGATTAACGATGTACAGTTCCTGCTGTTTTGGGCGCCGTCGCCATCCAAGATCTTCTAAAGAAGAAATGCCAACAAAATATCGCCTGTTGTCAAAACTCACCTCTTAACGCCGTTAGTGAATTCATTGCTCTATCTTGGTTACTTTCTGTCGAATGCTAACTGACAAATAACAGAACGAAGATCTTGTTGGAGCTGGGCTTCCTTGTGTAGCACTTGGAGCTCTGCTCTGATGGAAATTCACTGGAAATGACAAATTGCGTCTGGCTGCCAGAGACCTTTAACATCTTTCTTTTTTTCCATCCGAATGTTGTATTCAGTATTGAAGCTACTTGAATTTAATCCCATCTTTGGTCAGCTTAGACGTATATATGGACCGTCACTATTGTTTATATTTGATTAATCCTGGCCCATGGATTGAAGAGGTTTGTCCAACAAGGGTGTTGTAACCGGCAAACTCCAATACGCAAAAATCGATGCGTCGGTGCATTTATACGAAGAACTCAAACGCGGAGCTTCACTCATTTGGATATACAAACACGGCCCGTCGCTTTTTGAAACAGCTGCTATTTGTATGCCTGTATGCGCAAGAACAAAATTGTAATTCCTGGCTAAGCATTATGCCAATCATCTGGAGGAAATTATCTTGAAAAATCAAATAGCACTGATACCATTTTTTGCCTATGGGATCCTGTCCCTTTGAGTATATGAATGAGCTGTCGCCTGCCTCGTGTCTACATCGCCCGTGTCTGACGTTAAACTCAGCTGCTGATAGGTATATACCGCCCTCATTCATTGGGAATCATGCTGATGTGGTCCACATCAGCATAACCCAATTTGGGTCAAAGATTCCGACCCAGAACCCATCCCAGCCTGGGTCCGGGTCAAGCTTCAGTAACCCAGACCCAACCCGGACCCAATACTTGATCGATACAGAATAAAATCAAAAAATTTTTGTTGAGAAAAATAAAATTCATTTATAATTATAGTAATATAATTTTTTATAATACTATATATCAGTTTCTGTATAATTATAAACAGTTTTTTACTGAAACGGAATATTTTGTAGAAACTATACTGGAAAACAAAATAAAATTATATATATCTGTAGAATATTTGTCAAATATATCAATAATATATAGATTGTATATAAAAAACAGCGAAATCTGATTTTTGAAAATCCGATTATAATATAGAAAATTTCAAATATGCAAAAATTTAACAAATATTGGGAAAAAACTAAAAAATAGAAAAAATTTGTTCGAATATTATAGAAAAATAATCAATTATTTATAGAATATATTATCAATAAACACAATACTATTACTGATTACAAAAATATTACAATTATAGAAAATATTTTTATTCGGTTTTACAGATATAACAACAAATCTATAGTAGAAATAGAAAAAAATATATATAAACAACTGATTATACTAAATAGAATAGTTGAATAATTTATTGTCTATAAATATAATACAACAGTTATTAGTTATATTAATTGTAAATTAATTACAGATATATTAGGGAGTAATATTAATAAGTGGTGGCAGACGTGCAGAATCTCAGAGATTCGGTATTTTGGTCTTTTTGGTCTAGTGGTAGAGTCTGCCCTACTAGGTGCGTAACAATTATTCGGATTAACAATAGATAACATATTAAACAATAAAATATTGTTTAATTTTTTTTCAATAGAATCTATCAGATAATATTATTATTGTTCGAATTCTGTATTTTGTTTATATTATTCAGTTTAGTCTAAATCAATTTTTGATTATAGTAAAACAGTTTTACTAAACAATACAGTTAAAACAAAATAGACAGAAAAATAATCAAAATTAGTTTATTTAAATACAAAATATTTTACAATCTGTAGACAACAGTTATTAAACTAATATCAATTTAAAATATAAAAATTCAATAGAATTCTATATTTCTATATTACATATCTAGTAGAACAGATTCTACCACTAGACCAAAAAGACCAAAATACCGAATTGTTATACAGTACAAACTGGTTACTGTAAACTGATCCTTTGTGGTTCTAATACATACCTCAAATCTACCGTCTCGCAACCGTACCGTCGCTGTCCTTAAATCTTATACGGGCTCGGATCTGTAGAGCAAATCTTGTAGACGTACCAATTGATATACACCAAGTAGATCAGTCCGAAGAGCTCTTCTACTTGCAGAATATAGTTGTAGTTATACTGTATAGAAACAAAGATATATTCAAATAACAATAGTTAGATTGATTGCGGAGAACTCAATATATATATATTTAATAAATATTCTTATATAATTAGTTCTTTTTTTTCTTTAGAGAGAATTTCTTTCTTTCCGTAAAATCAGATCTGTTCTGTACAAACGGATAGAGTTCTTTTTTGTCGGAATATTACGTAGTTTTGTATATTCTTTCTTCTCGTATATAAATAATTGTTGTACAACAGATTACGGTTTTTTTAGTTCTAGCAGAAAATTTGTGGTTGTCTATACAATAGTCTCTCTCGTCGGATAGTTAGTATCGGAGAATACAGATCTTCGTATAGAATATACTATTGTAGAATAGTACGAAATATACGATAAATATTTTTTTGTATTTGATTCTGTACTAGAAATATTTATAGTTCTCTTATTTGCTCAGACCAGTTATTACGTATTGTTCTGTTCTGGTAAAACGGCTATAGTTTTCTGTGATATTCTGTTATATAATCTGCAGATAGTTGTAGAGATTGTAGATTGGTTGGTTCTCGATAGTCTATTTGTAGATTGCGGTCTCTTCTGTACAGAATCTGTAATATTATTTTTCTTTTTTCTGGATTTTTGTTTTCGAGAATCTTTTATAACTATTTGTTTTCTCAGATAGATTATAGTTTTCTTAATTTTTTTTTTCCAAATATCTACTGATTATATCTTTTTTCTCCGGAATTTCTAGTTGTAAACTTTATCAACTAATTGATTACAAAAATTTTGAATTTTATATTTTATTTCCGTTGTATTTGTTTTCGATATATTTGTATTTGTTCTGATTGTTCCAAAAACTGTTTTTGTTGTATTTGTGCCGGTCGGGGTACCAAATACAAAATATTTAACAAATTTTTTACTGATACGGAATAACGGTATCTGTTGAAGTTCCAATCTATTTTTCGGGATCAGAAAAATTTTTTTTTTCAGATCCAAAACGAGATTTTTACCAAATTGATATATTTTTGCAAACAAAAAAAATTATTGCGCAAATAAACAGATAATTTTATTGTTTGTAAATATAAGAATATCGTCGAATTGGAAAAACTTAAATATTGCGAAACCGAAAAATTGAAATATTTTGACGACGAATATACTGTATCTGAATATAAAAAATATAAAACTGAATTTTTTCGTACCGTATCCGAGAGTATCAATTATATCTTTGTTGGAGACCGTCAGATTTTTGCAGTATTGCCCGAAAACTCTACTCTGATACAGATAATTGTATCAGTATATCTGTTGTTATCGATTTTCTGGAACGACCTGAATATTATTTTGGCTGGTAGAACTGCGAAATTTTCTTTATCTGTTGGTGGTATCGTTGAATCAGCTGGCGGCAGTCCATCAGATTCTCGGTAGATTTCTATATATTTTCCGAGATATTGTATTCTCTCTATTTTACCAAATAGTGGAATTTTCTATTGACGCGTTTTATATTCAGAATTTTTTCTATTTTATATTCGTTTTCGGTTTTTTTTTCTATTTCTATATTTATAGCGAATTTGGTATTTTCTGGTACGGATTCTCTGAATATTATACTATACTATACTATATACTATACTATACTATATACTATACTATACTATACTATACTATAGTATATTCTACTATAGTAATATCGGCTATAGTAATCAATATAATTACCGATAGTGGTGATATCACTAATCGCCATATGGAATCTAATAGAATTGACTATGTGGCAATTCTTTCAGAATTGATCAAATGACTGATCAGATGACTGATTCTATTTACTATCGTCAAATTAATATAAATAGGGCCGTTATCCCCCGGCCTAGATGAAAGGAATCATCTTCTCTATTTTATTTCAATCTAAACAATTCAAAAATTTCCTATTTGGGACTACTCCCCTCTGCTACTAAGACTATTAGTCATCCCTACTACTAGTCTTCACAAATACTGATATTATAATTAGCAATTTTTTGTTATAGATATTATAGTTGATTTCTGTAAATATTATTTTTCTGGATCAGAATACAACTGGTCGGGATTTTCTGTTATTTTCTGGTTGAATAAATTGTATTCCGAATATATAATTGTATTCCGAATATATAATCTGATATATCAGTTTTAATTATATACTGTTTTTCTGGATTTACCGATACAAGTATTGTTTTTTCGACAAATATTTTTTTGAGAATATTGAATAAATTTTCTGATTGATTGTTCTAGATCTATTTCTGGTTTTTTTTAGTAGTTTATTGAAATTTACTGCAATTTTATTAAATCTGTCGATTGAATATCGATAATAATTGTATAATTCAATAAACTACTATATTTTTTTATATTTTTGAATATTGGCCAATCCAGAATATTTTTAATTTTGTTTTTCTGTATACTGAATTTTTTGTTGCTAATTATATATTCCAGAAAATTTGTTTTCTGAATATAGAATTTGTATTTTTTTAATTTGAAAATAATTTTGGTTTTTTCCAGTTTCTGAAATATTTTTTTGTTGTATTGTATATATTTTTTTATAGTTTTTGAAGAAACTAGAATATTGTCGAAATAGACTATTACAAAAATATCTAAATATTTTTCTAGTATATTGAAAATAAATCGTTGGAATACCGCAGATATATTTGTAAATCCGAATAGTATAACTATATATTTATAATATCTATATTTTGTTCTAAATACAGTTTTCTATTTATTGTTTTTTTTTATTCTAAAACAGTTATATATATTGATAATATTGTATTTGGTAAAATAAATATTTTTTTGAATACAATTTTGTATTTTCTGGATCAAAAATAATAGATATCTGTTTTTGATAGTAATCGAATTTAAATATCGATAGTCTATATAAAATCGAAGATTTCTGTTTTTTTTATTTACAAAAATAATAGAATATTTTACCGATAAAAATAATTTTCGAATATATTTTTTTTTGAGATTTTTATCAATATATTTTTTTAGTATTTTTAATTTTAATTCTGACAACTGATAAAATTGATTTGAAAATTGATTTTTATTTTTTTTTAAATCGGATTTTATAATCGAACAGACTATATTCCGGTAATTTACTGTTTTTTAATAGTTTAAATATATTCTGATATTTATAGTATTTTTCCGATATCTGTATTTCTTTTTCTATTGTACAGAAAATTCTTTTTGATTTGTAGTATATTATAATATATTTTTCCAGTTTTTTGTCTGATATATCTGGATTCTGTTCTATTGTTGCCAGAATACTGATATCTATAATTTTTTCTGATATTCTATCTCTGGATTATTGATTCTGTTTAAATTTGTTTTTGTACAGATTACAATAGATATCTGTTTTTCCGGAACTAGATTCTTCAATATTCGGTAATTTTTCTCCAGTCTATCTGGATTCTGTTTACTGATATTTATAATAGTCGAAAAAAATCGTATTTCTCCGTCAGTTGATTTTTGGACTATATTGTTGTAGCTATAGAATATCTAGTACTATATTATATCTGTCTAATCCGGTAATATCGAAATATATTGATTCTAGATAGTTATCAATAATTATACTGATCTATTGAATATAGTATATAATTTCTGTATTTAGTTTTTTTCTGTTGAATCCAACAATTGGAATAATATATTTTTTCTGAATAGTTGATATTCTATTGACTGATACAAAATTTGGATCTATAAAATTTTCAGCTGTTTCTGAATCGATTATAATTTGGATACTGATTTTGTTTTTTCCAAAAATTATTAATATTTCTGTTTTTATATATTTTTTCTATACTATTACCGCAAATTGCTATTTCTATTCTGGTTGATATATTTGTAATAATAATTTTGGTTCAATTCTACTATAATTTAGTTTATTCTGTATATATATTTTACAGCTGTAATTGTAGTATCCGATTGTAATTCTAAAACTATAATCGGAATATTGTATATAGTCTATACAGATACAGTTTTTTCTGTAATATAGATATATTTTCTCTGTATTGTTATCCGAATTTAGAAGAATTTTGTAAAAAAAAAATTTTTTGTAAATCAGTTATAATTTTAGTTTTTTTTGATAGTTTATTCAGTATTTCTCTGATAGAATTTCTGGAATTTCTGTAATTCTGTTATTTTTAGAGAATTGTTGAAACTGTTCTAGAAATATATTATTTGTTTCTAGAATCGGTAATAGAATTTCTGGAATCTTCAATATTTCTGGAAAACTATTTGGAATTTCTAGATTGTATTGATTCTATTTCTGGATCTGATCTGCTGATTCTGTAGAATCGGTAGATTTTTACAGATATTGAATCTATCTCTGATTCTCTACTGTATTTAGATCAATCTGTAGATACTGTTTCTGTTTATTGTATTCTTCGAACTGGAAATCGATTAATATTGTTGTTTTTCTTTGTATAGTATATAGTTGTTGTATTTCTGGTATTCCAGTAATTGTTACGCGGAGCAAACTGGTTACTGTAAACTGATTCTTCGTGGTTCTAATATATATCTCAAGTCTACCGTCTCGCAACTGTACTGTCGCTGTTCTGAAGTTTTATACGGGCTCGGATCTGTAGAGCAAGTTCTGTAGATATACCAGTTGATACGTGTCAAGTAGATCAGTCCGAAGAGCTTCTCTATTTGCAGAATATAGTTGTGGTTATACTGTATAGAAATAAAAATATATTCAAATAACAATAGTTGAATTGATCGCAAAGAACTAAATACAGATATATAAAGCTATTTTTATATATCTAGTCTCTTCTACTTCTCTGATAATTTTCTCCAGTCATTTTTGGGATTACGTATATTTCTCCGTCTACTTTGGTGAGTATATCTCAAAATTACAGTTATATGGTTGTTATACGTTTTTTTTTGTTGTCTGCAAACAGTGGTTGTACAACGGATTACAGTTTTTCTAGTTCTAGCAGGGAATTTGTAGTTGTTTGTACAATAGTCTCCCTCGTCGGATAGTTAGTATCGGAGAATACGGATCTTCGTATAGAATATGTTATTATAGAATAGTACGGGATATACAATGAGTATTTTTTTGTGTTCGATTTTGTGCTAGAAATTCTTATAGTTTTCTTATTCGCTCGGGTCAGTTATTATATATCGTTCTGTTCTGGTAAGACGGCTATAGTTTTCTGTAGTATTTTTGTTACGTAATCTGTGGATAGTTGTAGTAGTTGTAGATCGGTTGGTTTTTGATGGTCTATTTATAGATTGCGGTTTTTCCCGTACAGAATCCGTAATATCACTTCTCTTTTTTCTGGATTTTCGTTCTCGAGAATTTTTTTTAGCCTGTTTGGTTCCCTTTTTTTGTAAATGTTTTTCTTGTTCTTTTTATTTCTCTTGTTTTCGGCTATACCTCTGTCGCAATATATCTACTGATTCTAAGAAGTGTATCCAGAATAGACTTGTTCAGTATCGGTCTATTTTTACTAACAGTTCTGTATCCGATCAGTTTTGTAAATATTGTTTTTTTCGTAGTTTCGACTGTATAACCGATCCAAAATATTGTAACTGTACCGAATATATATATCGCGGTCGAAAATACGCGAAATGTTTTTATAGCGAATCCGAATGGCAGCGGATTCTTCGGGAGCAGCAGAAAATTGATAAGAAATTTGTGTTGGCCGAAAAATAATAAATGGATATTATGATAAAGATTATTTGTTTGCGTAAACAATACCAATTCTTGCGCAATTGTAACGATAAAATATTGAATTATAATTCTTTCGTAATAGAGTAGTTGGATATCGAAAATTCTTTGAGTACCGAGGATTTTGCAGAACTGGATTGTCTGGCCGATATAGAGAATATTTGTATTTTGGCTGCAATATCAGATAATTCTATTCTGTTGTAGATAATTGCGGATATTGATCCGTTATCTTTTTCTTTCTGAAGCAGTCTGGATTCTTTTTTGCTGGTATTTTTTTCTGGAGGTGGTACTGTTGAACCAGCTGGCGGCAGTCCGTCAGATTCTCGGTAGATTTCTATATATTCTCCGAAATATTGTATTCTTTCTATTTCACCAAATAGTGGAATTTTCTATTGATATATTTTATATTCAGAATTTTTTCTACTTTATATTCGTTTTCGGTTTCTTTCTCTATTTCTATATTTGTAGCGAATTTGGTGTTTTCTGGTGCGGATTCGAATAACGAGATATAAAATATTGGATAAATATATTGTATACTATCTGGTAGTTTTAAACGGTAATTGACTGGTCCAGTTTTTTCTTCAATTTCGAATAATTCTAGTTTCAGATAGTCCAGTTTCGAGCTGGATCGCTTGGTTTTGATATTTCGATATAGAAGATATATTTTCTTTTTTTTTTTTAGATCAGATTTTTTCTGGCGGATTTTGTTGTAGTAGTATTTTATACGATAATTAAAAAATTCGATATTTCTGGCTAACTGCAGATACAGCTGTTTGAATTCCGAAACCAGTATTTTTGCTGATTCAGTTTCTGTATATTTTCCAATAGTATCTCCGAATACTGTAGAATTATATCTATAGTTTGCGAAGAACGGTATTTCTTTCGTTGTTGTATATATTGTATTGTTGTATACGAATTGTACAAGTGGTAGCAGTTCTGTCCAATTGTTTTGTTGATAGTTTATATAGTATTGTAGATATTATTCTAGTATTTGATTTATTTTTTCGATTTGGCTATTTGTTTGTAGATAGTATACAGTAGAGAATCTATATTCAATTCCGATAATATCCGCGAATAATTGCTATATTTTGTTTGTAAAGAGTTTGTCTCTGTCCGATATTATTTTTTCTGGTATACTATAATTTGCGAAAATATATCTAAACAACAGAAATACTATTTTGTTGATATCGATTGTTTCTGTTGTTGGAATTATATAAGAATATTTGGTCAATCTGTCAACAACTATTATAATTATATTATATCTATCTGAGATTGACAGTTTTGTAATAAAATCAATTGTAATCTATTGCTATAGTCGAATTGGTATTTCCGAGATTTGTATTTTACTGTACAGTTTGTATTTTACTGATTTGTTTTTTTGATATATATCGTATTTCTTGATATATTTTGCAATTTTTTTGTAGATATTCGGAATATAGTAATTTTTTGAGAATTGTTCGACTGTTTTTTCTGTTTCTATATAACTATATACAAAATTATCGTAGTATTGTCGAATTGTTTTGTTTTGGAGTTTCTGTGGAATATAAATCAATCTATGGATATAGATTAATCCGTTTTCTTTTTTGAGATAATCTCTATTTATTTTTTTCGTCGTAAGTAGATTATTGACCAGATTTTTTTTCAGTCTGCCAATCCAATTATTGTTCTGGATTTCGCTAGTAGCTACTAGAATCTGATAATTATATACTAAATTGCCAATTTTGTTTTTCTTGAATATAGCCGGAACAGTTTTTTTGATCTCTACTGTATAGTCGGATTTTCGACTGAATATATCCGTCTGTATATTGACTGTTTCTGGATAGTATTCGATTCTGTAATCGTATTTTGCCAAGATTTCTGTCTATTTTGTTTATCGTCGAATAAATTTTTTTGTTGTTGTAAAGAATATCAGATTTTTGTAATCTGACTTGACGATTATCTGATATTTTGTTTTTTCTAGATATACTTTCTATATTTTGAATACTGATACTATAGCTAACAATTCTTTGTTATGGATATTGTAGTTGATTTCAGCGGATATTATCTTTCTGGACCAGAATACAACTGATCGGAGTTTTCCGTTATTTTCTGGTTGAATAAATCGTGTCCCGAATATATAATCTGATATATCGGTTTCGATTGTATACTGTTTTTCTGGATTTGCCGGTACAAGTATTGTTCTTTCGATAAATATTTTTTTGAAGATATTGAATAAATTTTCTAATTGGTCGTCCCAGATCTATTTCTGGTTTTTTTTCAGTAGTTTGTTGAGATTTACTGCAATTTTACCAAATTCGTCGATTGATTGTCGGTAGTAATTGTATAATTCGATGAACTGCTGTATTTTCTTTATATTTCTGGGCGTTGGCCAATCCAGAATATTCTTAACTTTGTTTTTCTGTATACTGAATTCTTTGTTGCTGATTATATATTCCAGGAAGTCTGTTTTCTGAATATAGAATTTGTATTTCTTTAGTTTGAGAATAATTTTGGTTTTTTTCAGTTTCTGAAGTATTTTTTTGTTATATTGTATATATTTCTCTATAGTTTTCGAAAAGACTAGAATATCGTCGAGATATACTATTACAAAAATATCTAGATATTTTTCTAGTATACTGAAGATAAATCGTTGAAATACCGCAGATATATTGGTGAATCCAAACAGTATAACTGTATATTTATAATATCTGTATTTTGTTCTGAATACGGTTTTCTATTCGTTGTTTTTCTTGATTCTAAAACAGTTGTATATATTGATAATATTATATTTGGTAAAATAGATATTTTTCTGAATACAATTCTGTATTTCTTGAATCAGAGATAGCGGATATCTATTTTTGATAGTAATCGAATTTAAATATCGATAGTCTACGTAAAACCGAAGATTTCTGTTTTTTTTATTTATAAAGATAATAGAATATTCTGCCGATAAAAACGATTTCCGAATATATTTTTTTTTGAGATTTTTATCAATATATTTTTTCAGTATTTTTGATTCTAGTTCTGACAGCTGATAAATCGGTTTGAAAATTGGTTTTTGTTCTTTTTTGAATCGGATTTTATAATCGAATAGACTATATTCCGGAAGTTTACCGTTCTTTGGTGGCTCAAATATATTCTGATATTCGCGGTATTCTTTCGGTATCTGTATTTCTTTCTCTGTTGCGCAGAGAATTCTCTTTGATTCGTGATATATTATAATATATTCTTTCAGTTTTTTGTCTGATATATCTGGGTTCTGTTCTATTGTTGCTAGTATACTGACGTCTATAATTTTTTCTGATATTCTGTCTCTGGACTGCTGATTCTGTTTAAATTTGTTTTTGTACGGATCGCGATAGATATCTGTTTCTCCGGAATTAGATTCTTCAATATTCGGTAGTTTTTCTCCAGTCTATCTGGATTCTGTTTACTGATATTTGCAATAGTCGAAAAAGATTGTATTTTTTTGCCAGTCGATTTTTGGACTATATTGTTATAGCTATAGAATATCTAATACTATATTGTATCTGTTTAGTCCGGTAATATCGAAGTATATAGATTCTAGATAGTTGTCAATAATTATACTGATCTATTGGATATAGTATATAATTCCTGTATTTAGTTTCTCTCTGTTGAATCCAACGATTGGAATAATATATTTTTTCTGAATAGTTGGTATTCTATTTGCTGATACGAAATTTGGATCTATAAAATTTTCTGCTGTTTCTGAATCAATTATAATTCGGATACTGATTTCGTTTTTTCCAAAAACTATTAGTATTTCTGTTTTTATATATTTTTTCTATACTGTTGCCGTAAATTGCTGTTTCTACTCTGATTAATGTATTTGTGACGATAGTTTTGGTTCAATTCTACTATAGTCTAGTTTGTTCTGTATATATATTTTGCAGCTGTAATTGTAGTATCCGATTATAGTTCTAAGACTATAATCGGAATATTGTATATAGTCTATACAGATATAGTTCTCTCTGTAATATAGATATATTTTTTTTATATTGCTGTCCGTATTTAGAAAAGTTTCGTAAGATTTTTTTTTCTCGTAAACCAGTTGTAATTTTAATTTTTTTTGATAATTTATTCAGTATTTCTCTGGTAAAGTCTCTGGAATTTCCGTAATTTTGTTGTTTCTGAAGAATTGCTGAGACTGTTCTAGAAATATATTATTTGTTCCTAAAATCGATAGTGGAGTTTCTGGGATCTCCAATATTTCCGGGGAACTATTTAAAGTTTCTAGATCGCTATAGTTCTATTTCTGGATCTGATCTACTGGTTCCGCGGAATCGGTAGATTTCTACAAATATTGGATCCATTTTTGATTTTCTACTGTATTCAGATCAATCCGAGAATACTGTTTCTGTTTGTTGTAGTCTTCGAGCTGTTTGTCGACTGCGGTTTTTTTTTTTTGTATAATATACAATTACTGTATAGTCGGTGTTCCGGTAATATTGTATATTTTTTTCTCGCGGATTGTTTTTAGTTATTGTAGATCTTTGTTATTTTTTCTGTTTCGGCAGTCTTGTACTATATAATCTGGTTTTCTACAATTATAATACAGTCGCTTTTTTTTGTGTTGTTTTTCTTTTTCTGTTGGTAGCTGTACTGTATCGAGTTCTATCGGCTGTGGTCTATAGAAATTGTTATTTATTTCTCTAAACTATCGCTGATTTTCTCGCTGTTCTTTTCGGCGGCGAAATCTATTCGAGAATTCTTGATCGGGTTTCTGGCGGGTTTTTCGTCGCTGAAATTTCCGTTTATAAAATCGATTGTCGAATTTGACTGCTATCTCGATTATTTTGGCTAGTTCAGTAGATCTGTCGATTTGTATAAGTTCGTTTTTGACGTCTTTTTTGAATCTTTGTTCGAATAGCCAAATATAGATATTGTTGTTATAGTCGAGATACGAAATAATTTGCTGAAATTCGGTAGTATAGATACTAGCCGAACTGGTCTGTCTGATTTGTTCAAGATATTTTTCTGCAGTATACTGTATATCGATATCTCCAAAGATCTGTTCAAGTTTTTTTTTGAAGATTGTATAGAAAGCAAAGATTTTTTTTGTAGTATTGTTCCAGTTATCTGTAGATTTCTCGTTGAATTTACGAATATAGAGTTCGAACCAGTTGAAAATTTGTCTATATAGATAGATAGAGATATAAATAATTTTATTGGTTTCTCTATCGCAGTTGATAATATACAACTGTATATCTATCTGTGTAAGAAAACTACGAAACTGAATTTGTTTTTTTTCGAAGAATTTCGGTTTAGAAGATTTGACTTCTGTTGTTTGTCTTTCTGCAATCTGCAACTGTTCTTGAAATTGGCTGATTATTTCTATAAACTATATATTGGTTGGTAGTACAGAAATATAATTTCTTTCTGTCTGAGATACTGTTGGACTGTTGTTCGGTACTATAATATCTTTATATTACAGTATAAACAACAGAACAATCAATATATTACGCGGAACAAACTGGTTACTGTAAACTGATTCTTTGTGGTTCTAATATATATTTCAAATCTACTGTTTTGCAACTGTACCGTTGCTGTTCTGAAATTTTATACGGATTCGGATCTGTAGAGCAAATTCTGTAGATATACCAGTTGATATACGCCAAGTAGATTAGTCCGAAGAATTTTTCTATTTGCAGAATATAGTTGTGGTTATACTGTATAGAAACAAAAATATATTCAAATAACAATAGTTGAATTGATCGCAAAGAACTAAATACAGATATATAAAACTATTTTTATATATCTAGTTCCTTCTACTTCTCTGATAATTTTCTCCAGTTATCTTTGGAATTATATATACTTCTCCGTCTATTTTGGTAAATATATCTCAAAGTTATAGTTACGTAGTTGTTGTATATTTTTTTTCGTTGTCTGCAAACGGTGGTCGTACGACGGATTACGGTTTTTCTAGTTCTAACAGAGAACTCGTAGTTGTTTGTACAATAGTCTTCTTTATCGGATAGTTAGTATCGGAGAATACGGATCTTCGTATAGAATACACTATTATAGAATAGCGCGGAATATACGATAAACGTTTTCTTGTATTCGATCTTGTGCTAGAAATTCTTATAGTTTTCTTATTCGCTCGGACCAGTTATTACGTATCGTTCTGTTCTGGTAAAACGGCCATAGTTTCCCGTGGTGTTTTTGTTATATAATCTGCGGATAGTCGTAGTGGTTGTAGATCGGTTGGTTCTTGATAGTCTATTTGTAGATTGCGGTTCCTCCCGTACAGAATCCGTAACAGTAATATTGTATATTTTTTTTTCTCGGATTGTTTGTAGTTACTATAGTTTTTGATTGTTTTTTTTATTCCGACAGTTTTGTATTATATAGCCGGATTTTCTACAATTATAATACAATCGTTTTTTTTTGTATCGTTTTTTTTTGTATCGTTTTTTTTTT
>Ga0209673_1001681_pt1 | contig 18889 bp, 16 predicted proteins | sample AraplaCol_mMS_r2_2_FD_184274 | JGI IMG/M metagenome (GOLD analysis project Ga0209673, IMG submission 184274) | Arabidopsis root microbial communities from North Carolina, USA - plate scrape MF_Col_mMS_r2 (SPAdes) (version 3) | ecosystem: Host-associated > Plants > Roots > Endosphere | place... | reverse complement strand
AGGCAATGATCTTCGACATCATCGTAAAGAGCACCTGGCGCAATACCGGCTTGGGCGTGCTGCTCATGGAAACTGTGATGAACGATCCCGCACTGGTCAACATCAAACACCGGGAACTCTACTGCCTGGCTGAGATGGTCCCGTTCTATCAGAAGTGGGGTTTCACCGATGAACTGACCGGCCTGCATTTCATGCGGAAATCCGTCTGACGCGGCGGCAGCCCGAGCCAATCTTCAACTGCTGGAGAAGCGACCCACAATGGATACCCATTCGATCGACTTCGCCGTTATAGGCTTGGGTGCAGTGGGCGCGGCGACGCTTTACCAGCTGGCCAAGCGGGGCGCGAAGGTTGTTGGCATCGATCGCCACCTGCCACCGCATCCGTTCGGATCGAGCCACGGATGTGCCCGGCTAACCCGCAATGCCGTGGGCGAAGGATCCGCCTATGTGCCATTGGTCAAGCGCTCGCAGGAAATTCTGAGCGACCTGGAGCGAACATTCAATGCGGACCTGATGGGGCGGAGCGGCACGCTCATCGTCGGATCTGAACAACCGACCCATGGCGACGATTTTGTCGCAGCGACGGTCAAGATCGCGCAGCAGCATCGGATCGAGCATGAGTTGTTCTCGTCCGCCGAGTTGAAACGACGATATCCGCAGCTGATCGGTTTGACCGACGCGGACTACGGATATTTCGAGCCCAAGGGAGGCTTCCTGAAGCCCGAGCCGATCGTATCGCTGCAGATTTCAGCCGCACAGCAACTTGGTGCGACGGTATTGACCGACTGCGCGGTGGACCATGTTTCCCAGGAGAATGGCTGGGTGACCATTGGAATGGGTGACTATCAGATCAGAGCCAGACATGCCGTCATTGCTGCGGGTCGTTGGGCCGGAGAGATTCTGGGGCCGCCCTTCGACCGCCTATTGAAGGTCACGGAGCAAAGGACTTTTTCGTTCAGACCTGAAGCTGCGGCGCGGTATCAGGCAGGCAATTTCCCGGCTCTGATGTGGTTTCGCTCCGGGGCGGGGGACCGATGCATCACGACGTTTCCTCAGTCCCGGGATGGAGCGGTAAGCTTCTTCGTCGAAGGTGTAGACGCCGCTGCGGATGTTGGCGACACAGGTGGGCACTTCTTCGAGCGGGAAATCAGGCCATTCTTCGATGTCATTACCCCGCAGATTGTCGGTTCTGATCTCTGCTACTACACGCTGACACCCGACGAAGGTTTCATCATTGATCGCCGACCTGAAAATGACCGGCTCCTGGTCATCTCAGCTTGTTCAGGGCACGGCTTCAAACACTCGCTTGCTGTAGGCGAGTTGGCGGCTCAAATGCTTCTTGGGGAAGGCACAACCTGTGACGCCGCCTCATTTTCGTTTGGCCGATTTTGCGCCTGATCAACCGCTATTCTCTTGTTGACGATCCTTCGCCAACCTTGTTCACTCGGCCAATGTTCGAAGCCGCAAACGCTGTACAGATCAGAGTTTCTATCGACGATATCGAGCCGAGCATCTGGCGCCGGCTGGTTCTGCCGGTCCATTGGAACCTGGAGCATCTGCATCTCGGAATTCAGGCCGCATTCAACTGGTGGAACTATCATCTCTATGAGTTCCGCATCGGTGGTCTCCGGTATGGGGACGTTGAGATCCTCACGGAAGATGCGACCGACGACGATCCTCGGGTCTTCGATCAGAGCGAGGTTCGCCTGATGGACTTCGAGCAAGGTGCCGTCTTCAGCTACCACTATGATTTCGGGGATGGCTGGCGGCATACCGTCGCGGTCGAGGAATTCTTGACACTCCCTGCTACACCGAAACACGGGAGCTGCGTCGCGGGCGAAAGGGCCAGACCGCCCGAAGATGTTGGTGGCGTGTCGGGTTACGACCGGTTTCTGGAGATCATCGCCGACCGGGAAGATCCCGAATATGCCGAAACCATTCAGTGGTGCGGCGGCTACTTTGATCCGGAATGGTTCGACCTGTCGATCGTGGACAAGGATGTCCGCAACGCTTTGCGCTTGAACGCCAAACGGCGTCTATATCAGCCGAAGCCAAAATCTGTCCCGAAAAAATGAGTTAGCAAGGGTTCAGGGTGAACGCCTTGAAAGGAATCGAACCATCAATTTCCCGAGCCGTGCGACATATCTCGCCACTTCAATGATTTACCAAGATCGCAAGCGTGAATGCCAGCGGCGGCCGGCAGACAATAATCTCCCGTAATCAGGCCACTTACGTTGACCACGGATTCTCAGCCTATGGTCGCTGTCGGCACGGACTTTGGGCTCCTCTATACCAAAGGTAGAATTTGATCTAACAATCTAGTGTCTTTTGTCCGAAATTTTCGGGCGCAAGAGGGAGAAGCTTAGGACAAGATGTTAGGTAGACTCCGCGGATCCACCCCAGCGCTCGGGGTACAAAATTCGTGACTCCCCAGGAGATTATAGCGGAGTCCAGGATACCGGGCACAAACAGCGTGCTAGTGTTGGGCAGCTTCGAGAAGCGGGTAACCGTGTTTTCGCAGCAGGTCCGGGCGCTGAATCTCGTTGATGCGATCCTGTCTGAAAATCTGGTTCGACCCCATGGTGGAAAGGTTGCAATCGTCGGCGGCGGCGCAGCGGGCATCACCGCGGCAGTTGCTCTTGCCAGAACAAGCCCAAATCTTGAAAGGCTCGACCTGTTTGAGCGCAATTCAGCCGTGCTTTCGCTCCAACATGGCAGTAGGCGATTTCTTCACCCCCATTTTTATGATTGGCCGGCGGTCGATTCCGACCGCAACGATGCGGGTCTACCGCTCATGAACTGGACTGCCGGCGCTGCAGGGGACGTTGCGGCAACGCTACGCGCCGAATTTGACGCCGAGTGCCATAAGACGATTCTGACGCTCTATAACGATCAGGCGGTAACGGGGCTAATCCCGAGCAGCCTGGGACCGATCCGCGTCGTCGTCGACAAAAGTACGGCAATCGGACGAATTTACGACGTCGTGATACTCGCGATCGGTTTCGGGCTAGAGGCATATCTTGACGGCGAGACGCTGTCCTATTGGTCTCCATCGGCGCTCGCCGGACCAATTCATACGCAGGTCGCAAATCCCATACTGTTCATTTCTGGCAACGGTGACGGCGGGCTTGTCGACTTTATGATGGCCGCGTTCAATGCGCTTGAGCACCATCAAATCTGTGCGATGCTAATGGGGCTCGATCTCGGTGCAGCGCGCGCCGAAATCGAAGCGATAGAGCAGGAGGCCTGGGCACCGGGCGCCACGGTTGATCTGCTTGCGGAGTATCGAGCGCGACTGCGTCCACTTGTTCCACTGGCTGTCTGGCAGCAAATTGCCGGTCAGCTGCGTCCCGCAATGCTGATACATTTTCACACTCGTGATGCGCAGCTTCTTCGCAGGACGACAGCCTTGCATAATCGGCTTGCAGTGTATCTGATACTCGAGGCTGATCTGGAGCTCGGTCGGAATGCAATCACGATCACTACGAATGCCGAATTTGATGGCCCCATTCCCAAGCGCGGCGAAGTCCGAATAGTTGGGCAAGATGCGTTTGATCCTTTGCGGCGCTTCCTTCGTCTCGGTCCCGATGCAGCGAGCAATCTCAAACCATTCCAAGACCTCCTCGATCACTATCCTGGTGCAATCAACGCGCCGCGATCCGCAACTAGGCCCGAATCCCCAACCCTAACAGCCAGCGCCCACGCTCGTTTCACCGCCCTGCAGCCTGCGCCAGCAGTAGTACTGGTCGCCGCAGCACCTGTGGTAGATGCAATAGCACTCACTCTGTCCTCGGCAGCCCCAGGACACGTGGCATGGTCGGGCAATCTCGATCCGGGTGCAATTGGGCAAGTTTGGTCAACGCACCGTACCCTCGCGCTCTACTGCGACATTCCCACCGTGGAGATCGGGGTATTGGCACCCGTGATCGCTAGGCTTGGGGCCCACGCAACCGGATTCATGCTTCACACGACGCACAATGGCTGGCGCACGACCTTGGGCGCGCTATGCGCAGGCAAAGCGCTGCCCGGTCCCGACCTTGATATTCGATGCCCTGTCAGCGATCTCCAAATCGCCCCTGCGCCGGGCCAAATGACGCAGCACAGTATCGCTACACTCGCCGCGACAATCGACGAGCAGCTCGATGGAGAGGTGTTGCGTCAGTTGCATGTCGCGCTTCACGAGATTCTCGGTCCGGCGGCGGCACAAATTGGATGGCCGATCGAGCCCGCCCTCCGCGTAAAGTTATGGGACTTGTGGCAACAATGGTATGTTGCGTTGGCGGCCGACAGCGCCAAGTGCCGCCGCTATCTTCGATTGTTGGTCTCTGAAAAAGATCGCGAGATCCCCGACGAAGCGGCGCTGGTCGGCATCGGTCCGAAAACGGTACGGCCGTTTATGACGAAAGCAACGATATTTGCGCTCGCATTTGCAGCCTGCTCGGGTCTTGTGCTTTCCCCCGCCGCCCAACGCCCTGGCAATATCGCATCTGAGGCTTTGACTGCACATTCATGTGGCATCAGTTGGATCAACGAACGCATGTTGGGTACGCGGGCAGCGATGGAGCAAGGTTGGACGACTGGTGTCGTATTGCTGTCGCAACTAAGGGAGGCCGCGCTTATGATGGAAGGTGATCTAAGGATGGATCGCAACATCTCCGATGCCGCCAGCGTGGGCCGGATTTCGCCTGCCGAAGACCCGCTAGTCATTGGGGCTGACGACGTATTCATTACGGCGCTTGAGGCCGGAGAAGCAACGATGCGGGAATATCTGCGATCGATTTTCGAGTGGCGGTCCCGGGCTGCCGCCCAGATGCTAGAGGAGGTAAACGATGACGCCGCGTGACGCACCCGAACTCTTGCAGCTCATGTTGGACGCGGCGGTCGAAATCGGTGCGACAATCGGGGAGGCTGCACCGCAGCTGAGTGGAGCTCGGTTCAACTCGGAGGTCCTGAGTGAGGCGATCTCGGGAGGCACCGTCAGCCGGAACGAATCCGAACTTCCACAGCGCGTCGCTGCGGCTATTCTAGACGGGGTTCCGGTCCTCTTTGGGTCCCTGGTTGGTGCGCCGTTAAAGGGAAACGTAGATCAGCAGATGCGTCGCTACCGAAACCAAGCAACGATCGCTCGATCTTGGCTCGGCGCGGAAGCGCCAAATCTCCAGCTTTTCATTTTGGGACCCGGCGGCGCACTCCTCAATCCGATATGGCGGCAGCTAGCGGCAGAAATCGAAGCTGATGATCGCACCTGCCGCAAGCTGGTCTGGCTATATCAGAATGAGCCAACCATCGACGATGCAAAGCGGTTCTTCGAGCGCACGTTCATTGCCCGTCCGTGGCCCGTCGAGCAGATGACGAAGCAACTCGATAGTATGGCGAACATCTCGCTCCCTGGTGGTTGGGAAGAGGCGATCGAAGATCCCGACCTCGACTTCGGCGGGCTTGCTGAGCGACTCATCGAACTTGAAGGAGAGGCGACACCATGAGTGAACTTTATCTCCGGAGCGTCGAGTTTTCTAATTTTCGTGTTTATGGAGACAGCTACGCCTTTGAGTTGCTCAACGGACCGGGCGTTACACTTATCACGGGAGCCAATGGTCTTGGAAAGACCAGTTTCTTTGACGGCGTGGAATGGGCACTGACAGATCAGGTAAGCCGCTTCCAAGACATTGCAGTCGATGGGCGTCGTAGAGAGTCTGATCCCCTCACCCGCATCGGCGCGCCGGTAAACAGTCATCGGGTCAGCCTGCAATTTTCTGATGGAATGCCGATCGACCGAGGTGCAGGTTTTCCGACCGACGAGACAGCGATTGCGCGCTTGCTCAAACGTCCCGAGTGGAGTGAAATCACCAACCTCCATGGCTATCTGTCAATTACCCACTTTCTCGGGCAGTCCGCGGCGCAGCGATTCTCATTGCGGAAACCCGAGAAGCAATGGGAGGCCCTAAAAGGACCGGCCGGCGTCGATCGCATCAACACGCTTCGTGAACGCATGAGCGGCCAGGGCGTTCGGCGCGCTTTCACGCGCGCCATCGAATTGCGAACGAAGAAGCTTGAAGACGCGTCGAATGCGATTGTTGCTTGGAACAACCTCCTCTCAGAGAGCAAACGTGCCCACCAACTTTCTTCCTCTGATGAGGCAGTTCAGCCATCGGCCTTGCGCTCGACCATCGAAGGCTTTGCGGGTCAGGTCGTCAACCTTTTTCCGGGTGTTCGTTGGCCACCAGCGGACCCCAATGTACTCCCCGAAGCGCTCCTTGTAGACTTTGGTGCTCTACTACGAACCATCGAGCAGTTGAATATCAAAGACATAGAAGCTGCAGAGATGCTGGCTGAGATCGCGTCGGAATTCGATAACGCCGGAAACGAAACGCTCGCTACACGAAAGTTGGCGAACGACATCGAAGAACGCCGCGTGGCGGCGGCCGCATTATTGATCGAGGCCGAAGCGACGCTTCTTGAGGCGAGAGCAAAATTGGCATCGTGTCAAAAGCAAACCGCACAAGAACAGAACCGTATGGCCATGTTCTCTCGGGTCCGCGCCGCGGCGCGACAGTTGGACGAGTTGCTGGCTCGTCAGATGGAAACCGCAGCGCAGCTCCAAAAGTCTGTAGCTGAAACCGCGAGAGTTGAGACTCGGATCGAAGCATTGCAAGGCGAATTGTCGAAGTCGACGGCGCAGCGGTCAGAGCGCAGAGCGATGGCAGATCAGGTCACCTTGGCCCGGCGGCGTGAGCAGATTTCGTTGACGCTCGCCGCTACCCGCGCCGAGATTGACCGCCTATTGCCAGTTCTTGCCGGAAAGCTGCTGCCTGATATTCGCGAGCAGCGTTCCAGGCTGGCCGACGAGGCTACCGCTGCGGCTAATGAGGTTGCGCGATATTCAGCGGCCCTTCAACAGCATGACGACCGGGTCCGGACAATCGCCGAAGCGGTCTCTGCTATCGCACACCGGCTGGTACACGATGATGTCGCATGCCCCGTCTGCAAAACAGAGTTTGCTCCCGGGTTCTTGGCCGAGTTCGTACGCAGACAAAGTGAATCGGACGAACGACCTGCCTCAGAACTGGCAACGTCTCTTGCAACAGCTCGGGTCACCGGTGAAAATCTGCGACGGGAAATAGGCGAGATCGATCGAGCAATCATGGAGATCGAGCAGTTGCGGTCAACGATTGGTAACCTGCGTGCTCGCGAACAGGAACATCGTCAACAGCTTGTTGAAGCTGGAGGATCCGCCGACGGGGTGTATGATCAATCGGCTACGCGTCTTCTGGAAAACCAGCTGGCGAGCATGGACGAGCATCTCTCAAAAGCGCAAACGCCGGAGCAAATTGCCGTGCGCATCGGAGAGTTGGAGGCGTTGCTGAAAGCGGAATCGATCAAGCATTTGACGTTGCAGCGCGTGAGCGACGCAACACAAGAAGAGATCGATGTAGCTCGCATTACTCTTCGGCAACATCCAGAGTTGTGGGATGAACAGCAAGGATTTCTGGTCGACGTTAACACCGAACAAGCAAGGACCGAGGACCGCCTCAGGGGTCTGAGCGAGCAGGTTGCAAGCGCCAGCCTCGACGTCGACAATGCTCAGCACGCGCATGACAGCCTCCGTGAGACGGAGGCCCGCGAGGCGGAAGCCCGTAATAGATCCAACGCCCAGCTCGATGCGCTCGCAGGCGTGCGCGCGGTATTGGCCCGCCGTTGGATTGAAGCTGGTCAAACCGGAGAACCGGATGGTGGAAGGGTTGCCCAGCAGCGCTCTCGCAATGTCGAACGCTCTGCGCAAGTAGAGCGGGTGCGCGCGGTGCAGCAGCGGTTGGTGATCGGATATCGGAAATGGTTGAATGACGAGCAGCTCCGCAAACTGGAAGACCAGATTGCGGAGATGATGCGCCAAGCGGCGGCCTCGACAGAATTCGAGGTCGGTCGAGAGCTGGAGCGTCGAGCTAAGGCAGCACGCTACGACCTCGAGCTTGCACAATCCGCTCGCGAGCGCGTCGATATTGTTGGAGAACAAATGCAGCAGCGCGCGGACCTCTATGCCGACGAGGTGCTCGTGCCGCTGAATGCAACCATTCAGCGCTTCGCGCGCACATTGATGACTTGGTCGGACGCTTCTATCATCTATCGTGCGGAACATCATGTGACACGATCAGAGTTGCGGCCGGGTATCGTCAGGAGTGGGATTGATGGTTCAACTACGCAGCTCGAAATGAATCCGAACCTCTACTTCAGCGAAGGTCAGCTCTCGGCATTGAGCGTCGCAGCTTTAATGGCTGCGAGCACCACATTCGGATGGTCACGGTGGCGGGCCCTCCTGCTAGACGACCCCCTCCAGCACAACGATGTGATTCATGCCAGCGCTTTCATGGACTTGCTACGCCAAATGGTCCGCGAGCTTGGCTATCAGGTCATTCTCTCCACGCACGATAGCGCCGAAGCGGAATTTCTAGGCAGGAAGTGCCGCAGCGCCGGTATTCCCTATCACGTTCACGAACTCGCGCCTCACGGTGACAACGGCCTAATTTCTAAGGTTGCCTAACCCACCAAATCCCCCAACGCGATAGCACTGCATCTGCTGCTTCATACCTCGAACTCCAGGTTGGCACGAGCGAGAAGCCGCGGCAGGATGTCAGGCCGAATTTCATAGATCGACTGCTGCGGGTTACCGTTCACAACACCAAGATCTCTCAACTCGTCCAGCCCGACCACGGGCTCAATATAGGCGGCCAAAAGATAGTTGATGACTTTGACCGGCCTGGTCGTCGTCGCCTGCCAGTGCTCAAGTTGCTGCTCGCTGTAGACGGACCGGCCACCCGTTAATTGCATCAGTTCTCTGGTGGAACTTGCGAAGGTGACGCTCTCCAAGATTCCTAGCGTCGTCATGGCTTGGGAAGGACGTTCCTTTGACGCTCCCTTGTAGAAGAACAGCAGAGAGCCCGCATCGCCGAGGTTTGACGGTGCTCGGCACAGGTAGACTTTCCGGATTGTGTTCCCTGGCCGGGTCGGGCGGTCGGCCCGAGAAGCGCCCACGAAGAAGTCCGGCTGTTTAGGCTTCCATAGGTCGGGATAGAGGGTGTCGTGATAGTCTTCCTTGATAGGAATTCCAAAGGCGCGAACTTGGTCCGTCACAAGAAAGCGGGGGTAGTTTTTTCTTGCAGCCTCGAAAATCGACATGGTGGGATCATCAAGTATTTTTGCGGACGAAAATGCCCGTTCATAGATGAACTCGCCGTTTTCTTTCGTGCCGGCATGAGTGAAGCCATAGAATTCCAGGAGGTTCATCAGCGCCGCTTGGTCTTCATATGTCGTGAGATACGCCAAGTCGTAGCCGTTGCGCTGGGCGTACCAAAGGACCTGTTTTAGAAGTAGCTCACCGAGTTTGACACCGCGTTTGTCGGGCGCCACCTTGAAGGTGCAAACTTTCAAGATTTTGTTGGCTTTCGTCACCGCATCTGTGTCGGTCGCACTCTCATCCTTTCGAACGATCAGACCCGCAAGCTCGTCGTCATCATAAACAACCCAGCACGGGCGGTGCTGGCGAACACACTTCTCGCGCCACCAATCGTCGAACTCCGGATACCCCTGGCGGAGGCTGTCGAAAAAGTTATCTTTGTTGTTGATGGTATGAGCCTCAACCTCGGCAACATGCCTGATTGGGACCTGCTTTGGCTCGTATGTCTGCGTGAGAAGATCGACAGCGTCGCCAACGAACAAGATGCGCCGGCCAAGCTCGGCCGAATGTTTGAACGCGCGCTCGTGAAGGCCTTTGTCCTGCGTGACAAGAAAATCGACCGCGTCACTTTTCAAGGCGTGGAGCAGAGTTGCGTCGACTATGTCATTGGGCCGTTTCAAAGGGCCGAACTCAGCTTGAAGGTCCGCCTGGCTCAGGCCGCGCTGTTTCCCCAAGACTTGGTATTTTGAGATTTTGCTAAGGGAGATCCGGCGACGTTCCGCGTTCTTGTCGCGGGCGATGTCGTCACGGGCCGCCTCGTGGACGAAAATCGTGATCTTGTGGGCCGCAGCGAGACTTGAGAATTTAGCGTATGCGGCTTCTACAGCGTGGTAGTCCTCCAGGCCGATCAGGATGTTCGTATCAATGAGATACGACTGTTGCCTCATCTCTCAGGGCCTTTCGCAGATCGCGGCTCGCGTACAGGAATGACTGTGGTGGTTCGAAACCAAATTTCTCTCGCAACTCCGTGAGTGGCACGGGGCGGGAGAATGGCTTAACATCTTCAAAGAGCAGAGCGAAACCAAACTCTAAACCCTGAAAATAGCTATCAAAATCATTTCGCTCGATAAATGCGGTGTCTTCAAACTCGGACCAGATTTGCTGCACGGGCAGCTTCAGCACATCCTTGATCTCCGCTATTCCGACCATCGCTCTAATTGGCGACGTCGAATAGATGTACGCCATTGTCCCGCCAGGGGCGGAAACCGGAAATCGCCGGCGAAGCTCAACGGTTTTGCGTCCTTCCAAAATTTTCTCCGAGTATTGCGGACGAATGGAAAGAACAACATCTCTTTGCGGACGAAACGGCTCGTCTGCCAAGAGCGGAAAGACAAGCTGATCGTCGTTGCCGTATTCAATGTCGAATGTCTCTTTCACGCGCAGGACAAGGCGAGCGTCCGACGGGAAGACGGCGTCCACCCGCAACGACGCACCAAGAGCTTCCACGTAGCGTTTGATCGTGGACAGGTGAACTTCGCCACCCTTTTCAAGTTTTGAAACGGCTGCTTGCTGGACATTCATGCGGACAGCCATTTCGGCTTGCGTCAGTCCAGACAAAAGCCGAAGTCGACGCAGATCGACACCAGCAGCGTGTTCGTCGCGTGGCTCGGTTGACGCCGAGGCTTCGATAACTTTTCCAGCCAGTTTGCCCATGCTATGCTACTCCATGTTGTAGAGTTGCTATCCCGAAGAAACATTCCTTGCAAGGAATATTCTTGTTGGAAGACATAGAATGTAAGTTTGAACTAGGGTTTCGGGATTCTTGCCGCAGTTTTAGGGGGAACGAATTTCACGCAATGTATTTTTTGTCGAGGGGATGCGACGCAATCGCGCTCGGCTGAGCATATCGTCCCCGAATCACTGGGAAACGTTGAGCATACGCTGCCACCAGGCACCGTATGCGACCACTGCAACAATTACTTCACGCGGAAGATTGAAGGCCCGCTACTTCAGACGGAATACTATCGTCATCTGCGTAGCATGATGGCGGTTCCAAACAAACGGGGCCGTGTTCCGCCAATGAGCGGCCACCTATCCCATTCGAAAATTCCAATACAAGTCAGGATGGATGCAACCGGGATTTTCGTGGAGCCAAAAGATAGGAGGCGAGCCGATGAGCTTGAACGTTTCTTGCTCGCGGAAACTCAAGGCACTTTGCTAGTGCCTCTTCCACACAAATCTCAAGTCGATCGTCATCTGATGTCTCGCTTCATTGGAAAAGTTGCGATCGAAGCACTCGCTCTGAGGGTCATGCAATTCGATGGTTGGCGCGAAGAATTGCTTTCTAACGAAGGCTTGGAGGCTTTAAGGCAATTCGTCCGAGTTGGAGAGAAGCCTAAAGAATGGCAGTTCCATCGCCGCAACCTCCATCGCTTTGATCAGCGGTTTCGTGATGGGACCGATACTTTCGAAATGTTACATGAGTATGACTTCGTCTACACAGACGAGAAGTTGCTGTTTTTTATACTAGCAATTTTTGGCGAAGAATTTGCGATTGATATGGGCAACCCTGACATTCGGTCCTATGAGACCTTTTTGCGAGAGCACGACGGACTGAGCCCCCTTTACCCCGCAGCCACAAAAGATTGTTGATGCCCGGCTCACGCAGGCAATTATTCTTTGAAGAAACCAAAGGCGGCATCTCTGCTGCAAACATTATTCGATAATCTAACTTCCTCGCTACTTCAAATTGTACCCACGTAATGATCTATTCGTTGCACTGGTAGGCTGTATATTCATACGATTCGGGGGGAAGGCGCATGGGGCAGACTCTACGCCCGACAAAATTCAAAGATGTGGATCTCAAGGACAAATTCTTCGACAGTCTGAAGGCGCAATACCAGGAGTTTTCAGACTGGTTCGCCAAGAAAGCGGCTGAACCGGTATATGTCATCGACAGTGATGTCGGACAGGGGATTCGTGGTTTCCTTTATATTAAGGTCGAGACTGGAGCGATTACAGATATTCATCCGCCTCTGCCTGCCAAGCGCCGGCTTAAGGTGGGAACTCTGAAGGTAAATGCGAAAGGAACCAAACTCGGCGAAAGGATCATAAAGCGGATCTTTGATCACGCTATACTGGAGGACGTTTCAGAGGTTTACGTTACCGTTTTCGATACGCACGTCTCGCTTATAAATCTTTTCAAGCGGTACGGCTTTGAGCAAAAGGGCATAAAATCCACGCCCAATGGGGAAGAGCTCGTTCTACTCCGCTCGTTTGCCGACTTGGCGAATGACATTGTCAAAGACTATCCGTTGATGCAGACCGCCGGAAAGTCCAAATGGCTGCTGGCGATCAAGCCGGAATTCCATACGGATTTGCTGCCTGACTCAATCCTCAAGACAGAAGATCCATATTCGGAAGAGGACGTTCCTCACACCAATTCGATTCATAAGGTCTATATCGCTGGGCTCTCTCTAAATCGCATGAAACGAGGCGACCTCGTGGTGATTTACCGCACGACCGATATCCAAGGGAAAGCATATTATCGTTCGGTAGCAACTTCGGTCTGCGTGGTGGAAGAAACCTACTCTCGCAAGCATTTTAAAGACGCAAACGCGTTTGTGTCCTTTGCAAAGGACCATAGCGTATTCAGCGAACAACAGCTCAGGGATCGCTACGACGATGGGCGGCCGTTGTACGTTGCGAAGTTGACCTACAATACCGCCTTCTCGAAACGCCCAAATCGCGCCGCTCTTCTGGACGTTGTAGGCATTACGGTTCAGCCCAAGTGGGATTTGCGGGCGCTTAGCGATGCTCAATTTTCGAGCATTCTAGATCTAGGTGAAGTCGATGGAAGTCTGATCGTCAATTGAGCTCGAAGCTTTGAAAGGTCTGATGTGTGATGAACGGAACTTTGGCGATTTGGTATGAGCCGGATGAGTATAATCATTCTACCGCGCCAGTCGATCGCGATCCGCAGCAGCCAAACTTGGAGATTCACTTCAATCTTTGGCGAGACAACCCATCGAAAACCAATTTTCTCGACATCGGCCTTCGGTTGTCCGAAATTCAATTGGTCAAACGGATCTACTTATATTTTCCGATATCGCTCCAACTCAATCAGTTTCAGGATCTAAGCGCGGTCATGGCCTACGGCCAGACGTTGGACGCGGTTTTCAACATGGTCGTCGAGGTCGGGAGCAAGACCGACCTGCGATACGAGACAACAACCAATGGTGAGCCGTTCGTAACTGTCCACAAAGTGAACGTCGGTGAGGACCTCATCCTGACGCCAGTTGAAGACGGCTTGAAAGGACCTGGCTCGACTATTACGCTGGCCGAGGCCATGTGCACGCGCCTACGGGATGCTGGGCCTGGACCGCAGTATATTCGCCTTCGGCTACACCTAGCGGGCAAAACCCAATCTTTATTCACACAAGAGATAATTGGGCAAGAGAAGGTATTCGTCAGTTCGTCTCAGCGACTAGAGTTGACCGAGCTCAGACTGAACGAACAGCGTAGCTTCCCGCATTCAATCGCGAAGCGGGCCTCTGCCAATGCTTTTAAGATCGTCCGCGTGCATTACTTTCTGATCCGCGAGCTCGGTCATGCCCTTGTTACGCAGCATGCCCCTCTACGAAAGGTACGCAGGCTTGAAGCAAAACTATGGGCCTCTTACCTCCGTGGCCGCGAGATCGCCGCGCGAGACGCTGCCGAAGAGGAGCGGCTCCTCTCTCGCCTGATCATTTATCATTGGCGTGAAGGTTCGAAAGAAGATCCAATTCAGGACTTTACGGCGTTCGCGAGTTTTCAAGCGAGTACTCCGGGCCTCCTGTTCTACATGATAGGGGTCATTTTGCTCGGTGCGATTGGAAGCGCCCTGAATGACTGGGGCAAGAGCTATTGGGGCGTTACGGAAACAACCCTACCCTATTGGTGCGGTGGGCTAGCCATTTTATGGGCAATTGCGCGAACTGGAGTATGGGGATGGTTAGAAGCGGGAGCCGGTCGGTTTCGGCGGGTATGTGCTCGAACCATAAAGCGATTTTCACCATAACGATACGATTTGTGCCGGGCAAGTTCATCGGCAAATGAGCGTGATAGGTGAAATCCGATAGACCTCCCGATCAATTGGCTAAGTGGGATACCCGACTAAGCGATTGGAAAAGCATCAAGGGGTAAAGAAGTGCTGACTGCTGAGCGAACCTATAAACTGAAAAGCGGGCCGCCACCTTTGACTTGGGAACGCTATAGCGAGCTGGTGCGGCGCGATTGGCGCGACTTGCTTGATTCCGCTGAGCATCACGACGAGGCGATCTTCCAAAAATTTCTTGAGACACATCCATGCATGGTCCCTGGCGGGCAGAGCATGTCAGGTCCATCGGGGCACAGCGCGTTCCCCGCGGCAATGATCACTCAACCATCTCTGCCGGGCTTCAGCGAGCATATCCCAGACTTTCTTTGGATCGCGACTGACAGTTTGCACATTTATGCGGTACTTGTTGAGATAGAATCCCCGAAAAAAAAGATGTTCACCAAAGGTGGCCAACCGACAGCGCAATTCACGCAAGCGCAAAATCAAATCACCCATTGGAAAAGCTGGTTCCGCGACGCTTCAAACCAGAGATTGTTCTGTGATCACTACCTAATGGACGGGTTGCCGCGCTGGCGCACCTTCGTCCCTCAGTACGTGCTGATTTACGGCCGCCGATCCGAAATAGAGGGAAACGCGCGGCTGAATGGCCTTCGTGCCAACCTCAGTAGGGATGGCGAATATTACATGACGTTCGATCGCCTACATCCGATAAAAGACCATGACCAGTATATGACCGTGAAGTTTCGGAACGGCGGGTACCAAGCAGTGTCTATGCCTGCGACACTGGAGATGGGCCCGCTCTGGGCGCCAAATCGGTCGAGAATTGAAGGCAAAGATCTCATCGTTGATAGCACGCCTCATATGGCAGACGACCGCAAGGAATTTGTGAAATCACGATTGATTTATTGGGACAAATGGGCAGCCGATGGTCGGACTGGCGTGATGAGCCTCGGCGATCGAGAGTGATGAACTGAACACGGATAATCGTCCAATAGGCGTTATGCAATTCCCCACGCCCGAAACCTCCCCCTCCCGGTCATCTCCCTCAGGCCGAGCTCCAAAACAATCCGCCGCGCCGCCTGCGGCGTCACATCGAGCGTCTTCGCCACCATCCCGGCCGACACCAATGGCTTTGCCATCACCAGCTCGATCAACTCCGGCAGTTTTGACGACGTCCTGCGCCCATCCAGTTTCCGCTCCATCATCTGCCGAGCAAGCGCTAGCCGGTCATGCTCTTTCATGCCTATTTCCGCGGCCGCTAAAAGCCCGTAAGCGATGGCGAGCAACCGAGTCTCCCGGTCGCGATGGCGGCGCCGATCGACGGGCATGGTTTTCAGGCCGAGATTGATGGCGGCAAGATGCGCGCCGGTGGTGATGCCGGCCTGGCGCAGGATCGACGCGCAAAGCAGCCGACCAAGCCAGGGCGCGCGCTGAAGCACGGACAATTCGTTCCAGGCATCGAGGGCGACGATCGCCTGCAGCACCGCCGGCAGATTTTCGGCCTGGCGCAACACGCCGCGCCAATCGTCCAGCCTGGAATCTTCGTCCCAATCGAGATCATAGACGAGCGGATCCTTTTCGGATCGGCTGCTGCCGGCACGGCTGGGACAGGTCGCATTTTCGATCGCCGCTTCCGACCGGGCCAGCACCGCATCGATCGCGGCGTAATCGACACCCGGGAGGTTCTCGACGTCATCGACATCGTCCCCCTCCCCTTCCGGATCCGACGCGTCGGCGCGCCGAATGCCGCCGGCCGTCTCTCCCTCGTCTGCGCCGGCCGACGTGATGTCCGACGTTTGTCGCAAAGTTCGGATACCCTCTGCAGACAAGGCCCAGCCGGGGAGATGGGCGGCAATGCGCCGGCGGGTGCGCAGCACGTCGCGGGCGATTGTCAGCTCATGGGTGGGTGTGCGAATATCCTTCGTGGCGTCGTGGAGGACGAGGTCTTCGAGATGGACGAGTTCGCCGTCGATCCACAGGGACGCACAGGCGTCAGCAAAGTGGCTGCGCTCAATCCAGCCCTGGCCGACCGGCGAGCGGGCCACCCTCTCGTCCAAGCGCGTCAAAGCGATACCGGCGCGAAACGCCGGTTCTAAAAGACTCGAAATTGCCAATCTTCCAAAATCGTAAGTCATTGATTTCATAGTAAACGAAGTCTTATAGGAACTCTATATAATAGTTTGGGTTCCTCACATGGTATGATTGGTGGATGGTGTTATAACCATCGATAACTAGCGTTTATCGATGGTTAGACGATCGCTCCCCGATTAACTCTCAGTTGGAGGCGCACGGGCATGCTCGCTACCAATGGTTACGGGTTTTTCTTCCCGTTCCTAGGGAGTGCGAGGATCCGGCTGGAAAGCTGTATTCACGCTCGTTTTCAATTAACGAGCTCTTCGAAAGTACGTGACCTCGGGGGCGATTAGGTCTGAAAGATTTCCTCTCAAAACTGCGAGTAGACGATTCAAAGTCTTTCGCCTATCGATTGCTTATGAAATCGTCGCTTGAACATATGCCGCTTCGCAAGCAGAGAGAGCTCGGCCGTGTCCTCGAAATCCTGCATGAGGAATTTGAAGATGCCCTGAAAGAAGGCACGGCTGATTTCAAGAAGCGGGGCAGGATCCTGAAGGTCATCTTGTTCGGCTCTTATGCCAAGGGTGGATGGGTTGATGAACCATTCACGATGAAGGGGTATCGCTCCGATTTCGATCTGCTGATCATCGTCAACAATCGCAAGCTCTGCGACTTCGCCGAATACTGGCACAAGGCAGCGGACCGGCTGATCCACGAAGCCTCGATCGAAACGCCGGTTAGCTTCATCGTCCATTCCAGACGCGAGGTGAATACCTACCTCAAGGAAGGGCAGTATTTCTTTTCCGACATTCGAAAGGAAGGCATCGTCCTTTATGAGCTCGACGATGAACCGTTGGCCGAGCCCGAGCCTCTTTCGAAGGAGGATCGGCTGCGGTTGGCGAAGGGGCATTTTGAGCAAAGGTATAGTGAAGCCAGCGCTTTTCTCCGAACAGCTGAATTTCAACTCAGCAAGTCGGAAGGGACCGGGGACGCCTGGTCAAACCTGTCCGCATTCAGCCTGCATCAAGCACTCGAACAAGCCTACTCTTGCGTTCTACTCACTCTGACCAACTACGGGCCACCATCGCACAACATCAAGTTCCTCCGCTCGCTCGCGGAAGAGCAAGACCGACGGCTGGCCGAAGCCTTTCCGCGTGATCAGCACAAGGAACGCGCCTGGTTCAACACACTGAACGAGGCCTATGTGAAGGCACGCTATTCAAAGCATTATGAGATCAGCGAGGAGGCGCTCACCTGGCTTGGAGAGCGGGCCACCGTGCTGCTCGATTTGGTGAAGGCCGTTTGCTCCGAGCATATCGAAAAGCTCAAACACGACAGCCACTAGGAGTGAACGGCACGACTCATTTGCTACTCAATCGGTGCAACCGTTGGCCCTCAGCACGCCCCGGATGGTGACAGGTGGGCTGGATCAATAAGCTGCAAAAAATGATAGCAATCGCCCCGAGGATGAACCGATGAACCTAGGCCGAAGACCTCGCAAAGCTCAGCCGGCGAGCACTGGGACGCCAACACTGGCGCCGGCGTGCGGCAAGGCGTTCCGTCAGTGGACGACGGCAATCACGGGAATTCCGGCTTCCTCCGCAGCGCGAAGGAGTGCGGTACGCGCTGCCTTTGCCGGAATATTACCTTTTATGGCATCGAGACATGTTCTTACCGCCGCGATGTATTCCTTGCCATCGTCGGTCGGCCAGACGGCGACAAGAGCCTCGGCCACCTCACGGAGTGATCGGATCAGCCGATGCTTTTCTTGACCGCTCATCACAAGCACCAGGGGAGCGAAATCTTCGCTTCTATCCCAATCCACTATACCGACCGTTTGCACGAATAGCCTTTATTCCCAAGATGAGACGCTGGACATGGATCGGCAACGCTTCACCAGGGAGGTTCTGACTGGATACAGCAACATCGCTAAAACCTCCCTGGTGTCCTTTCAACAAGGATGAGCAAAATTTAAGTCGGATAGCGCCGAGTGGAAGACGGACCTAAGTCGGACTGGCCGGCCCAGGACCTGCTTCTCATATTAGGCGTGAGGTAACATGAAGTTCCGTGGAGGGGCGGAACAGGAGGAGAGTATGAAGTTCGGCCCCAATAGTCATGAAGACCGCTGTTCGGAAGGCCATAGTGCGGCCTCTACTATCGCAACGATATCAGCAGCTCTGTCCGTCGATCCTGACATTGACAGCAGCGCCATCGAGATCAGGATGCTCGGCCCCGTCGTTCTGCTCGAAGGCTACATAACAAATGCTGCAGACCGCGACAAAGCCATCTCGATTGCAGCGATGATCGTCGGCCCGGAAAACGTCCAGGACCGGATGTTGAGCCGTTTCCCCATGCAGTAGTTGGCGGTATCCATACGGGCTGAGACCAAGGTCCGATGTAGCCCCGGCACGAAGTCCCAGCTCTGGAACAGTTTTTCTGTTTGACGGTTTCGCCCTCCAGCGGAACCAACCGCGTCAAAGGAGAAAAACAGATGAATATCAAAGCAGTAGGAATTGCCGCCAGCATCGTATTGGCATCGACGTCAGCCT
>Ga0209673_1001671_pt1 | contig 18985 bp, 16 predicted proteins | sample AraplaCol_mMS_r2_2_FD_184274 | JGI IMG/M metagenome (GOLD analysis project Ga0209673, IMG submission 184274) | Arabidopsis root microbial communities from North Carolina, USA - plate scrape MF_Col_mMS_r2 (SPAdes) (version 3) | ecosystem: Host-associated > Plants > Roots > Endosphere | place... | reverse complement strand
CGGGCGCGTCGAACTCGGCCGTGATGTCGGCGCGGGTCGCGCCTTCGCGCACCACGCCGGCGTCGCCGCGGCTGCCGAGCGCGAGCTGCAGCGCGTCGATCAGGATCGATTTGCCGGCCCCGGTCTCGCCGGTCAGCACCGAGAAGCCGCCGGCCAGTTCGACCTCGAGCGAGGTCACGATGACGAAGTCGCGCAGCGCGAGTCGTTTCAGCATGATGGGGTCACAGTCCGGCGTTCCAGTGCAGTTTGCCGCGCAGCGTGGCGTAGTAGCTCCAGCCGCGCGGGTGCAGGAAGCGCACCTGGTGCGCCGAGCGGCGCACGACGATGCGGTCGCCGTGCAGCAGGCTCGCGAGGCTTTGCATGTCGAAGCTGACGCTCGCATCGCGGCCGGCGAGGATCTCGATGCAGATCTCGCCGATGTCGGGCAGCACGATCGGGCGGTTGGAGAGGTCGTGCGGCGCGATCGGCACCAGCACCCAGCCGGCGATGCCCGGGTGCAGGATCGGGCCGCCGGCCGACAGCGCATAGGCGGTGGAGCCGGTCGGCGAGCCGACGATCAGGCCGTCGGCCCGGTGGTTGGCGACGAATTCGTCGCCGATGTCGATCTTCAGCTGCACCATGCTGGCGGTGGCGCCGCGGCTGACGACCACGTCGTTCATCGCGATGCCTTCGAAGATCACCCGGCCGTCGCGCCAGACGCCGCCTTCGAGCATGGTGCGGCGTTCTTCTTCATAGTCGCCGGCGATCATCGGCGCGAGGGCTTCCTCGAACTGGTCGATCGGCAGGTCGGTGATGAAGCCCAGGCGGCCCTGGTTGATGCCGACCAGCGGCAGGTTGAAGCGGGCGAGCTGGCGGGCGATGCCGAGCATGGTGCCGTCGCCACCCACGACCACCGCGAGGTCGCAGTGCTGGCCGAGCTGTTCGGGCGTCAGCGCCGGGTAGTCGGTCATGCCGGTGTTGAGTGCCGTTTCGGCTTCGAGCGAGACCTCGAGGCCTTGCCGGCCCAGGAATTGCGCGATGTCCTGCAGCACCCCGCGCATGCCGAGGGCCTGGTACTTTCCCACCAGCGCTGCGTGTCGAAAACGGGTCGGCATGCGCGGGATTACACCACAGCGCCCCCTGGGAACCGGGGCGCAAACCGGCCTCGCGCCTACAATGAAACCATGCTGGACGAGCGAGCCAAAACACTGCTGAAAGCGCTGGTCGAACGCTATATCGCCGACGGACAACCGGTGGGGTCGCGCACCCTGTCGCGGGCTTCCGGGCTCGACCTGTCGCCGGCCACCATCCGCAACGTGATGGCCGACCTGGAGGAGCTGGGGCTGATCGCGAGCCCCCACACCAGTGCGGGGCGCATCCCGACGGCGCGTGGTTACCGCCTGTTCGTCGACACGATGCTGACCGCGCAGCCGCTCGACCTGGCGCGAGCGACGCCCGCGATCGAGCAGCCGCAGCTGCACCCCGACCAGCCGCAGCGGGTGATCGCGAACGCGGCGCAGCTGCTGTCCAGCCTGTCGAGCTTCGTCGGCGTGGTCACCGCGCCGCGCAAGGCGAGCGTGTTCCACCACATCGAGTTCCTGCGGCTGTCGGAGAAGCGGGTGCTGGTGATCCTGGTGGCGCCCGATGGCGACGTGCAGAACCGGGTGATCTTCACCGCGCAGGACTACACGCAGAGCCAGCTGATCGAAGCGAGCAACTACCTGACCGCGCAGTACGCCGGCCTGACGATCGAAGAAGTGCGCGAGCGTCTGAAGAGCGAGGTCGATGCATTGCGCGGCGAGATCGCGGCGCTGATGCAGGCGGCGGTGCAGGCCGGCAGCGAGGCGATGGCCGACAGCCAGGAGCAGGTGGTGATCTCCGGCGAGCGCAACCTGCTGACGGTGCAGGACTTCAGCAGCGACATGGGTTCGCTGCGCAAGCTGTTCGACCTGTTCGAGCAGAAGACGCAGCTGATGCGCCTGCTCGACGTGAGCAGCCGCGCCGAGGGCGTGCGCATCTACATCGGCGGCGAGAGCATGGTGGTGCCGTTCGAGGAGCTGTCGGTGGTGTCGGCGCCGTACGAGGTGAACGGTCAGGTGGTCGGCACGCTGGGGGTGATCGGGCCGACGCGGATGGCCTACGACCGGATGATCCAGATCGTCGACATCACGTCGCGGCTGGTGTCGAATGCGCTGAGCCAGAAATAGTTCGCGCATCGACTTGCGAGGCGCACGGGGCTCGGGTCATCTGCACCGCTGCCTGCGCTGGACCCCGCACCTACAATCGGCGCTCTCCCCGGGGGCCGTTAGCTCAGTTGGTCAGAGCAGAGGACTCATAATCCTTTGGTCGTTGGTTCAAGTCCAACACGGCCTACCAATGCGATCGAGGACTTGGCGCTGTTAGCCAGGAGCCTCGATCTTCCGACATAGCCACAGCGTCGCCAAAGCCTTCCACGCCTTCGTTGACCTGGCCGATCAGCCGGCGTGCGACCATGCGGCGTGAACGGTACGTCAACCCTCTGCCGCGTGGCTTGCGCGCGTTGCCTGCGGCCGCAGGCAACCTGCTTGTGTGCGCTGACACGGGCGACCGCCCATCGCACCGAAGTGCTGGTCCTGCAGCATCCGCGGGAACAGCGGCAGGCCAAGAACAGCGTCGCGCTGCTGCGTCTGTCCCTGGCGCATTGCGAAGTGGTCGTTGGCGAGCGTTTCGAGCCGGGGGCGTTGGCGGCGCTGTTGCAGAGGCCCGGGATGGACACGCGGCTGCTCTACCCGGACGTGCCCATGGCCCCGGCGTCGCTGGCCGCCGGGACGGCGGCGGGTGCGTCGGTGCGTCTGGTGGTCATCGATGCGACGTGGCGCAAGAGCCTGCGCATGCTTCTGGAGCATCCGGCCCTGGCAGCGCTGCCGCGGCTGTCGCTGGACGCACCGGCGCCGACCCGTTACCGCGCGATTCGCGCGGCGCGGCGAGCCGACCAGGTCTCGACACTGGAGGCGACCGTGCAGGCGCTGGCGACGCTGGAGGGCCGATCCTTCGACGCCGCGCCACTGCTCGACGCATTCGGCCTCTTCGTCGCGGGGGTTGCGGCCCGCCAGCGGCCTCAGGCGAAATCGGTCGAGGCGTAGCGTTGCCGGCGGTTGCTCGATTCACCAAGGATGCAACGACCGGTCTTCCAGCCTGGCATGAATTGCAATGGCCATCACGTCATGTGGCTGCAGCTGCGGCATGCAACCGGGATTGGTGTGCGACGTTCAAGCGCTCGCGCACGGCGGCAAGGTGGTCGGCCCTGACGCGCCGCAGAACGAAGTCGCGGTAGTTGGTGCTGCTGAGTTGGCTCCAGGCCTGTGCCCGGCCCACGGCGGACCGTTGCGCGCGCGATGCGAGAACCGCTTCGTCCGGAACCGGAGCGTTCGCGTCGGTCATGAATTCATAACCGTAGGAGCGCATGTGCTCCTTCGCCACCGTTTCGATGATCTCGATCTCGTCGACGCTCAGCTGGCTCTTGAACTTGTCCCGGTTTGCCGGGATGGGGCCGAAGCAGTTGGATGACCACAGATCCGACAGCTTCGACATCTGCCGTGCTTCGGTGGAAGCCGCCACGTCCAGCATCTGCGGCAGGAAGTCCAGGCCGATGAAGTCGCAGATGCCGCGCAGCACAAGCTCCTGGTCGGCGAGGAAATCCTCGTACCGGATGGTGAGCACGCGCTCTGGATGCGTGTGGACGAGGCGCTGGGCTGCATCGTGCGCGGCGACCCACGTCATCGCATTGAGCGTGCTGTCGAAGTCGTGGATGATCGCGCGGTTCATCGACGCCACCTGGGCGCGCGGGTCCCGCACCACGTTCAGGAACAGCATGTCCGGGAAGAGCTCCATCAACTCGGTGGCGTAGTGGATGCTGTCGAGCGACTTGTCCATCACGACGCGGGCGTGCTGCTGTTCGCCGCTGCGCAGCAGCAGCTCCCACACCACGCGATGCACGCTGCGCTTCTCGTCCTTGATGGCGTCGAAGATCTCGCCCGGATCGAACGCCACGTCGGGCCACTTCACCATGCTGGCGGCCTGCAAGCCGACGACGTCGACGACGAGCTGGAAGTAGTTGCGGTCCTCGGCCAGGTCGCCGTAGAGGGGAACCAGCGGCATGAAATCGACGATGTGCAGCGGATACGGCGAATAGAACCCGTCACTGAAATTCAGCCGGAGTCTCAGCGCGTGGCTGCCGCATCGACGCAACGGCACCATCAGGAGCGGGCGGGGGCGGCCCGGATTGGGCGTGGAGGTGGCTGGCTGACGGGTCATGATGGTTTCCCTGTGATGTGGTTTGAAAAGTCGGCGATGAACTGCTCCAGTTCGTTCGCCGGCAGCCGATCGATGCCGGCGGCCGCATGCCGTCCACCGCCACCTGGATAGAGTCGGCACAACGCTTCCGCCGGCCTGCACTGCGCAGGCGAGCGGACGCTGACCAGGAAGTGACCGTCCGAACGGCGCGTGAGCACCGCGAACGACCGGTGCGGTTCGTCGCGCGAGAGGCGGTTCGCCAGCGTTCCGGAAAGCCGCCGGGCCCATGCCGTGCCCGGCAGCAGGTAGACGTCGCCATCGGTGCTTCGCCAATGGGGCGCGAGCGTCTCGAGGTGATGCTGATCGTCGGCGCGGCCGGCGGCCAGGCGGCGGTATTCGTCCGCATCGGCGATGAAACCGAAGGGGCTCTCGAAGTGGTGCACCGCCCGGTAGAGGTCGATCGGCGGGAAGTGCAGGTCTTCCACGGCTTCGCCGTAGGCGTTGTAGTTGAGAAGCTGCCCCAGCTGCTCGAGGCTGGCCGTCTCGTTCGTGCCGAGACCGCGTTGCGAGGCAAGACGGCGCGCCACCTCGAACAAGCCGTCGCCGAATGCACCCACGATGGCCCACTCGCGAAAGCGGCCGCCCAGGTGGCGGTCTGCCAGCAAGGCCGTGCAGACGGCCGCGGAGGGATCGATGTGGCTTTCCAGCCGCGGGTGGCAGAACAGGCTGCGTGCCGAATGGTGATCGAAATAGCGCACGCGCCCGCCGGCCTCCAGTGCGCGGCGCACGCCGGCTTCGTTCCTGTCGAACGACACGTCCAGCACGGTCAGGTCGCTGGGCGGGTTCGAGTCGCCCCACCGACCCAGCAGATCGATGTCGCGCTTGACGCCACTGACGAGCTGCGCTTCACGCGGCTCGGCCATGCGCAATTGGTGCAGGCTGCAGATGCCGTCGGCATCGCCATTGAACAGGTCCACCGCCGGCAGGTAGACCGGGCGGTCCTGCGATGCGAATGGCTGGATCGACGTCATGACGCGATGGCACAGCGACCGACAAGAAAGTCCATCAGCTTCTCCGCCGATTGATCGGGGCTGTGCAGGTCGGTGTCGATGCGCAGCGCGGGAGACTGCGGGGTCTCGTAAGGTGACGACACGCCGGTGAAATGTGGGATGGCGCCCGTGCGAGCCTTTTCGTAGAGACCTTTCGGGTCCCGTGCTTCGCAGACGGCCAGCGCCGTGCTGACATGGACTTCGATGAACCTCGCGTCGCCGATGATGGACCGGGCTTGTTCCCTGTCTTCCTGACGCGGCGAAATGAGCGCCGTGAACACGATCAGCCCCGCGTCGTTCATCAGGGCGGCAACTTCCGCGACACGCCGGATGTTCTCGCGCCGTTCCTCGGGCGAGAAGCCGAGATCGCTGCTGAGATGGTGGCGGATGTTGTCGCCGTCCAGCACGAATCCCAGGTGCCCCTGGGCATGCAGCCGGCGCTCCACCGCATAGGCCAGCGTGGATTTGCCCGCGCCGCTGAGGCCTGTCAGCCAGATCGTCGCCGGCTGCTGGCGCAGCAAGGTGCGCCGCTCAGCCGCCGAGACCAGGCTCGGGTGCTTCACCACGTTGAGACATGTCGCGACGCGTGCCGCCGCAGGGGCATCGGCGTCGGCATGGAACGGACGCGACCGGACAAGGGAATGCGTGGAAGGAGTCATGGCGCGAGCAAGCCTCTCAGGAAGGCGAACGTTCATTGACCAGCAATGCCCCGCTGGTGCGGTTGGTCGCCGGGTCGACGATGATCAGCGAGCCGCCGACGCGGTTCGACTCGTAGGCCTCGACCGGCAGCGCCTGCTGCGTCTCGACGATCACGTGGCCGATCTCGTTGACGGCCAGCTGGTGCGCTTCGGTGGCTTCCAGCGTGTGGATGTCGAGCCGGCTCTCGATCGCGGTGATGCGCGCCTGCACCCAGCGGTTGCCGTGGCGCACCCAGTACTTGCGGCCGACGACGGCCGGCTCGGTGTCCAGCCAGGCGAGCGTCGCGCTGAAGCGCTGCGTCTCGTGGATGGTCGACGGCGTCGCGATCCAGTCGCCGCGCGAGACGTCGAGCTGCCGGTCGAGCACGACACCCGCCGACTGCCCGGCCTCGACCACGTCGGCCACGTCGCCGGCCAGGCGCACCTCGGCCACCACCGCGGTCTGGTTGCTCGGGAAGACCTGCACCGTGTCGCCGGCCTTCACGCGGCCGTGGGCCACCCGGCCGTACAGCGTGCGCGGCTGGTTGCCGGTGCCTTCGCCTTCGCGCGACACGTACTGCACCGGGATCAGCAGGTCGCCGTCCTTGCGCTCCTGCAGCGCCGGCAGCGCTTCGAGCAGCTGCAGCAGCGACGGGCCGTCGTACCAGTCGGCCGCCAGCGGCTGCGTGACGTTGTCGCCGCGCAGCGCCGACACCGGGATCACGCCGGCCACCGCGATGCCGGCCTGCTGCGCGAACGCCAGCAGCGCGGCCTTCGTGGCGGCGAACGCTTGCGCCGGATCGCCGACCGCATCGAGCTTGTTGACCGCGAACACGATGCTCGGCACCCGCAGCAGGTGCGCCAGCAGCGCGTGGCGGCGGGTCTGCGCGAGCAGCGGCATCGGGCTCGCACGGGTGTCGAGCTTCGTGATGTCGACCAGCACCACGGCCGCATCGCTGCCGGCCGCGGCCGTCACCATGTTGCGGGTGTACTGCTCGTGGCCGGGCGCGTCGGCGATGATGAACTTGCGCTGCTTCGTCGCGAAGTAGCGGTACGCCACGTCGATCGTGATGCCTTGCTCGCGCTCGGCCTCCAGCCCGTCGGTCAGCAGCGACAGGTCGATCGGTGCGCCGGCGGCGCGCTTCTCCAGCGTGTCGAGCTGGTCGGCCAGGATCGCGCGGCTGTCGAACAGCAGCCGCCCGATCAGCGTGCTCTTGCCGTCGTCGACGCTGCCGGCGGTGAGGAACCTCAGCGCGCGGTGGTCCTTCACTTGAACTTGCGGGGTGCTCATCAGAAGTAGCCTTCCTTCTTGCGGCGCTCCATCGAGGCGTCCGACGTTCTGTCATCCATGCGGGTCGCGCCGCGCTCGCTGACCGTCACCTTCAGCGTCTCGGCGACGATCTCGGTCGCGTTGGCGGCCGGGCTCTCGACCGGGCAGGTGCAGGTCATGTCGCCGACGGTGCGAAAGCGCACCTCGGCGGTCTCGACCACCTCGCCGGCCTCGGGCGGCGTCACGTCGGTCAGCGGCACCAGCAGGCCCTTGCGGCGGATCACCTGGCGGTCGTGCGCGTAGTACAGGTTCGGCAGCGGGATGTTCTCGCGCGCGATGTACAGCCACACGTCGAGCTCGGTCCAGTTGCTGATCGGGAACGCGCGCATGTGCTCGCCCGGCTTGATGCGGGTGTTGAACAGCGTCCACAGCTCGGGGCGCTGCTCCTTCGGCTGCCATTGGCCGAAGCTGTCGCGGTGCGAGAAGATGCGCTCCTTCGCGCGGGCCTTCTCTTCGTCGCGGCGCGCGCCGCCCATCAGCACGTCGAAGCGGTGTTCCTCGATCGCTTCGAGCAGCGCGACCGTCTGGTGGCCGTTGCGCGACTCCAGCGGGTGCGACAGGCGCACCGTGCCGCGCCGGATCGAGTCTTCGAGGTGGCCGACGACCAGCCGCTCGCCCATCTCGGCGATGCGGCGGTCGCGGAACTCGATCACTTCGGGGAAATTGTGGCCGGTGTCGACGTGCAGCAGCGGGAACGGCAGGCGGCCCTTGTAGTGGCCATCGGCGCCCTTGGTCTTGAAGGCCTTCTCGGCCAGGCGCAGCACGACGCACGAATCCTTGCCGCCCGAGAACAGCAGGGCAGGGCGCTCGAACGCGGCGACCGTCTCGCGCAGGATGAAGATGGCTTCTTCCTCGAGCCAGTCGAGGTGGGATTGATCGAGGTGGGCCGTCAACCGCTCGGGCACTGCGCGCGAACTGGGACGCTCGCGTTCGAGCGGCCAGTCGGCGGCAGCTTCGTCCGGCAGCACTGCGACGAAATCGCAAAGGGAAGGGTCGTCATGTCGTTTCATAGGTACCTTTGTTGCCGGGCGCCCGCGCTCAATGGATGACGCGGAGGCCGGCAGTCAACAGAGACACGCACAACAACCCGCGTGTCACCTTTTCCGGCAGGGATCTGATCAATCGCGCGCCCAGCCAGATGCCGGGCAGGGATCCGACCAGCAGGCTGGCGAGCAATGGCCAATTGACGTTCCCGAGTGCCGCATGCCCCAGGCCCGCGACAAGCGTCAGCACCGCCGCATGGGCGATGTCCGTTCCGATCAGGCGCTGGATGGGAAGTCGCGGATAGAGGACGAGGGTCAGGGTCGCGCCGATCGCGCCAGCGCCGATCGAGCTGAGCGATACCAGCACCCCCAGCAGCAGCCCGGCGAGCACGGTCAACGCGCGCTTGCGCGATGCCGTGAGCAAGGCATCGAGCTTCAGGCCCACGGTGTGGCAGAAGGGACGACAGGCCACCGCGGCCGCGGTCATCAGCAGGGCCACGCCCAGCACCTGCATCATCAGCAGGCTGACCCCCTTCGTCATGCCGGTATGGCGCATCAGCACGAGGGTGGCGATCGTCGCCGGGATGCTGCCGAGCAGCATCCACCCGACGATGCCGTAGTCGACCTGGCCTTGGCGGTGGTGGGCGACCGTTCCGTTGGCCTTGGTGATGGCAGCGAACCACAGGTCGGTGCCGATGGCCACCGGCGCGCTGAGATTGAAGACGCCCATCAGCAGCGGCGTCATCAGCGATCCACCCCCCACGCCGGTCAAGCCGACGATGGCACCGATTGCAAAACCACTCGCCACTGCCAGCCAGTCCATGACATCCCCATCTTGAGGTGCCGGCGGAAGCCGGCGCGGTGGATAGCGTTGCAGCCGACGCTCAGGCGGCGTCGGTTGCGGCGACCGGCAGCACGCCTGCGCGGTCGGGTCGATTCAAGCGTTGCGGCGTCGCGCGGAGTTCAGACGGAACCCGGACGTCGAGCCCTGCCTTTGCCTAGGCGAAGCTGTGCTGCGGCGTGGCGTCATGTCCGGCGACGCGAAACACGGAGATCGCCACGGACAGCTTCTCGGCCTGTTGACGCAGGCTCTCGGCCGCCGCCGAGGTCTCCTCGACCAGGGCCGAGTTCTGCTGCGTGGTGTCGTCCAGCTGCGCCACCGCCTGATTGATCTGGCCGACGCTGGAGCTCTGTTCCGAGCTGGATTGCGTGATGTCGGCGATCAGCTCGCTCACCTTGCGAACCTGCTGCACGGCCTCGTCGATGGTCTTGCGCGCCGCATTGACCTGCACGGTGCCGGCATCCACCTTCTCCACGCTGTTGGTGATCAGGCTCTTGATCTCCTTGGCTGCGTCCGCCGAGCGCCGTGCCAGGTTGCGCACCTCGCCCGCGACCACGGCAAAGCCGCGTCCTTGCTCGCCGGCGCGCGCCGCCTCCACCGCGGCATTGAGTGCCAGGATGTTGGTCTGGAAGGCGATGCCGTCGATCACCGTGATGATGTCGGAAATCTTGCGGCTCGAATCCTGGATGTCTTCCATGGTCTCGACCACGCGCTCGACCGCGCCGCCGCCCTGCCCGGCCACCTCGGACGCCTTGCCCGACAGCAGGTTGGCTTCACGCGCATTGTCGGAATTCATCTTGACGCTGTCGGCCATCTGCTGCATCGACGCGGCGGTCTGCTGCAGGCTCGAAGCCTGCGACTCCGTGCGCGAGGACAGGTCGAGGTTGCCATGCGCAATCTGCGTCGCGGCGGTCACCACGGTGTCCACGCCGACGCGCACCGTGCTGACCATGCTGGACAGATTGGTGGTCATCAGATTGAGCGAGCCCAGCAGTTCGCCGATCTCGTCCTGCGACCCGATCCGCGCCTGGCGCGTCAGGTCGCCTTCGGCCACTGCCCGGGTGATGGTCACCGCTTCGGTCAGCGGTCGGGTGATCGACCGCGTGATCGCCAGGGCTGCCACCACGCCCACCAGCATGGCCGCTGCCGCCAGGCCTCCCAGCGTCCACAGCACCGCCTGGTAGGTTTCCCGGCCTTGCTCGATCATGCGCTGGGCGTTCTCGTCGCTGTGCGCCAGCCAGGCGTCCTTCGCCTTGATGAGGTTCATGTTGTCCACGCGAGCCTCGCCCAGCATGATGCTGATGGCGACGTCTCGCTGTGCCGGATCGTCGAGGATGGTGCGCGACGCCGCCATCACTTTCTCATTGGAGTGCACGAAGGTCTCGAACCTGGCCTTCACTTCCTGCCAATTGGCGCGGTCCTGATCGTCCTGGAACAAGGCGCGCGACGAGTAATCCTCGAGCACGTTGCGTGCGGAGTCGACCGATTTCGCGGTCATCAATTCGGCCTCTTTTTTCTGCTCCAGCTTGCCGAGGATGTGGAGGAACGAGCGGCGTCGCGCGTCGTCGGCGCTGCGCATGAACTCGGTGACGAGCTTGTAGGACGCCATGATGTGGCTGTCGTAGTACTCGGTGTGCGCCTGCAGGCGATCGGCCTGCACCTTGGCGGTGAAAGCCAGGACCGCCAGCATGGCCAGCAGGACGGCGAAGCCGGCACTGAGGCGCGTGCCGATCTTCACTTTGGACAGGAATTTCATCCTTTTACTCCCTGAGATAGATGCTGAAAATGTGTCACTACTATCGACACGATGGGAATTTAATAGAGTCGGAAAAGACCGAAAATTCACTCCCAATTGAGTCGTTTGGCGATCGTCTTCGCTTATTGCGCCGCGCAATTGACACCGATCAATGATGATCAATTGCTCCCCCGGCATCAACATGCTGCCGTCCCGGCGAACGTGAAAATGTTCGCGCGATGTCGCAGATCGAATTGGCCTGCGACTCGCAGGCATTGAGTGCTGAGAATTATCCGACGCGGGTGGCGCGGACCGTGCCGCGAAAAGGCGGTTTCCGGTGGTCGGAATCATCTATCCGACAAGCAATGCGATCGCGGCAATCGGGGTGCCTTGCCACACGCGAACCACCCTGTCGACCGTGCCGATTTATCGCCGGCCGGCGTCGCGGGGTGGCGGCTCTTTATGCGTTCTTGATGCGCGGAGCCCAAATCTATATACCGATTTGATGCGGCGATCCCTACGCTTTCAGACATCCGAATCACCCCGTGAGGAGTTCATGGACGTTCTGTTTCTGGGCGCCGTCGCCGTGATGTTCGTCGCCATCGTCGGCATGGCCATCGGCTGCGACCTGTTGGGAGCACGCCAATGAGTTGGCTCTACTGGCTCTCGGGCCTGGCCTCGCTCGGCCTGCTCGCCTACCTCGTCTTTGCATTGCTGAAGGCGGAGGACTTCTGATGAATTCGCAAGCCTGGATTCTGTTGACGGCATTCCTGGCCGCCCTCGCGTTGCTCGCGTGGCCGCTCGGCCGGTGGCTCGCCGCCGTGGCCGAGGGGCGATTCCCGCGCTGGCTCGCGCCGGTCGTGAAGGCCGAGCACGGCCTGTACCGGCTGGCCGGCATCGATGCCTCGGCCGGCATGGGCTGGCGCCCCTACGCGATCGCGTTGATGGCCTTCAACCTGCTCGGCGTGCTGGCGGTCTACGCGCTGCAGCGCCTGCAGGGCGTGCTGCCGCTCAACCCTCAGGGGATGTCCGCGGTCAGCGCCGATTCGGCATTCAATACCGCGATCAGCTTCGTCAGCAATACCAACTGGCAAGGCTATGCCGGCGAGTCGACGATGAGCTACCTGACCCAGATGCTTGCGCTGACGGTGCAGAACTTCTTCTCGGCCGCCACCGGCATCGTCGTCGTGATCGCGCTGGTGCGTGGCTTCGCGGCGCGCTCGTCGGCATCGATCGGCAACTTCTGGGTCGACGTCACCCGCATCACCGCGTACGTGCTGGTGCCGCTGTCGCTGGTGTTCGCCGTCTTCCTGGTCGGCCAGGGCGCGATCCAGAACTTCGACGCCTACAAGGAGGTGAACACGCTGGAGGCCACGGGCTATCAACTGCCGAAGAACGGTCCCGACGGCCAGCCGCTGAAGGATGCCCAGGGCAACCCGGTGATGGAGGACCTGAAGACCGACAAGCAGACCCTCGCGATGGGACCGGTCGCGTCGCAGGAAGCCATCAAGATGCTCGGCACCAACGGTGGCGGCTTCTTCAACGCCAACTCGGCGCACCCGTACGAGAACCCGACGGCGTTGAGCAACTTCCTGCAGATGCTGGCGATCTTCCTGATCCCGGCCGCGCTGGTGTTCATGTTCGGCCGCATGGTCGGCGACCTGCGCCAGGGCTGGGCGGTGCTCGCTGCGATGACGGCGATCTTCGTCGTCGCGGTGGTCGTCGTCACCGCACAGGAGCAGCAGGGCAACCCGCTGCTCGCGCAGCTCGGCGTCGACCAGGCGGCCAGCGTCACGCAGCCGGGCGGCAACATGGAAGGCAAGGAGGCGCGCTTCGGCGTCGCCGCCAGCGGACTGTTCGCCGCCATCACCACCGCCGCGTCGTGCGGCGCGGTGAACGCGATGCACGATTCGTTCACGCCGCTCGGCGGCATGGTGCCGCTGGTGCTGATGCAGCTCGGCGAGGTGGTGTTCGGCGGCGTCGGCACGGGGCTGTACAGCATGCTGATCTTCGCGATCCTCGCGGTGTTCATCGCCGGGCTGATGATCGGCCGCACGCCCGAGTACCTCGGCAAGAAGATCGAGACCTGCGAGATGAAGATGACCTCGATCGCGATCCTGGTCACGCCGATCCTCGTGCTGGCCGGCGCCGCCATCGCGGTGCTCGCCGATGCCGGCAGGGCGGGCATCGCGAACCCGGGAGCGCACGGCTTCTCCGAGATCCTCTACGCCCTCACGTCGGCCGCCAACAACAACGGCAGCGCGTTCGCGGGCTTGTCGGCGAACACACCGTTCTACAACACGCTGCTGGCGGTGGCGATGTGGTTCGGCCGCTTCGGCGTGATCGTGCCGGTGCTGGCCATCGCCGGCTCGCTGGCCGCGAAGAAGCGCCTGGCCGTCACCGCCGGCACGCTGCCCACGCACGGCCCGCTGTTCGTGACCCTGCTGATCGGCAGCGTGCTGCTGGTCGGCCTGCTCAACTACGTGCCGGCGCTGGCCCTCGGGCCGGTCGTCGAGCACCTGATGTTGTGGGCGCCGAAGTGAGGCGCCATTGGGAACCATCATGACAACCGTCCAGAACTTTTCGATGTTCGACCCGGCGCTCGTCAAGCCGGCCGTCGCCTCGGCCTTCGCGAAGCTCGACCCGCGCGTGCAGTGGCGCAACCCGGTGATGTTCGTCGTCTACGTCGGCAGCATCATCACGACGCTGCTGTGGCTGCAGGCGCTCGGCGGACAAGGTGAGGCGCCGCAGGGCTTCATCCTCGCGGTGACGCTGTGGCTGTGGTTCACCGTGCTGTTCGCCAACTTCGCCGAGGCGCTGGCCGAAGGCCGCAGCAAGGCCCAGGCCTCGTCGCTGCGCGGCATGAAGCGCAAGACGATCGCGAAGAAGCTGGAGCAACCGAAGCACGGCTCGGCCTGGCACCCGATGGAGGCCGACGAGCTGCGCAAGGGGGCCGTCGTGCTGGTCGAGGCCGGCGACGTGATCCCGCTCGACGGCGAGGTGATCGAAGGCGTGGCCTCGGTCGACGAGAGCGCGATCACCGGCGAGTCGGCGCCGGTGATCCGCGAATCGGGCGGCGATTTCGCGTCGGTCACCGGCGGCACCCGCGTGCTGTCGGACTGGCTGGTGGTGCGCATCGGCGTCAACCCGGGCGAATCCTTCCTCGACCGCATGATCGCGATGGTCGAGGGTGCCAAGCGCCACAAGACGCCGAACGAGATCGCGCTGACCATCCTGCTGGTCGCGCTGACCATCGTGTTCCTGGTCGTCACGGTGACGCTGCTGCCGTTCTCGATCTTCAGCGTCGAGGCGGCCAGGCTGGGCACGCCGGTCGCGATCACCACGCTGATCGCGCTGCTGGTGTGCCTGATCCCGACCACCATCGGCGCGCTGCTGTCGGCGATCGGCGTGGCGGGCATGAGCCGCATGATGGCCGCCAACGTGATCGCCACCTCGGGCCGCGCGGTCGAGGCGGCCGGCGACGTCGACGTGCTGCTGCTCGACAAGACCGGCACCATCACGCTGGGCAACCGCCAGGCCTCGGTGTTCCTGCCCGCGAAGGGCGTCGGCGACAAGGTTCTGGCCGATGCGGCGCAGTTCGCGTCGATGGCCGACGAGACGCCCGAGGGCCGCAGCATCGTCGTGCTGGCCAAGCAGAAGTTCAACCTGCGCGAGCGCGACCTGTCGAGCCACCGGACCGAGTTCATCGCGTTCACGGCGCAGACGCGGATGAGCGGCGTGGACATTGATGGTGGCGACGGCACGGTCCGCCAATTGCGCAAGGGCGCCGGCGAGGCGATCCGCAAGCACGTCGAATCGCTCGGCGGCAGCTTCCCGGCCGACGTGCAGGCCACCGTCGAGGACGTCGCGCGCCAGGGCAGCACGCCGCTGGTGGTGGCCGATGGCGCCCGCGTGCTCGGCGTCGTCGAGCTGAAGGACATCGTCAAGGGCGGCATCAAGGAGCGCTTCGCCGAACTGCGCCGCATGGGCATCCGCACGGTGATGATCACCGGTGACAACCGCCTGACCGCCGCGGCGATCGCGGCCGAGGCGGGTGTCGACGATTTCCTCGCCGAGGCCACGCCCGAGGCCAAGCTGAAGATGATCCGCGACCACCAGGCCGACGGCCGACTGGTCGCGATGACCGGCGACGGCACCAACGACGCACCGGCGCTGGCGCAGGCCGACGTGGCGGTCGCGATGAACACCGGCACGCAGGCCGCGAAGGAGGCCGGCAACATGGTCGACCTCGACAGCAACCCGACCAAGCTGCTGGAGATCGTCGAGACCGGCAAGCAGCTGCTGATGACGCGCGGCTCGCTGACCACCTTCTCGATCGCCAACGACGTGGCCAAGTACTTCGCGATCATCCCGGCGGCCTTCGCCACCACCTACCCGCAGCTGGCCGCGCTCGACGTGATGCGCCTCGCGAGCCCGTCGTCGGCCATCCTGTCGGCGGTGATCTTCAACGCGATCGTCATCGTGTTCCTGATCCCGCTGGCGCTGAAGGGCGTCAAGTACCGCGCGATCGGCGCAGCCGCGCTGCTGCGCCGCAACGTGCTGGTCTACGGGCTGGGCGGGCTGGTCGTGCCGTTCATCGGCATCAAGCTGATCGACCTGCTGCTGTCGGCCCTGCACCTCGTCTGAACCCGGCCTGAAGGAGAACACCATGCGTTCCATCATTCGCCCGGCGCTGGTCCTGTTCGCGGTGCTGACCGCGCTGACCGGCGTCGCCTACCCGATCGTCGTCGCCGGCATCGCCCGCGTGGCCTTCCCCGAAGAAGCCGCCGGCAGCCTGATCACGCGCGACGGCCAGCCGGTCGGCTCGGCATGGATCGGCCAGCGCTTCAGCGACCCGAAGTACGTGTGGGGCCGTCCGTCGGCCACCGCGCCGATGGCCAACAACGCCAGCGCTTCCGGCGGCTCCAACCAGGGGCCGCTGAATCCGGCGCTGGTCGAGGCGGTCAAGGGTCGCATCGATGCGCTGCGGGCTGCGGACCCCGGCAACGCGGTGCCGGTGCCGGTCGACCTGGTCACCGCGTCCGCCAGCGGCCTCGATCCCGAGCTCAGCGTCGCCGGCGCGCAGTTCCAGGCTGCGCGGGTCGCGAAGGCGCGCGGCCTGTCGACGAAGCAGGTGCAGGACCTGATCGCGCAGCACACCCAGGGCCGCTGGCTCGGCTTCCTGGGCGAGCCGCGTGTCAACGTGCTGCGGCTGAACCTCGCGCTCGACGCGACGCGGGGTTGAGAATGCACGCATGACCGACGACCGGCGACCCGACCCCGACGCCCTGCTGGCGCAGATCCACGCCGAAGAACGGCGGGACGGCCGCGGCCGGCTGCGCATCTACTTCGGCTCGTCGGCGGGCGTCGGCAAGACGTACGCGATGCTGGTGGCGGCCCGCAAGCTGCGGGCCGAAGGCGTCGATGTCGTCGCGGGGGTCATCGAAACCCACGGCCGCGGCGAGACCTCGGCGCTGCTCGACGGCCTGCCGGCGCTGCCCGCCCGGCAGGTCGAATACCGCGGCCGCCGCCTGGGCGAGTTCGACCTCGATGCGGCATTGGCCCGGCGCCCCGGGCTGATGCTGGTCGACGAGCTGGCCCACTCCAATGTCGCGGGCTCGCGCCATCCGAAGCGCTGGCAGGACGTGGAGGAACTGCTGGCCGCCGGCATCGACGTCTACAGCACGTTGAACGTGCAGCACCTGGAGAGCCTGAACGACGTGGTCGGTGGCATCACCGGCATCGTGGTGCACGAGACGCTGCCCGACACCTTCTTCGACCGGGCCGACGAGATCGTGATGGTCGACACGCCGGCCGACGAGCTGATCGAGCGGCTGCACGCCGGCAAGGTCTACCTGCCGGCGCAGGCCGAGCGCGCCGCGAAGAACTTCTTCCGCAAGGGCAACCTGATGGCGCTGCGCGAGCTGGCGCTGCGCCGCACGGCCGATCGCATCGAGGATGACGTGCAGGCCTACCGGACCGACCGGTCGATCGCGAAGGTGTGGAAGACCGAGGGGGCGCTGTTGTGCTGCATCGGCCCGCGGGAAGGATCGGAGCACGTGGTGCGCAGCGCGGCGCGCCTCGCGCAGCAGCTCGCCGTGACCTGGCATGCGGTCTACGTGGAGACGCCGGCCCTGCAGCGGCTGCCGGCCGCGCGCCGCGAGGGCATCCTGCAGGCCGTGAAGCTGGCGCAGGACCTGGGCGCCAGGGCGGCGGTGCTGTCGGGACAGGATGTCGCGCAGGCGTTGGTGGCGCATGCGCGCGGGAACAACCTGGCCAGGCTGGTGATCGGGCAGGGCGGACGCTCGGGGTGGCTGCCGCGGCGCTCCCTCGGCCAGGCCTTGTCGCGGATGGCGCCGGACATCGACCGCTTCGAAGTGGGGCAGGACCACCGGCCGCGGACTGCCGCGTCGGCGCAGCCCGAGGTGGACGAGGCGGTGGCGGGTGCCGCCCTGCAGGCTCGCCGCTACGGGCTGGCGGCCGCGGTGTGTGGCGTCACGACGCTGCTGACCCACCTGATGGTGCCGTACTTCGACCTGGCGAACATCGTGATGGTGTTCCTGCTGAGCGTGGTCTGCGTGGCGGTCTGGCTCGGGCGCGGGCCGGCCGTGCTGGCGGCGTTCGTCAGCGTTGCCGCGTTCGACTTCTTCTTCGTCGCGCCGCGCCTGTCGTTCGCCGTGTCCGACGTGCAGTACCTGCTGACCTTCGCGATCATGCTGACCGTCGGCCTGGTGACGGGCCAGCTCACGGCCGGCCTGCGCTTCCAGGCGAGGGTGGCGACGCACCGCGAGGCGCGGTCGCGGGCGCTGTTCGAGGCGGCGCGGGACCTGTCGAACACGCTCACCCAGCAGCACGCGATCGAGGTGGCGCAGGCGGTGATTGCACGCGAGTTCCGCGCGCAGGTGGCGGTCTGTGCGCTGGACCTGGCCGATCGGCTTCAACCGCCGCGGGAGGCCGCCGCGGGCCTGGACCTGGGGACGGCGCAGTGGTCGCTCGACCACGGCCAGGCGGCGGGGCTGGGCACCGACACGCTGGCCGGCAGCGCCTGGCTGTACCTGCCGCTGAAGGCGACGATGCGCTCGCGCGGCGTGCTGGCCGTGCAGCCCGGCGAGCCGCGCTTCCTGCTGGTGCCCGAGCAGCGGCAGCAGCTGGAGACCTTCGCGGCGCTGACGGCGATGGCGCTGGAGCGCGTGCACTACGTCGAGGTCGCGCAGGGCGCCACCGTGCAGATCGAGTCGGAGCGGCTGCGCAATTCGTTGCTCGCCGCGCTGTCCCACGACCTGAGGACGCCGCTCGCTGCGCTGGTGGGATCGGCCGACATGCTGGCGGCCAGCCAGCCGCCGCTGGCGCCTGCGCAACTGGAACTGGCGCACGGCCTCGGCGAGAAGGCGCTGCGCATGGCCGACATGGTGACCAACCTGCTCGACATGGCCCGCATCCAGAGCGGCGAGATCCGGCTGCGCATCGAATGGCAATCGGTCGAGGAGATCGTCGGGGGGGCCGTGAAGGCGGCCCACGGCGCCCTCGGCCCGCGCCCGCTCGCGATCCGGATCGATCCGGATGTGTCGCTGGTGGAATGCGATGCCGTGCTGATCGAGCGGGTGATGGTCAACCTGCTGGAGAACGTCGGCAAGTACACGCCCGCCGACACCTGCGTCGAGATCCTCGCGACGCAGCGTGAAGACCAGGTCGAGATCGGCGTGCGGGACCATGGCCCCGGCGTGCCGAAGGGCCAGGAGGACGCGATCTTCGAGAAGTTCACGCGCGGCCAGGCCGAATCGGCCACCCCGGGCGTCGGGCTCGGGCTGGCCATCTGCCGCGCGATCGTCGAGGCCCACAAGGGCCGCATCCGCGTGCAGCCGACCCTTCCGCACGGCGCGACCTTCTCGTTCACCTTGCCCGTGGGCACGCCGCCCGTGGTCGATCTGTCCGAAGATGCGCAGGGCTCGCACACCGCGATCGGGCTGCAGGAGGAACGCTGATGTCGATGAACAACCCGATCGTCCTGGTGCTGGAGGACGAAGCCGAGATCCGCCAGTTCGTGTGCAGGTCGCTGGCCGCGGAGGGCTGGCAGGTCTTCGAAGCGGCCACGTTGAAGCAAGGCCGCATCGAGGTCGGT
>Ga0209673_1001663_pt1 | contig 19165 bp, 26 predicted proteins | sample AraplaCol_mMS_r2_2_FD_184274 | JGI IMG/M metagenome (GOLD analysis project Ga0209673, IMG submission 184274) | Arabidopsis root microbial communities from North Carolina, USA - plate scrape MF_Col_mMS_r2 (SPAdes) (version 3) | ecosystem: Host-associated > Plants > Roots > Endosphere | place... | reverse complement strand
GGGGGGGGGGGGGGGGTTACTGAAGTACTTCAGGATGCAGTGCATTCCACATTTTATTATTCGGAGTTCGAATTCATAGATCAATTTAACATTCATAAAGAAGTCATTTTACCAATAGTTGAAAATAAAATACAATATTGCCTTGCAATCGAGAAGTTTGAAGAAACTAACCACGCACTCATCTCATCTCACTCTGTTTACCGCTTGCGCTTCTTACCACGATCATCATCTTCCATGGTAGCCTCCTTATCCTGACGTTTAGCCTTCTTCTCCAATTCATCCCAGTCTTCACCACTTTCCTCGCCGCTAAAGTCCTCCTCATCTTCGCTAGCGTCGGCACTGGCATCATCGTCATATTCCTCGCTATCTTCCTCGGAACTTTCATCGCCCATTTCATCCTCTGACAGTTCAAAGGCAGACTCTTCTTCCTCATCTGATCCCTCTGAATCGGATTCAGCGGCTAAGAACGACCAGCCTCCGTCTGCGAAGAATCCATACGGATCACTGACGACGGTCTTCATGATGGTGGTCCAGTTCAGGTTAAGTGGACCCTCTGTATAAGCGATGTCGACGGAGTCGAGCCAGTCTTTGACACCTTCCAGGGCTTCGACGGGGATAGTGTTGATGTGTACTGGAGGACGATGGAAGTCCTTAAAAACAAAGACCATATCAAAGTTTTTAAGACCAAACTAGATTGATGTTTGTTAGCAGGATAGTCTTTATGGGGAAGTGGAGTATGAAAAACGTACCTGTACACGCTCCAGATGGGCGATCTCAATTTCATTCAGGGTGATGGTCAAGAAAGGTGGCTCCGTCAGCTGGACAAGGGTATCTGTAGTAGGCTGAATCAAGACGTTGGATCGGTTAGGGACACCAGTGAAACCGATTTCACGGAAAGGAATGTCAACATCAACACCCTCATCCTTGCCAGCATCCGCGACCTTCTCAGCGAAGGCCTTGAATTCACGGTTCAGGCCCGCTCGGCGGCGTCTTTCTTCCTGCTCGGCCTCAAATTCTTCCTCGTCACCGTAGCGGTTCTTACGACGACGGTTACCTGTTTCGTCGAACTGCATCTCGGTGGCTTCACGATAGAATTGAACGTCGCGCGTCTTTCTCTTTCCAATCATGATTGGTGTCTTAAGGTGCACGTGGATCAAGACGATGAGTTCGTGATCACAGGGTTGGAAGAAAAGATGCTTGACATTGCTGAATAGCACATCGACGTGCTCGTTGCGGAAAGGTGAGAGGTATCGAAGACCATTTTGGTGGATCTCGACTTCACCAGGAACACGCTTTCCATCAAGCGGGGGACGGAGGAAGACATCAGGCAACTTGACCGGACGGCGGTCTGGGGATGATTAGTATTTTGTGAAATGATCTTGTTCGAGGGTTGAATGTGTAACTCACTTCGGATTTCAACGAGCTTGTCTTGCTCGACTACATCCTCCAGCTCCTTCTTCTCCTGTTCACGGCGCAGGGCGTTCTTTCGAAGTTCGGTAATGTCTTGAGCAACCTGCGCCAGACGATCGTTGTGTTTCGAACGAAGGGTAAGGTTGCGCACGAAATGAGCCGATGGATCTTCGAATGGCTGGTCATCCTTTCGACCAACACCTTGGCCAGGCGAGAGGAAGTTGATACGCAGGTAAGCGTATTCACCTTCGTCACTCTTACTAGCGTTCTTGATGGTGTTGATATGGAATGGTACCGGCCTTCCCATGATTGGGACAATGACAGTTGATGCCTTGTGGTCAACATAGATTGTAAGGTCCTTAACCTTGGCGGGCAGTTGGTTGTCACGCTTGTATGATTCGAAGCGCTTGAATTTCTTCTGAGCGACGCCATTGTCATCCGCAGTGGTACCAGTGAATCTCTCCAAACCTTCCTTGGTCTTCTTACTGGCCAACTCCTTTTGATGTTCGCGACGACGGGCCTCGGCACCCTCATTGACTTGAGTCGGCCGTTCGGCACGGAGCTTCGTGCGGGTAATGTTGCGGCTGTTCATGGAGCTGGACTTGGGCTCCTTCTGCTTGACGGGCTTCTCTGGCTCTTCTTCATCTCCGAAGTAGAAGGAGACAGAGTCCATGTCAATGCCAGCATCCTTGGTGAAGATGTGGGGACCACTCTCGCCCACTCGAACAGTATCAGTGATGACCATGGAGTAGGTTCCGTTACCCTTCGACTCATCCTTCACATCTGTGAAACCAACGCTGATCGAAAGGGTCATTCCATTCTTGAGAGGGCGGTTGTTCTTAGCATTGAGGACCATGTTAGAGTCTCGTAGCTCGATACCGATTCCTGCACCGACATTCTTGGTCAAGTGGCTTTCGAGTTCGGGCTTCTTCGACTTGACCAGGTTGAGTGCCTTGTTGTAAAGTTCCTTCGCGGCAACGCCGTCGCGAATTTCCTTCATCACTGCATCATGGATACTCAACAGCAATGAGTAGTTCGCTTCTTGAGCCTTACTGGGGTCCACCAGATAGGTACGGCCAATAAGTGAGTTGTAGGTCTTGTAGCGAATACCGAAGCTGGAAAGAATGATGCCCGGCTTGAGGTTGTTGCCATCAGATGTCGCAGTCAGCTTCAGATCGTAAGCACCCCCGCTTTGAATCACTGGTCCATAAGCCCAGTCGATCTGTTCAGCATCAAACTCGGCTGGCAGACGAGCGAGCTTATTGAAGAACTTGGCATCGTCAATTTTGGCATCGACCTTTCCAGCAAGAGCCTTGTGTGTCATTTGCTTTTCCTCGTCAAGCAGTCGAGACATCTCGTCAACGAAGTATTCCGACATCAGGCCGCTGCAGGCTCTGGAAGCATTACGGATTGAAACCTGCAGATAAATTAGCTAACCAGCAACAGCGAGCCTGCTATATGATATGTGTCACCTACCAGCTCCTCGGGGTCCTTGATGGCGAAAGCGGTCGAAAGCGCAGGAGTGATATCCACTTCCTCCACATCTTTCTGGATATCCTTGAATGCGTTTTTCCATTCATCGGCGAAGGGACCGGTGGTCGTATCTTTCGGAAGAGTGCCTACTTTCTTCTATTGGAATCAATTAGTAAATGCTCTCTCTACATTTGACGCTGTGGAAAGCCATATCCTTACCCCTGCTTCCTTGATGACGCTCAGACACTTCTCAAAGGCCTTGGTCTTCGTCTCGGGCTCCTTGGTGGTCACCAGGAGCTCGATCGGAATCTTTCCACCTTTCAGCGGTTCCAGAAGTTCGGCTATAGTCCCATCGCATTAGCATCATGATGTATGTAACGAGGAGACGGATGGATTCGGCGCACCTTTCTTGGCTGTGGTCACAACGTATACGGCTTCGGTAGTGAAAACGAAGAGAGTGGCTGGAAATTCGTATCCGAGTAGCCAGAACTATAGCAGAAATGTGTTAGCAATGAAAAAGAAAAGAGGACACAAATATTCTGTCACTTGTGATAAGACAGTTCAGGGATGCGTAGATGACATACGTGCATAGCATTGTTCTTCTGAAAGGAGCTCTCATTGGAGTTTGTCTTTCCCATCAAAATCACAATTGACTCGGCGCCTCCAAACAAAGTGTTACCAGACCGCTTATCCGCCTTCCATGACGCATAGAAGTTGGACAAGTGGTTGGAAAAAGTTTTCTTGTCAATCGCAACCTTGTCGGCCATGTTGGCGATTTGGTGCAAGGCAAAGCTTGCCAAGAGCTGCGACAGTGACGCGTGAGGTGAGACGAGTCAGTAACTAGGAATCAGTTTCGCATACAACGAGACCAGTCGATTCCTTGGACAGGACTGATTGATGAGAATGTAGATTTGAGGGGGGGAGGTGAAGGAGAGAAGGTTGAGAATAGCCTGAGGAACGCGAAAAGCGCGTTTTGGCGGAGTCGGTCTTAGCAGCCCCCCGTGCTCAGTTTTGCCTCTTGTGGACTAGCGTGGGCTGACGTAGGTACAGTATAAAAATAACATTATATTCCAATTTTATATTGAATATAGAGGTTAATGTTGAATGTTATTTTGAAAATAATATTATGCATTATATATTCTATATCTTAGTTTGCGAATTGAATCGAAATGACTTGAATTGTTGGGATGGCTACTCCATCGACTCACATCTGAGCACAAATATATCACTGGATATACAGATATACATACATATACTATTGGAGATGGTAAAGACAGAATGTTCGGTCCTTTTCCAATTCAGGATTCAAGTTAAAAATATTTATTCAGCTTGATATTGAATGATAGCAGATTCGAAATGTACCCTAATTGCTAATTGCCGTGCAGTATTATATGGAGCATGAACACTGTGTATTATCAAGGCTATGAATCTTCAACTTAAAAGGCTCAAGATACTAGACAAGAGAATACTACTACGAACTGGTCGTCAACCAAATCTACTAAAGATCTAATAGTCTACATTGGTGTACGAGGACAGAAAATTAGAATATTGCCACTTCGCTACGCTACAGCACGGATGCAATATATGCCATACATGTCGTGAACTTTTTGTTTTCCTATGATCAGAAGACAACAAATGCCATCATGATTGACCAGTAATTGACATCACGTAAAAGAAACACCTCCCTAATTGTGTCTCGCACTTTAAACGGTCTCCAGAACCTGCTCCTTGAACTCCCGCTCGACCTTCTGGCCCTTGTCATCGGTGGCTGACTCACCGTGGAGGGAGAGGAGAGCACCAAGGTCGAACTTGGGCTGCTTGAGCAGCTTAACCTTGCGAATGTGGACCTAGAAAAGATATTAGTTTAATAGAGAAAAGAAAATCAGATGTTGTAGCAACATACATTCTGCAGGGGGTAGATGCCCTGAGTGGACTTCTCGATCTCACGGCCAATAACCTCGGGGATGAGCTTGTGGGTGAGCTGGGACAGGGTGCAGCTAGCGGCCTCGCGCTGGATGATCTCGGTCATCTTCTTGCGGATGGCGCGGATTTGGGAAGAGCGAGCGTAGGTAGTCTTCTTAATCTGGTTGGGGCGACGCTTGGTGAAGGCAATGGCGAACAGACGGATGAGGTAGTCGTCAGTGGTCTTCACGGTGACGTTAGCCTCAATGAGAGACTGCCACTTGCGGACGAGGGAGCGCAGCTTGTCGGTGGTGAAGTCCAGGCCGTGGAAGTTGGTCAGGCAGTTCTTGCCCTGGATCTCATCGACGCGGAGCTTGACCTTGCGGAAGGAGTGGTCCTCATCGTTCTGCAGGTCAGCGAGGGAGACCTCGAAGATACGGCCCTTGAGAGAGTCGTTGGCGTTCTTCAGACCGCTGGTACGGTTGACGAGGGTCTTGCCGACACTTTGGATATCGTTAGCATCTGTTGCTATTCTTTTTTTTTTTTTCTTCGTTGTCCGAATCGGTTATCAGAATTTTCATGGAGGGGAGTCCTACTCGCGGGTCTGGAAGGTGGAGGGGGCCTGGGAGAAATTGTTAGTATTCAAAATTCCAATTTCAAAATTTAATGACACCAAAGCCATTTAGGTGCTGCTTTTTTGGTTGTTTCACATACCTTCACGGAGTACTCGTCCTTGCGCGAGAAGGGGTCGACGGTACGCTTCTTGATACCCTTCTTACCCTTGCTAAGGCGCTTGTTCCTAGAGACCGGTGGATTAGCCGAGATGTTCGAGACGGCGATAATAACGATAATAACGAGGACGAGAGTAATAGCAGGGAACTGGAGAGGCAGGCGACGTACTTGCCAACAGCCATTGCGAATCGGGTCTATCTGTTAGTTAGTTGAAGACAGACAAAGGTATCGCACCACGGCGCTCAAAGGGTTTCGAGATTCACGCTGCACGGCGACGGGAGGGTTGGAAATCGAAAACCCACAGAAAACTCGGCTAAGCGAGGCCCTACTGCTGAGGTCAGCGGGCACGTGACAACACACAAATGAAGTAAGTCATGTGACAGGGCTACTGATGTGGAGAAGCAGCAGTCAGTGCAGTCTATGTATTAATTTACCATATGATTAATTATTAAATAGTTGAAGGCAATAGAAAAGGAGCAATTGATGATGGAATAGCTGGACTATGCAAAGATGCAATATCATTCATATACTCAGCTCAAATACTCTAAGATGAGAATAACTTTAAGGAAGAATGAATACCTATGGATTTTGTTCAAAGGTACATTCTATTCTATGGAAGTCACTATTGACTTCGATGTACCGCATACTGTACGCTGTCAATGCAGTCGGCCCGGAAGAATGGGGCTCCGACCTCGTACTCCGCACGCGCCAACCCATACTGTAACTTCACCTCTCACGATTCCAAACATCCTCTCGTCACTATAGAGCATGGTATGATGACCTTAGCAATTATTTGTCTTCTTTCGATGTCTAACCACCATTCAATTGTATAGGGAAAACGCAAGAAGTCCAGCCGAACACCCCAAGGGCCGCGAAAGGTACGACTGAAACCCCCATCTACCCTAGCTATCCCCGATCCCAGCTAACAATACCAGCGGGAACCCCTCGCCACCACATTTGCCTGCCTTTTCTGTAACCATGAGAACTCGGTCATCGTCAAGCTAGACAAGAAGTTGGGCCTTGGCGATCTATCCTGTAAAGTCTGCGGGCAAAAGTTCCAGACCGGCATCAATTGTACGTCAAACTATGCGCGAACAATACCCCGCCAATATAACTAACCATCTATCAGATCTCTCCGCTGCCGTGGATGTATATTCTGACTGGGTCGATGCATGCGACGCCGTGGCCAAGGAAAGCGCCAACCAATACGATGGAGCCGTGAGCTCGCAGATGGCAAGCAGCAAGCAGAGTGCGCCTGCGATTGCCGAGGCTGATGAAGATGAGTATTGATTTCATTTCATGGAAGGGAAAAGGGGGCGAATGGCGCATGATTTAGGTATCGATTCGATGAAGGTTATTCCCGGCGCATCCATCAATTCGAGCTCAATTACTTTCGCGGACGCGCGATACAATACTCCAAATATGAATGAGACACAATCAACCTTTTTCCTAGTCAAAAGAGATATAGAGGTACTTTTGGCGGAGTAGCTGGGAAGTATATTGAACTGTTATTGGGAATTAAGACATAATCAATGATGTCCCAGCGCTATGTTTGTGCTATCCAGAATCATATATATTTAGGCCCGGGAGCCGGGCAACGTATGCGCCAAGCCTGGGTTTACGTGGTCATTTGATCATTTGGAGTGAAATAGGCACTACAGAGTGTAATAACGATCACCGAAATCTCCAAGACCGGGAACAATGTATCTGTGAGTTGATCAGTGTGGTTAGTTTTCGAAAGACAAGAAATGAAAAGACAATATGGGTGGGTGAGTTGTACTTCTTTTCATCCAATCCTTGGTCAATGAAGGCAGTGACCACCCTCAACTTGGGGAATCTTTCGGCAAATTCAGCGACACCTGAAGGGCTAGCAATCAGGTTGAGGAAAAGAATTCGGTGCTCAGGAACTCCCTTCTCCTTCAAGACTTCCACAGCCAGAGTCGCAGATCCACCTATTTATTGTAAAGAGTTAGTAGAGCGATCAGACGCAAGCAAAAAAGAGAGCACATGATTTGACCTACCAGTAGCAAACATAGGGTCAAGTAGAAGAACCCATCGATCAGCAATATCAGCAGGAAGCTTGTCGTAGAAAAGCTTAGGCATGCAGGTCTCCTCATCTCTTTGGATCAGGATCTTGCCAATACGAACTGACCGGCAGCAGTCTCGCAGTCCTTGTTCCATAGCTTCTCCAGCTCTCATGATAGACACTCCACAGATCTTGCCCTCAAACTTCACACCGAGATAGTCCCGGCCAACGGGAGTTTGAATGGATTGCTCAATCACTGGAAGGTGGTTCAAACCTTCCTCCACCAGCAGGCGAATGATACGGTTGGAGTAGAAGATGAAATCCGCACGACCAGTCCGTCCATCTCGGATCATACTGCAAGGATATTAGCTATACAGCTTCTAAATTATTTTTAAAGGAGTTCTCACGTCAACAGAGCAATCAACTGAGGTGTTTGAGGGAGCACGTGAACATTGTCGTAAGAGACCTCTTTGGAGACTGTGGCAGTGGGTTTCTCGCCATCAGGACGATAGATTGGACCAACACCCTGAGCTGGAGAAGGAATCTGTTCTTTACTAGCCATGATTATGTAGAGAAAAAAGTATCAAGTAATGAGTCTGTACTCGAGACGAAAGGGTGGCGAATATAAGAAAGACCAAGCTGATTGAAAGCGGGGATGGTTTTTTCTTTTCTTATCGCTCTGATTATCTCCCAAGTCCGACTAGCCCACTCCATTTTCCCCCTCGACTCCGCACTTGTGCGTCTCAACATCCTCCGTCGCATTTGTCCTTTCTCCAACTCTCGCATTCCACTACTGGCTTGTTCATTATTGATCGCTGCACGGTTCCCTGTACACTGCATTAGTCTTTGATTGGGTCTAGTGCGACACACGCGAATCGCATTATACCATTATTCCGCACGGTCCCTCGACATCTCCCTACGTTTTAAACACCCATGCTGAAATCGGCATGTCGCCGGCGCCATCAATAGCTCCAGTAGCTTATCTGAATGGTCTTTCAGGACTGTGATCGTCGATTTAAAAAAGAAGAATCCCCTTCCGGCACCTCCCTGGAGCTTAAATGAAATGCGCCGTGATTAGTGTCTATTGCTGAAACGCGACAATGGATTCGTCGCGTCGCCCAAACCGCAAGACGGTGACCTACGGCTCTTCTTCAAGGAAACAGATACCCTCAAAAAATATCCGAGAAGATGATAGATTGGTGTCTCTAGGGAAAAGTCCTTCGCGCCGGCTATCAAGGGCCGAGATCTCCCGAAATGAGAATAGCGACAAACGTCCCAGGAACCTCGGTATAAGCAAAGCAGCTACTTCTACGGGATCGATACAAGCAACCAATGATAGTATCTACGATATTCCTTCTTCCGATGACGAAACTCCGAATTTGATATTACAGCGGAAGCGAAGGCGAGATGGCCTGGCAAACAATGCAAGCCAGCTCCGGGATCCGAGTCCAGCGCCGGGTGGAGACAATAAGCACAATGCTAAAGACGGCCTGGTCGCAAAGACTCTGGAAAATGATAGTGGTGTAAGAGCCACGACTATAGCGAGGCCCAACCTGCCAGACCGGAAGGGCATCCAGGGACAAAAGCGGAAGACAGCACCGCAGCAATCGAGCCCCAAAAAGGCCAAGACGACTCTGACTTATGGGAGAAGAGCAAACCCCGGGAAATTGGAGTCATCCTCAGAAGATGAGCTTCAAAGGGAAATGAAAAAGAAGCACAACCCACTAGACGATAAGAGCAAAGGTCAACCTAGTCCCAGGAAACCCGCATCTCCGAGTCCCCAAAAGTCCACAGAAACAACCCCAAGAACGATAGGGAACATAACACCGGGACGAAGGAGGCTTGTTGATGCACTGGGTACAAGAGAAAGATCAATCGAGCGGGCCTCATCGAACGGATATAGTGAAAGCCAATTGTCTTCACCGATTGCATCTCAAAGCCCAATTCGACCGAGAGATACCGAAATGCTCAGCGTCTTAACAGATAGTCAACGTGAAGGACTTACAACGGAGTCAACTACTGCGCCCTCTTCCCATTTCCTTGGCTCAAAGGTTACATATGCACGCCAGCGTTCTTTTCTCGACGACCTCAATTTAGAAAGTGGGCTTACGTCTGGCCTGGAGCATGACGATCTATTAGGTTCTCAACGATCGCTCGAAGCTATTCCGCGAGCTCGCATAATCGAAATGGACCATGTCACGAATGACGACGGGGCTGTCCGGAGTATCCATGAACTTCGACAGGCGGGGGGAAATGCTCGCTATAGAAGTGCGATCGAATCGATTTTCGAGGACATTGAAGACTCACATATCTCCGTATCGGGTCGATGCAGTGCCTTGGCTCAGATATGCGGTAAATTGTTGGATCCTAAGCAAGCACGCCAATTTGTCGAGTGTGGGTTCGAAAAAAGAATTGTGGATTGTCTATCCAGTGACTTGGATGTTGTCTCGGCCACGCTTGTAGTCTCTGCAATCGGTTTGAGCTCCATTGGCCGAATAGTTCCTTACATTATTGCAACAGCAGCTTGGCCAAAAGTGTTGGAGACAGCTCCTCTTCTCCTTTCTGCACAGAACGATTTGTCGGTCGTGGTACGCGCCCGAGAAAACAATCTATCAAAAGCGACGCAGACGGTTATACGAGACGTCGTACCGCAAATGAAGTCGACATTCTTTGCCGATGCTAATGTATCGAATTTCTCACCCAGTCTGATAGCCCTTTTCTGTCTCAAGGCCATCATTTCGGCATTCCAAGAAAAAGGCGAGAAACCCCCTGGTCTCTCTACAAACTTATTGAGACAGTTGGTCGATATTCTACTATCAGAATGCTCTGCTGGGAGCAAACCGGCCCTGGGATCATCACCGGTACTCAAATTGGGGCTAGTTATTCTGGAAGCGCATACCACCTCGATCAGCCTTCTCCGAGGCGAGTACTGCGATGTTCTTAAATCGCTCTCTGCGCTTCACGGCTTACTTGAAGCACCCCGCGAGTCGAACAAAGCAGATCAAGAGCTCCAGACTCTTTATATTCGCGTGATCTTGAATGTCACGAATAGTAGCGCCGATCTGTGTGATGATCTTGCAACACCAGCCCTGGTCGAAGCGTTAGCAGAAATTGTGCTGTCCAAATTCAACGACTTGAATCGAGAAACCCTATCCCAGCCTGAAGGTATCAGCTCCCTTGATACTGTGATCCTCACCTTAGGCACTCTCATCAACCTGGCCGAACAAAGCGAGAAGTCTCGCTTCATCTTCCTCACTCCTTCTCGAGAGTCACAATCAACTCTCAACTTACTACTTCATTTATTCTTGGAACATGTAGAATCGACCGCTCAAGTAAGCATCGCCCCTTTCTGTCTGCCTTTTCCAGAGATATAGGATGAGTAATACTTCGAATACTCACTAACCGCAATCTAGGCCGACTCTGTCCCCGAAGTCCACCATAATGTTGCAGTGGGCTATCTCGCAGTTCTACTTCTATCTCTCTGTCTAGAGTCTGAAGTTCGGTCCCAGGTGAAAGCATCCCTGCATCCCAAGGGGCTCTCAGTTGTGATGTCTACGGTAGACGAGTTCATGCAGTATCACCGGAAGATTGAACAGGAACTGCATCCCATGCGCGACTCCGATGAGACAAGTGGATTCCTTGGACGTCTTCAAGATCTTGTTCGTCAGATTAAGGACACTGAGGGGTAGATATGCCTGTGTATGTGTAGGATATCTCAGATGTAACTCTGTACATTTTTGTGATCTTAGGACGAACTGGCGTTGGGTGATGAATGATACCCTTTCACAGTCTATCAGCAATCTGTAGTAACCAGTATATCTATCTCTCATACTGTATATCTATACACATCATTTATGTATCTATATCCATCCGAAATATCTATATTATATCTACGTCTACATCTAAGTATATCACATGTGAGAATGTGATATATGGCTGGACCGATCGATCGATCTGTTTGCATCGTTTGCACTCAGCTGTGGCAAAGTTCCCTGGGGAGTTCATCTCCATGGGCGATCGCCATTTCTCCCTTTCAACTCTGTTCTTCTCTTCAATTCATCATATCCAGCATAGACATCCCCGTACTTTTGACTGCTTTATCTTTGAATTTGACCCCGCAAATACCCCCCCATCACCGCAAAGATGCCCGCCGCACCTAAACAGAGAAAGATCGCAATCGTCGGCAGTCGATCCGTTGGTACGAGACAAGTTCCCATATCCGCATGACGATTGAAACATTAGCACTTCTTTTGCGCCATTTTCACAGACTGGCTTTATCTTTTTGTTTTCTCTGTGCGTGATATATATGTCTGACCTTGATATTACAGGCAAATCATCGCTTACGGTCCGGTTTGTCGAGCATCACTTCGTTGAAAGTTACTACCCCACAATTGAAAATACATTCAGTCGGATTATCAAGTACAATGGTCAAGATTTTGCGACTGAGATTGTCGACACCGCTGGACAGGTATGTCCCACCCCCCTACGAGGGGTCCCGGTCTCGCTGACCCACGGACAGGACGAGTACAGTATCCTCAATTCAAAGCACTTCATTGGTATTCACGGCTACATCATCGTGTACTCAGTGACTTCACGACAGTCGTTTGAGATGGTCCGGACTATTCGCGATAAGATATTGAATCACCTGGTGAGAACTTCCCTCGAACTATACAGGAAAGGATTAGGCTAATGGGAATTAAACTTGTAGGGAGCGGATGAGGTACCACTTGTAGTTGTTGGAAACAAGAGTGATCTCAAGTCTGAACAACGACAAGTTTCGCTTGAAGAAGGTCGTCAATTGGCGGAGGAGGTGAAATGTGCTTTCACAGAGGCCAGTGCTTTCCTGGATTTCAATGTCTCGAAGGCCTTTGAGCTTATGATTGGGGAAATTGAGAAGTCTCACAATCCCGGCCAGCCGGCTGGTAACAACAAGTGTGCTGTGATGTGATCGGAGATTGTTTAATCGCTTGATATTATTTTGACGGTAAATACTCACCCTCACTGAGAATTCCCCCAAAGTCGCCTTTTATCATATCACTCCTATCCGAATCTATACTAATATCTAATAGGGCTCTCCAATGTATCGAATGGACGAATGCTGAGCTGAACGAATTGCAGAGATCGACTCTCTACCCGCCCTGTTCTTTGATTAACTTGGTGTCTTTTGCTTTCTTTTTACTGTTTGGCTTGATGGAACATTGGTATCGGTTGCATGAATCATGAGGTTTTGTCTGGCTGGGATTCTGTATTTGGTATCGAAGCGTGCATAGAATAATGAACAGGCCAATGGCCACTGGTTAATACTATGTTTCGTAGACTTAACATTGTCCATTCCATCCATTTGTTTATTCTTTTAATATTTATTTATGCCAGTTACTCTATTATTCTATTACGCTATTACTAGTTGATTGCGATGAAACATCCAACGCCGCCGGCTTAAGTAATGCCCCGCCGCGCACTTTTCTTTGCATTTTACCCCTCCACAACTGCCCTCGGCCTTGTGACTCACCACAGTTCTGCTCTTTTGTATTCGCCATGCTCGACCTTAATGATTTCATCACCGAGCGCGGTGGCGATCCTAACAAGATCAAGGAGAGTCAGCGCCGACGTGGTGCGCCCGAGGAAGTTGTCGACGAAGTCATTGCGTTGTACGAAGAAGCACGAAAAGGTAAGAAACAAGATCAATTGAGAGGGACATGCAAGAGACCTTTGAATATATACTGATTCCAGTCCAGTGCGCTATGGAGTCACTCAGATTGGATCCCAAATGAACGCTCTTCTGAAGCAGATTGGAATGAAGAAGAAGGTAAGAGTTCACCTCTATACCATTCGCTTTGATGATCGCCATACTTATACCCCACCGATCGAATAGAACAAGGAGGATGCTAGTGACTTGCTTGCTGAGAAGGTCAGCCTGGATAAGACCAAGAAGGAGGCCGAGGAGAAGGCTATTCAGGTTGAGAACGAGCGTGATCGTAAGATTCGCACCATCGGAAATTACGTTCACGACTCCGTTCCCGTGAGCCAAACTGAGGTAATACCCAGCAGCAAAAACGAAAAAAAAAGGAAGAAAACCTGGCTAATATTTTCCGCACGATAGGACGACAACACAGTCCTGAAGACCTGGAAGCCCGAGGGCGCTGTTCTAGACCGACCCGATTGCCTTTCTCACCACGAGGTTCTGACCCGTCTGGATGGCTATGACCCTGAGCGTGGTGTGAAGATTGTTGGACACCGAGGATACTGCTTGACTGGCTACGGTCTCTTCTTGAACCTGGCTCTGGTTAACTATGGACTGGAGTTCCTGTTCAACAGGGGCTACAAGCCTAACCAGCCCCCACAGTTCATGCTGAAGGAACTCATGGCTAAGACCGCACAACTGGAGCAGTTCGATGAGGAGTTGTACAAGGTTACCGAGAGTGAGGACAAGTCCTTGGATAAGTATCTCATCGCTACCTCCGAGCAACCGCTGTCTGCTCTGCACGACGGCGAGTGGCTGCACGAGAAGGACTTGCCTATCAAGTGAGTGATCCTTTCAAATATGATTCCAACTGATGTAGTATACTAATGAACCTTTTTCAGGTACGCTGGTTACAGCACATGTTACCGCAAGGAGGCTGGCGCTCACGGCAAGGATGCCTGGGGTATTTTCCGAGTCCACCAGTTCGAGAAGGTGAGATAAAATGCCCTCAGCTGCTCGGTCTTATTGACAAAATACTGACAATTCTAGATTGAACAATTTGTTCTGACCAACCCCGAGGAATCGTGGAAGGCTTTCGATGAGATGATGAACACTTCCGAGGAATTCTACCAGTCCCTGGGTCTTCCCTATCAGATTGTTGCCATTGTCTCCGGCGCTCTTAACAACGCTGCCGCTAAGAAGAAGGATCTGGAGGCGTGGTTCCCCTTTCAGAAGGAGTACAAGGAGCTTGTCTCTTGCTCCAACTGCCTGGACTACCAGTCCCGTGCTCTGGAGATCCGTTACGGCCAGAAGAAGACCACTGACGTGAAGAAGACCTACGTACACGCTTTGAACGCTACCCTGACCGCCACCGAGCGTACTCTTTGCTGTGTTCTGGAGAACTACCAGAGAGAAGACGTAAGTAGATCAGCGAGCCCTTTACCCTTGTGAATCCCCAGCTAACACTGACCCAGGGCATTGTTGTTCCTGAGCCCCTTCGCAAGTACATCCCCGGTGCTCCTGAGTTCCTCCCTTATGTCAAGGAACTGCCTAAGGATACCACTTCTGCGCGTGTCAAGGCTAAGAAGGAGGCCAAGGGTGCGGAAGCAGCTACTAAGAAGATGGAGGGACTGAAGGTTTAGAGGATTGCTACAAATCATACCAAAAGAGCGGACTGTTAAATACCATATAATGCGGATGATTTATTCCCATACCATATTCATTCCCAAGCTTGACCATCTTATATTCTATTCTATCCCATTCAACTCTTTTATGTCTATTCATCTAAATCCATGACAATTAAACAATTAAACAACTCGCATCGCCGATCCCGCCCCACGCGGCATGCCGAATTTCCTGATTGGTCCGGTTTTTTTGCGGCAAAAAAAGAAAAAAAAAATTGCCCCGCGATGCCCCTCGAAAGTGAGTCACTTGGAGTGAGTCAATTGGGGAGGGAGAAATAATAATATAAAAGGGAAATCAGAAACATTATTATATTCACGAATCAATTATAATTATTAAAACCAAAAATCCACCAATTTAATTGGTTTAATTGGAAATTGCCAACTGCTTGCGTGCTTTTTTTTTTGCCTGGCCGATTCCGGAGATCCAAGCTTATCTAATTCTTCGTGATTCATACGAGGACCTCCAGAGATCATTCCATTCTTCCCATTAATCATCTCTCTTCTACCACAATTTCTCCCTCTCCTCTTCCTCTTTACACCACATCATGACGACTGCTCAAGACATTCGTCCTCGTAAGGACGAGCTGGCCGCCCAGGCTCAATATTACTCAACCTCTCCCAACGCCTCCTTCCACTCCCCCTCCAGCCACGGCTCAGCACTCACCCGGACGATCCCTCTTCCCAATGCGAAGCACCTGAAGCCCTTTGCTACGGAGGATATCAAGGTTCTCTTGCTGGAGAATGTCAACCAGACTGGTCGTGATATCTTGTCGCAACAGGGATACCAGGTTGAGTTTTTGAAGTCTTCGCTGCCCGAGGATCAGCTGATTGAGAAGATTCGGTATGTTCAGCTATTTGCAGAATGAGGAGAGCAAGAGAAAGATGGAATATATTAACAATGTATTGTAGTGACGTACATGTCATTGGTATCCGCTCCAAGACTAAGCTCTCCGCACGAGTCCTCAAGGAAGCAAAGAACCTGATCGTCATTGGGTGCTTCTGTATCGGAACCAACCAAGTTGACCTGCAATATGCCGCCGAACACGGAATTGCCGTCTTCAACTCTCCCTTCAGTAACTCACGTAGTGTCGCCGAACTCGTCATTGCCGAGATCATCGTTCTGGCTCGCCAACTAGGCGACCGCTCGAACGAAATGCACAACGGAACCTGGAACAAGGTTAGCAATGGATGCTGGGAGATCCGTGGTAAGACACTCGGTATCATCGGATACGGACATATTGGTGCCCAACTCTCCGTATTGGCCGAGTCGATGGGTCTATCAGTTATCTTCTACGATGTTGTCAACCTGATGGCTCTGGGTAGTGCCCGTCAAGTTGAGACTATGGAAGCTTTACTGGGTGAGGCGGACTTTATTACTTGCCATGTTCCCGAACTCCCCGAGACAAAGGGCATGATTGGTCCCAAGCAATTCGAGCAGATGAAGAAGGGTAGTTATTTGATTAACGCTAGCCGTGGAACCGTCGTTGACATTCCGGCTCTGATTGATGCTATGCGCAGCGGTAAAATTGCCGGTGCTGCTCTGGACGTGTACCCCAACGAGCCTGCTGGAAATGGTGATTATTTCAACAATGACCTCAACACCTGGGGCGCAGATCTGCGTTCGTTGAAGAACTTGATTCTCACCCCTCACATCGGTGGAAGTACCGAGGAAGCGCAGAGCGCAATTGGTGTGGAGGTTGCTCAGGCCTTGACTCGTTATGTGAACGAGGGTACCACCCTTGGTGCTGTCAACCTGCCCGAGGTTGCTCTCCGTTCATTGACTATGGACGAGCCTAACCACGCTCGTGTTATCTACATTCACCAGAACATTCCCGGTGTCCTGCGCAAGGGTAAGTTTTTCGTTTCGTTTCGTTCCATCTTGTAATGCAGCAGCATCAACTAAACATATCCTAGTCAACGAAATCATCGGTGACCACAACGTCGACAAGCAAATGACCGATAGCAGAGGCGACGTAAGTTCGATCAGTCCAGCAAATCACATGAACTTCCAAACTCATTATTTTTATAGGTTGCCTACCTGATGGCCGATATCAGCAGCGTAAACACAACTCACATCCGAGACTTATACACCAGCCTCGAGAGCCTCCCTTGTAAGTGCCGTCCAGAAACTGAACGAAGAAAACACTCACCTAACTATTTTCACAGCGCGCATCCAAACTCGCATCTTGTACTAGACTCCAAGCCATAAGGCAATACAGCTGTAATCAACTACACAGGATCTACAGATCCAATTAACGACATAATCCTTTCAACGGGGTTAGGTGTCTTTGACACGAAGATAGAAAAGTTATGAATGACGGTTTTATAAATCTTGCACATATGAATACTTCCTTTCAGACAACTTCAAGTTTCTAGTTCTAGCCATACTAGTAATGTATGCATCTGTTGGTGAGGAGTGATTGTTCTTTTTCGAGTATCAAACGCGCTGAGCCTCGTTTGTTATACTACATAGTAATATAATACAACACTAGTATTTAATATCTCTTTGCCACTTGTATCTCAGACACCCACGCATTATACCAATCTATAAAAGACATATCAACCTCTTCGAGCTCCTGAGCTCCTGAAATCATTAATTATACTCTATCTACATGAAATACCCAAATCTATTACATAGATTTCACTCTATTATATAGATATAGAGTGATAGTACCCAGTCATTCGGTCCTTTTCCCATTTAGTTCGCACTTTATGTATTTCTACAGTCTCGCCCACTTTTCACCAGTTTCTCCTCTTTCATTCCTTTCTTCAAACAAAAAAACTCCTCACCCAGTGGGAGCAGAGAAAGATACCTCATTGTTAGTATTTCCAAGCCAAACACACGCTGGTCTTGCCGTTGTTAACGATAGCAGTAATTCCGCGGCGCAAGCATACACTGGGTTATAACACACGGTGGTGGCCGAGGATATGCATTTCCATGGAAAGGCAATCAGGGCGAATCAACATGGGAATATCTGGACAAAGAGAAGCCCGATTGGCATTGGCAAAGCTGAACCTCCCAATTTTGCAACTGGTAAAGCTCGTAAGGCTCTATCCATCCACCCACCAGCTATATCACAGGAGATGTACACGCTAACAAGTATCATTTAAATCCAAGACCAGGTACCCATCGATCTTGAATTGGCCGTGTTTCATGGCCCCTGCAAGACGCCCACTTGTCTCAACTTGCCGCCAACGGGGATAGACGCCGGTTTAGCCACAATTTGGCGCATGTTTTTTTTATCGTTGAAGGATGAATATCCTTTGAGCAATTTTCTGCTTTTCTTGGACATCTCTGATGGAGACGTCTGCAACCGGTAAGTTTTCACTGGAACTAATAGAGAAGAGAATTGGGGGGGGGAGCTCATTATTGCTATTTTTAGTGAAATTGAAGATCTAGCTAGACTCCAGGCTGCAGGCTCATGCTGAGCGAAAGATACGAAGAGGAAATGCGTGGATATTGAGAATGCATGTATACGAGATGTGGCACTATCCATGATACGCAGTGAAACCCCTTATGTCTGTATTGAGAGATCTCTAGTTGTATACATATCAAGATATCATGAAACCTCAATAATCATACACTCCTAAATAAGACCAAACAATCAAAGAAATCCAGTAATCCATGGGATACGGCATCACTTACATAGTATATACCAGAAATCGAAACAAACAGAGAACATTGGATATACAGCTTGAAAATTATACAAAAAGAGGTATTCAATAAGCAAATGCAAAAACCCCAGTACTATCATATACCAAACAATGCTAATACTCACCTCCAACCGCAATTCACCCCTGGCCATATACTCCACCACCACCATGTACTATTGCTCATCATCCTGCCCAACCCGTCTATACTGACCCTGACTCTGACTCGCACTACTTCCACCCCTATTCCTCGTAACCATCTTTGAAATCCACCCACCAAGTCCTTCACCCCGACTACCCTGAGAATCTGATCGAGTCGGTTTACTAGGTCTATCTTGACTGTGACTGAGAGAAGGAGGGTCGATATCGAGACCGGGGATAGCACTTTCGGCGCCAAATTGGCCGAATGGTCGTCGGATATCGAGAGATGGGACGGGTGATCCAGCGCCAATCAATGAATTTCGTTCACCTTCTGTGACGGGCGTGGGCATTGCAGTTGATGCGTCGCCGAATAAGACGTTCATGTCTTCTAGACGGACTCCGCTGGTTTCTGGGTATAAGAAGTAGACTAGAGACGGGAGTTAGTATATTTATGTCAGTGTGGTA
>Ga0209673_1001662_pt1 | contig 19173 bp, 17 predicted proteins | sample AraplaCol_mMS_r2_2_FD_184274 | JGI IMG/M metagenome (GOLD analysis project Ga0209673, IMG submission 184274) | Arabidopsis root microbial communities from North Carolina, USA - plate scrape MF_Col_mMS_r2 (SPAdes) (version 3) | ecosystem: Host-associated > Plants > Roots > Endosphere | place... | reverse complement strand
CCGGCCATCCCGAGCGGCTGAACCGGCGCTTCGGGCGGCGTTTCGGCGATGCGGCCTATGCGTTCGAGGAGCTGGTGGCGGAGCTCGGCAGCGCGTTCCTGCTGGGGCACTGCGGACTGGTCGATGCGACGGTCGAGGGGCACGCAGCCTACATCGACGCCTGGCTGCGGGTGCTGCGGGCCGACCGCACGGCGATCTTTACGGCGGCGCGTCTGGCGGAGGAGGCGTTCGCGTACATCGTGGCGAGGGAAATGCCGAAGCTTGGGGAGACCGCGACGGATTGAGGATTGTTGCCCTCATGGCCAGGCAGAAGCGGTGCGCAGTGATCTCGGACGCGTGCAGGTATCGACCGCTGGGCCTTGCCAGTTTCGCGGGCCCCGCTTTGGGTAGCGAGTGCCAGCAGTAGGCATGTTTGGCAGCAGAGGGCTGCGCTTGAGCGCATCTCACTGCAAATGAGCGCGTGACCAGAGAGGGTGGCAACCTGTTCGTCGAGCCGCACCTGGTCACGTTGCTGCCCGGTGCCATTCCCTGCGTGACCTTCCAGCATTCGGGCGGGACGACTCGTTCGAGCGTTGAGTGCGAGCCCATTCTGAAGTAGTCGCAATAATTAGTCATTCGTCAGTAAATGCCTAGATGACGCAACGCAGTTGAAGGGGCAGGGCCCGCTATCAGACGTTCCTGATCGACATCGAGATCACATTTGGGGTCGGTTTCATATCTCTCGCGGCGTCACTGCCGCGCGGCGAGCGAGACGGCTTCTGAGCTTCTGAGGGTGCTCGCGCATTCGCTATGTGCCGCATCCCCCATTTGTCTCGGTGTTCGGTATGCCGAACATCGAGGAAGCCTCGAACGGTTATCGGCAGAGGTCAGCTACCGCTATGGCGCCAGGTCGGTTGCGGTGGGGGCCGGGGACTCGCCACTACTCGAAGCGACCGCGCTGCATGGGATCGAGGCCATTCAGAGCGGACCGGTGTCCTATCTGTCGGTGGTGTTCACGCTGCGCGGGTGAGGTTGGAAAGGGGGCCCGGTGCCGATCGGTGGAGTCTCGTGCTCTGGTGAATGAGCCCATGGCGTTGGCGTCTCCGCGAATCCCTGGGGTCCTGCGAGGAGTTGGAGTCGTATCCGCCGTTCAGTTCGCCGATGTTCGGCATGCCGAACTTCTGCTAGGCGCGTGTTCGGCCGCGACGCATCTGTGGCAGATTGAAAAGATGGGCGATGTTGGCGTGGCTCGATGGTTTTAGGGCGAATCAAGATAGTTGATCAGCGCGGCCAAGTAGTTGGTGCGTGTGTGCGGCACGTCCACCACATCCACGAAATCCGGGTGCCGGAAATAGACGATCAGGTAGGGGTACTTGGGCAGTCTCCATGAACGCAGGCCGGGCATCCCCAGCTCGGCCTCTAGACGTGGCGAGCCTGCGTCGGGATTGCGCTTGATGAGTTCGTAGGCACTCTGCAGTTCATCCACAAAGCCCCTGGCCGCGCTCGGAGCCTGCATGGTCACCGCGTCGTATTGAATCGCGGCGGTGATCTGCGCACCGGCACGAGGGCGGACAAGGAATCGCTTGGCGCCCTTCACGCTCAAGTCGCTTTCTTCTTCACAGCCTTCACGGTCTTCGCGGATGCAGTCCTGGCCTTGCGCTCGGCGAGAGCCCCCGCCGCTTTCGCGTTCAGCGACTCGGCATGGGCGATCTCAGCTCGTAATCCTTTGAAATGTGCCGGTGTCCACTCGACGGCAGGCCCGGATTCAAGGCCGGCAAGGATGGCGGCTCGGAACTGCTCGCGTGCCAAGTCCCGCCGGATGAGGTCACGCATGTACTCGCTGGCATTGCCATAGCGGCGATCTGCGACCTGTGCATCCACAAATGCCTTCATCTCGTCGGGAAGAGAAATGTTCATCGTCGTCATTCGAGGCACTTTAACTCAGCATGGCAAACTTTGCCATAGCTGGCCGATCGCCCATGACATCGTTTCCGTGCCCGCCTCGCTTCGCCTCGTGCTGGTCCGCATAAACGGGTGTTCAAGCGGGACACGCGCCGCAAGCACAGCGCGCAGTTCAAGGCCGTGGTCTTAAAGGCGCGCCGATGATCGCAAAGGTTCGGCGTCGACAAGGAGACGGTGCTGCGCGCCGTGTGTGGGGGCACTCGACTCGGTGCTGTGCCGTCTCGTCAAGGCGAGAGCGGGAGGGGATGCAGTGAGCGGCGTTCGGTGCGCTAGGCTGAAGGTGCGGGCAGGCGGTCCTTCAGTGCTTGAACCCGGACTCGCGCTGGGCTCGCAGTGCCAAGATGAAGACGGTCTCGATCCCGGCCAGGTAACGGTACAGCGCCACATAGCCGCGGTTGCCCTTGCCGATGACCAGCTCGCGCTTTCCGCCTGCGACGGCGCGGCCGATCAGCGGGCTGCGCGAAAGGATCTGAATGGCCTCGAGAATCTCCCCGACCCGGCTCGCCACGTCGGCGACCTGGTGCTGTTCCAGATGGTCGATGAAGCGGTCGATGTCATCCAGAACCTCCGGTGCCAGCTCGATGCGGACCATGGTCCGGTCAGGGGGCCGGCCTGCGCGCCAGAGGCCGACGCGGTTTCTGGCCGGCCGCGCGTGCCTTCAAGTAAGCCGCAGCGTCCTCCCAGGCGACCGATTCGCCGGTGCGCTGCAGCGCCGCCCAGCGCTTATCTGCGATCCGATGCAGTTCCTCGTCCAATTCGCTGCGCTCGACCATGTCGGAAAGCGCGTCCAGAATGAACGCGTGCGAAGACCTGCCCGACCTCGCAGCCGCAGCCGCGATGCGGGCCTTGAGCTCATCTTCGAGACGGATGGTCGTTGTCGGCATTTGATGGACCTCATGACGTTGACGGTGGTGCAAGTGTAGCACACTTGTAGCACATCGGGTCTTGCAGCTCCCGTGTCGGTCGGGCCTTGACAGGCCGAATGGGGCGTCTTCGGGCGTGCTCGTGCAGTCCCTGTCCCGACTCGTTCCGGCTCAACCTGTAACTCAGGAGCGTCCACTGCGCAGACCTCTTGCGGCAATTGAGCGTTGCCCGAACGATGATGTACTCCAGATCTTCGCGGTTCATCGAGCTGCCTCCGGGGCGGCGGCGCCGCGCGGCTTCGACCCCAGCAGTACTCCCTTTTTCAGGGCGTTCACTTGCTCGAGGACGGCCGCCCGTTTGGAAGCCGGCAATACGCTCGGCAGAGGGGACGCCTGCCGCAGCTCTCTGCCACGACGCGACGTGCTCAGGGCCCGGCGCCAATCGCGCCGGTGCAGGATGACCGACCATTCGTCCCACAGGAATTGGGAATGACTGTTGCCAGAGCTTCGCCACTGATCCAGCGTTGCGAGCGCCTGATCGACCAGTTTCGGATCGCTGCGCATCAGCTTGACGGTCTCCTGATGCAACATGAGGCATTGAAGGTCTTGGGCGCTATGGCTGCCGTCCGCTTTCACCATGACCGAGACGGCTGACGCGGCCCGTTTGCGCGGGCTCTCCTGTGTGCCAGAAACTTGCAGGGTATCGCTCGCCAACAGCGCCAACCCCGCAGATAGACATCACACGCAGATAGTTCCCCATCGAGGGCGACGGATCTCCCGACTCGATGGCTGCAAGTGTTGTGCGCGACATGCCGATTTGCTCGGCCAAGGCTGTGCCGGAGATGCCCTGTTCGCGGCGAACGCGCTTGAGCCGCTCGCCGAGCTGCAAAAGCAGTTGACGATCCAATGCCTGAGAAGAGGCTGTCGGTGCGGTCATCTGTCCAATAATTTATGAGGTGATTGACCAAAATTCCGGTCAATTTTCCGGCGGAGCCGGCTCAACAACCATTGTGTGGTGGCGCCAGCGTCTGCCTGGAACTTCTTCGCCTGGCTTCACATGCTCCCGCAAGGGAATCCAGATGCTGCGGTCCGAGAAGTTTGCGGACACGGCACGCGCTGACCTGCATCCCCAGCGAGCGCGGCCTCGGACTATGAGCTGCTGGGCCATCTTCTGGCGGAAACCTGTGCGTCGAGCCTTATCACTGCCGTTTATGGTGCGAAGTCGGTGGCGGTCAGGGCAGGGGACTCATTGCTGTTCGCGGCAACGGCGCTGCATGGAGCCATTCAAAAGGGGCCGGTCTCCTATCTGTCTGTAGTGTTGACGTTGTGCGAACAGCTGGTGCCCGCCCCGTTAGGGAATTCGAACTCGCTCCCCGGGATCGTTCTGTCCACCTCCATCAATGTTCGGCACGCCGAACATTGAAGGAGGGCTTAGAACTGCCGTTCGACGGCAACGCTTCGGGAGCGGCGAAACGGCGAGGTGAGCTCGACGCTGGAATTCCCAGGGCAAAGTCCTTGTGCGCCTATGAGGGCTGGAATTCCCAGGGCAAAGTCCTTGTGCGCCTATGAGGGCAGGATAGACTGCCGTCAGACATTGTTAACAGCGATGGTGTTGCAATGACCAAGTCCTCTCGATCGAGTCTTGTGATCGCGACCCGGGTGCCGCCCGAGACGAGCGCGCGCCTCGCCGCGCTGGCCGCGCGTCATCATCTCAGTGCGTCGACGCTGCTCGCGAAGATGGTCGACGAGGTCCTCAAGACCAACGGCGACATCTCGCTGGGCTCGGGTGGACAGCGATCCCTGTGCGAATCCGAAAACGACTCTGGCGCGGCGGATCGCATCACGCTGCGGCTACGCAACGGCGATCGCGCGCTCGCGGAACAGCGAGCCCGTACCCGTGGAATAAAGACGGGCAGCTACCTGGCCCTCCTGATCCACAACCATGTGCGTGACGCGGCCGTGCTGCCGCCGAACGAACTGGACCAGATCAAGGTGACCACCGCCCGACTGGCTGCGCTGGGACGGCAGCTTCGAACGTTCGGCGTGCCGAACACGCAGCCGGCGCCGGTGGCACCGGACCTCGGCGAAGCCATTGCGTCGGTCCGCCGGGAAGTCGAGGTGGCACGCGAAGCCACGGCCGCCCTCGTGCGGCGCAACCTCATCAGCTGGGAGACCAGCGGCGGGAGGGCCCATGCCTGAGCAGCGGGTGCGCGCAGGCCGAAGCGGCCGCGGTCCGGCCGGTGCGCCGCGCGACATGACCCTGGACATCGTGAGCTACGGTCGGCGTGGACCGAGCGGCCAGCTGCGCCTCGGCACCGAGCAGATCGCGCAGATCCAGCGCACGGTGGGGCGCACGCCCGAGGTGATGGTGAAAGTCTCCGGCGGCGGACGGGACATCGGCGGCGTCGAGGCCCATCTGCGCTACATCGGCCGGCACGGCAAGCTGCCGATCGAAACCGACGAGGGGCTGAGCCAGCAGGGGCGGGGCGCGGCCAAGGAGATCACGGCCGACTGGCAGCTTGAGCTTTGCAGAAGCCAATACAAGCCGAGACCCGTGCCGGGGCAGAAAGACACGCGTGCGAAGCTGGTGCACAACATCGTCCTGTCCATGCCCGCCGGCACGCCGCCGGACAAGGTACTGGCGGCAGCCCGCGTCTTTGCGCGCGAGAACTTCGCGCTGCAATATCGCTACGCCATGGTGCTGCACACCGATCAGCCGCACCCGCATGTGCACCTGGTCGTCAAGTGCGAGCACGAGTTCGAGCCTTGCAAGCGTCTCTACATCCGCAAGGACACATTGCGGCAATGGCGGGAACAGTTCGCCGCGCTGATGCGTGAGCAAGGCGTGGCGGCCAATGCCACACCGCGCCAAGTGAGAGGGCAGACCCGCAGGCCGTACAGGGATGCGATCCATCATCGGCTCCGCGCGCTTCAGGCGTTCGGGCAACTGCCGCCCGCCGACCGGGCCAAACATCGACCGCCGAAGACCTCGACCTTCATGCGCGCCAAGCTGGAGAGCCTGCTCCAGGCTCTGAGGTCGGGGCGAGGCGCCGTGGATGACGGACAAGAGAAGATGCGCAATACCCGGCGGGAGGTGGTCGCGGATTGGCGCGCCACAGCGGAAGCGCTTCGAAGACAGGGCGAAGCAGATCTTGCCGCGCGCGTCGATCATTTCGTCGCACGCATGCAGGACGTGCAGACCGAGGCGCAGCGACTGGCCGACCATTGGAAAGAGCAGGTCAGGCGCCGAACCCCAGAACGCGACGATGCTCAGTCGCCCGAAACGCGGACCCGGTGAACGCGACCCGTACTCGAACGCAGACCGGTCCGATGCCGCGGCATTGGAGCATCCTGTAGCCGGATCAATTTTCGGTGACGATCAACACCAGGGCGATCAGCGAGAGGTGGACTGGATAGAAGGAGTAGAAGACCCACCGACTGCGCGGCAAAGGAATCTCGACCTGCCGAGCTCCCCAGATCAAGAGCAGGGCGGCCACAGCGGCGAAATTGCCGTTGATGGCTGTGAGTGAAGCCACGGCCAAGGCCAACAGAAGCATCCGCAGGCCATTGGGCCTGCGCAGGAACGTCCAGGAGGCCAGGCAACAGAGCAGCGCCGGCCACCAGAACTCCACAACGGCGCCACCAACGAGGAAGGCGATCAAGGCCATGCAGCGCGCCGCCCAGCCATCCCGCTCCAGCAGCCAGACGATCAGCGTTGCAAGAGAAAGGGTGGCAAGGATGTTCAACGGCCACCAGCCAACCAGATCAACGAAAGCCGGTGTGGCCAGAAGCGCAAAGATCGCCAGTCGTTTAATCACGCGCAGGTGCATGCCGCTCTTGAGCGCCCCGCGGCGCGTAAGGTTGAACATAAGCACGAAGCCGAAGAGCGGCATCACCATGCGCCCCAATGCGTAGAGAGCCGGGATTGAATCGTGCAGCAGGTACTTGTTGACGTGGTCTCCCGTCATGAGCAACAGACCGACCCATTTGAGCGCTTCGAGCGAACCGTTCGAGATCGACCATGCGCCCACCGATGTCTGAGTTTTCACTCGATCGCGTATCTGGAGCTTTCGGGACATGGTGGTGAGGCAGGGTTGAACCCCTCGTGCATCAGTACGCTGGAGGAAGTTCGAAGCATTCGATCTACCGCTTGCGCTACGCCGCGCCACGCGATGCGGTGAGCGCGGTGCATCGGATACAGCCGGCACATTCCTGCGTTGCGTTGCGTTGCGTTGCGCTGTGCGGCCGAGGACGTGTGGCTGGACGACCGGCCTGGAGGTCCATTGCGCTCGCCGCCATGGACTTGATGTGCTGCAGCGCGTTCGTGCGAACCGGCACCCGGCGATTGACCAGGAAGCGGGGCGGTGGTGTAGGAACGAACCGCCTCGCCGCGCGGCGGCCTTTGCCTGAGTGCCGAAAGAACAGCGCCCTGCGGCTCGGGGTGGCGGGCGGGCGCCTCTGACGACGTCCCGCGCGAGTGCGGGACCGGAAAGAGGCGCGCACAGCGCGCACGCAAGGCTGGACGCCTAGTTTCAACCTCAATCCCGGTCTCCGACGTTGTCTAGACGCGCTCATGGCTAAACTCCTCGCGGGCTCGGGCCGCGCGTTGGCGTGTAGGGGTGCGTGCGGGTCGCGGGAGTCGACCCGGAAGGTGGATGGAGCGGCCTTGCGCCACCGCCTCGGCGATCCGCTCTCGAATCAGCTGTACGAGGCGCAGCTGGGACGACCGATCGCTGGTCACGCGCTGTGCGTACTGCTCGGCCAGCTTGAGGTCCGCCGCCGCCGTGGCCAGTTCGGGGTGCCGACCCTGGGCCGCATCGGACAGCGATTCCCCGGTGCGAATGCGCATGGCGTGATGCTCCATCGCGCGAAGGTGATCGGATGTCTCGATGCTCCACCGCACACGCTGCACGACAATTTTCTTTTCGCCGCCCAGTTCGCCTTCCGCGTTGCGCGCCGCCATGCGCACGCTGACCGGGCGGGTGCCGAGCCGCGTGAGCACCACCTGGTCGCCAATGCGCGGTTGCGAAGCAGACTCTGCGAAGGCCCGCTCGAGGTCCGTACCCCAGATGGTGCGCTCTCCGGTTTCGGCGCGGAGCGTCACGTAGAAGGACATCCGCTGCGCCGGATCAAATCGATATGGTGCCGCGGCGGCCGCCAGGAGCATCCCCCTGACAGGCGGTCCCCCTCCGCGCTCCAATCGGCGGTCTTGCGGTTCCTCTTCGTGCGGGTGATGACCGGCGTTGCGACCGGCTTCGGCGGGAACGTCGCCTTCGTGCACGGTCGCTTCTTCACGGTCCGGCGACCTCGGTATCGGATCCCGTCCGGTCTTGTGCAGGGGCGACCCTCTTTTCTCCAACGCACGCTGCACTTGGAGGATTTCAGCCGCGGTCGGCTCGTAGCCTCGGACCTCAATGCCTCGCAGCGCGGCCTCGCGCCACATGCCCTGGCGGAAGGCCTCGGTGCCCTTGAGTTCGATGACCCGCCAGCCGCGCGCTTCGGCGATCGCCACGGCGCTGTGCAGCACCTCGCGGTTTTCGGTCTTCACGCGGAGGCGGTCACCGTCGTCGATGAAGGCGAGAGTGCGGTCCGGGAAGAAGTAGCGATTGTCGATGCGCAGGTAGCGGCGCTCGATGGCATCGGGTACCCGGGCATGGCTGCGGCCCGCAGCAGGAGCATCTCCCTGGACGGAGCCAGCGCCGTTCCAAGATGCGGTGCTCCCGGTGCCGCTAGGAGGGTGGTTTTCGGGAGAATGGTCTGTGGCCATTTGCGGCTCCTTTTTACGTCGGTTGTCCGATTCGTTCTGCGGTGGCATCAGTCCAGGATTCGCGCCATGAACTCGTCGACGTGGCGCTTCATTTCCTCATCGCTGAGTTTCTGGGTGGGAATCTCCACATCGCCGAAGTCGAACGAGAAGTCTTCCAGCTTCAACTCGTCGTTCAGTACATCGTTGGCCAAGGTACCGGCTGGTTTGCTCGTCGGCGCGGCGCCACCGTCATGAGAAGAGACGTTCGCGATCGATCCGCGTTGCGGGCCGGTGGTGTCTGTCCCGTCATCGCACATCGCTGCCGGAGCAGTGGCGACGACGCGGACGGATTTGTTGACGTCGAGCTTCGGGACCGGCGGCGGCGGTCGCTCGCGTGGGGCGAAGAACCTGTCGCGAAAGTAGAGGATGCGGTGCGCCAGCACCGGCCGCAAACCTTCGTAGAACAGGATCATCCGGTCCGGTCCCAGCTCCTTGACCTCCTGGGGCAGCAGCAGACGGCGCGGCTGCTCGCTTATGCTCAGGGTCGGTTCCTTGCCCGCGCCGCCCCACATCGGGCGGGTGATGTTCTTCTGCCGGACGGTGCAGGTCCCCAGCTCGCGCGAAATGGCCTCGGCGTCCTCGTACTCCTTGGGGGGGAAGACGATGCGCGCGGCCAGCATCTTGCGGATCGACTTGGCGCCCTCGACGCCGTACTTCTCGATCAGCTGCGAATTGGACTGAACGATGACGACGGTGCGCACGTTGTAGCCGGGCAGGAAGGCGGTGGAGTCCGCGATGACGGGAATGCGCCCGAGCGCCGGAAACTCGTCGAGCATCAGGAGCACCTGGTGGCGAAGCTCCGGATTGTTCTCGGGGAGTTCCCGCGTTTGCAGACCGATCGCTTGCTGGAAGAACAGGTTCAGGAGTGGCTGCAGCCGAGCGATGTTGTCTGGATTAATCTGCACATAGATTGAGATCGGGCGCTTGCGCAGTTCTCTCAGGTCGAAGTCGTTGGCCGAGGTGGCCGCATCGATCATCGGGTTGAGCCACAGGTCCAGGCGGCTGGTGAAGGTCTTGCGGATGCTGGAGGCCGTGGTCGGCGCCAGGTCGATCACGTCGTAGAGGCTCTGCACCGCTTCCTGCGACAGGGGGTACCCGGCGCGCTCGCAGGCGTCGATCACGCGCTTCCAGTGCTTCTGAAAGCCCTCGGCGTCGCTGGCCATGCCCTGGCGCAGGACCTCGCCCAAGGTGCGCGCGGCACCCTCGGTCTCGAAGAGATAGAGGGCGATGCCCAGGAACAGAGATCGGGCCGAGGAGGTCCAGAACGGGTCGCCGGCCTGCGGGTCGGGAAAGAGCATCGTGCCGATGCGCTGCAGATCGTCGATGCAGCGGTAGGGCGTCTCGGAGACATAGCCGAGCGGATTCCAGCGCGCCGACCGTTCGCGTTCTGACAGGGGATCGAACAGGTGCACCTCCTGCCCATGGGCGGCGCGGAAGCCGGCGGTGCGCGTGAAGTTCTCGCCCTTGATGTCGCTGACGATGGCCGAGCCGGGCCAGTTCAGCAGGTTGGGGATGACCACGCCGACGCCCTTGCCGCTGCGCGGCGGCGCCTCGAGCGCGACGCCTTGCTGACCGGGAAGCACCAGGTAGCGGTTGCCGAGGCGCCCGAGGATGATGCCGTGTTCGTTCAGGAGGCCCGATCGCGCGACCTCGCGACGACTCGCGAATCGAGCATCGCCATGCAGCGGCCGGGGTCGGGGCAGCATGGCGATACCCACCAAGCCCAGCATCAGCCCTTGGGAGCCCGCGAGCGACGCAATGAGGACACGGCGCACGTCCGGCCGCTCACCGTAAGCCTGCCAGTACTCATGGAGAGTCAGCAGCGTGGCGCGCTGGGGCGGCAGATTCATCGCGATCAGGAACGCTTGGCCGGCCACGTACACGCCGACCAGCGCCGCCACCAGCATCGCAACCGCGATTTTGAACGGGCTAGGCAAGCCGTCGGATCTTGGTGCCAGGGTCATACCAGATCTCCCGCACGATGCGCCGCAGCAGCCCGTTCCTGCGCTCGCGCGTGCACTGCACGACGATGTCCACGCTCATCTGTGCCAGTTCCACGCCGTCGCGCGTGGTCATGCCATGGCCCGCCTGACTGCGCTTCATCAACTGCGCCAGGGCCACGAAGGCCATCTCGGCGCTGTCCGCGTGCACGCTGGTGATCGAGCCGGGGTGGCCGGTGTTCACGGACACCAGGTAGTCGTAGACCTCTTCGCCGGTGCGAAGCTCGGACACGAACACGCGGTCGGGGCGCTGGCGCTTGGCACTGGCGAGCAGCTGGCCGGGCGTTACCTGGGCCTGCCCCTGGGCGCCGTGCGAATAGAAGAGCCTCACGTGATTGGGCTGGTTGCGCAGCGACAGCTCCTTCACGTCCTCGATGGTGATCAGACGGTCGTCGGTTGGCACCTCGAGGATCAGCGCCTTGCCCACCGTGGTCTTGCCGGAGCCGGTGGCGCCGGACAGAAGGATGTTCTTGCGAAGCTGGACGGCGCGCCGCAGGAAGGGCACGAACTGTCGGTGCGCGAGGAGATCCGTCAGTTCCCGGTCTTCGGGCGACGCGGCTGCCGGTTCAGCGTGCCGCGCTTGAGCCGCAGGAGCACTGCGCGTGGTCTCGAAAATATGCAAATTCTCCAGCTCGTCGAGAGTCCAGAGCGTGTTTGAGGGACGCCGGATCGTGATCGAGACGGTCCGGTCGAGCGTGGCAGGCGGCAGCACGATCTGAATTCTTTCCCCGCCCGGGAGGGTGGCGGACAGGAGCGGCTCGTTGGCCGAGATGCGCTGTCGCGTGAAGTTGGCCACGAGCTTCGCGATCGACATGCACCAGTCGAAGCTCGCGAACGGCAGATCCTCTCGTGTCCAGCCGGACTGCCGTTCCACGAAGGCTGCACCGGGCTCGTTGATGCAGATCTCGGTCACCGCGGGATCGTGCAACAGGCGGCCGAGCGGGCCGAGAAAAAGAGCAAGCGACGACGGAGGCTCGGCGGAAGCTGCATCAGGCGCTTGCGTTTGCGCTCGCGCCGGCTGTTGGCTGCCGGTCGCAGTGCCTGGCTCGCAATCAAGGGATCGTCGGCTCGGTTCGAAGCCCATAGACGCTCCTGAAATCCACATCGCGGGCGACCAGGATCTGGATCCGCTCGCCCTGGTTCTTGATGACGGTCGGCGGGATCGATATGGTGCTGCGCAGGACCTCCGTCATGACGTCGCGGCTGCCCTGCGGGCCGAGCACCACGCCACCGCCGCTGCCCACGGAGGTGCCGCTTTGCTGATGGGCGGCGATCGTCTGCACCGTGCCGTCGATAACCGAGATCAGGACCGCGGCACCGAAGCGATCCCAGAAATGGGTGTTAACGAAGCCGGGGAGCCCGCTGCGCCCCAGTTCGTCGGTGCCCGGGGAGGCCAGCTGGACCACGACACCGGTCGGCGTGCGCGCTTCGTTCCAGACGATGAAGACGCGGCCCTGTCCCTGTCGCGGCGTTCCACGCTGCTCGCCGACGAACTGGGTGCCGCGCTCCAGCAGCACGACCTTGCCGTCTGCCCCATAGATGTCGCTGGCACCGATGCAGGTGGTCATGCCTTCATAGGTGGAATCGATGGCGGTTTCCAGCGTGCAGTCGATGAACGCGCCCTTGGGCAACAGCATGCGCTGTGTCGGCAGGATCTGGGCGACGACCGCCGGAGTCGGCGTGGGCCGAAGACTGGCGGCGAGCGGACTGCCGCCGAATGCCGACGAACCGGCGTGGGACGGCTGCAGCGCGCCGATCAACTGGGCCATGCCTGGCACGGCCCCGGCGGCCTGCATTCCCGGATCCGTGAGCGCTTGCGACGTGGTGGCGCTGCGGGACTGGGTGGCCTGGGCGCGCCGAAGCACCGGGGCGCCCAGCTGTCGTTCCAGTGCGATCTGTTCGGGTGTCTTCTGCGGCGGGCCCCCGTTGCCACCGTTCGCCGCTGGGGGCGGCGGGGAGGGAGGGGCGGCGCTCGCAGCAGCTCCCAGCGCTGGTGCGCCAGGCGGATCAATTCGCCCGAGCGGCGGAACCTTCATCTCGCCGCCGGCGCGTGCAGCGGCCGCCTTTCTCGCGGTCTCTTCGGCCTGTCGGGTCTTGGCATACTGGGTGTTGTAGTACCAGAACAGGAATCCGGCGCCCAGCAGGATGATCGCGGCCAGCGCCAGGAACCCGCTGATGCGCGACTGGATGGAGCGCTCGCGGTTGACCGATGGAATGGCACGTTCACCCTCGATCGTCGGGCGCTCTTCGGCTGCTCGGGGCGCCGCGCTTCCCCGGGACGCGGCCCGCTGCGCAGACAGGATCTCTCCGGTGCCCGGGTCGATCTCGGGCGCGTCGCCACTCTCCTGGGGCCCGGTCCGCGAGGCGCGGCCGGTCTCGCTCATCCAGGTCATGGACCGTCTCCTGCAGTGATGCGCCGCACACCTGTAGCGCTGGTGTTGGTGGAGGTGCGCGCGCCGCCGCCGACGAAGGACCGGTTGACCACGCAGCCGACCAGCCCGCCGCGCCGCAGCACGAAACGGTTCGCCACGCGGTGGATCACCACCTCGTCCGCTTCGACGTTGAAGTTCAGCAGCGACTCGGAACCGTCTTCGTTCTGCACGAACATGGCCGGGAAGTCGGAGCGCGCATGAAAACGCAGACGCGTTTGCACCCCGTCGTCATGGGCGCTCACGGGCTTGAGCGAATCGCTCCCGCAGAACCAATAGTCGGAGTTGCGCGGCCGATCCGTCGCCCCTTCGCTCATGCGCGCTTCGGCCCGGCGTCGTTCCTGATCCGCGGCTGCCGCCCGGGCCTCGTCCTCCGGATAGGTGAAACGGATCGAATACACCATGCGCCTCGCGGCGGCACCTACGGGCGCGGCGGAGGCGACGGTGTAGTCGAAATGATAGGCCCGCCGGTTCGTGAGGACAGTGAAGTTGGTCGCGGCGCGCGCTTCCTTGGGCTTGATGAAGAAGTGATTGCGCTCGGTGCCGATGTCGAAGGCGCCGTTGTCGCCGGAGCCGAGATTCAAGAACTCCTCGCCTTCGGCAAACTGAAGATGGATCTGGTAGCCCACGTATCCCTGCAAGCTGACGACGTCCTCCGGGTTGTAGGCGACCTCCCGTACCCGGGCATCGACCTTGCCGGCCGGCGGCACGGTCGCGGTTCGACCGCACGGCGCAGCGAGCGCCAGACTTGCCGCCACTCCAATTGCCAACGGAAATCTGCGGTGCACGTGCCGGGACGTCATCGCGCATCCTGCCTGCCGGCTGCAACACCAGCCGGAGCGACCTCGGGCTCGCGGCGGTATTCGACAACGCGAAAGCCCAGCGGGTTGAGCGAACGCGTCTTGTTGTCCGCCGAAGGCGGGACATACGCGAACTCGATCGTGGAGACCCAGTGGCTGGTCTGCTCCTCTCCGGTGCCGCCTGCGCGCGTCGAGCGGGTGAAGCGGACCTGTGCCAGCTTGTCCTTCCCGCTCCCCAGCTTGAGGAAGGTGACCGATCGCACCTGCGCGCGGATGGAAGTGCCATCCTTGTAGACGCTCAGAGGCGAGGCCGGGTTGTCGGCGGCCCACAGGGCCGCCCACTCCTGGTTGAGACGAGGCGAGTTCTGAGAGGCGACCAGTTCGTAGTCCGCTTCCGCGGTGCCGTAGAAGTAGCGCTCGCGCGCGATCAGGTAGTTCTGCAGCAGGTTGCGTGTCACGACCTGCTCGATGTCGGTCGTGCCTTCGTAGGTGGGAACGATGTCGACGATCCCGCTGCTGCTGTCGACCCGGATGAGAACGGGAACCGGCTGCTTCAGTGGCGTGAGCCCGCTGACGGCAGCAACGGCAAGCACCGCGATTAGCGTCGCGGCCGCGGCCACGGTCCAGGCGATCCTGGTGGATCGCTCCGCCCGACGTGTGCGGTCGTGTTCCCAACTCCGGGCCTCGAGCAGGTAGTTGTCAGGGGCGGCGTTCCGGCGCATCGACCGCTCCTGATGCCGAAACACCGTTCGAGATGTTGATCGGTGTGAGTGGCCCTTCGCAATCCGGCGGCATGGGCGGGCGAGTGCCGCATGCAACAAGCAGAAGGGCAAGAAGAGAAAGGATGACCGAAGGTTTCATCTGCAGACTCCAGCGCTAGCGATTGCGCGAGAGACTCGGCATGACCTGCTCTCTGGAAAGCACCGTTCCGCCGCGGGGCGCGGCGCCAACACCGGCGATCGCGGCGGCCCCGGCGCCGATGCGATTGCCCGCCAGACGGCGGAACGAGTCCCAGCGACTGCGGGGCTCCCGCCGCAGTCCGTCGAGCACGCCGCGTCCGAACTCGTAGCTGGTGCGCTTGGCGCCTCCAAGCCCCCAACGAAGCACTCCGCTGACGACCCCGTAGGTACTCAGCGCAATTCCGCTTGCCAACCCTGCAGCAATAGACATCACCTGGCGCAATATCAGAAAAACCAATACCGAGGCGATGCATACTCTGGCAGCCTCGGCAATGGTGATTGCTCCGCCAAGCGAGGCCGTGTTCTTGGTGTACGACCGAAGAACGCTTAGCAAAAGGGCTGCCGCCAGGGTCGCGAGAATAGTTACGAGAGCGTAGTTGGCGAGTTGTGCTACCCAGGCTTCGAAGAAGCGCTTGGTAGCCTCAAAGAACAGAAGCACGATAAAGATTGGCCCCAATGCGAGGATCAACGCGATGGCGAGCTTCGACAGAGCCAGTAGGAACGCCGTCGCGACGACGGCTAAGCCAACGAGTAGATAGACGAGGAAGCCCGCGAGATAGTACGCAAAATTCGCATTGAGAACGCTTCCCTTGCTAAGCAGCTGCTCCGCTGTTAAGTTCCCGTCAATCCAGATCTGGTCGATCACAGACACGGTTGAAGAAGATCCCAGAATCGCAGCGGCGAGCTGGTCAGGCCCGTGGGTGAAGGTGTCGACAGCGACGTCGTTGTAAGTCCAGAGTCGTAGTCCAATGCCGAGCACGATCCCGATGACCAGGATCCGTCTTACGCCTTCCCAGATCGGTTCTTGGATCCGTCCGGTAAGCGAGAGATAGCCCCACATCATTATGTAGATGGTCGCGAGCGTTACCGCTGCAGGCTCGATTGCGGATGCAACACGAGCGGCGTTCGCACTCACATAGACGGCCAATTGCCCATTGAGCCAAGTGAAGAACTGCTCGAAGAAGCCCATACGACCTCCAGTACCACTTACCGCTGCACAGAAGATTGCTGCGGAACCGGCTTCAGGTCCTTGATACTGCCAATGCCATTCAAAATCTCGCGCTCTACTTCTTGATGCCGAGGCGCTGATGGTGCTCGAGCCGGAGGAGAGGCCGCACTGAGCGGGATTGATTGCTCACTCGTCGCACGAATGACGTAGTAGTACGTCCCGACGCCAGCAGCGGCGGCAACCATGACACTTAGCGCCACATATTTCGATGTGCTTTTGAGCATCTCGCCCTCCTTCTACCGGCTTAGTAGCTCACCGCCGACATGGCTTTCACGGTGCCGACGTCTGTGGTCGCACGCTCCCTGAGGCGTTGCTGCTGGGCAGCTTCCTCGGCTCTTGCAATCTGATAAAGGCTCTGCAACTTGGTCTGCTCGTTGGTGAGCATGTTCTGCTCGGCCTGGATCCTTGCCTGCAGGTCCTGGATCGCCTTGGGGTCCCTTGCGGAAGCGATGCGATCGATGAGCACCTGCAGGGCCGAGAAGCGCTGGCTGGTGCTCTGGTACGCGTTCTGGGTCATTCCGTGGAGCAGCGCTGCCGACTGCCGCCCCTGCTCGACGACCTGGCGCAACTCGGGACTGAGGCCTTCCATCTGCGTTCCCGAGAGGATGCTGTTGGCTTGCATGATCGACTGCACCTGGCTCGCCAGCCCGGCATAGCTGGCCGATGAACCGTTGAATGTGTGCATCAGTTCGCTATAGCTGGGAGGCAGGTAGTTGCGCGCTAGATCCGAGGTCGGCAGCAGCTGCTCCATGCCTCGGCTCCCCGTCATGGCGTTGTGGGTCTGGGTCAGCTGGTCCTTCGACTCCTTCAGCTGGTCGTACTGCTGCTGCATCGCGGAGATCTGCTGCTGCCAGTACATGACCTGCTGTATCAGGTTGGCGACGGCTGTGACGTCGATCACCGGGATGCCGGCTTTCGCGTGCGGCGGTACCAGCGAAGCCGCGGCCGCGAGGATAGAGGCAACGAGGAACCTACGCATGGGAGATCTCCTGGTGTGAGGATGATCGGGAGGAGCGACCGGCAAGCGCCCTGCGGAAGGGCGGCAGCCATTGGCCGGGATCCGGTCCGCAGATCGCGATGAACTCGCGCATGAGACGGACGTTGCCGGTGCGCCCGGAGATGATGTGCAAGGCATCGTCGAAGTCTTGGAGATCGAGCTGCGCGACGACGCTGGCATGATTCTGCTTGATGAGGAACTGCCGAGAGCCGGGTTCGAGTTCCTGCTTGATGAGCGCGAACTCCCGGTCCGTCAGGTTGAAGCCCTGGGTGTACTCGTCGTAGTCCGCTTCCGGATTGGGGAACAGGATCTTCGTTGGCGTCTGCTCGACGATGGCGCGGGCGATGCCGGAATCGAGCACATGGCTGGTGCTCTGGGTGAAGGTGGCGATGTTCGCGTTCTTCTTGCGCCAGGTCTCCAGGCCGTTCTTGGCGAACTTCGCGAAGGCCGGGTCGCTCAGCAGCTTGGCGAATTCGTCCATCCAGCACACCAGCGGGCGACCGTCGACCATTCGATTGACGAGATGAAAGAGGTACAGGGTCAGCGGCGCACGGACGATCTCGCTGTCCAGGAAATCGGTTACGTCGAAGCCCACCAGGGCATGCCGGGCAAGCAGCGGGGCCACGTCGTCGCGATCGTTGTCGAAGACCCAGGCATAGTCGCCGTGTTCCGAGGCACACCATTTCCGAAGGCGCGCATGCATCCCCTCCGGATCCGTGATGTCGAGGAAGGCGGCGAGGCGGGACAGGCGCCGGAATGAGGGATCGAGCTTCAGGGTGCCGCGCAGCGCCTGGTCGAGGTCGTCTTCCTGACGGACGGTCAGCGTGTCGCTCGGCGTACGCATCACGAGGCGCCGGAGCCAGTGCCGCATGAACTCGACGTTGTCCGCGATCGAATCATCGAGCTGCAGCGGATTGCAGCCGGTCGGCGTCCCGTTCTTGAGCGGGAGGTACTGGCCGCCCAGGGCTCGCACCAGGATGTGCAGCCCTTCATCCTTGTCGAAGATGACCTGGGTGGCATCGAGGCGATTGCAGATCGCCACCATGCAGAAACCCAGCAGCGTGGTCTTGCCGGTACCGACCGGCCCCACGCCTGTGATGTGTCCGACGTCGCGGCGGCTGCCGCCGTCCGGGCTGCGTGGGTCGCTCGCATGCAGCGAGAAGTAGTAGGGCGAGCCGGCACGGGTCATGAACATGGTCAGCGCATCGCCCCAGTAATTGCCCGTCGCCCGGCCGGTCGGGAAATTGTGGAAGGGCGACATGGCGGCGAAGTTGCGGCTGGTGACGGGCGCCTTGCGGCTTCGGTACCCAAAGTTTCCCGGCAGCTGCGCCCAGAAGGCCGCCTCCAGCGCGAGGTCTTCGCGGGCCACCACCATTCCCGCGTCGCCCAGCAGGTAGCGCGCGCGGGCGACGTTGTCATTGAGGTGCTTCAGACGGGGCCGGCCCTCGGCCTCGCCGACGCCGTCGCAGGTGTCGTCCAGCACATGCAGGCTGAAGTGGTGGTCGCCCACCACGAAACGATTGCTCATCAGGTCGTCCAGCGCGTCCTGGAGCTCCTCCGCCTGCGAGACTGCCAGGTCACCGGCGGCGGCCATCCGGTGAAGCTGGCGGCTCATCATGTCGGTGGCCGTACCCTTGGCCAGGAAGGTGAAGCTCTGCGTGAGCACGAATGGGAAGGGTGCGGTCAGCAGGGCGCTGAACATGCCCGGCGCCGTCGGTGTGGGGTATTCCTTGATGCCGAGGAAGGCCCCGATGCGGGTATGGGTGCCGGTGCGGTATTCCATGGCCTCGTTGCCGAAGAAGGGCCGAGTGGTGGCCAGGACCTCGTTCAGCGGCGCGCGCGGCAGCGGCATGCGCTGCCACTCCCCGTTGACCAACAGGCCGTGGAATTCCACGAGGGAGGAAAAAAGCACATCCTTCCCGTCCAGCCGATATATGCCCAGTGCTTCGGGGTCGTAGCGTTCGAGCGCCGCAAGCAGTTCCTGGCGCAGCTTGGCGCAGGCGTCCAGGGCGTCGCGCAGTTCCGCCTGCGCACCCTCCGGGTTCGCGCGCTTGAACAGCCGCAGTGCCGCGTTGCCGATGCGGGTGGGCTGCGGCCGGAAGACGACCGACAGATACAGTTCGTTGACCATCAGCCGCTCGCCGGCCATCTTGCGGCGATAGCGCTGCTCGATCTCGTCGGCGAAGCCGGGCATCGTCCGTCCGTCCGGATAGCCCGCCTCGCGGCGGCGGATCACGTGGGCCCAGAGGGCCAGGTTGGGCGAGGCGATGTTGCGCAGCAGGACATTGAGGCGCTCGTGCCAGCTGTTGATGTCCTCGTCGTCCGCGCTTTCGAAGCTCGTGCCGGCAAGGCGCAGTGTTTGCACATAG
>Ga0209673_1001658_pt1 | contig 19209 bp, 20 predicted proteins | sample AraplaCol_mMS_r2_2_FD_184274 | JGI IMG/M metagenome (GOLD analysis project Ga0209673, IMG submission 184274) | Arabidopsis root microbial communities from North Carolina, USA - plate scrape MF_Col_mMS_r2 (SPAdes) (version 3) | ecosystem: Host-associated > Plants > Roots > Endosphere | place... | reverse complement strand
TGTTCCTTCGACTCGACGAAGACCCCGTCCAGGGCCCGGAATCCGGCACGCCCGCGGCCAGCCTGCGCATGCTGCCGCTGCCCCCCGCGCTGCGGCCCTTCGTCGCCCAGATGCTGCTGTACCGCGAGCACTTCGCGCCGGGCACCGAGGTCGTCGAACGCGTGATTCCCGACGGTGCGGTGCGCCTCGTCGTGCAGTGGGGCGATGCACCGGCGGCCGGCCCCGATGCGCGCCGGACGCTGCTCGCGATCGGCCCGTCGACGGCGCCGGCGGTGCTGCGCCTGTCGGGCCGCATGGCCGGGCTCGCGGTCACGCTGCGCCACGGGGCGGCGGCCGCGCTGCTCGGGCTGCCGGTCGGCGAGATCGCCGGGCTGGCGCTGCCGCTTCAAGCGCTGTGGCCGCGTGCCGGTGGCGAGGCCTTGGCCGCCCTCGCCGACCTGGAAGACGACGCGAGCCGCGTGCGCCTCGTGCAGCAGGCGCTGCTGCAGCGGCTGTGCGAGTCCGGCGCCGCCGCACCGCGCCAGGCGGTGCACGCGCTGCAGCGGTTGATGCAGGCCGGCGGGCGGCTGCCGGTGCCGGCGCTCGCCGCCGGGGTGGGGCTCGGCGAGCGCCGGCTGCAGCAGCTCTTCGACGCGCAGTTCGGGCTCTCGCCGCGCCGCTGGAGCCGGCTCGCGCGCCTGCACCGCTGCCTGCGCGAGCTGCGTGCGCAGCCGCAGCGCAGCTGGGCCGAGGTGGCGCTCGACGGCGGCTTCTTCGACCAGTCGCACCTGGCCAACGAGTTCCGTGCGCTGTGCGGCTGCACGCCGGCCGAGTACCGACGGCTTGCCGTTTCGGAATCTTCCAAGACCGCCGCGTGATCGCCGCCGAAGATCGGCGCCATCGCAACCAGGAGACCCCGATGGCGAACGACAGCAACCCACGCCCGCTGCAGGGTCGCGTGGCGGTGGTGACCGGCGCGAGCCGTGGTGCGGGGCGCGGCTGCGCGGTCGAGCTGGGCGCCGCCGGTGCCACCGTCTACGTGACCGGGCGCAGCACGCGCGCGCAACCCGCGCAGTCCTACGGCCAGCTGCTCGGGCTGTCGGACCTGGGCGCGCTGCCCGGCTCCATCGACGACACCGCCGACGAGGTGACGCGGCTCGGCGGCCATGGCATTGCCATGCGCTGCGACCACACGCAGGACGGCGAGGTGGCCGCGCTGTTCGCCCGCGTGCAGCAGGAGCAGGGCCGCATCGACCTGCTGGTCAACAACGCCTGGGGCGGCCACGAGAGCTTCGACGGCGTGTTCGACGCGCCGTTCTGGGCGCACCCGCTCGCGCACTGGGATTCGATGATCGACCGCGGCGTGCGCAACCACCTGCTGTCGAGCCGGCAAGCCGCGCCGCTGATGGTGCGGCAGGGCCGCGGCCTGATCGTCACGACCACCTACTGGGACCGCGGCCGCTACCTGCGCGGCAACCTGTTCTACGACCTCGCGAAGGCCGGCATGACGCGGCTGGCCTTCGGCATCGCCGAGGAGCTGAGGCCGCATGGCGTCGCCTCGGTCGCGGTGTCGCCCGGCTGGATGCGCACCGAGTTCGTGCTGGCCGGCCACCACACCGACGAGGCGCACTGGCACGAGCGGCCGGCCCTCGCGCGCACCGAATCGCCGCGCTACCTGGGCCGCGCGATCGCGGCGCTGGCAGGCGACCCGCAGGTGATGCGGCGCAGCGGCCAGGTGCTGCGGGTCGGCGACCTGGCGCAGGAGTACGGCTTCACCGACATCGATGGCCGGCGGGTGCCGGCCTTCGAGATGGACCCGCCGGCTCAGTGAGCTGGCACCGCGCCGCTCGAGGCCGGCGACGCGCCCTGCCCGTTGTCGGCGGCCGTCGGCGCCAGCAGCTTGCCGAACACCAGCTTCACGACCAGCAGCAGCGCGCCGGCGCCGCCGACGAGCGCCGCATGCAGGCCCCAGAACTGCTGGCCCGGCATCGTCTCGAGGAAGCCCGCCAGCCAGCCCACGAAGATGTTCGCGAGGAACAGGTGCAGGTAGTAGGTGCCCATCATCAGCCCCTCGAACTTGTGCGGGGCCGTGCGCGAGTACAGCGCCAGGCCGACCGGCATCACGTTGGCGAAGCCGATGTCGTTCAGCAGCGTGTAGCCGATCGCCCAGCCGAAGCCGATCTTCTCGTGCGAGTGGTCGACGATGCCGGAGGCGATCACCAGCAGCGCCGGCGCGGCCGCGGCGATCAGCGAGCCGAAAGCCATCTTCGTGATCTCGTCCGGCTCGCGGCGGCGCGTCGCCCACCAGCGCCAGAACGCGATCGACGCGATCATCGTCGCGGTGCTCGCGATCGCATCGACCGCCTGCAGCCAGGTCACCGGCACCTGCCAGCCGAACAGCACCAGGTCCATGTACTTCTGCGACCACAGCGGGAACGCGTTGTTGTACTGCTGGTTGCCGACCACCGTGCCCATCAGCACCGGGATCAGCGCGATCAGCAGCACGAGGCGCCCCTTCTCGGCACCGGTCATCGGGGTGCGCGGCGCGGCAGCCGCCTTGTCGGCACGGCGCTCGCGCAGCGGCTCGGGCGGCAGGTAGCGCCGGCCCGCCAGGTAGACGAACAGGCCGATCACCATGCCGACGCCGGCGGCGCCGAAGCCCCAGTGCCAGGCCACCTTCTCGCCGAGCGTGCCGCAGACGATCGGCGCGAGGATCACCGCGATCTGCACCGCCAGCATGAAGATCTGGAACGCGCTCGCACGCCGCTTGTCGCCCGGTGCGTACAGGTCGCCGACCTGCGCCGCGATGTTGCCCTTGAAGCAGCCGACGCCGACCAGCAGGCACAGCAGCGCGATGAAGAAGCTGGCCTCGAAGGCCATCAGGAAGTGGCCGGTGGCCATCAGCACCGCGCCGGTCACGACGGTTTTCGTGCGGCCGAGTACGCGGTCGGCGAGCAGGCCGCCGAACAGCGGCGTCAGGTAGACGAAGCCGGCGTAGAGCCCGAACACCGCCGACGCGAGCTGCTGCGGCGAGCGCGGGCCGGTGACGCCTTCGATGGCGTGGCGCACCGCATCGATGCCGGCCACGTTGCCGATGTTCTCCGGCAGGAACAGGTAGTTGGTGAGGTACAGCACCAGCAGGGCCTGCATGCCGTAGTACGAGAAACGTTCCCAGAGCTCGCAGAAGGCAAGCCAGCCGAGGCCGGCGGGGTGGCCGAAGAAGGCGCGGTCGTGTGAGGCGCGGTCGTGTGAGGCGCGGTCGTTGGCGGCGCGCTCGTTGGTGGCGGAGGTGGACACGGGTAGTGGCTTCCGATAGGAAATGGGGTAATCCGGGACTGTCGCTGAAATGGCCGGGCCGCACAACTCGCGGCGACCCGCGGGCAGCTCAGGCGGCGGCTTCGTACAGCTCCAGCGGCAGCCCGTCCGGATCGGCGAAGAACACGAAGCGCCGGCCGGTGTACTCGTCGACGCGGATGTCTTCCACCGCCACGCCCCTGGCTTCGAGCACCGCCTTGCACTGAGCGACGTCGCCGACCTCGAACGCCAGGTGGCGCAGCCCGCGCGCCTCGGGGTACGACGGGCGCGGCGGCGCGCCGTCGAACGAGAACAGCTCGACCTGCGAGCCGTCGGGCAGCGCCAGGTCGAGCTTGTACGAGTTGCGCTGTGCGCGGAAGTGTTCGGCGATCACCGCGAGCCCGAGCGTCTCGGTGTAGAAGCGCTTCGAGACCGGGTAGTCGGCGCAGATGATGGCGGCGTGGTGGATGCGGAGCAGCATCGGGCGATTGTCGCGGCTCTCTACAATGCGCCCCCTTTTGCAGCAGATCGAACCCGCACCCATGGACCTCGTCGTCAACGAAGAACTCAAAGCCTACATCGACCCGTTGACGCCCGACGAACACGACGCGCTGGAACGCAGCATCCTCGCCGAAGGCTGCCGCGATGCGCTGGTGCTGTGGGGCGACATGCTGGTCGACGGGCACAACCGCTACGGCATCTGCCGCAAGCACGGGCTGCCGTTCCAGACGGTGCAGAGCACGCGCTTCCAGTCGCTGGAAGACGTGCACCTGTGGATGATCGACCAGCACCTCGGCCGGCGCAGCCTGTCGGACTACCAGCGCGGCGTGCTCGCGCTGCGCAAGCGCGAGATCGTCGCCGGGCAGCGCGCGCGCCGCCTGGCCGAACCGGCCGAGACCGCGTCGCCCGCGCCGGCGGGCAACGCCGCGGCACTCGACACCCGCGAGGCGCTCGCGAAGGCGGCGCGCATCAGCAGCAACCAGGTCGTGCTGATCGAGAAGATCCGCAAGCAGGCGGCGCCCGAGCTGGTCGAGGCGATCAAGGCCGGCACGATCTCGATCAACGCCGCGGCGGCGGTGGCCAGCCTTCCGGCCGAAGAGCAGGTGGCGGCCGCAGCCGCCGGCAAGGACGAGCTGAAGCAGGCTGCCAAGCGGGCGCGCGATGCGCGCCGCAGGGCTCCGGCCGACGACGCGCCGGCCGCGCCGCAGCCGGCGGCGCTTCCCGCGCCGGCCGGCGACGACGACACGCCCGATGCACTGCGCCAGCGCGTGGCCGCGCTGACCGCCGAGAACGCGGCCTTGCGGCTGCAGGTCGCCGACCTGCAGGCCCAGTTGCGGGCCGGCGCGGGCGAGGCCGAAATCGCGCCGTTCTGATCCACGGTATAGTTTCCGGACGATGGATACACATATGTGTATCCAAATCCGGAGATGCCGATGAACACCAAAGACGCCGGGATGCGGATCCGCATCGAGCGCGAGCTGCGCGATGCCTTCGTGCAGGCCTGCCAGTCGCAGGGGCTGGCCGCCTCGGAAGTGCTGCGCGACTTCATGCGCAGCTTCGCCGCCAAGCACTCCGCCGAACAGGCGCAGCTGTTCGGCCAAGCCAAGCCGGCGCAGCCGTGAGGGGCGGCCGATGATCGTGCTGAAGGCCACCCAGGCGAAGCTGCTGGCCGCGCTGCAGGCCGTGTGCGGCATCGTCGAGCGGCGCCACACGCTGCCCATCCTCGCCAACGTGCTGATCCGCAAGACCGGCACGTCGATCGCGCTCACCACGTCGGACCTCGACATCGAGGTCGGCCACCAGGTCGAGCTGGGAGGCGATGCCGGCGACTTCGCGACGACGGTGTCGGCGCGCAAGCTGGTCGACATCCTGCGGGCGATGCCGGCGGACCAGGTCGTCACGATGAGCGCCGAACCCGGCCGGCTGCGGCTGCACGGCGGTCGCAGCCGCTTCATGCTGCACACGCTGCCGGCCGAGCAGTTCCCGCTGGTCGCGCGCGCCACGCACACCACCGCGACGCTGCGCCTGCCGCAGGCGGTGCTGAAGTCGCTGGTCGACCAGGTGGCCTTCGCGATGGCCACGCACGACATCCGCTACTTCTTCAACGGCATGCTGCTCGCGACCGACGGGCGGCGCATCCGGCTCGTCGCGACCGACGGCAACCGGCTCGCGCTGGCCGAGGCCTCGGTCGACGCCGACCTGCCGACGCAGCAGGCGATCGTGCCGCGCAAGGCGGTGCACGAGCTGCAGCGCCACCTGCGGGAACGCGAAGCCGACGGCGATGAGGCATCGACCGTGGGAATCCGCCTCGCACCGGCGCAGGCGAGCTTCGACCTGAACGGCATCCGCTTCGTCACGAAGCTGATCGAGGCCCGCTTCCCCGACTTCGAGCGCACGATCCCGAAGGCCAACCCGCATGCCGTCACGCTCGGCCGCGCGGCGCTGCTCGACAGCCTGCAGCGCGCCTCGCTGATGACCAGCGACAAGTTCCGCGGCATCCGCCTCAGCGTGGCGCCGGGCGCGATGCGCATCGTGTCGACCAATGCCGAGCGCGAGGAAGCCGACGAAGACCTCGACGTCGACTATGCCGGCGCGCCGATCGAGATCGGCTTCAACGTGACCTACCTGACCGAGATGCTGGCCGAGACCGACGCCGAGATGGTGACGATCGCGCTGCAGGACGCCGCGTCCGCCGTGCTGTTCACCTTTGCGCAGCGCGACGGCTTCAAGTACGTCGTCAGCCCGATGCGACTCTGAGCTTCAACGACCCTTGTCGATCGATAGTTTTTTACCATCGACTTGATCTATCCAATTAATCCCACAAATGCTGCACTGCGGCCAAAATGCGTTTCGCCAGTTCGTTTTTCTTCCAACCAAGCACAAGGAAATCACACGATGTCGCTGATCAACACCCAAGTCCAGCCGTTCAAGGTTGAAGCTTTCCACAACGGCAAGTTCATCGAGGTCACCGAAGCCAGCCTGAAGGGCAAGTGGTCGACGCTGATCTTCATGCCGGCCGCCTTCACCTTCAATTGCCCGACCGAAGTCGAGGACGCGGCCGACAACTACGCCGAATTCCAGAAGCTGGGCACCGAGGTCTACATCGTCACGACCGACACCCACTTTGCGCACAAGGTGTGGCACGAAACGTCGCCGGCCGTCGGCAAGGCCAAGTTCCCGCTGATCGGCGACCCGACGCACAAGCTGACGCGCGCGTTCGGCGTGCACATCGAGGAAGAGGGCCTGGCGCTGCGCGGCACCTTCGTCATCAACCCCGATGGCGTCATCAAGACCGTCGAAGTGCACGACAACGCGATCGCGCGTGACGTGAAGGAAACGCTGCGCAAGCTGAAGGCCGCGCAGTACGTCGCGAAGAACCCCGGCCAGGTCTGCCCGGCCAAGTGGAACGAAGGCGCCGCCACGCTGACGCCGTCGCTCGACCTCGTCGGCAAGATCTAAGACTTCCCTCTTTCTCCTGTCAGGCCGCCCTGCGGCCTCGCCTTCGGGCGGGGCCGCCCGGGCGGAGCTTTTCCCGAACACGAACAACGCAAAGGACCATCACATGTTGGACGCCACCCTCCAGGCCCAGCTCAAGGGCTACCTGCAACGCCTGACGCAGCCGGTCGAACTGGTGGCGTCGCTCGATGACCGACCGGCCTCGGCCGAGATGCGCGAGCTGCTGCAGGAGATCGCCGGCCTGAGCGAGCTGGTCAGCGTGCGCTTCGACGGCAGCGATGCGCGCCGTCCGTCGTTCAACGTCAGCCGTGCCGGTGCCGGCATGGGCGTTCGCTTCGCCGCGATCCCGATGGGCCACGAGTTCACCTCGCTGGTGCTGGCGCTGCTGCAGGCCGGCGGCCATCCGCCGAAGGTCGAGGCCGAGGTGATCGAGCAGATCAAGTCGCTGACCCGCGAAGACGGCGGCGATTTCGTGTTCGAGACCTACATGTCGCTGACCTGCCACAACTGCCCCGACGTGGTGCAGGCGCTGAACCTGATGGCGGTGCTGAACCCGCGCATCAAGCACGTCGCGATCGACGGCGGCCTGTTCCAGGACGAAGTCGAAGGCCGCCAGATCATGGCCGTGCCGACCGTCTACCTGAACGGCGAGGTGTTCGGCTCGGGCCGCATGGAGGTCTCGGAGATCCTGACCAAGGTCGACACCGGCGCGTCGGCGCGCGTGGCGGCCAAGCTGGGCCAGAAGGATGCGTTCGACGTGCTGATCGTCGGCGGCGGCCCGGCCGGCGCGGCGGCGGCCGTGTATGCGGCGCGCAAGGGCATCCGCACCGGCATCGTCGCCGAGCGCTTCGGCGGCCAGACGCTGGACACGCTGGGCATCGAGAACTACGTGTCGATCCTCGAGACGCAAGGCCCGAAGTTCGCGGCCGCGCTGGAAGCGCATGCCCGCGTCTACGAGGTCGACATCATGAACGGCCAGCGCGTCGCGGCGCTGGAGCCGGCCGCGCAACCGGGCGGCGAGATCACCGTGACGCTGGAGAACGGCGCCGCGCTGAAGAGCCGCAGCGTGATCCTGTCGACCGGCGCGCGCTGGCGCAACGTCAACGTGCCCGGCGAGGCCGAGTACAAGAACAAGGGCGTGGCCTACTGCCCGCACTGCGACGGCCCGCTGTTCAAGGGCAAGCCGGTGGCGGTGATCGGCGGCGGCAACTCGGGCGTCGAAGCGGCGATCGACCTGGCCGGCCTGGTGGCCCACGTCACCGTGGTCGAGTTCGCCGACGCGCTGAAGGCCGATGCGGTGCTGGTGAAGAAGCTGCACAGCCTGCCGAACGTGACGGTGCACACCAACGCGCAGACCACCGAGATCACCGGCGACGGGCAGAAGGTGAACGGCCTCGTCTACAAGGACCGCGCGACCGGCACCGAGCACCGCGTGGAACTGGCCGGCGTGTTCGTGCAGATCGGCCTGGTGCCCAACACCGAGTTCCTGAGGGGCACGCTGGAGCTGAGCAAGCACGGCGAGATCATCGTCGACGCACGCGGCGCGACCAACCAGCCGGGCGTGTTCGCGGCCGGCGACGCGACGACGGTGCCGTTCAAGCAGATCATCATCGCCGCGGGCGATGGCGCGAAGGCGGCGTTGTCGGCGTTCGATCACCTGATCCGCACGCCGGTGGCGGCCTGACGCCCATGCTCCGTTCGGGCTGAGCCTGTCGAAGCCTGCGAGCAGCACTTCGACAGGCTCGGTGCGAACGGAGGCCGAGTGCCGTCCTGCAGGCAAAATGCCTGCCCGATGATCACCCTCACCCGCCTCACGATCCAGCGCGCCCGCGCAGAGCGCATCCCGCAGATCGCCGGCAGCCTGACCTTCACGACCGTGCTGTCGGTCGTGCCCTTCCTCGCGGTGTGCTTCGCGCTGTTCACCCGCTTCCCGATGTTCAAGCGCCTCGAGGACGCGATCGAGGAGCACCTGCTGCGCAGCCTGCTGCCCGACGAGATCTCGCGCACTGTGTTGCGCTACCTCGCGCAGTTCGCGACCAATGCCGGCGGGCTGACGCTGGTCGGCTCGCTGTTCCTCGTCGTCACCGCGGTCGCGCTGCTGCTGACGGTGGAGAACGCGCTGAACCAGATCTGGAAGGTCAAGAAGAACCGCCCGTTCCTGAAGCGCGTCGGCCTGTACCTGTTGGTGATCGCGGCCGGCCCGCCGCTGCTCGGCGTGAGCCTGTGGGCCACGTCGTATGCAGTGAGCGCGTCGGCCGGCCTGATCGAGACGCTGCCGCCGTGGGCCAAGTTCGGCCTGACGCTCGGGCCGGCACTGATCGGCTCGATCGCGATGGCCGCCCTCTTCCACACCATGCCGAACACCCGCGTGCGCAAGCGCGATGCGGCCATCGGCGGGCTGATCGCCGGCATCGCGTTCGAGCTCGGCAAGCGCGGCTTCGCGGCCTACGTGCTGAAGTTGCCGACCTACAAGACGGTGTACGGCAGCTTCGCGGCGTTCCCGGTGTTCCTGCTGTGGGTGTACTTCTCGTGGCTGGTCACGCTGGCGGCGGCGCTGGTCACGTCGAACCTGGCGCTGGCGCGCAAGCAGCGCGCGGCCGGCAAGCCGGCGCGGGCCTGATCAACGGCCGGCGGCGTCCACCGGCTTGCGCGCCCACAACACCGACAGGAACTCCTCGCCGAAGACGTCGGCGCCCGGCGGCGGCTTCAGCATGCGTCGCGTGCTGTGCACCTCCAGCCCGGTAGACCAGATCGCGCGCAACTGCGCCTCGGTGTAGCCGAGGCCGCCGCCGACCGAGCGGCGCTCGTAGACCTGCTCGTCGGTCAGCCCGCTGCCGCCCTCGGGGCGGAAGCAGACCAGCCCGAACCAGCCGCCGGGGCGCAGGGCCTCGCGGACCCGCTTCACGTACGTGTGCCGCCGGTGCGGAGCCAGGTGATGGAAGCAGCCGGAGTCGTAGGCGAGATCGAAGCCGCCCACCGGCAGGTCGAGGTCGAACACCGAACGGCAGTGCCAGCGCACCGCCACGCCGAGCTCCGCCGCGCGCTGCGTGGCCCAGTCGATCGCGGCTTGCGCATAGTCGACGCCGTCGACGTCGAAGCCTCGCGCGGCAAGAAAGCGTGCGTTGCGGCCGTTGCCGCAGCCGATGTCGAGGGCCCGCCCACTGGCCGCGGCGTGCTCGTCGACCCATTGCGCCAGGCATTCGTCCGGCGCATCGCCGAAGAACGGTACCGGCTTGTCGCGGTCGGCATAGAAGCCTTCCCACCAGTCGTCCGAGCGCCCGGCGAACCAGCCGTCGAGCATGGCCAGCACGGCTTCGTCGCGCAGATCAGCTCATCGGCGGCCATGGCTGTCGGCGAAGGCATCGGTCGCGGCGACCAGCGCCGACGTGATGCCCGGCTCCATCGACGAATGCCCGGCATCGGGCACGACGACGAGTTTCGCCGACGGCCACGCATCGGCCAGCGCGAAGGCATAGCGCACCGGGCAGATCACGTCGTAGCGGCCGTGCACGATGGTGCACGGCAGGTGCGCGATGCGCGGCACGCCGGCGATCAGCTGGTTCGGCGTCAGGAAGGCGCCATTGACGAAGTAGTGCGCTTCGAGCCGCGCGAGGTTCAGTTCGAAGACCGTATCGTCGGGCCGCAGCGGTTCGACCGGCAACGGGATCAGCCGCAGGCAGGCGCCTTCGTAGTGGCTCCAGGCCCGCGCCGCGGCGGCGCTGACGACCGGATCGGCATCGGTGAGCCGGCGGTGGTAGGCGCCGAGCAGGTCGTCGCGCTCGGCCGGCGGGATGGCATGCGCGAAGGCCTCCCACTCCTTCGGAAAGAACTGCCGCATGCCGTGCAGCCACCACTGCTGTTCTTCGGTGCTGGCGAGCCAGATGCCGCGCAGGATCAGGCCGAGGCAGCGTTCGGGATGGGCTTGCGCGTAGGCGAGCGACAGCGTCGAACCCCACGAGCCGCCGAACACCAGCCACTGGTCGATGCCGAGCCGCTCGCGCAGGCGCTCCAGGTCGGCGATCAGCAGCGGCGTGGTGTTCTCGCGGCATTCGCCGGACGGTGTGGATTGGCCGGCGCCGCGCTGGTCGAGCAGCACGATGTGGTAGCGCGCGGGGTCGAAGAAGCGCCGGTCGTTCGGCGAGGTGCCGGCACCGGGACCGCCGTGCACGAAGATGACCGGGATCCCCTCGGGATTGCCGCAGCGTTCCCAATGGAGCGAGTGCAGGTTGCCGGCGGGCATGAAGCCCGATTCCAGCGGCTCGATGGGCGGGTAGTGGGTGCGCAGGGTCATGCGACCGACTGTAGGCGAAAAGCGTCAACGGCCGAGGCGACAGGGACAGCGGGAGCACGGCGCGTGAGCTTGCTGATCTCGATGAGGTCGGCCCGGTGGGGCGCCGCAGTCGAGCCCGCAGCGCGGCAAGGCCAGCAGCTGGTCGACCCACAGGCCGCGCGCGGTGCGAGCCCGCAGATGGGACTGCTGACCGGGCTCGCGAACGACGTCGAGGTACAGCCAAGGCTGGCCCCACGCGTCGGCCACGTAGTAGCGCTCGATGCCCCGCTCGATGCAGCGGACCGCCTGCGCGACGTCGAAGCGCCATTTCCGCTGGCTGTGGCCGATGTGGGTGATCAGGTCGTGGCTGGGAGGCGGGGTCGACATGGTGATGCAGTTGATTTCATAGGCCTTCATGCCAGGTTCTCCCTTCGTCTGCTTCCGTTGCGATCCGGAATGAACTCCATGGAGTTCATAAAACAATCCAAAGACTTCGTTTGGTACCTCTAAGTTAACACTTGGAAACCCAAAGAAGGTGGAGGACTTGTGCAGACGCCGCAATCCTTCTCGAATGAAAAAGAGTTCGAGCAAGAAGCTGACGGCCCGCGATGTGTTCGCACGCAACCTGCGACGGGTGCGACGCGCCAGGGAGATGTCGCAAGAAGCGCTCGGGCTGGACGCTGGCATCACCCGTCCCTACGTCAGCAGCGTCGAACTCGGGCGGCGCAACATTTCGATCGACAACATGGGCCGCCTCGCCGACGCTCTGCGCGTGCCGCTGCGCGACCTGGTCGACCCCGACAAGTTCACCGACCTCGACGAAGGCTGAGCGCGTGCGAGCGGTGTAAGAACCGGCAACCTGCCTGCGACGCACCAGGATTCAACTCCAGGGACGCTGCATGTTCACTCGCCGCCAGTTCTCCACCCGTGTTGCCGCCACCATCGGCCTTGCCGCCGCCGCCCGCCTTGCCGTCGCCGACACCGCGCCCGCCGCCGCACCGGCCGTGCGCAACGTCGTGCTCGTGCACGGCGCGTATGCCGACGGGTCGTGCTGGTCCGACGTGATCGCGCTGCTGCAGCACGCCGGGCTGCGCGCCACCGCGGTCCAGAACCCATTGACTTCGCTGGCCGACGACGTCGCGGCGACTCAGCGCATCCTCGCGCTGCAAGACGGCCCGACGCTGCTGGTCGGCCATTCGTGGGCCGGCACGGTGATCAGCGAGGCCGGCGTCGACCCGAAGGTTGCCGGCCTGGTCTACGTGGCCGCGCGGGCGCCCGATGCCGGCGAGGACTACGGCGCGCTGGCCGCCAGGTTCCCGACGCCGCCGGCCAGCGCCGGGCTCGTCAAGTCGGGCGGGTTTGCGCAGCTGAGCGAAGAGGCCTTCGTGCGCGACTTCGCCGGGGACTTGCCGGCCGACAAGGCGCGTGTGCTGTACGCGCTGCAGGGGCGCATCTCGGAGACGCTCTTCGCGTCACGCACCACGGCGGCCGCGTGGCGCAGCAAGCCGAGCTGGTACGCGGTGTCGACGCAGGACCGCACCACGTCGCCCGAGTTGCAGCGCTTCGTCGCGGCGCGGATGAAGGCGAAGACGATCGAGATCGCGTCGAGCCACGTGTCGCTGATCAGCCATCCGCGGGAGATTGCGGGGTTGATTCTTGAGGCGGCGAAGTCAGCGACTGTCACCGGTTGACCGGCGACAGCATGCGAGGAGTGGGAAGTAGAGCGGCCGATGGGTCGCTTTGCAGCGGGTGCTGCCGGTCGATCGGCGAACTCGAACGACCGCTTGCGGCGGGGATGCAGACACTGTGACGCACTGCCAGCGGCGGCTAAGCTACGCCTCCACCAGCCTCAACCGAACGTCTGCTCCGCGGGGCCGCGAAATCACACAATCGACCCGTTGCGGTCTTTCGGTTCCGCGAACAGGTCACTACAAAGCGGTCATGAACGAGCCAGTTTCTGCAGGGTCTCAACGACGGCTCGATGCTCCTCCCCAACGAGGCCGAGCTTCCTGTGAAAGCGGAACGGCGAACTGTCGATCTGTGCAGCGAGCAAGGCTTGCTCAGCGTGCAATCTGGCCTGCGCCCGTTCTTGACGATCCGCGTGAATCAAACTCGCAGCGACATGCCGCTTGAAGTGATCGAGGGGAAACTTTGCATCGTTCGCCCTGTTCTCGAGCGTGAGCAACGCTCGCTCGTACTCCGGCCGCAGCTTCTTCGTCGCCACGAGGAATGGGTAGTCCACGAACATCGTCGTTTTATGACTGGGGCGTTGCTGTTCGGTGGACAGGATCTCCTTCATGGCCGCCAGAGCGTCGTCGATTCGTGCAAGTTCCAACAGCGCCTCAGCGCGGGCGAGTAAGGCACGCACATGCTCGAAATCGCTCTTGGCAGTCTCGAAGTACGTCTCGACCAGCCGCAAGGCCACGTGTGGGTGCTTTCTAGCGAGAGTGAGCGCTTGAATGATCAGGTGCTGATCTCGCTGAGTTCGCGAGCGTGCGAGTCGGGCAAAGAAGGCCTTCTCGATCTCGATATCCCAGCTTGTGTTGCGAAACCATTCTTCAGCGCTCATAAGTATTTGATCCATCGAGGTCGCCTACCTGAAAGCAGCCCCTGGCGACCGGCAGCAAGTGGCCGGAGACGAAATCGAGGGCGCAAATCATTCGGCCCGCTGCGGCGCGGCTGGCAGCCCGAGAACCAATGAAATCACTACGGCTTCACCCTCCTGTCGCGCAAGCTCGAGCGCTTGTTCGTGCTCAGTCTCGCCTATGACCTGCTCCGACGAGATCACGCTCGGGAGGCAGATGTACTCGTCGAAAGTCAGCCCCTGGGACCTGCACCAGCCGTGAGCCCAGGCGCCCGCTTCGGGTTGACTTTCAGCTTGTACATAGAAGTGCGCCACAAGCGACACTTGTCGTGCCCCGCCTAGCGGCAACGCGTACGACGCGCCAGGCGAGCCCAGGAGAGCTCGAAGGTAAAAGACTGGTGCATCCGTCATCTTGGAGATGAGGTTACCCGAAACCCGCCATCGGCCAACGGCTGGTCATGGCCGACAGTGTATGTTCGCGGGATCGCCTGCAAGCAGTCGATCGCTGCCGGATCGGCCGTCACACGCGACGGCTTTCAGGACGACGGGCGAAGGGGCACAGTCGGCCACAAGCTGACGTTCGCGAGCGGCTGCTTCCAAGCGCGATACTGGTGTCTCGGCAAGACCAGCGAGGGTCACGCCATCTGCCATGCTTTCATCGACTGTCGACCGTATGCCATTTGACCTTGCAGCCTCGTTCATAGAAGCAGCCGAACGCGAACTCGCAAGCTCGTTGCCGTCGTCCTACGCCAATGCGATGCGGGCGGCCAACGGCGGCGATCTCGATGTGCTCAACGAGGACTGGCGGCTGTATCCGATTGCCGATTCATCCGACCGAAGACGGTTGAGCCGAACGTCGAACCACGCGATCAAGGAGACCGCAGCCCTTCAGCAGTGGCCGAAGTTTCCCTCGCGCGCGCTGGCCATCGCCGGGAACGGGTCTGGCGACCAACTGGTGATCCTGCGAAACGGTGACGCTTTTGGGGATGCGGTTCATCACTGGTCGCATGAAACTGGGGTGTTGACCAAAGTCGCGGATGACTTCGCGGATCTGCCAAGAGCTTAGCCACGGTCGGTCTTCTCTCGGCCGAGGCTGTGTGAGAACTCTGCAATAGGTGCCGCTCGATCATCGATGTGACCCATTGGACGGTGGCATCGCCATTCGCAGCATTTTGAGGCCACTGGAAGGCTTTTGCGCTGCCCATGGGCAGGCCAGAGCGAGCCCGCTGAAGGCAAGAAGGGCCTCACACCCCCATCGAACTGACCGCCTTCATCGTCCTGGCCATGCCCAGGATGCGCAGCACGCGCTTCAGGTTGTAGGCGAGCACCTGCAGGCTCATCTCGGTGCCGACGTTGCGCAGCCTGCGCGTCAGGAAGTGCGTCGAGCCCATCCAGTGCTTGAGCGTTCCGAAGACGTGTTCGACCGTGCATCGGCGAAGCGTCATGGCCTCGGGCTGCTGATCCAGACGCCGCTGCATGGCATCCAGCACCGCCTCGTGCTCCCACCGAGAGATCCGCCTGTAGTCGCTGGGCGTGCACTGCGCCTTCATCGGGCACTGCGGGCATGCGCTGCTCCAGTAGCGCCGGATCTGCTGGCCGTTCTCTTCTCGCGTAAAGCGGTAGACCGCGCGCTGGCCCGCCGGGCATTGGTACTCGTCGTCCTTGGCGATGTAGATGAAGTCGCGCTTGTCGAAGCGGCCTTCCGCCTTCGCGTTCGAAGTCAGCGGTTTCGGCACGAACGGCACGATGCCCGCGTCGTCGCACCCCTTGATCTGCGGTGCGGCGAAGTAGCCGCGGTCGGCGTAGGCGCGCAGCTTCGGCTTGCCCATCGCCTCGCGCGCGGCCATCGCCATCTTCGTGAGCTGCGCTCGATCGTTGCCGATGTTGGTCACCTCGTGCGCCACGATCAGGTGGTGCTTGGTGTCGACGGCAACCTGCACGTTGTAGCCCACGACTCCGGTACCCTTGGCCTGCGACATCATCGAGCGCGAGTCCAGATCGGTCAGCGAGAGTTGCAGTTCCGGTTGCCGCGCCAGGCGCTCCTGCAGTCGATCCATGCGCCGCATCTGCTCGCGCAGCGTCTTCACCTTGTCCTGCAGCCTGTCGGCCTTCGCAACGAACTCGCCCGGCTGCGTGCGGTCCGCCGTGTCCAGGGCGTCCAGGTAGCGCTGGATGCTCTCCTCGATCTGCTTCTTGCGTGCCTCGATCTTGGCCGGCGTGAAGTTGCGGTCGCGGCTGTTGACCGCCTTGAACTTGCTGCCGTCGATCGCTACAGCGGCCTGCGAGAACAGCTTCAGGTCGCGGCACAGCTCGACGAAGCGACGGCACACCGCGCGGATACCAGTGCCGTTGTCGCGCCTGAAGTCTGCGATCGTCTTGAAGTCCGGCGCCAGGCGCCCCGTCAGCCACATCAGCTCGACGTTGCGTTGGCACTCCCGCTCCAGTCGTCGGCTCGACTGCACGCGATTGAGGTAGCCGTAGATGTAGATCCTCAGCAGCACCGCCGGGTCGTACGACGGTCGACCCGTTGCCGCCGGCGTCATGCCCTCGAAACCCATCGATGCAAGATCCAGTTCCTCGACGAACGCGTCGACGACACGAACCGCGTTGTCCTCGGCGATGAACTCGTCCAGCGACTCCGGCAGCAGCGTGACCTGATGTCGATCCTGGCCTTCAACGAACCTGGGCATATCGACTCCTTCTCGATATGCCTTCAAACTCTACGCAGCTGCGGTCAATCGCGGATCGGGGTTTTCACACAGCCTCGGCCAGGAGCGGTCGATCGCGATTGGCGGCTTTGCATAGTCTCCGTTCTCGCCATCCCAGGCGGCCGCAGAGCAGCCTCCGCCTGTCCCCAATCTTGAGGACACACCATGCGCGGTATGGGACCGACGAGTGCCTCCCACTGGCGCATTCAAGGGCGGCGCTCGGACGGGCGATCCCGCCGAAAGAACCTTGAATACAAGAAATCCGCCAAGATCGCTATGGGCGCGCCGATCAGCAGCAATGCGGGGACGCCAAAGAACGCGACCCGAGTCCAGAACTCGACAGGCGACTCCGAGCGCTGAAGGGTGGTCTTCATGATTCTCGAGACCGAATCGCCTCGAGCGGTGCCCGTGATGATCATGGTGACCGCGGCCCACAGGAACATGATCCCCAGCCCCAACGCCATCAGAGACGATGCAACGCCTGCCACTCGAGGAAAGTGCCGGTTGGTGGCCAGGAACACCACCATCGCAGGGACGGTTACGACAAAGGCGGGCAGCACGAGATGGTCGAGAAACATGTAAGCGCCGTTTGGTTATTCACCGATCTTCTCAGAAGAGGTCATGTTCGGGCGCGTCAAGTTCGGCGTCATGTACGTCCATGAATTCAGCTGTCACGGCAAGCACGGTCACCTCGAATTACAGACGATTCCGATGTTCGCAGCCCTCCGGGCCCGGAAGATCACGCGCCGCGTGATGACTGTGGGAATTCAAGGCCGCCCCGCTGGGTTTGACAGTGGACCTGCGAGCGGTAGGCTGGTTGGGTCAACGTTGAATGACAACTCTTCAGCCACGTTATCCGCCGCGCCAATGTCCGCAACGGGTCGCCTACCGCCGACGAGGCGCGGCAGCGACCGGCAACAATCGGCCAGGAGCCGACGGTCGCCAACGTCGGCTTTCGGGTAGGCTAAGCCATGCTTAGCAATGACTCCTCGATCCAGTTGCCGTTCACTGTCGAGTCGGTGGCTAAGGTGCTTGCGTGGGGCGCTGCGCCAGACATGGCGCCACATTCGCATAGGCAAATTGCAGAGTGGTGTGACCGCTTTTGGTGCCGACACCTGGACGTCGACGCGCCCGAAGAGATTGAGCGTCTGTTGCCGATCCTCGCCGACGTAGAAACGCAGTGGGATCTCTATCTCGCCAACACCTACTCATTGGACGAGCTTCGGACTCGTTCCTTCGAGAACGAGCGAATGCCGACCGCATGGTTTGAGGAATGGCTCAAGGCGGCTTGCCGATGACAAGAATGCTCTCCAATGGGCGATGCTATGGCGCTTGGCGGCCAAGTGCGGACGTTCGCCTTGCAGGTCCCAATGTCTGCTTCACCCTGATTGCAGCCGCCCGGGTAGACGGCAGGTCTTCGCGATCACGGCCGCACCGGTAAAGCAAAGGACTGCAAGCATGGCGAGAGCAGATCTGGCTCCTTGCGTAAAAGTGGTCACATCCAGGGTCGAAAGGCCTGGGCCACCATTTCCCAGAATCATGCGCTGTGAGCCGGAAGGAAGCTGTGCCATCGCCACGCTCAACGTGAGCGCAGTTCCCACCATGATGCCCGTGTTCTGCAGCGTCGATCGGACGCCGTTCGCGATACCTCGACGTTGGGGAGCCACACTCTGGAGGATCGACGCGTTGTTCGGCGTCACGAAACTTCCGATGCCCAGGCCAAGCACCCAGAGGCACATGGCCAACTGCATGGCACCGATCGCTGGCTGCAGCAGAGCCGCCAGTAGCGCCAATGCGCATCCCGCGAGCAACATTCCCCCCACGCAGATGGGTTCGGGCCTGAAGCGTCGACTCAGGAAGCCTGCCACCGGAGCGGCCGTCAACATGCCGAATGCGACCGGTGCTATGCGCAGGCCCGCCTCCGATGGTTCCATGCCAGCGCAAGATTGAAGATACAAGGCCACCAACAGCAGGGGCGCAGCTTGCGTCATGGACAGAAGCAGGATGCCGGCGTATGCGGCCCGGCGCCCCTGGTCGCTGAACAGCGCCGGGTCGACCAATGGACTGGCTACACGCTTTTGCGCTCCGGCGAAAAGAAGCAGGGCGCAAAGCCCAGCGGCCATGAATGCCCACACTGGCGTGCTTGTCCACCCGCGGGTCCCCACCATCGAGAGTGCATAGGTCACGCATCCGATCCCGGCGAGGGAAAGCACCGCGCCGGCCGGGTCGAAGCGCTCGGTCCGGGCGACCGTACTTCTTGGCAAGACCTTCCAGGACCACGCCAGAACACAAAGCCCGACAGGCACATTGAGCATGAAGAGAACGCGCCATCCCCACCACGACACGACGAATCCGCCAGCCAGCGGGCCCGCGACCTGGGCCAGCGCGGCAACCATGGCGAGTACGCCGAGCGCCAATCCCATCTTGCGGCGGCCGAAAGCGTCGCTCACCAATGCGCTGGTGTTTGCCATGACGCCGGCCGCACCCAGCGCTTGGCATGCGCGGCTGGCCAACATCACTTCGGCGCTTGGTGCGACGGCGCATGCCGCACAGGCGACCACAAACAGCCCCAATCCCGCGAGGAATAGGTGACGCCGTCCCCAGAGATCGGCCAGCCGTCCGAAGCTGAGAATGCAGACGGTACTGACCAGCATGTAGGACAGCAGAATCCAGCTCGCCTGCGTTGGCGAGGCGTGCAGACTCCGCGCCACAGCAGGAAGCGCGACATTGAGCGCGCTGAGGTTCAGGAAACACAGCAGCGCGCCCAAGCTCGCGGCGACGAGCACCGCCCAGCCAACCCTGTCTGGGTCGTCAGTCATCGCATCGCTTCAGTCTTTGCTCGTGAACCCCGATGCCTTGACGATGGGGCGCCAGTACGCCCGATCCTCGTCCATGATCCGCTTCACGTCCGCGCCGGG
>Ga0209673_1001646_pt1 | contig 19338 bp, 17 predicted proteins | sample AraplaCol_mMS_r2_2_FD_184274 | JGI IMG/M metagenome (GOLD analysis project Ga0209673, IMG submission 184274) | Arabidopsis root microbial communities from North Carolina, USA - plate scrape MF_Col_mMS_r2 (SPAdes) (version 3) | ecosystem: Host-associated > Plants > Roots > Endosphere | place... | reverse complement strand
ATCCCTTTGAATGCGCCTGTAAACTGCGAAGCGGAAGTGGAAATTGACGGGTGACCGCTTAGGGTCGGTTCACGACCTTTGCGGGGTGCGGCGCGAATGACGTTCATGGCGCAACCGCGACCTCCAGGTGTCGTCGCCGCCAACGTCTGCTTTTCGGACGGGCAAAGCTGTTCTCCACGACCGATATGGAGGCGCAAAGCAGCCGTCTACGATGCGAACTTCTATGTCCGCAAGGGCCGGAAGGAGGCAGGAGGTGTCCCTCCCTGCGTCAACGCATTTGCTGCCTCGCCACTACGTTGAGTCGCGTGGTTGTTGTGCGCGCAAAGAAAAACCGGCTGCGCGGGACGCAGCCGGTTTCGTGAATTCAGGTTGCGGCGGTTCAGTTGTTGCCGAAGGCCGTCTGCAGCAGGCTCAGCTGAGCCTGTACGCTGTTCTGGTTGTCGGGAACGATCGGGGCTTCCGCCGGACGGTAGATTTCGCGATCGAGCAGGGCGACACGGTTCTGCAGGCGCAACGAGCGTTCGATCAGGTCGCGGAAGGATTCCGGCAGATCGCCCCAGCCCGGCGCATTGCGGTCGACGTTGAAGCCGTCGAGGCGAACCTTGTTCTTCTCGGCCAGAACCTGATCGCGCGACATCTCGCCATTGTTGACGGCGCGCTGCAGCAGTAGCCAGGAGGCCATCTGCATCAGGCGGGTGGTCAGGCGCATCGATTCAGCGGCATAGAGGACGGATGCCATGCGCGGCAGAACCTTGGAGGCAGCGCGGCCCTGGCCATCGAGATAGGCGGCGGTTTCTTCAACCAGCGACATGCCTTCCGAATATAGTGTCTTGAACTGCGAGGATGCGGCAGCGCGACCTGCAAAACTGATCGTGTTCAATCCAAGCTCTGACATTTAAACAGTCCCTGTTGCACGCATCTACTTATGGTCAGGTAACGCCAGTCGAAGGGAAAAAGTTTCCTCGGCCAGTCTTTATGCGTTTAAGATGGTAGCTTTAGCCGAATTGCGCAAGGCGTTTCTTAAGAAAGGGTTAACTTCCACAGTTTCATGGAAATGGTCCCCAGCGCAATAAAAAAAGAAGAGCCGCAAAAGCGGCTCTCAAGGTAAAACAGGGAGAAAAATCAGACCAATTCACCGCATGGAAAACTGTCTGAGATCCAGAGAAGAACTGGATGAGTACAGTAATACCTTATAAAGCTTAATGGCCGCTTAAACCTGTCTCGGATTAACACTCTTCGGTCGTTAGCTTTCTGCAATAGTCAGCCGACGAATTACGAGCGGAAGAGGCTCTCCGCCGCTGATCTTGTCGATGTCTTGCTGGCAGCTTCCGCCTCGAGTCTTACGATTTCCGCCTTGAGCAGCTCCACGCGCGCTCTCAACTCGTCGACCGATAGGGTGGAGAGGTCGGCCCCGATCTCGTGGGCAACCTTCTTCTGCGGCCGGTCATCGTCGATGAAGCTCATATGCTATCCTCCCTTGTATGCCTCAGCTATATTTTAGGGCAGGATCGCCGGTTTCGGGAGTCTTGCCGGTTCCGCGGTCGGCAAGCGACATGCTTTCGGGCGTCAGCGTCTGCGATGTAGCCGTCGGAATGGTGGTAAAGGCGTCGCGATCGCCGGCGGGAACGGCGGCGCGCATGCGGCTGCGGATGATGGCATAGGCGGTGATCAACACATGGGCGATTGCCGTCACCAGGAAGAGGGCGTGCGGATTGATCATCGACATGACGGGGCCGCCGATGGTCGGGCCGATGATGGTGCCGATGCCGTAGAGGAGCAACAAGCCGCCCGAAACCTTTACGAAATCCTCTGCCGAGGCAAAGTCGTTGGCGTGCGCAACCGCGATCGGATAGAGGGTGTTGGCAACGGCGCCGTAAAGGACGACGAGGCCGATGATGAAGGCCGGTGACGATGGTTGCAGGATGGCGATCAACAGGCCGGCGAAGGCCGCGATGGCCGACATGGCTGCCAGCACATAGCGCCGGTCGATGCGGTCGGAAAGCCGCCCTGCCGGCAGCTGCATCACGGCGCCCGCGAAGATGGTGGAGCTCATCATGATGGCGATGCTGGTGTCGGACAGGCCGGAGCCTGCGCCGAAGACAGCGCCCAGCGTTCCGTATGCGCCGTTGGCGATGCCGACGAGGAGAATGCCAAGGCAGGAGACCGGGGAGTTGCGGTAAAGGGCCGGAAGATCCAGCTTCACGGCCTTCAGCGGCTGCGGCGAGGCTGCGGTCGAGAGCGTCGTCGGCAGCATCGCGATGCAGTAGAAGATGCCGCAGACCATGAACAGGACAGGCGTGCGAACATCCTCGAGCGGGATCATCATCTGACCCGCCACGACGCCGAAGAGCGTGATGGCGATATACAGCGAGAAGATTGCGCCGCGGCTCTCGTTTGTGGCGCGCTCGTTCAGCCAGCTCTCGATGATCATCGAGGTGCCGGCGGTCGCAAAACCGGTGACGGCGCGCAGCAGCACCCACCAGACGGGGTGGATGATAATGCCGCTGACCAGGGCGATGATCGCGATAATCGCAATGAAGCCGGAGAAGGCACGGACATGGCCAACGCGGCGCACCAATTTCGGCGCGACGAGGCAACCGATGACGAAGCCGGCAGCCCAGGACGTGCCGAGCAGGCCGAGCGTGGTTGTCGCGTAGCCTTCCAGGTTGCCGCGAACCGGAAGCAGGATGCCCTGCAACCCATTGCCCATGAAGAGAAACAGCGTCCCGAAGAGAAGCGAGGCGACGGACAGCAGATTTCTTTTCATATAGCCAGACTCTATGCGTTGATTGCAAAGACAGATGGCAACACGGAGTGTCGCCCAGCCTCGAGATGATTGATTGTGCCCCCAAATGCCTTTACGGCATGAATAAATGCAGTCGTGACGTGAAAAAATGTCCGTCCTGTGACATTCAGAAGAGATGGAAAAATAAAGACATGACGAAGCTGATCGCTCTGCTGCTCATCCTGGCGATGGCGATTCAGCTGATCAAGCCGCTGGGCGTTCCGGGACTGCGACGGCGCATGGATTTCTGGAAGATCGCCCTGATCGCGTTTGGGGTCTGGGCGGTGGCGCTGCTTGGCCGCGATCTGTTCGTTTAGTACGTGATTTCGCCGCGCATGACCGGCGCGCAGCTGCCCGAGATCGTCACATCGGAAACGATGCCGTCCTTCTTGACGGCTTCGATGCCGATGATGCTGCGGCGTCCCATCTCGACGCCTTGCTCGATGGTGAGCGAAACGTTCATGTCCGCATCCGGCTCCAGCGAAACGAGGTAGGCGCCGAGGGCTGCCGAGGCGCTGCCGGTCGCCGGATCCTCCGGAACGTTGTCGAGCGGCGCGAACATCCGGGCGCGGATCGTCCACGGCTCTTCCTGGGAGCGCACATAGACGAACAGCGAGAAATCGTGATTGCCTTCGGCAGTCGGGCCGGCGGCATCCTGGAAATAGGTGAGGTTCGGGCGGGCGCGACCGAGGGCGGCAAGGTCTGCCAGTTCCGCGACGGCGAAACTCAGTCCAACGGAGGCGACAACCGGTCGGTGCTTCGCCACCCGGATTTCCTGCGGCTCGATCACTATACAGCGCGCAACGGTTTCCTCGGATATCGTGTTGCCGATGGTGAGCGGCTTCGGCGCACGAATCGATGCCGACAGCACCTCACCGTCGTCACGCTTCAGGTTGACCTCGACGAGACCCGCCTTCTCTTCGAAGCGCAGGCTGTCGCCGACCGGCCGTCCGAAGACCTCGCGCTGTTGGCCGAGCACATAAGCCGTCCCGACGTTCGGATGCCCCGCAAAGGGAACCTCCATGGTGGGTGTGAAGATGCGGACACGGGCGGTATTTACCGGATCTTCTGGCGGCAGCACGAAGGTGACTTCCGAATAGCCGAACTCGGCGGCAATATTCTGCATGTCTGCGTCCGTCAGGCCACGCGCGTCCGTCATCACGGCGAGCGGGTTGCCTTCGAAGCGAGTAGAGGTGAAGACATCGACTGTCGTGAAGGCAACGGTTCTCATGGCGGCTCCGAGAGGGCTGATACCACGATCTCTACCGGCGATCCGCCGGCTGCAGAAGCCGGAAAGTTGTCGCCCTTACAATGCAGAAACCGGCCGTCTGCGACGACCGGTTTTGCTTTTCTTGTCGATCAGAAGATGGCTTAGGCCGCCTTCTCCAGATCCTTCTTCCAGCTGCCCTTGGCGGCGAGGCTGTTCATTTCGGCGCGGTGGGCAAAGGCACGCTGGCCGGCGGCAATGTTTTCCTGCTTGCCGCCCCAAGCCTTCAGTGCCGTATCCTGCAGTGCGCGGCCGTAGGAGAAGGTCACAGTCCACGGCAGGTCATAACCGGAGTTGATCGCGGAAAGATGCGCCGACGCTTCTTCGGTGGACTGGCCACCCGAGAGGAAGGCAATGCCGGGAACGGCCGACGGAACGGTGCGCTTCAGCACCTCGACCGTGCGCTCGGCGACCTCGGCGACGGAAGCCTTGCGGGCGTTCTTGCCGTCGATGACCATGTTCGGCTTGAGGATCATGCCTTCGAGGCTGACGCGGGCGTCTGCCAATTCCTCGAAGACGGTGCGCAGCGTCCATTCGGTGACCTCGGCGCAGCGATCGATGTTGTGGTCGCCTGGCTTGCCGTCCATCAGGCATTCCGGTTCGACGATCGGCACGATGTTGGCCTGCTGGCACAGCGCGGCATAGCGGGCGAGGGCGTGGGCGTTGGCTTTCATGGAGCCCCAGGTGGGCAGCGTGGAGGAGATTGCGATAACGCCGCGCCACTTGGCGAAGCGGGCGCCGGCTTCATAATACTTCGCAAGACGGTCTGCGAGGCCGTCGAGGCCTTCGGTGATGGTTTCGCCGGGATAGGCTGCCATCGGCTTTGCGCCGATATCGACCTTGATGCCCGGGATGCTGTCGGCCGCACGGATGATGTCGACAAAGGGCGTGCCGTCTGCTGCCTTCTGGTGGAGGGTCTCTTCGTAGAGGATCACGCCGGAGATATACTGACGCATCGCGTCTTCGGTGCGGAACAGCATTTCGCGGTAGTCGCGACGGCTCGTTTCCGTCGATTCAAGTCCGATCGTGTCGAACCGCTTCCCGATTGTGGCTGTCGATTCATCTGCTGCAAGCAGCCCGCGGCCACCAGCCACCATACGCACGGCAATGTCTTCCAAACGTTCGCTCATATCGTTTCTCTCCACAGCAAAAAAATCGTCAACCAGTAGATATAGGTCGCGGATAACAGAAGTTTATGGGTGGGAAAACGGCAGCAAAATTGTCTGAAACGTTTGAATTTTTTTTAATCGTTTGAAAGTTTGGGCTTTTGTACTCCAAATGAGCAAAAGACCGCGGAGCTTTCGCGCCGCGGTCTATCTACATGTAAAATTTGTTAAATTCGTTCGCTTGAATTATTTGTGCTTGTTGAGCACAGCGACACCGGGGAGCACTTTGCCTTCCATCCACTCAAGGAAGGCGCCGCCGGCCGTCGACACATAGCTGAAATCGTCGGCCACGCCGGCGTGGTTCAACGCCGAGACAGTATCGCCACCGCCGGCCACCGAGGTGAGCTTGCCGGCCTTCGTGCGCTCGGCCGCAAATTTCGCTGCCGCGACGGTTGCCTTGTCGAAAGGCTCGATCTCGAACGCGCCGAGCGGGCCATTCCAGACCAGCGTATTGGCGCGCTCGATCCATGCCTTGATCGCCTCGACCGACTTCGGGCCGACGTCCAGCACCATAGCGTCATTGGGGATCGCGTCGATTGCGACCGTTTCGTTGGCGGCGTTTGCCTTGAATTCGCGGGCAACGACGCCGTCTTCCGGCAGAATGATGGCGCAGCCGGCCGTGGCCGCTTCGATCATGATCTGCTTGGCGGTGTCTGCAAGATCGTGCTCGCAGAGCGACTTGCCGACATTCGTGCCGCGGGCGGCAATGAAGGTGTTTGCCATGCCGCCGCCGATCACCAGCGCATCGACTTTCTTCACAAGGTTCATCAAGAGGTCGATCTTGGTCGAAACCTTGGCGCCGCCGACGATGGCGACGACAGGACGGGCCGGGTTGCCGAGACCACTCTCAAGGGCCTCAAGCTCGGCCTGCATGGTGCGGCCCGCATGGGCGGGAAGATGATGGGCGAGGCCTTCCGTCGAGGCATGTGCGCGGTGGGCAGCAGAGAAGGCGTCGTTGACGTAGATGTCGCCGTTCGCCGCAAGCGCCTTGACGAAATCGGGGTCGTTCTTCTCTTCGCCCTTGTGGAAGCGGGTGTTTTCCATGAGCAGGATGTCACCGTTCTTCATCGCACCAACTGCCTCCGCTGCTGCTGCGCCGATGCAGTCGCCGGCGGTTGCCACGGAGTGGTCCAGCACCTCCTCGACGGACGGAGCGATCAGCGACAGCGAAAGGTCCTGCGACGGGCCATCCTTAGGGCGGCCGAAGTGCGCCAGCAGGATGACCTTGGCACCTTTGTTGGAGAGCTCCAGGATCGTCGGGGCAACACGCTCGATGCGTGTGGTGTCGGTTACTTTGCCGTCTTTGACCGGAACATTGAGGTCAACGCGAACGAGGACGCGCTTGCCGGCAACATCGTTGAGGTCGTCGAGGGTCTTGAAGGAAGGCATGGAAAAATCCGTTCGTTATTGCCCAAAAGATGCGGCGACCATAGCAAGGATGATCGCAGACGCAAGGCACTCATGGCGGGTTTTGATCGCCCTTGGCTGATGCCGCCGCAGCCGCTGCTTCCCGGCTTCTGCGACCTTTGATGCGGTCGCGGATGCGATCGATGATGTCGTGCAAATTGAGGAAGATCGGCAGGGTGGTGGCGGGCTCTACAGCCTCCAGCGACATGCCGACCGAAGTGATGTGGTCCTGATCATCGAGATCGCGGACGATGAGAATGATCGAGCCGAGACGGACCCGGTCCGCATAATCCGCCTTGCCGCCCAGACGATGCTTCATCAGTTCGGCGATCGTCAGCCCTTTCTCGGATTCGTTCAGCAGGCCGGGGCCATAGGCGGCGTCGAGATCGGCCGCTGGCCGGGCGGGCGATAGCGCGAATGCGCCGAAGAAATCGGCGTCATCCTCTTCCACCGGCGCGCGGCTGGCAAAGAGCTTGTCGAGCAGCCGCGAGTAGGACGGCACGACGAACAGATAGACGAGGTCGTTCTCGCGTAGCCGGCCCGCATATTGATAACGCATCGACTTGCCGTCGCGGATGACGAGCGACGGCGTCGCCCAGCGCGGGATGCGTTCGCCGCGAAGCACCGGGCTGTCCTTGATAACGCGGTAGGAGAGGAGCTCGTGGTTTGCCGCACCCGGCAGATCGACTTCGACCTTGTCGACGGCACCCATGCGCGGCGGGATGATGAGCCCCAGCTTCTTGGCGACCGGCTTGATCGTCCAGCCCTGCACGAGAAGCGAGACGAGCACGATGATGAAGGCGGTGTTGAAATAGATCTGGCTGTTCTCCAAGCCGCCGAGAATGGGCATGATGGCGAGCAGGATCGAAACGGCGCCGCGCAAGCCGACCCACGCGACAAAGCCGATCTCCCGCTGCGTATAGTCGAAGGGGAGCAACGAGAGCCAGATGGCGAGCGGGCGCGCGATGAAGATCAGGAACAGGGCGAGCAGCACGGCGGGAACGGCAATCGCCGGAAACTGCGACGGCATCGCAAGCAGTCCCAAGACCAGGAACATAATGATCTGGGCAAGCCAGGTCATGCCGCTCTGGAAGCGCTTGATAGAGGCATGGCCTTGCAGCTTGCGATTGCCCGCGTAGATGCCGGCGACATAGACGGCAAGGAAGCCGCTGCCGCCGACCGCGCCCGTCGCCGAAAAGACCAGCAGCGCCAGGGCCAGCACGAATATCGGGGTCAGGCCGCGATCGGTTTCCAGCTGGCTGACGATCAGCGAGATCATCATGCCGCCGAGCAGACCGAGGATGACGCCGAGGCCCATCTCCTGCACGAACATGGCGAGCATACCGATGTTGATGCCGTGATAGCGCTCGCCGCTGGCAAGGATCTCTACGAGGGCGATGGTCAGGAAGATCGCCATCGGGTCGTTGGTTCCCGATTCAACCTCCAGTGTTGAGCGCACCTTGTCACGAATATTGATGCCGCCGATGCGCAGCAGGAAGAAGACGGCGGCAGCGTCGGTGGAGGAGACGATCGAGCCGAGCAGCAGGCCTTCCAGCCACGTGAAGTTCAGCAGCCACATGGCGGCAACACCAATGAGTGCCGCTGTTATCAGAACGCCGACCGAGGCGAGCGTCAGAGAGGGTATCGCCGCAAGCTTGAAGGCTTGGACCGGCGTTCCGAAACCGGAGTCGAACAGGATGACGGCAAGCGCGATGGAGCCGAGGAAGTAGGCCAGATAATTGTTGCTGAACTGGATCCCGAGGCCATCAGATCCAGCAAGCAGGCCGATCGCGAGGAAGAGCAGGAGGAGGGGGGCGCCGAAGCGGAAGGCGAGCAGGCTGGAGAATGCGGCGAGAAGCACGAGCGTCGTCGATACCAGTACGACGATATAAAACGCTTCCATGCCTGTCCCCTTACCCGCAATTCAATGCAGACCGCCCCCGGTCCCGCAGTCCATCCAATCGCCCTTTCGTGGTCACTCAAGCCCGCTATGAGTAAACGGCAAAACAAACAGGATGGGTAGGCCTTGCGGTCGACCCCGTGCTGTTTTGCGGCTTCATGCTGCTGTTTTGGCGTGCCTGACGGCAAAACCGGGTGAGTGCTCACGAAGGAGCATGAATCGAGTGTATGAGCAAATCGGGCGATAGGAGGGCAGAAGTTGCGCTCTCGCGCGTTTCCTCTCAATCAATGAGCGGTCATGGAGAAGCGCACCGTCGGCTTCTTGCCCGATCGCGCTGCTCAGGCGTCTTCGTCCTCATCGTCCTCGTCATCGACGATGTCGGAAATCGGGATCAGAAAGACGACAAATTCATCGTCAATCGTTCGCTCCGGATCATCGTCGAACTCATAGGCGTGCTCGACTTCGCTTGCCTCTTCGGCGGTCGCCTTGCGCAGCTTGAGTTCCGTGACGCCGTCCCAGACCGGCTTGCCCTGCGATTGCAGAACCGTCAGATCCTCGCGGAAATCCTCGGCCTCGAAGAAATTCTCGGCATCATCGGCATTCTCGGAGCGAAAGCTTGCGATCGCCTGTCCGCCGATCTCGATCGTAAAGTAGTCCATCAAAATTCTCTTTCGCTTCTGTGCCGTCCAGCTTCGATGAACAGTACGGTGATCGGCTGCGGCGCGCCAGTCTAATCGTTCGGGCAAACGGACTATCGAGGTCCCATGACGCGTGTGGACGCCATTAACGGCTGCCCTTCGGCGATCTGCTTCGAGTTGCGCCCGCCAACAAGGCTGAGACTCAGCACGCTCGCAATCATGAGCAGAACGATGATTGTCATGAGAATTCTCATGGATGAGTCCGCCAGCCAACATCCGGCATTATCTTGTCTCTATGACGCTAGTCAGTTTGGCTTCAAAAGAAAAGCGGCCCGGTCGCCCGAGCCGCTTTCGACGATTCATGTCGGGACGCTCTTAGATGAGCTTTGCGAAAGCGACAGCCGTATCAGACATGCGGCTGGAGAAGCCCCACTCGTTGTCGTACCAGGACAGGACGCGCACGAAGTTGCCTTCCATGACCTTCGTCTGATCCGTTGCGAAGATCGAGGAGTGGCTGTCGTGGTTGAAGTCACGGGAAACGAGCGGCTCGTCAGTGTAGCCGAGGATGCCCTTCAGCTTGCCGTTTGCGGCAGCCTTGATCGCTTCGTTGATTTCGCCGACGGTCGTGGCCTTCTTGGCAACGAATTTGAAGTCGACGACCGAGACGTTCGGGGTCGGAACGCGGATCGACGTACCGTCAAGCTTGCCCTTCAGATGCGGAAGGACGAGGCCAACGGCCTTGGCGGCGCCCGTCGACGTCGGGATCATGGACAGGGCTGCGGCGCGGGCACGGTACAGGTCCTTGTGCATGGTGTCGAGGGTCGGCTGGTCGCCGGTGTAGGAGTGGATGGTGGTCATGAAGCCGTGGTCGATGCCGACCGCGTCATCGAGAACCTTCACAACAGGCACGAGGCAGTTCGTCGTGCAGGATGCGTTGGAGATGACTAGATGCTCCTTGGTGAGCTGGTCATGGTTGACGCCGAAAACGACGGTCAGGTCGGCGCCGTCGGCAGGAGCCGAAACGATGACGCGCTTTGCGCCGGCCGTCAGGTGCGCGGCAGCCTTGTCGCGGGCGGTGAAGATGCCGGTGCATTCCATCGCGATGTCGACGCCGAGTTCCTTGTGCGGCAGCGTTGCCGGGTCCTTGATCGCGGTCACCTTGATCGGCTTGCCGCCGCCAACAGTGATCGTGTCGCCCTCGACCTTCACCTCGGCCGGGAACTTGCCGTGGATGGAGTCGTAGCGCAGCAGATGGGCGTTGGTCTCGACCGGGCCGAGGTCGTTGATGGCAACGACTTCAATGTCGGTGCGGCCGGATTCGACGATAGCGCGGAGAACGTTACGGCCGATGCGGCCGAAGCCGTTGATGGCAACCTTTACAGTCATGTGCATTCACTCCCTAGAGATGGGGCTTGCGGATTGAGTTGGAGAGCGCCGAAGCGCTCTCTTAGAGGTTTGCTTCTGCGGCAGCGACCACGGCGTCCGCGGTGATGCCGAAATGCTCGAATACCTTCTTTGCCGGACCGGACGCGCCGAAGCCCTTCATGCCGACGAACGTGCCTTCCGGACCGATGAAGGCATCCCAGCCTTCGCGGACGGCGGCTTCCACGGCGATCTTGACTGGCGAGTTGCCGATGACTTCCTTGCGGTATGCTTCCGGCTGCTCAAAGAACAGTTCGGTGCAGGGAACGGAAACGACACGGACGCTGACGCCCTTGGCTTCGAGCGTTGCACGGGCGGCAACGGCGAGCTCGACTTCAGAGCCGGAAGCGAAGATCGTCACCTTGGCGTCGGCTTTGCCGGCGAGCGTGTAGGCGCCGAGTTCGCAAAGGTTCATTTCGCTGTACTCGGTACGCACTGGCGTCAGGTTCTGGCGGGTCAGCGCGAGCGCGGACGGGTGTGTCTTCGACTTGACGGCGATCTGCCAGCATTCGGCAGTTTCAGTCGGGTCTGCCGGGCGGAAGACCCGTAGATTCGGAACGGCGCGCAGGCCGGCTATCTGCTCGACCGGCTGGTGCGTCGGGCCGTCTTCACCGACGCCGATCGAGTCGTGCGTCAGGACGTGGACAACGCGGATGCCCATGAGGGCGGCCAGGCGGATCGGCGGTCGGCAATAGTCCGAGAAGATCAGGAAGCCGCCGCCGTAGGGGATAAGGCCGCCGTGCAGCGCGACACCATTCATGGCCGAAGCCATGCCGTGCTCGCGGATTCCCCAGTGCATGTAGCGCCCGGCGAAATCGGTCGGCGTGATCGAATGCATCTGGCTGGTCTTGGTATTGTTCGACGGCGTCAGGTCGGCGGAGCCGCCCAGCGTTTCCGGCAGGAAGCCGTTGATGACCTCAAGCGCGTCTTCCGATGCCTTGCGGGTGGCAATCGTCGGCTTGGTTTCGATCAGCTTCTTCTTGTAGGCGCTGATCGCGGCGTCGAAGCCTTCCGGCAGGTCGCCGGCGAAGCGGCGGGTGAACTCAGCCTTGTGCGCGGACTTGGCGAGGCCGTCTTCCCAGGTCTTGACTGTTTCGACCGAGCGGCTGCCGGCTGCGCGCCATGCGTCGAGAACGTCGGAAGGAACGACGAAGGGTTCGTATTCCCAGTTCAGCGCCTTGCGGGTCGCCGCGATTTCATCGGCGCCGAGCGGGTTGCCGTGAACCTTATGAGTGCCCTGCTTGTTCGGAGCGCCGAAGCCGATGATCGTCTTGCAGGCGATGAAGGTCGGACGGTCGGACTTGTGAGCGGCTTCGATGGCGGCGGCAATGGCAGCCTGGTCGTGGCCGTCGATTTCGATCGTGTTCCAATGAACAGCCTTGAAGCGAGCAACCTGATCGGTGGAATCCGACAGGGAGACGGCGCCGTCGATGGTGATCGAGTTGTTATCCCAGAAGAGAACGAGCTTGTTCAGCTTCAGATGACCGGCAAGTGCGATCGCCTCGTGGCTGATGCCTTCCATCAGGCAGCCGTCGCCGCAGATGGCATAGGTGTAGTGGTCCTGAAGCTCAGAGCCGAACTCGTCGCGCAGCTTGCGTTCGGCGATCGCCATGCCGACGGCATTGGCAATGCCCTGGCCGAGCGGGCCGGTCGTCGTTTCGATGCCGGTCGCATGACCGTATTCGGGATGGCCGGCGGTCTTCGAACCGAGCTGGCGGAACTGCTTCAGGTCCTCGATCGTCATGTCGGGGTAGCCGGTCAAATAGAGCAGTGAGTAAAGCAGCATCGAGCCGTGGCCGGCCGACAGCACGAAGCGGTCGCGGTTCGGCCAATGCGGCTTCTTCGGGTCGAACCGCAGATACTTCGTAAAGAGAATCGTCGCTACGTCAGCCATGCCCATCGGCATGCCGGGATGCCCCGAATTTGCCTTTTCGACTGCATCCATGGCGAGGAAACGGATCGCATTTGCCATCCGGTCGTTTTGTTCAGGAGAGGTCATGGCTATTCCACGGGTTCCGGGTGTCGGGGGATGGCCTCGAGCCTGTGGAGACCATCAATGAGAGCGGGTGACACATAGCAGTTGGAACGGCCAAGTCAACAAATGGAAGGCCCTCCGGAGGCCTCTCCAATCGATTTTAGACATTTGATCATCGATTTTTACAAAAGTTGAATAGGCGCCGAGGCGGCAGTTGATTTTCGTCATCCACAGAATAGGTCTGCAGCCGCAGGGCCAGCTTTATTGACGTGCCGTTGGCGAGGTGCGTATCCTTTTGGAAATACTGGATCGGTCTCGGGCGCCGATTCGCGGGTCTTGTGCGGGGAACCGGTAGAGACATGACGCCTACAGGCAAAATGGAAGCAGCACTCAACGAGCTCAGGCAAGCCATCTCCGGGCTTGAAAACGCAGTCGAGATGCGCATCGAGCACCAGCGGGAGCAGGGCGAAATCGAAGGCGAGGTACGTCGTATTCATGCCGATCGCTCGAAGCTTGCCCAGGAACTGGACCAGGCCGAATTCCGTGCGAACCGGCTCGAGGAAGTCAATCGCGAGGTCTCGCGGCGGCTGGTGACGGCCATGGAGACGATCCGCGCGGTTCTGGACCGATAGAAAGGCGCGATACATGGCGCAGGTAACGGTAACGATCGACGGCAAGGCCTATCGCATGGCCTGCGAGGAGGGTCAGGAAGACCACCTGACGGACCTCGCGACGCGCTTCGACAATTATGTCGGGCACCTCAAGGGGCAGTTCGGCGAAATCGGTGACCTCCGCATCACCGTCATGGCTGGCATCATGGTCATGGACGAAATTTCGGAGCTCACCCGCCGCGTCGCCGGGCTTGAATCCGAACTCGATTCGTTGCGGAACAGCAGTGATAGCGTTCTCGCGGCAAACGCCCGCACCGAGGATGGCCTTGCGGCGGCCTTGGGTGAGGTGACGAGCCGTATCCGCAGCATCACCGACAAGCTGAACGGCCGTGCGCCCGCCGAACTCAATTAAATAGGGGCGGCGTCGCCGGCCCTCTGGCGCAGCGCCCAAATCGGCCTTATATAGCGGAGTGCGGTCTGCGCCTCTCGACAGGAACCACAATCCCTGGGGCCATACTCGATCCAAAGGGAGCTGTCCCTGACCAGGCTCGTGGGCCTGGACACACGGTGCCCACCTACGTTTGTAGGCGCCCAGGATCGTAAACATCCATCGGTTGTCGTGGATCGCACTTCCCAAAAATCCGTACACGCTTACTGCTGTTGGGGCACGATGGATATCTTTCCGTCTGCTTTCTCAATCTTGTACATCCCGATCCCGGCCCCAGGTCCCAGGCGAAGTCTGGCGTATAAGTAATCAGGTGGGGTCATGGCCGCCGTCTGTCGCTTGATCATGAAGTTATTGATCTGCTGATCCACTAGCGGCGTTTTCGATATGATCAGAAAAATCCAGCTATTCCTTCCGTAAGGCGATTTGGTGAAGTAGATTTGCGGTCGAACAAAACGTTGTCGAATTGCAGATCGGGGTCTGGATTATCCTCGATGCTGCCAATCGCGGTTTAGCTTTGGAGCGCATCTTCTTTCTTCATATTGTTTATAGCTGTTTCCTGCGCGGTAATGTTGCTTCGCAGGCCCTCAAAGGCTTCGCGGCTCTGTTCGTTGTAGCGATAACTCGCATAGATCCACCAAGCAGTGCTGAGAACGGTGCAGATTACTCCGCACGCCACTGCGACATGAAAATAGATCCGAAAATCGGTGTAGAGCCCCTTCTTGATCTCGCTGTTGCTCGTCGAGGAGAACAGGTATCGATACAAGAAGACGAGACCGGTCGGAATAACACACATGAAGACGAGTGCGAAGAAAAACGGGCCGTATTTCTCGGCAGTGATCGTCGCGTGTTCCGGTTAATCTATAAGTTCCTTTAGTTTGATCAGATCGATGTCCCTCACCTCACTGAAGTATTCCCTGGACCGGGCCCATAGACGTTGCAGGTGCAGTAGGCGGAGGGCGGACCGAAGCCCGGGCATATTCCAAACTGCGTGACGCACGCGCGCGGACCCTGCGGTGGGACGCCCTGCATTTGCATCTGGTAGACGACCTGCGGCGGACATGACTGCGCCATGAGGCTGTCCGGATAGAGGCATAATCCGATCAGCAAGGCAGCAGACTTCATCGCTCAGACCCCACAATTCCCCAGGAGCACTTTGAAAGTAAAGATTGCCACAGTTAGCGCAGAATCACAACTTTTGAACGAACATTACAATAATGCCCGTTATGATGGTATGCGGTTGTGGTAGACGCTGTCTATCCTGAAATGCTTTCCGGTGATCCGCTATTGAAGATTCTCGATGGAATAGGCGGACCGCGGTCCGCCGACGACAATGCCTGTCGGTTGCTCCGAATGTGACAGAGACTTCTCTTGCTTGCTGTATTGCGAGTGCTAGTTTCCGCATCTTATCGATTTAATTTCCAGGAGACTTGAGATGCAGCTTGGCATGGTGGGTTTGGGCCGCATGGGCAACTACATGGTCCAGCGATTGATGCGCGATGGCCATGAATGCGTCGTCTACGACGCGAGGCCTGAAAGCGTTGCTGATCTCGTCGGCAAGGGCGCTGTCGGCAGCGCCTCTCTCGAGGAGTTTGTTTCGAAGCTGTCGCGCCCGCGCGCGGTTTGGCTGATGCTGCCGGCGGCGATCACGGACAAGGTCATCGCCCAGCTTCTGCCGTTGCTGCACGACGACGACATCATCATCGACGGCGGCAATTCCTACTATCACGACGATATCCGGCGAGGTGCCGAGCTCATCACCAAGGGCATTCACTACGTTGACGTCGGTACCAGCGGCGGCGTTTTCGGCCTGGAACGCGGTTATTGCCTGATGATCGGGGGCGAGAAAGGAATCGTCCAGTCGCTGTCGCCCATCTTCGCGTCTCTGGCGCCGGGACAGGGAGTCATTGCTCCTTCAGAGGGGCGCACTGCTCATCCGGAAAGCACGGCCGAGCAAGGGTATCTTCATTGCGGTCCGCATGGCGCCGGTCATTTCGTCAAGATGGTGCACAACGGCATCGAGTATGGCCTGATGGCCGCCTATGCCGAAGGCCTGAATATTCTGAAACATGCCAATGTCGGTGCGGCCACGCATGCGGTCGATGCCGAAACTGCGCCTTTGGCGCATCCCGAACACTATCGTTACGATTTCAACTTGCCTGATATTGCCGAAGTGTGGCGTCGCGGGAGCGTCATCACCTCCTGGCTGCTCGACCTGACGGCCGACGCGCTGCATGTCGATCCGGTCCTCACCAAGTATGCCGGCCGTGTTTCCGATTCCGGCGAGGGCCGCTGGACGATCATGGCGGCGATCGATGAAAGCGTCCCGACGCCGGTGCTCAGTGCGGCGCTTCATGGTCGCTTCTCCTCGCGCGACAACGACGAGTTCGCCAACAAGGTGCTGTCGGCCATGCGTGCGGGCTTCGGCGGTCACGTCGAGAAGCCAAAGGGCTAGGCTGAAACTTTTCGTTTTCCAAGCCCGCGCAGCGCCGCCTGTGCGGGCTTTCCTTTTATACAGCGGGATATATTGTCTATACAACGGGATACATTGTCGAGAGATTGCATTTAGGGCAAGGGATCACGGGTCTGGCAATGGGGCGCGCGTGGCATGATGCAACTACTGATATCGATGGCATTCGCCCTCGCCGTGGCCACGAGCGCCTCGGCTCAGACCGCCAACCCGCCGTCGCCGCCTTCCACGCCCACGACTAGTGCGGCTCAACCGCCGGCGGAAGTTCGGCAGATGCTCGAGCTGATGCAAACGCCACAGGTGAAGGAGTGGATGACGACGCAAATGAAGGCGGCGCCGACAGCCACCCTGACGGAGGCCGGCGAAATGTCGGCGCTCTCCGAACTCGTCGGTCATGCGCGCCGCCATGTCGAAATGGTCTCCGGGGCGGCGATGGAGTTTCCCGGCGAAGTCGAGACCGCGTCTGAAGTCGTCGAACGCGAGGTCGCGCCGACGGGCTGGCTGCTGATTACGACGGAGGTCATTGCCCTTTTTCTCACCGGAGCGATTGTCGAGCTGCTGTTCCGTCTTATCGTGCCGAAACCGCGAATCCGACGGACCGACGACGAGGTCGTCACCGTTGCCCACCACGCTGCGGCAAATCTGCTTTATCGCGTCGTTCCCGCAATCGTTTTTGCGATGGCGACACTGGTGCCTTTGCTCGCTTTCAACTGGCCTCCGATCACGCGGTCCATGGCCATCGCGATTGCAGTCGCACTCATCGTCGCCCGCTTTACCGTCGCGCTCGGGCGGCTCCTGGTCGCCCTCGTTACCTTGCCGCGTGCGGATGGCGAGCGCCAGATTTCGCGCGCCAGGGGGCTTTTCTGGTTCCGGCGTTGCGCGACCTTCGCGATCTACTTCGCATTCGGCTGGGCGGTGATCCAACTGATGGTGCCGCTCGGCTTTTCCGAGGGCGCGCGCTACTTTGTCGGCTACATTCTCGGCATCGGGCTCTTCGCCATCGCAGTGGAGGCGATCTGGCACCGTCCGGTGGAGGAGGGAGAGCATCGCAGCTTCACCGTTTCCTGGGGGCTGACGCTCTATTTCGCTTTCCTTTGGCTTCTCTGGGTTTCAGGGTTCAACCTGCTGCTCTGGCTCGGGATCTATGCCGTGCTCCTGCCGCGTGCTCTCTCGGTTGCAACGCTGGCCGTTCGTTCCCTGCACCAGGCCGAGGCGGGCTTTCTCGCCGGGCGCCGGATTGCGACTGTGCTTCTCGACCGTGGCGTTCGAGCCCTTATCATCACGGCCGCGGCTTTCTGGCTTGGCCGCATGATCGGGCTTGCGGCCGATCGCATGGCCGCCGGCGAGACCATGCTCGATCGGCTTGCCCGTGGCGCGATCGGCGGCATCGTCATCCTGCTCGCTGCCGATCTGTTGTGGCACCTGGCGCGCGCATACATCAACGGCAAGCTCGATGACTCCAGGATCGAAGGCGCGATAACGGATGAGGAAAAAGCCAGCCGCGCCCGCCTGCAGACATTGTTGCCGATCTTCCGCAATATCCTCGCCGTGGTCATTGCTGTCATTGCTGTACTGATGGTGCTGTCGGGCCTCGGGGTCGAAATTGGCCCGCTGATCGCCGGTGCCGGCGTGGTCGGCGTCGCCGTGGGCTTCGGCGCACAGACCATCGTGAAGGATGTCATCAGCGGCATGTTCTATCTTTGGGACGATGCCTTCCGTGTCGGCGAGTATATCGAGAGCGGTAGCCACAAGGGCGTTGTTGAAGCCTTCAGCCTGCGCTCGGTGCGGCTGAGGCATCACCGCGGGCCGCTGACGACGGTGCCGTTCGGCGAACTCGGCGCGGTCAGGAACCTCAACCGAGACTGGACGATCGACAAGATTACCCTGAACGTCACCTACGACACCGACCTCGTGAAGGCGAAGAAGGTGATCAAGCAGATCGGACAGCAACTGCTGGATAATCCCGACTACAGTCCGCACATCATCGAGACGCTGAAGATGAAGGGCGTGGAACAGTTCGGCGAGTTCGCGATTGTCATCCGGCTGGCAATGATGACCAAGCCCGGCGAGCAATTCGTCATCCGACGCAATGCCCTGGCCATGATCCGCAACGCCTTCAAGGAAAACGGCATCGAGTTTGCTGTGCCGACGGTGCAGGTTTCGAGCGAAGGGCACGAGTCCGAGGCGCATGCAGCCGCCGCCCGCCATCTTTCGCAACGCTCGAATTCAGATGAGCCCGCGGCGTAGCATCCGGGACTCGCTTATCGGAACGGGCTAGCCTCGTTCAGTGCTTTTTTGCCGCTCCAACCCTGTCAACGTTACGAAATTGCAATGTGCGCCGGCGCGCCCTGCGCCAAATTTGCCCCAATTGGAGATGAAGCAGGCGAGATCGGCGGTTCAGGGTCGGGCAGGCTGCGCACTCATAGAGCTTGCGTGCCGCGCATGTTACGTGTTTCGGACATGATTCCCACCAAACTGGAATATTGCGGCGGTACGAGATGTCGGGACACGGCAAGTTAGAAGAAATCGAAGACGCCGACGAATCTTCGGTACGTGGATTCTTCAGGCGCTACCGTGCGCACCTGACAGCACTGGCGACGCTCGCGCTGTTCTGTCTCGTCGGCTTCGCAATCGTGCAACTGACGAACGAAGTTCGATATGACGACGTCGTTCAGGCGCTGGCCGACACCAAGGTCAGCTCGATTTTTCTGGCCCTCCTGTTCACCGGCATGAGCTTTCTTGCCCTCGTTTTCTATGACGTCAATGCCATTGAATATGTTGGCCGCAAGCTGCCATTTCCGCAGGTGGCGCTGACCGCCTTCAGCGCCTATGCGGTCGGCAATACGGCGGGCTTCGGGGCGCTGAGCGGCGGTGCAATCCGCTATCGCGCCTATTCGCGCCTCGGCCTGACGCCTGAGGAGATTGGCCGGGTCATCGCATTCGTGACGCTGTCGTTCGGCCTCGGGCTTGCGGGCGTTGCCGCTATCTCGCTCCTGATCATCGCCGATGAAATCGCGCCTCTGATCAATGTCGGCAGCCTGACCCTGCGGCTGATGGCCGGTATGGTCATTGCCGGCCTCGGCGTCATCATGTTCCTGGGACGCGAGGGGCGCGCAGTCCACCTCGGTCCCGTCTCGGTCCGATTGCCGGACTCGCGCACATGGTCGCGGCAGTTCCTGGTGACCGCCTTCGACATCGCCGCCTCGGCGACCGTCCTTTATGTCTTGCTGCCACAGGCCGCGATCAGCTGGC
>Ga0209673_1001643_pt1 | contig 19350 bp, 18 predicted proteins | sample AraplaCol_mMS_r2_2_FD_184274 | JGI IMG/M metagenome (GOLD analysis project Ga0209673, IMG submission 184274) | Arabidopsis root microbial communities from North Carolina, USA - plate scrape MF_Col_mMS_r2 (SPAdes) (version 3) | ecosystem: Host-associated > Plants > Roots > Endosphere | place... | reverse complement strand
TCAATGTGGACGTCAGGTGACTGAATTGTAAGCTCTCAATACAAACAATGGGCTGAGTTGGTCTAATGTCTGTATGGTACGGAACATCACTCAAGAAGAATTTGAAGAAGAATGCAAACTCCGCGAGCCTGCCGATATGGAGGACTGATTGACCGAGCCTTTGGTTTCCGGGACATTAGCTTAAGTATGTACTGTATGGTACTTTGAAGTGTGATACAGTGTGTCCCGAAACTGGTGTCACCATATTCCACTCTTTCATTGTTTTTTTAATCTGGATTACTAGTATCCGCTACTCTATATTAGGAGTTAATCCGCGTATCCTTGGCATTCGGGCCTGTATTGTTTTTTACAAGCCGTCCTTCTGCGAGGGTGGTATTGTATTCACTTGTACTTTATTAAATCAGACACTCTTTTACTCCATCTTAAGATAATCATCCGGTACACAGAAAGCTCAACCATCATACTGAGTGGCCACATGGAGATGGTACCAAACTGAGCTCCCTGAAAACATAAGCTTATCTCTGACATAACCCACGGTGGAGAGTATTCAGATAGCATTTACTGCTGGATACAATAGAACGAACATCCTAAATTTATCCTCCATTATTAGAATCCTCGACAGTGGCAAAACCCCACCCAATAAAGATGGACGACTGCAGAACATTACTCCAATTATACTGGAAACTCCATACGAGCATCTGATCGAGAAGTCTAACTTTTATCTCCATGAGATAGCAATTTTCTCTGGAACAAATTCGCTATTCAAACACCAATATCAAGAATTGGTCTTTTTTTCTGTCTTTAAAGGCTGGTCAAAAATGGCTAATCGAATCAAAACTCGAGAAAACAGTCAAAACCTCTGTAACGAAAATTTTTATTTTATCTCAAATTTTCAATTGCATTATCCTGCCTACGTGGATAAATCAGACTGTGATAAACGAATAGATTTAAGACAAACAAACTAGTCTTCGCTATTTTATCGGAGAGATGGCTATTTTTCTATGAGCCCAGCAGAAAGTAAAAGAACAGAACCCGCAACTGCGTGGGTTATATGTAACAGCACAAACTGTCCGACTTTCGTTCATATGGCAGGTATAAGAATGTTTCTGTCACTGTATTCCCTTGGAAAATCGACGACATAGAATTTTACAAACCCTTCTGACCATTATCTAATGCAACTGATGTTGAAAGGGCTGTTGCCTGTGGGACATACCAAGTTGAGGTAACATCCCATGTCACGGACGCTGCTGATGCTCCATAGGACAGAATACTGGTAGCAATCTCCATATCATCTTTTCCACAAACTGTATAGGTCTTGGTAACGGTCGTACCGTTATTGAATGCCCTCATGGTCTCCACGATATAGTGATAATGCCCATTAATCGGAGGAACTAGGCCCAGATCCCCTAAAATCTTGAGTCCTAGAGCTATGACGACCATCACGAACTCGAGGGACACATGAGGCAGAACATATTGTCGTATCAAATGAAGGAGTGGCGTCGTTTGGCGGACGTTGTTTTGCAGACGTCTTAGCCAGTGTATGATGACGTAAAAAAGCAATGCGAGGAGAAGAAAACTCAGTGCGACCGAGAGATTGTGTATTAGAACTTGAAGTGGACTGCTGGTTATCTCCGCACCAAGAGTCAGTATGCTCTACCTTAGAGAAATCACTGCCTGTTAAACTTACTCATTGTCGTAGGTAGGACTTTCAACATTGTCTATATCCATTTTTGATTCCGAGACTAGTTGAAAAAATACATGTGCCTGGGCGAAGTAACGCCGGGGATATAAATAGTATTTATCCCACTCCCTGGGGTGCGCGCTATTCCGTATAAGGTCGGCCCCCACTGAATCAGCTTTTCTTAGTTAATATTCCTGTTCCCTTGGTATTCCTCGTCTAGAATAGTCAAGTTGATCGGTGTTTTCGGGCATACAGTGAGTTTAAATCTTTCTGGTAATCACTGGGAGCTCTAATCCTACCTACCGCCTTGCGGTTAAGTATGAAATTCCATAGAACAATATAGCAGACTTATCTAGGGGCTGCTCATCGAATTCGCCACCTTCTTCCCATTTAGCCAATGGCAGAATGTGAATTAGTCCGTGGCACAATCCGAGGTAGGACTGGGAGAGTACGAAGTACGTTGCTTTCTCAGTCCGGAAAATATATGTTTTTTTGTTTTCTTTTTTCAAACTGAGACTAATCAGAAGCATATGTTCTAACAGGCACAGCTTGCCCATGCTAAGTGTGTCGCTTGAACCGAGAATGGCTACAGAGAACTGAAGCGAGAAAACGGCGCGATAAGCACGAAATTTCGATACAAAGTGACTTCTATCAACTCTCTAACTGCCTGCTTTCTTACATTCTTCACCAATGTCTTCTACGACGGATGGAATATCAACTACATCGACGCGTTCAGGGTGGTAGCGGACAGTGGACCCCATACGGATATGAATTATTGAGTCGGTTTTCGGAATGATCAGCCTTCCAAGATCCACGTTGCTCAAAGTGAAGAATTTGTATATCTCCATCCGAGTGAAAGCTGGGAAGGGCCATTCACCTTGGATGATGAGTCAGAACTGGGGCGATCTTCTGATTTGCATTCAAAAACGCAGTGATAAGGACAACACAAATGGGAGCCATGCTGACAATATCGTTACTTTCAGGGGATATGGTCAAAGTGCGAGTTCGGACTTGACAGATACAGTGCCGCCCGTTATTGCCTTCCATGTTTGCGAATATAGATATACTATTTCAGACCCTAATCACATGGTACATTTGGCCAAATATGGTTAGTCCCGTATCTAACATGTTAAATGTTTATTTGGTAACAAGGATCAAAATAGAAAACTGCACAATTATGTAATACTACATCCTACATGTCCAAAAGGAAACTTGAATAGCGAGACCATTTAGTAGTAAGCTTTTGTTGCGTCATCCTTCTTTCTGCATTGCTGGGCCTATTCTCGTGTTCTTTTGTTCACCGCCAATGAAGAGTGCTATGTGATGACATACTTTTGTCGTCACCTTCGTCTCAGCCTGCATCTACTTAATTCCCTTTTCCCTCTAGCCATCATTTAATTTGCATCCACCTTCAGACAAGATGTCTGAATATCGTTTCAGACCTATTCGACCTCGTACACCAAATTCTATAGTTTCTGCAGTTGAAGAAACAGATAACAACACTTTGAACGAAATATTGATAAAGAGGCGATCAGTCGCTTGCACAGAATGTCAGCGTCGACGGACGAAAGTACGAAAAATGAAATTGATCGTTTTAGCTGTTTCTGATTTGATTATTGAAAAATAGTGCGCTTTTGGAAACCCGTGCTTAGAATGCAAGAAACATAACTCTCTTTGTCTTTTCGAGGAGAATTCCGATAAGCGACGTAAGACCTATTCCAAAAAGATCGAAGAAGAACTGAAGTTCTACCGAGGATTTTTGGATGACCTTATTGAGACTATACGGCAGTCTAATGATGACGACATCGATCGTATCGTCAATATCGTGCGCTCCGAATCATTGTCATTGAGTGAAGTACAGCTCATGATTAAAGAAATTCCTTTGGAGAGTGAGTATTCTCGCACTACAATATGATGAACATAATTTTACATATTTTGGTAGGATGGGCAATCATCAAATTACAAATTGTATTGTACGCCCATCCATTTATAATATGTACATGCAGATGGACACAAATTTTAGATATTATTACACCGTATACACATTACCAGTAATATACCCCAAGTTCATTTTGGACTAGCATATTATGTGATTAGGGTTTGAAACAAGGTTTCATTATCGTCTGATATGGAAGGCAATAACGGTCGGCACTGTAATATTAATGGTGGCAGACTTCAAGTTGTTGTTCCCTCGTCCTATACGATAGAGCTAGCTCCCGCAGATTAAATCGCTATTCTTGTTATGATAGATCTTTGGAAACATCTATGTGAACAAACATTGCAAAGAATTTTTCCCCGATCAAAAGCGAAAGCAAAAGTCCAGCGATCGTGTAATAGCATAGTTTAACCTTAAGGATCATTCAACAATAGCTCCCTTTTCCTCTGATAGAGAATGAATTATGCCAATAGAACGTCTCCAAATAATATAGCAAAGAACCGCCTGGCCAATGGAAAATGCGAGATAATCCACAGCTGGCCATCGGGTCTGTCGATATCATTCCACAATAGGAAAGTCAAAGAATGTGGGGATGTGGCTCGAGGGCCACAGGACCCGAAAGAACCATGATGCACCAAGAAGAGCGAAAACAACAGCTTGAGTGGCAAGCGTGCGAACACACAAACAAAGCGATTCCTGTCGTAAACTGCGACGACTTTGAATAATGAATGATGCAATGATTGAAAATGTCACCTAATCTGATCATAATACGTATGATGTAGTATTCGTAAAATACATGGAGAGATCAATAACCCGGGTTCATTCCTAACAGAGACTAGATCGCTTAGCTAATCGAGATCAAAAAACAGTTTAAGAGTGAAAGTGGTGGCACCAGTTTCGGGACGCACTGTACAGTGAACCGGCCGGCGACGACTCTCACCTCCCCGTGGTGCCGGCTGGGAACCTGCGAATGTTTTGCCCGATGGCATTAGCAGAGCTGAGAAGAGTCACACCAGCCAGCACTGTCCGCTGGCTAGGGCCACTGCTAGAGCGAGAGCTCAGGGGTCAAGGCCCCCTGACCCCACGCACAGGCGACAAGGGAACGATTTGAAAACCACCCGACACACGACTGCGAAACCGATCCTACAATCAGTGGACACTAGGGTCGTGAGATAGGACACCCTTGGGGTGCTCTCGGGCTGCTCTGTTGAAAGGAGGATATCGCTGGGTCAAAGATCACAGAAACGACTAAGTCAAAAACAAACCATGAACGATATGGCAGGATCCGGCATGCTTGAACCCACACAGAGAACGACGAGGTACTTTGGTTAGTAGGAGGGACAACACTGTGTTGCTTGGCTGTTCTGGTTACAGAGAGGATACAGCTGGGCGAACTCTTGCGAGACACGGTCGGCCTTGTCAGAGAGATCTTGCAAGGTAGCGCGAAACGGATTTGACAATCCGCGGGGCGCAGCATATAATGGAAGCGACGGAAGGCTGGGTGGGCGGACTGCAGATACGACACTTTCTATATGGCTCGAGAGGACGGACGCGCGTGTCGGTCTACTGAGAGAATAGGATTCCGAAGATGGCCATCGAGGATGGAGTCTTTAGGGCGGCTATGGAAGTAGGCTTAAGGTGCAAACTGGTATTGACTTGCGGAACCGGCTGTGCCCCGTGAAGGATGCGGAAAAGGATCGAAGGGGACGCAAGGTGGAGGGTCTATGTAGGTAGACATGCTCCCGCCTCTACAATGTATTGTCAGGCTTGCTTAGCTTAGAAATACAAATCAGTACTTGCCATTTTCTGCGGAGCTCGCGGCAATGGCGCACACATTGAAGACACTCGTGGGACTGAAAGATTTTAGGATTACACTGATCACGAGTAACAAAGCGGCAGCTCTCACGCTGAAGAATCCGCGACAACAGTCGGGTCAGGAATTTGTCTGTCAAATCTACAAGCTGATGACAAAACTGCAGAAAAATGGAAATCGGGTCAGCGTCCGGTGGATTCCCACAAGTGAAGACAACAATCTACTTCGTCTGGCGAAAGAACAGGCCCGAGACGCAACAAAAGAAGACGCCGTTTCGCAAAAACAGGTCCCCAGAATGAAATCGACAACTCTGAATATCGCGCGGTCTCAAGCCACCCCCAGCACTGAGCTGCCCGAGAACATAGGGAGACATTCCAGACGAGTGGATACAGCACTTCCAGGAAAGCACACGCGACAGCTGTATGACCGATTATCGTGGAAGGAAGCAAGCGTGCTGGCCCAACTCCGCACGGGGATGGCAAGACTCAATGGATATCTCTTTCGAATCAATGCTACCGAGACAGATCAATGTGCATGTGGACAGGCAAGAGAAACGGTAGACCACTTTCTCTTTCGATGTCGGAAGTGGACCGCGCACCGGACGGATATGTTACAATGTACCGATACACACCGAGGGAACCTATCCTTCTTCTTGGGTTGGAAGCAGTGCGAGCGTCAATACGATTCGCGATCGCTACGGGCCGACTTGAGGCCACCTAGACTTGCCGACGAGCTGATAGAATACCTCACCTTACTAACCCCAACACCTTGTGATCGACGGTAGACGCGCTTCAACTGCCGAGGATAGGATGTTGAACACTTGAAGAAGCGCCTTCAAGCCAGTCTACTAACCAACACTAACCACAGGGACCAACCATGAGATTGAAAGCTGAAATGGCAAATACGGAAGGAAATACTGTATGGGCTCCAAGGAGACACGGCGTATACCCCAAACATGCATGTATTGGTAGATTAGTGATAGTTGCCCTCTCGGCTCAGCCGCCGGGCGTTAATGAAGTGTGTGTGTGTGTGTGTGTGTACAGTGAACCTTGACGAGCTTTACCACAGGGCAGTACAGTCGATAGCGAAATCTGCTTCTACCCCTAGGGGATTGTAGTGGGTATCGTCCGCCAGTTTGTAAGAGGTATCGTCAAATGGGTTAGGAGTGTGAGGACAGTTTCATTGATAGAGGAGAGAGCGCAGGCAGCTCTCCGATGGCGTACAAAGGCGCTGGTTTAGGGTTTAGGTTTATTATTGATTACTTGTGCCTCATTAGTCCAATCTACCTCTTAATAAGCTTCTTTACTAGGCGTAGATTAGTATACTGCCACAGAAGGCTACATTATCTTTCTCACTTCTAATTTTTGAATTGGGCATGTACTCGCAATTGGCACTGCCTAGTTTAGGAACTTCGGATGACAGATCTCCAGCACCTCTATAGTACATAGATTTAAACGGTAATCCATATAGTGATATTTAGAAATCAAAACCACCGAATATCGAACTTAGTACAGTACCATGCCACTGTCAAATTTCTCCCTTTGAATCCTATAACTTATATGACCTAGTTAAATACCAGATGCAGCTACATGCAGCATAGCTAGAACTATGAGCTGTGCCTTTTGAAGCCGCATATAAGAGCTATATCTCATTATTTTCTCTTTCCGAATATACTATGAATGCAGTGCGTTATTTCTATAGTTCGGATGATTCGGTCAAAGAAGCGTACTATCAGACTCCTCTAACGCCCTCGCAATTTCTAGATCAGCTTTCACCCTAGCAACTTTGTCCTCAACTACCCGGATAGCATCAACTCCGATAGGAAATCGGAACAATTTATGTCCGTGCAGCTTTCCACCCTTCAAGATGATCTCAAAAAGATGTTCGACGCCTTTGGCAGGATCACCAGGCTGCTTTTGGTCCGCCCGCTTGATGCCGTCGAACGTCAATTCTGCGAAACTCCCTTCGTATCCGGGAACAACGCCTTTCGATGGTTGATTGAATACATTGTGATCTAAGAAATTTGTCCGGAATGCCCCAAATTCCGGAACCAGAACTGAAACCCCGAATTCTTCCACCTCTTTTGAGAGGGACTCCGACCAAGCTTCGAGTCCAAACTTGCTGATAGCATAGACACCGTTGGCTGCATCGCCACGGATACCAACATAGCTGCTCACATTCACAATCATCCCACCTCTCCTAGCACGCATGCTTGGCAGAACTGCCTGCGCAATATATAAAGGACCAAAGGTATTGGTCTTCATCTGCTTCATGAGATCGGCTTCCCTATATGTCAGATGATTTTAGTAACGGAGCATTTGCAGAGCCGAAGGAGGGTATGGTGGAATATATACGTAAAGCGCTCAAGAGGGCCAAGGGCTCCGTAACCAGCATTATTCACGAGAATATCAATATGACCATAGATAGAGATAGCTTCCTGTATCTTTGTGGTGATATATTGCTGTGTACCAGCAACATCCAACTCTATAACAGCCATGCCTCTATCTCGCAAAGGTTCTATAACCAAAGACGATCTTTTTTTGTCGCGGCAGGTACCAATGACCAGGTGGCCCTCACTCAACGCACGACGAGCCAGGATCTCACCAAGACCACCAGAGACACCGGTGATCAACCAAACAGGGGCTGACATATTGAGACTTGACGCTGGGTTCAGAGAATAAGGATGCACGACCGATAATGTATACGAAGAAAGAGTTATTTCAATGAAAGGACAAGGGCTTAATTTAAATAGCCGCCAGGACAATGATTTTCGATATAATGATGTTTAGTTTAAGTGCGTCATATTAGACGGAAAGGCCGTTATTGCCGATATTCCCGTTTTGTCTATGTCAGCTTCTCCACAGTACCAGCTTTGTAGAACACTGGTGACAAATCAAAATCGACCCATGAAAGTTTAAATCATAGCTCCGCCGCCATCCGACAAAGCCAGCTCAATAACGCTAAGGGGGTCTCATATAACTACCAGCATTTCTTCTCTTTAGCACTCTCCTGGGTAGTCTCTCTGGGCTAGTCTTTAGATACGATAAACCTCCCATTGCTAACTTGCACGGATCTCGGTTCCGGCCAGCTCCCGCAATACTATACAAGCTGCTCAAAAAATAATTCGAAGAACGTATTATCATTTAAGGCCTGAAAATGCGAGACAGCCATCTTGTCATATGCAAGCAGTATTTGGTAGCGTTGGCCCCAACAACATAAGGATACCTAGACTTGGGTCATACTAGGGGTGAGTAATAGTCCGTTTAATGCTGGATGCCGATGGTGGTACAAGTGAAGCGCAAAACCAGCTTCACCAACTTATACCCAGTCACTATTTCTGGGCCCCACCGCCAAGCCGCTACTTGAGAAACTGGGTGTAGGAAAATGGTCTTGACTATGATTGAACGGAACACGTGGCGAATATCGTTGCCAAGTGTGTTATGGTCACATGAGCAAGCTGAGGAACTACGTCATGCTGTATTAATGGTTATGGTATTTCACGTTCTTTATCAGATCCAGCCTTACAATTCAGCCCTTGAGACTAGAATAAACTATATATAGATTAGAGTGCTGGAAAGTGGGCCCACCGGAAAGAATCTCTGTGTTCAAATGGTGAAACTGATTTCGATCCATGCTGTATACGAAGCACTACGTAGCATTATAGGGTTGTAACTAGGTCTTCGGAAAATCCGTTCACGATATCTAGAATTGACGATATTGAGGGAGCTTATACTAGAAGGGAAATTTTCAAAGAGACGATCAAGTAAGACTCGACTGCGCATAATCCAGGGCATCCAGATATCCCACTAACTGAACCACAGCAGCGCATACTACTAATATGTGGAAGACCGAATGGGAGCCACATAGGTCAAACTTTCCAGGATATCGACTTTCTGGAAACCTGGTCTTTAGAGACACATGTGTTGAGATCAACTCCACTCTTTGTTTCGAATTTAGGACACTTACTACATAGAACAAAGTCCCCAGTAGAAGGCAACCTGCTTTTGCCAGAGTATAAGGTAAAGCTTTTCTCATCATCTGCGACGTACCAAACACACTCAGCCCGTGGATTAAGGGTGCAACACCTGATAGACCAGTTCCCACGAACATCAATGATCGGAAAAAGCGATATTTTGTGCCCTGAAACTTGGGATGCATTGTCTTGAAGATGGTCAACGCTCCGAAAATTCCAATCTGAAAAACGAGAAAATGAACGGCGTTAGAATCAAATGCCAGATCCGAGACAAAGTGAATCAAAATTGTTGAAATGGCGATTGACTAACCATAGACCAGTAAATATTACGTGGCAAAGGCTCACACCAAAAGACCATATAAATTCCTAAAACAAGATCCCCCAGTATAAATATTACTATACCAAGCATGTCTAGTCGCAAACAGATATGCTCCATGTGTTGGGAATGGTTCAACAAGGTGTGGTATATTGCCGACAACGACATACACGTGATAGCTGCTAACATGAAGATAGAGAAAGCAATGAAATCGGCGCCTGTTAAACCGGGGTATCTGCAGGCAAGGTACCGCTGGATATACCACTCGCCCGGTATGAAGAGAATTGCCGGGATAAGATGGGAATAGATATTGACTGACTCATTGTGGATATACAACAAACTGCCAAATGAAGTATAGATCGAGCCTGAGATGGGCCGATAGCCACGGAGAATCCACTGGTTGAATTCGCGTCGGAACCAATCTGGCATCTCATCGAACGAGAGAAGAGTTGGGCGTTTTGCCTTGTCGGTCTTGCAAGCGATTTTCCTAATAGATTCCATTTTTTGCCCTTTCTGCAACTCTACAGATTGCAGGAGCGAACCTCGAAGACGGGGAGCGGATGCCATTTGTTACTTTGTTCGATAAAATTTTAATGGAGGCCGGAGATTTTGAGAGTAAATTAAAAAGGTCAGATAAACGGAGAGGTATCCTTTTGATTTCTACTCTGAACTGCTGCCCTTTTATTCGGTTATCTCCGCTAAGCGCTAGCCTTATCATTTACCGTATTACGGTACTCCACCTATAGTCTTCTCATATACAGTATTTCCGGAAATCGGTGTCACCCCCTATACTCTTTCATAGTTCCCCAAACCCTAATGCCAAGACTTATTGGGCAAGATATAAAAATAGCGAGTTTCCGGTAATTTAAGATACACTGACTTACAGAATTAAATACGTAATATATGCTTATGTGTGTATGGCAAATACGAGTATTGCTGGAACCTTCCGGCATAATGCAAACAATTCAAACAACTCCCGTAATGCTGGATCTCATATCTGACAACTTGCCATTTTCTCCGCCCACGTAGCGCGTCCGAGTGGCAATCCTAGCGCTTACCCGCAATCTTAGAACCTTACAAGCCTACAACTTGACTGCACGGGCCGATCTACCAAATTCGACTGACAGAAGACCAATGATCCTGCTGATTACCACACTCAGCCTGTCAGACACCTAATCCATCTTACCCTGTGCGTGGTTGCAGCCTCTTGTTTCCAGCTAACGTACAATGGCAACATAAGTAGGCTCCTCTGTAGTTTCTATTTCTTGGAGGGGATGGCCTATGCAGCCTCCGATAATGATAGCATCGACCGACCTCGTTTGCCTGATCTACGGGACACCTCTCCCTCGTATGCACCTACACCTGGCCATGAGTGGACGCCATCTGTAATCTGCTCGTCCCACCACCCCGAGCCAATAACATTCAGTGAACTGTCATACCGTTGCACAACCTGCAATCCGATCAACTGGGTTTTATGCAAGAAGGTGAGGTAAATAACAGAGGAACACTCGGGGATCGGCGATTAGATTATATCCATTACCAGATCGAGTGGAGGGTAAAACTGAATAACCATGTGGTTGCAAAGGACACAAAGACTTGGCCCTGCCACCTAGTTTTTACTAGGAGCGGTTAAAGGATACGGCCGGGAATGTTTTGCCGCGAAATATAGCCCATAACCGACGGGTGAGACTAGACGATACATACCAACCTAGTGGTGTCTGTAAATGAACGTTCCAGTCTGATCTTATCAATGTGGAAAGAGGTCCGTGGCTCTACCGAAGCGCAGCAATGCGGGATCGAACTCTCAGCAGTTGAATTTGCTGTGGAGGATAATAGTCAACACCACATGCAGCTTGGGCAAGTGTCCATAGATGGATTTTCTGTTACCTGGATTCTTGAACGAGCCGAAAGCATCAAAGGTTGCACTATAACCTTACGATTCAATTTTCTGTCAAAGGTATTCCGCTTCGACTTTGCGCGAAGACCGAACTTCTGTCCCTTCAAAGTAGTGGTGACCCACATGAGTCGGAAGTCTGTTACTGCAAGGTCAAGCTGTTCCGGGATCATGGGGCAGAACGGAAATTGTCCAATGACCTTCAACATGTTCGGAAATCGATCGAAAAGCTGGAGCAACAAATCAAAGATGTAAAGCTAGGAGGTAATCTCGGCAAGCGACGGCGCGCAAATAATACGACGACGGATATGACGGACTCCAAGGGTATTGGGCTCGGGGTTCAAAATAGCTCAATGGAGGACGACCTGTTGAGAAAACTGGCTAAAAGCCAGGGCATCTTATAGTCAACTCGTACTCTTAGCGTCCTCATTCTCCGCGGGGATAGGGAGGATGACCCTGACAAATTCCCTGTTCACTTGACAGACCAGGAATCGGCGGACTGCATGACACGTATGGGTATTGAGGGTCATAACCTTGGGCTGTCATGTCGATCAACAGCCGAGCAACCATCAAAACCAAGTAAGGCATCTAATATTCACACGCTGTCGCTAAACTAAATCACTCTAATCTAGCCGCCTGCTTCTTTATCCACCCTAGTAATGAGGCGAACGATGTCTTCCGTGCAATCTATCTAAAACTTAAAAGAACGCACGGCCGATAAACTGAAGAGGAACATCTGTGAGAAGTATCATATTGACCAGCCCAAGAATGTACACCTAGTCCACATCATCAACGATGATTTGAAGATTATTATCGATGACGAGGTGGTTCATGAGCTCCTAGAAAGCCAAACTATGATCGTCGATTTTTGCGAAACCATCAGTGCTGTTGACAGTGACTCTTTTGTGGAGATTCAGTTAGAATATTGATACCAGATTATCTGGCATACGCCATTCATAAGGGCTGCAGCCAATTTCAGCAATTTCGCATCCTACCAAGTCATATTCTCACTTCACGATCAATTACAAGTCTAAAAGATGTGGCAACTAGGCACAGCAAACGATATCAGAAGTTTACTAAAATAAATAGAAATAGAAAAAAAATCCACCGTGATTGAATTTCCACGACGAGTAAGCAAGTAATGCAAATCACTACTTGCAGGTCGGATACCGAGTAAACCCCCCACACCGAGTTGGACATAGGAACGGAAGCGTAGTCACAGGTCGCCAGATTTTCGAGGGACTTTCAAGCTCTGGTGTTGCTAATCGGCTGAATACCCGCGAATCATCTTTGAGAAGAACAGGTAAAGGGCACGTATGCAGTCTTGTAATCCGTCACGTGCACGTATTTTGGTTGGTCGGAGATATATTCCATCGAATAGTTGGTAGGGCTTCATTGCTTATTCTGCAAAAGGAATATAGTCAATGATGCCATGAGATCTCCCACGCGGAAACAAATCCAGCATTATATGTTCTACAAGCTAGCGCGCAGGCCGAGAAAGAGGGTTCGTTTCGAGGACGTGGGCCACCTCCCTTTGCACTTCAATAATTGACTGTGCCGAGCGTATGACCTCGATAATCCGTTGGACATCATTGTCAGGTGAAGTCCTTATTGCCTCAAAAAGCCCGTCCAAAACTTCCCGATAGAACTGCAATTGTTGTTCCATTCTCATTGAATAACTTTTGCGACGTTTGTCTGAACTCTCATCGAATATACAGACCGAACTTCGTTTCCTGCATTCCACACAAGGACTGCCGCCAGTGCACTATGGTTTAAAACGTCAAAAATCCAGGGGTCAAGCCGAGCTCTCCGTTCATAAGATTGCCTTACCTTTGTCCGCCGTCGCTGACAATCTTTGCAGGCAGTAGATACTCTTCCCCCTTTACTGATACGCGTTTCAGATATGTTTGGTTTTTTTGGCTCGTCAGTGGCTGACTGTTGATTGATTGGTGGGCAAGGGCGAATAAATCTGAAGTGCAATGAAGACATGAAGTAATGTTGAGCCAGGAAAGGCGATTTCTTAGGAGAAGGTAGAACGGGGGTGACAATTTCAATTTGTATTGTACTCTAAGTCCCGTGGCCAGCGGCGGCCAGGAGCTCAATTTACTTTGTGGTATGAGGGGCCAGAATGTGATGCAAGGAGGCTTTGTTCTGTACCATGGGCTGTCCTTGGGACCTTGGATGTATGCTCCAATATTTAGAGACTGTATGTCGCCCCAGCTCCGATGCGTTCAGAAATGGAAGATATGACTGATCATGAGAATTGGTCAAGGAGGCGTTTTCACAACGCAGGTCGGTTGTTGGAGACGTAAATGAAATCACAGATTCAATGGAAGGGGGCTCGTTTCCTTATTTTAAACACCGGTATTGCTCTTGCCTATATGTGGGGAAGGGGGGCTGTGGTGGAGAATAAACTGTCAGGTGAACAAACATGATGCATCGCTTTGGCTACTTTCACTCAATGTTTCCCGAATTGAGGCGGACGTCCAAGCAACAAGAGTGGGTCCGGTGCCAGAAACAAATGTGCTGTACAGATATCCTGTTTCGGGTTTCATGTGCGTCTCCAACCAGGTTACCGGACAGGGAATCCGCCCACATTTTCTTCAGAATCATGTAGGTTCATTTTACGTCAGCAACCTATGTGAAGTCTAGACCAACACTAAAAGCTGATGGTGGAAGTGCCAACCAAGAAACCCAGGTGAGAATTGGGAAGTGGACGTGGGGCACTCAGGATGCAGCTTCTTGCCTTACAGGTAATAAACATGTTTCCCGCTATTATGATAGTCCGGTAATTTACGGTACATCTTCAAAACCCTTTCAAAACCAATGAGGCTCAACAAGGCTCTTCCAAAAGTAGTTTAGGGCTTCTTGGCATTAGGGTTCCAGAAACAAAGAGAGAGTGTCAGGGGTGACACCGAATTCCGGAAATACTGTATCAGATTCCACACTATCATTACTCAGTATTGTTAGATCTAACAGAAGATGAAAAAGAATCAAAAGACTTCCAGGGTACCCTGCAGTCCAAAAATACCTGTAGATAATCTCTGGTACTCGGCCGAACCTGTACAGCGGCTCCTGCATGCCTTCATTTTGGACATCCTTTTATCATTCTATTCCTGCCATGAATCATGGTAGGGTGATGAGACTTGGTCCCTTTATTTTTCTTGCTGCTGATCATGTGCACAATAATTCTACGCTGAGAGCGATTCAAGCTTCTTGCCATTTTGCAACGACACAAGGGTTCATTTTGGTTCATAACCTGACGTTTGAGTTGGAACGGCTCCTCCTAGGAAGAGGGCTGGAGGGGCAGAGGTACTGTAGTCTGTGTATAGAAGTTTCGTGTAAAATTCATTCCCCAAGGGATAACTTCTGTTATGTAAAATACAAAAGCTACTTTAGGAAGCGGTCTAGGAACGGTTGATCTTTCACTATACTACCCTGGGACTAGTACGTTTCAGATTAGAGTTTACGAATCAAAGAAAGCGTAGAGGTAAAGCTGATTTAGAAAACTATTGTATGTGGTTTGACTGGAAGAATTTGATCAAGGCCGCTGCACAAAATTGCAATGTTACAATACCATCACCAACAAAACCGCGGAAAAAGGATCTAATTGGTCGTTAAGGCTCTACCCCGGTCATTGAAGCCGGGTTGAACAGGCCAAAGCGACCATCAATAATGAAGCGAGTCCCTGCGCTCAAGAGATAGATCTGGTTCGGTGCGTGGACAAGGCTATGGTACCGTTGACATCGTATACCAAATCAACGAGACAAACTCGGTTCGCAGGACTGAATTTACACGACAAACAAATTGGCTCGGGGTTTTCCATGTGTGGGAGATAATCTCTCTTGGCAGTTTCATTGGCCAATGATATCACTTTGCGGCTGAACTGGGCTAGAGCAAAAATACTCCGCTTGAGGTCTGTGCTATAATATTAATCAAAACTGTTTTGTAAAAATATATGCAATGGGTCTTGAAACTGCTGGGGTTGAATTTTTGATAAGTCTTGACGTCGAAAAGGTTCTAATAGTACTGTCCTATAGTTCTGTCTTACTTTGAGAGTAACCGGGACAGTCGTAAGCGACACGGTGTGCGATGTCGCGGTTGAATCCCGTCTCCGTTTTCGTTCCTGCAGCTTGCGCATCACAGGTAAGTCATATGATAGGACTAACCATGTTTTCCCATATCATACCATGCTTCTGAGATGGCCAAAACAAACTCCCAATTGTACGTGGGCGGATACGGTTTGCTCATATGAACTCGATGAGCTACGACGAAAAGAACTCAATTTCAGTCGTAAGACTCTGCTATAGCACGATCAATTATTCCGATATGATCTGAGGAAGGACCGTGGAACTGCTAGGGTTCGCACCGGGACGCGCGGAAGGGAACGAGCTAACCTTCGCACAGACCCAATCAATCGATTCCAGCCCTACCCCTGTTAATCACGACAAAGTTCGGCACTCATTACATGCTCTCTCCTCCCCCGTTTCTTGCCAGGGCCGGCGCTAGTTCGTCCGTCCAATCTCGCATACCCCGCACGTCATTGCGCTTTGAGGTTCGCTTTCTTGCATCGATTGGAGCGAGCAACCTCGGCCTTCCAGCTATAATACTCAACTTACGCCTGCTATAGATCTTCAACGGGTCTCCCAGCTTTATGCCTTAGTACTTCATGTGGTTCTCGTTCTGAATGAATCCTCTCTTGGTGGCCCGCGCATGGCCAAGCCTCACGAACCGAAGAGCCTGGACTGATGACCCACTCAAGGAGCTGTGACTATTCTGAACCAGGAACTCTGTCATCTTGTCAGAATTTTGTCTTGACCATTTAACGGGCCAAGATTATCATTGTAACTCCGGGAACTTCACAAGGTCCACCACCAACGCGTCCTTGTGATCGACGTCTTCGCCACTCAACATGTTGATCTTCTTCATCATTCGTTCAGCAGGCGGCTATTTGGTCGATTGCCGTCCTTGTGTAGTATAGTACCTAAACCGGAGGCGATGATCAACATGCAGCTTTTCTCTCTACAGTCCTGACCCTTGTCATTTTCCAAAGTATATGGTAATCGGTAATCCGGTGTCAATCTAAACTCGGAGCAGGAGGAAGCTGCGGAACCGTTAGTCCACTGGACGTTCAAGAGTGATAGAAGCTCCCATCGAATGACTACCAGTGCCACTGTTGGTGGCTTTATTGATTGGCTTGCAGCATTTCAAATGATTTACACCTCGGACTATCTTGAAGCATCATTTATCAGACGGGTCTGGCTATTATACAACCCGGCAACGTGATGCCTTCATTTTGCTTGCCAGGGTTCCGTGAATCCTCATTTTCAGTGTAAATACATGTTTTCTTCTCGAATACTCAAAAGAAGTAGACTCGATTTAGTATAGGGCAAATATGGATTCCGCTTTCTTATGATTCAGGACTTTCTCCAGTACCTAAGAGCACGCACTCATCCGTTTGGGGCACGAGAGCTAGACTTAATGGTTGAGAAACCTGACAAATTGGAGGTGAGTTTCTAGGCACTGTTGGTGAAGGAGCCACGAGATCTTGGTTGGTCTAACGAATTTTTGCGCTTTTGACCCGGAAGCGCATTTCCGGCAGTTCCTGATCACATCACCAAGAGACCAAGCCTAAGCTAATTAGGGAAGCTGCAGCTGATCACCTACAAGGGTCTGCATACGGGGTTTGATCTGGCCCCGAATACTCATGTACTTTGAGCAAAATGGTGCGTTCAATACTTTGCGGGAGAACGCCACATGTTGATCATCGTCTCCGGTCCTTAGTACTTTACCACAAGCGGACGGTTTTCGTCCGAATATTTTCCGGCTGCGTGAATGAGGGCAAGATCTGAAAATTTGGGTGACCAAGTCACCGATCACGTTGCCGCGCTGGTAGGATATACTGCAATCTTTCCGGGGGGATCATTAGACACATCCAGGTCGAACGTTTCGACCATTACATCGGAGAACACAAAGACAAAAATTGTCAGTAATTGAATCCATCTGCGCGCTTCACTCCGCAAGCAAATGGTCAGCGAGAGCTCCCAGAAGCGGCTTGGAATCTAATGTTCAACCCTAACGTTCTTTCGTCCGGACCAGCGTGTGACAGGGACTGGAACGTGGCCCCCGCCGGTTGTTGAGAGGGGTAAGACAAAAAAAGAAAAGATAAAAAGTAGGGGTGAAGAGCCCAGGAACGCCGTTGGAAAATATTGCCTGACCTGCATTAGTCTAGCGTATTGCGCCTGCTGATATTGACCCATCTAGAATCCGAGGACGGGTTGTTCAACAGAATACAGCAAAGCCAATTGCACAGACCTTGTTCCTGGTGGTCAAGGGGTGCGATTGTCCAATTAAAGAATCAAGCATAGTCAACAGCACAATGAAATGCTCAACGGCACAGTCAAATGCTACGTCCGGCCGACAAGGATTCCGACAGGCTCGGGCCTACCGTTATTGGGAGTGATCGGCATTACTTCTCAACGCGAGATCTTAACGTCAAGATGGTCGCTCGGTAAAGCCGCCGTAAGGTTATTTCGCCCGCAGATCACATTAGGGGCGAGCCCCGGATTCCAAATGGCATTTCATGCATGAGAAGCTTATCTTTCTATAGTAAGGTGATTTGAACTACAGTGGTACAGCGCGATATGCGCTCAGCCAACGCCTTCCCTTTTCCTGGAGTACAGGACTGTAAAGAATCGGTCGAATATCCCTCTAGGGCGGCAGTCATACTATGGGCTGTTGAATAATGTGCTGTAGTCCTCTTTGGACACATAGATTAGTATTGGCTGAAATAGGACTAGACCTGGGCGCCCCGAGCCATGATCAACCGATAACCGCCGGTTCCTACCCTGCTAGCGACAGGCCCCACTTTCTCAGTAACTTGTCATTGGCTCAAACAAAAGCACTTTCCTCCAGGTGTATCCCAAATATCTCTCAATGTTGAAACCATCTTGCTAGCACAAGAGTATTTGAGCAAGGCCCAGAAAGACCCAGGAGGATACTGAGCTTGTTGAACGCAAAAATTGTAGCCTGAGAACCCAGGATCATACGGTCCACGCTGGGTAAATATGGCTGACAAGGTACTATCGAAGAGCAACATGTACCGCAGGCAAGCCATCACCACCTGAAATAATGGACACAATCACTATCGTTCGCGAGATTGGAAGGAAGCGAGCGGCCAACCAATTTTATCGCACCTGCCATTCCCTTTTACAGGAGCTACGGCGACGGGTGCTCGACATCAATGACGAACTTATCCTACTTCAATGCGAGCCCTTGTGTACGCTGACTAGCCTTCATGCTGTGCGCAACTTGGCAAATGCTTTGGAAAAAACGGTTGATGAGGGGCTAAGGATGGAGTCGATAGCTCTTGAAACCCTAGAAAGTCTCCAACCAAAGAACAACGCATGACCGATCTCTCATATGATGGAATTTTTTGTGCAGTGCTTCTGCGGTATCGCTGTGATCTGTTCCAATTTAGATCCAACAGTTGGAGCGTTTTGGTTAACAATCGCCACCTCCTAGTACCTAATACGCCATCAATTTCCTGAATACGTCACGTTTCCTGGCACAATGCGGAAAGAGGAGAAGCAATGAATAATTTCGAGTAAAATGACCTATTACCAGCTTTCCCCATCCACAAATAACCCTAGTGCAATCTATTTTACCTTTGACCAGGATCATTTCTTTGTTGAAAGTACGCCCTTCCTGTCCGTTCAATCTTTTAGAGCTTCCCCT
>Ga0209673_1001633_pt1 | contig 19473 bp, 22 predicted proteins | sample AraplaCol_mMS_r2_2_FD_184274 | JGI IMG/M metagenome (GOLD analysis project Ga0209673, IMG submission 184274) | Arabidopsis root microbial communities from North Carolina, USA - plate scrape MF_Col_mMS_r2 (SPAdes) (version 3) | ecosystem: Host-associated > Plants > Roots > Endosphere | place... | reverse complement strand
TTTTTTTTTTTTTTTTTCTCTTTTCTTCCTTCGTACAAGAGTGAATTCCAATATTATCTTTCAGTATCTTATACATATATACAATGTACCCCGCGATCCACCTGCAGCTGCCCCTCGCTATACTTAATATCCTCTAGACTTAACCCACCTCTCGACTCCCGCTAACCAGTTGTATCACTGCGATTGACGATCAAGCCACGCTGGTAGCTGTATTGAGAACCAGACTGCTGCGGTATCCCGGTGCATCCGCCAATCATGAGAGCAATAGAAATGCTTATTTGGAGGCTCAAAGATGTATAGTACTATGTACATGATACCTTATCAGCTATGGAGGTGAAGTCATTGGAACAATTACAGTAGTGTATAGTTCGTGGAGTGGATAACATAATTATTTGATAATTTCCCGATTGTACATACATAGTACACTGTGATTAATTGAATAACACTAGCATTGCTTACAGTCTCACTCACAAATGATCCACTAAATCAATCACTCACCGAATTCCTCAAAAAAGAGAAGCTCTCCCCACGGGCAATCGCTATTCCCCCCGCTCGCCTGGAAATCTTCGGTTGTGGCGATTGCCGGAGAAAGGCTTCCCCACCACCGGAATTGAACTTATCCGCTCCTTTCCCCGCGTCTTTTTTAAAATTTTCGGATGAGGCGATCGTCGACTGCCGGGGAAAGCTTTGAATTTCGGCTGGTCGCGGGGAAATTGCCGGGAAAAAAAAAGTTGAAAGTCGCAAAACATAATCATAAGTGTTAATGTTTAGTACAGATTCAATCAAGACTGGATGTATCCTTTGAGACCTCCTTTTTCATTATTAAGATTTTTTCCAGCCAAGTCACGTCAGATTCAATTTCGCACAATGCGTCTTCCTTACGCCCCGAACACTCCACCCGCTGATGCTCCCGCTGACACCGCGGATATTTATGCTCGTATCGCCGCACGAAGGAATCCTCGTCCTCTGATTCCATTGGATTTGTCACTGTTGCATAGTCCTCCTGTCGCAGATGGCTGGAATAGTTTCTTAGGTGCTATTCGTACTCGGACTGTGGTCGATCTGGGAATCCTCGAGTTGGCTGTTTGCCGGGTTGCCGTGTTGAATGATGCTGTATATGAGTGGAATGCTCATGCACCCCTCGCCCTGAAGGGGGGAATCAAACCGGAAGAGCTTCAGGTTGCTCGGACTTTACCTTGCACGGCGGAGGGAAATTTAACTCAGCTAGAGGGGAGTGTGCTTTCTCCCAAGCAGCGCGCTGTCTTGCGTTATACGGACCAGATGACCAAGACCGTTAAAGTCCAGGATGAAGTTTTTGCTCAGTTGCAGACAGTGGGATTTGATGATCGCGAAATCGTCGAGTTGACTACTGGTATTGCAGGATATAACTGTGTTAGTCGGTTCCTGGTTGCTCTGGACGTGGGTGAAAATAATGCCCGCGAGATGAAGAGTGTCGATGAATTGGTTGCTGCTTTGTAGTAGGGCAGCTGAGGAACATAAGAAGAAGGCCCTGAGCTCCTTTTAAACCAAACGAAGAGTGGAGAAAGTTAGACCTGGGACTGAGGACAAGGGGGGGGGGACTACATCATCCCCACAAACCTGTACTGTATACAGTATAGTGGAGTCAGTATGCTTTATGCTTCCATAGAATGAAATGAATTACGAACCAGAGTTTAAATAGAAGTGACTGTGTAAGCAGGCTGGTACCAGTAGTGGATCCTGAATAATATTGGGAAAGACTCGAAATAGGAACCGCTGATGCACTATGGACTTGATAATAAAACTATGTAGATGACCATTGCTACAGCAATATGCTGCCCAAGGGGCTGAATGTCAAGATTGATGATAATTTAGCTTGAGTTAGAACAGCTGTACCGGCCCAGAGGAACTCCCAGGCTCGTATCTTAATTGAAAGAAGAATAAAAGCACTTCACCTCATCTCTACTTTTGTCTGAGCTTAGTATAGAAGATAGAATTTCCACAAATGGAGTCACAATCTTCAATCAATGGGGAAATGAGTGGGACCATTTCTATGCAGAACGGCCGGATTATCGTGCATGCAGCGATCACATTAAGATTACACGGGCATTGCAGCAGAGGGGAAATTCGGAAGCTCCTATTCCCCAATTTCCCGAAAGATCTATGAATTCAGAGAAACAGGGAATAACAAATTTAGAGAGGTTGCCCATCTCCAGCTAGTACTAAAATCTGTGGCGTGTCTAGTCGGAGGATTCTCCGCATAGCGTTGCTGCAGAATTTCCCCAGTCTGCACAAGCGACGCATGGCTGCGCCCACCACCGGCATATCCGAATAAAAACCCCTTTTCTAATGGCAGAACTCAAAGTCGGCTGACTTCTTCTCCCCGCTTGCATTGACTAGGGCTGACATGCAGGGGGAACTGAATTCAATTGGTGGGACCCTTGCGGAGGTGGCTTTCAAATGCTCGAGGATCAAGAAGGTTAGACATTTGAATTTCGGGGCTTTGCCTGAAGCAAAAACTAAATTGATACGATGGGTTCGATGGGGGGCAATGAATGATTATGATTGTTAAGAACTAGTTCATTTTTAGACTTGAAATACTGATACGGACGAATGGAATTACAAGACTCATTCAGATCGAAATCACATCTTAATTCCCCGACTAATAATCAAATCCAAAATCCACTGCGACATTCTTCCTCAAATCATCCGGTAAGAGTCTCCTCCCCCCCTACAGGCACTGGGAGTAGAAATCATTCTGCTTAGTGCAGGTGTACGGACTAGCGCAAGTAGTCGAACCACTCCACCCCTGACCACCGCATTGAGAGTAGTGAGGCAAGCCAGTGGCACTGGAGCCACCCGATGTGGTAGTGGAAGATGTTTTCGTTGTAGTAGTAGTAGTAGTAGTAGTAGTAGTAGTAGTAGTCTTCGAGCTGGATGATCCAGAGTTGCCAGAGCCGCTAGAGTTGTATGTTGAGCCCAAAGAACCAACCTTGATGTTCGAGTATTTAACGTATGCGTTGGGGTAGGTTGATTCCACGAAGTCAGGGTCTCCAGAAGAGATATCACAGGTACCACGAGCAACTCCAGGGGTGGTACTGGCCGCGGTGGTCGGGTAATTGCTATCAAGCCAGAGCATGTCCGAGTGGTGGTCATCCCACAAACTCATCACCAGGACCATTCCCTCGGCCAAGGCAGCGCCCATGCCTTCCAAGCCACCATGGGCACTGAAGCTATCGGTGTCTCCAAATACCTTCTTTTGAGCCGAGCAGAAGTCGGAGGTGATACTGTTGCCACTCACACCACTGACCTTGGAGTTAGACTGAGAAATTACATTTCCGTTTTGCACGTAGAGACGCTTGATCTCAGTCAAAGTACCGGAAGAAGTACCAGTATCAGTGATGAACTGAGTCACCACGGTGAATGGTGACTTGGTGTCGACAGTCTTGCCTGGTCCATAGAAAGAAGTATCACCCATACGGTATGGGTTGAAATCGCAACCATCAGGATCGCAAGAACCCGCGTAACGGTCGGAGCTGTAAGTACCTCCACAGGTATCCTTCTCGCATTTGGTCTGAGTAGGAGTATCACATGGGTGAGGGGTGAAGGCAGTAGAAATGGAATTGGCCTCCCAGATGTCCATTTCAGCACAGCAAGAGCCATAATTGCCAACGCCAGAATTAACATCGTTGTCGGAGGGTTCCCAGCCTTCAACGTTGGCCGCACCATCAATGAACTTAAGATCTCGAGGGCATTGCGAATCACAATAACCAGTGCCGTACTTAGCGCCGGCCTTGTTCGTAGGGAACCGAGAGCTGCCACCGTCGGCATCCATTGACACGAAGTACAATGCACCGTTCAAGCCACAGGGAAGCTGAGAAACATCGACATCAAAAGTAAACTCCTGGTTCAGAAGATTGAACATCTGGTACTTGCTGTCGTTCTCCATGAGATAGAGACGAGAGCCGATATTCTTCTGTGATGCCGTCGTAACGAAGTTCAGACGGAGCTCATTCCCACTGGTGGTCACACCGTAGGTGCTCGAGTATGAAGCACCATCGAGTGCACACTTGGCTGCACATGTGGCATCGTCGGTGCAGATAGAAGTATCCCACTTGTTGCCAGTATAGCAGTTAGTGTATCCATCAGTCGTATGAACCCAGCGCCAGTTGGCATCGATCACAACGCTTCCAGAAGTGGTTGTGCAGCCGCTGCTGGTGCACTTGGACCAAGTCAAGGAAGGATGAGTTTCAGTTTGAGACGTGCCAACCTGCTGTGCCTGAGAGAAGGCCAGGAAGGAGGCAAACAGCAGAGCAGTTTTGTAAATCTGATAGGAGAGAGAAGCAGCCATTTTGAAGAGCTATCTCGAAGGAGTGAAGCGAAGTGTGAGTTGAGTGTGTCGTGACAAGAATCGACTGGGTCTGAGATAGAGACTCTTTATATCTATTTAGACATGATGAGAAAGTTAGCTGACTGATTGTGATTATATTCATTGCGGGGGAACGGTCCGTTGCACCGAGGCCTTACTAGCATGAATCCATAACTGTTATTTCCAAAAGGAGAACGAAAAGTAGTCCTCCGCGGACACGGAGGAAGCTCCCATATTGACGAAAGCGTTGAGGGGTAGAGTTCATTAATTTTGGCATAGGAAATCATCTCCACATCGCGCTACGAAGAGCCGTGGAGAGATAGCGTCCGTGTCCAGGCGAGAGTCATACGGCATAGAGTTTTGAGCCGACTATTCAGGGTTCTAGTGCCGTGGCATCTATACTGCTTTTGCCTAGCGAGCGACTGAATAGGATTTAACAAGATCTGCAGTTCTCATTTGGGGGGCCCGTTGAATCCGTGACGGGAGCGTATCTGCCCTGAATTCTTCAGGGTGCCGCTGGTAATCGTACCTTAGCGCCACTCTTCTGCAGGATTGTCGGCATGGTCAAAATTGGACCCCGTATTTGAAGTGAACCAACCTTTTGATACCTCAGATTAAACTTAATACAGATTTCTATTCGCCTAGTGTAGCATAGCTCGATTTGTGGTGAAATAAGTCCCTATCCAACGCCAGTAATAACCCTCTGCAAATTATGAGGACGAAGTATGCCATGCCATGATATTCGAGGGTCACCTAAAACAGGAAGCAAACAAGGAGATTTGTGACAAATTATATATTACGACATGACAAAAGAGCATTGAACATTAAAAGAGACTCAGCACTTGATAGACAAAGCACAATAGCTTGCATGTTTGTCAAGACAAAGAAAACCTAAGAGAATAAACGAGTGGAATGTCCCGTTTTCCTTTCTTTGAGAGACTTTGTGCCATATTCAAGCATACAATAGCACTCCATCTAAGGTGCCTCAACCTAAAATAGGTAGTATTTACAAAGATTCGGACTTGAAGAGGAGTATACTGGAAATATAATCAAGGCTCACCGGATAACAAGCACACAATGTTTATTGAAAGAACACAAAGATCGGTTGATAATAGACTGGTATTGCTTGGAGAACAATGCAGAAAGAATATCCAAGGGATCTGATAAATTAGGAACTAGAATAGTGTCAACAATAGTCTCTTTCTAGTAGCAACAGCCTCTCGAACTGCGCATTCAAAGAAAGTCACGGTGAAGCTTTGGAAGAGATGATTTCAGATCCTAAGGTATATAGACCCAGTCAAATCTGGGAATTGAAGCTATCAACAACCTTCGATATCATCACTCAATTACATTACATTCATTATTACCACCCAATTACCACTACAATCTCCCCTCATTCCCATCATCATGGACTCCTCATCCGGAACAGGCCGAGCCTACAGTTCCTCACGCAGCGATAGATTCAACAAAAGCTCCCCAGAGGTGCTTGAGAGTACATATGACGCGTGGCAAAACGTTAGGGATGTAAGCAATGGCAATCAACGGCAACATCAATTTAGATTTGAAAATTTCGATATCACAAATGATGAAACACAGACTGCTATTAACGCAAATAATGACAATGAAGAGCGAGATGAAGAAATACTTGAGATCACACATGATGAATGGCATAAAGCAAGGAATGTAAGTAAAGTCAAAGCAAAGCAACGTGAAGCTTCTCCGGAAATTTATGAGATCACAGCTGGCATGTGGCGAAAGAATGTAAGTGAGAACGACGCAAAGCAGAATGAAGTTTACCCAGGAAGTCTAGCGAGCATAAAACAGGAAATGCGCGATCTCGAGAGTTACATGAGTGATGAGGCTCATGCGCAAACCCTTCCAGCCACAGACAAGGAATGGGCTATTCTTCAAGAGCAGCTGGGACAATGGTCATCGTCTTCAGTATAGACGAACCAACAACTTGAAACTTCGAGCTCAGCCAAAAAGGACGCATCAAAGACGACGGGAGGAGTGCCGTGGATCAGGAAGTAAATGGTCAGATGGCCATTTCGCTGCTTTGATAGAATAGTGAGTACTATGCATAGATCGGATCGCGTATTCAATATTTTTGCTATGATCTTTTTTAAGCTGTTCTTGTATAGTTGATCTTAGACATACATCTACAAAGCAGTAGACATATGATATTCACTTAGGCACTTTAATTCTGCATTCTCTTAGCCATCAATTATCCTCCATTTCAATCAAATGACAAAATGATATTAATTAAAAGACCAAAGCCTGATGAATACTCTGAGAATTATATAAAAAAGAAAAAAAGAAAAGGAAGAAAAAGAAAAATAGGGTTAAAATTGACTAGTTCGGGCAGTGGGGCCGAGCCGATGACTCAGCGCCGGTGATCGGCGGGGAATTTTGGGAAATTTGGAGATTTCAAACTTCTTTGGAAACTTTTCTTTTCTTGTCTGATATCCTCCACGGGTTCTGAAAAGAAGGAAAACGGATTCAACACCGTCGATATGGCTCCCAGCTTCATTTTGACCCTCTCGGGCCCCGATCGCCCTGGAATTGTCCACGCCGTGACTGCATTCCTGGTCCAACACAACCTCAACATTGTGGACTCGTCGCAGTTTGGTGACCCTACCTCTCAGCGTTTCTTCATGCGCGTCCGCTTTGCTCCAGCCGGCGATGAGGATCCTTCCCTCGAGAGCCTGCTCACTGCATTCGAGCCTACCGCAAAGAGCTTCTCCATGGACTTTCAGATCCACCCCGCCACCCAGAAGCCCCGCGTGCTGATCATGGTATCCAAGATCGGCCACTGCCTTAACGATCTCCTCTTCCGTCAATCGACTGGCCAGCTGAGCATTGAAATCCCTCTGATTGTCTCCAACCATCCGGAGTTTGCTGCTCTTGCCGCGACATACAACATCCCCTTCCACCATCTCCCCGTCACTGCAGACACCAAGGCTCAGCAGGAGGGACAAGTGCTGGAGCTCGTGCGCCAGAACAACATCGATTTGATCGTTTTAGCCCGCTACATGCAGGTTCTCTCTCCCACTCTGTGTGAGGCTATGTCCGGCCGCATCATCAACATCCACCACAGTTTCTTGCCTTCCTTCAAGGGAGCCAAGCCCTATCACCAGGCTTATGACCGCGGTGTGAAGATTATTGGTGCTACTGCCCACTTTGTCACCAGCGATCTGGACGAGGGTCCCATCATCGAGCAGAATGTTGTTCGCGTTAACCACGGAATGAGCCCCAAGGAGTTGACCCATGCTGGCAGCAATGTTGAGAGTAATGTCCTCGCCACTGCGGTCAAGTACTTTGCCGAGCGTCGCGTGCTCCTGAATGGCCACAAGACTGTTGTTTTTGACTAAATTCGACTTTGGATAGCAAAATACACCTACGAAAGTTTGCGTTGGCAGAGACTTTCTTAGGAAGTTGCTTGAGGGCTCAAGATCGTGGGAAACGACATCAATGGACATATAAGTGTTATGATAAGAAGAACACATAAACAAAAGCAAAAATTACAGTAAGAATTATGCACATAGAGATAAAAACACAATCTAGAATGCAATGGCTCTCAGTTTGAAGTCCACAGACGATCAACTTGAGCAAGGGATTTACATTTTGACAGTTTTTCAATTCTTCAAAATAAGCCGAAAACGAAACGATAAACCGGAGCAACCGGGTGGGGATTTAACCACAGTATAAAATAAAAGGGTTGCTGAGCAGCTTCAACTACCTATTAGAAATATAGTATGCCCAGTAAAAGAGGTAGTAATCGTCGCATATAGATGGAAGACAGTATACATACAAGTAGTTGCTGCATGCTACGAACCGAGAAAAGACTCTCAGTCATATTAAAGTACTAGCCCAATATCATAAACTAAATCCAATTGAATATCGAAATCAATTCATTAGCGTAGTAGTATTTGGATGCAGTTATAGCCACGGCGAAACCACGAGGACTTATACTGCTGCTAATATTGATAGTAGTGATGACCGGGAATGGCGGCAAAGGTGGACCCATTCAAAGCTTGTTTCAATGATGTCAAGAGCTTGAATCTACGATATCTACAGGATACAGAGAAGATACTTATTTTGCATCAAATTAGTGGAAGTGATTCGGTGTTGCGGGCCAACTAGAGGTAGACGAGGCTTTCATATTCACAATGGCGGATGAATCGGTCATGCATCTTCCCATCTGGTTTTGACACGAGTAGCTCAAAGATCGCTCTTTGTTAGTAACAAAATAGAAGAATTAGTCGGGATGAATCAATATATTCCCCACATCTCTAGTTATAACCGAGGTCCTCCACCCCCGGCTTTTCCGGCGGAGACAGACTCCAGTCTAGTTCAATTCTTATAAATCTTTATCAATCCACTTGCATTCAGACCTGATCAAATTCTGAACAAGATCGAATGAATATGGAAACTCTCGCACCCGCCCCCAAACTAAGTCACCTATTCACCCTTCGCTGTGCGGTTGATGTACCATTGGAAATCGGTCATGGGCCATATGGGCGACGTCGCTGCGTACCAATTCTGTCAGGTTCTGTGCGTGGGCCTCATTTCAATGGTGAAGTAGTGCCTGGAGGAGCTGATTTCATGTATGTACTTCATGACCCTCAATTCCATGGTTTTGGTAGAAAGGTCCTGTCTGATCAATCTTTTAGGCTGGTAGAGGAAGATCAGACTACACATGTCAATACCAACTATGTGATCAAGAGTGACGATGGCGCATTCCTTTATATAAAGTAAGATCTCCAATATCTATACGAGGTCAATAATAAAGGAGGAATAAGAACAAGGGAAGATAACATTGACGTTCGCAGGACTGAAGGCACTCGTGCAGGACCACCAGAGGTCCTGAAGGCACTCATGGACGGCGGTCCCGTTGATCCCAGCCAGTACTGGTTTCATCTGCATGTCAAGATTGAAACAGGCCATCAGAAGTACAAATGGATGAACGATCGGGTCATTATTGCAAGAGCTACTCGAGCAAAAGGGGAGGTAGCGTATGATGCATATTTTTTGGAGAATAGTCCCTGAAAGCAGTACAAGTATAAGCACAAAACTAAATTAAAGGATAAATTGGGGGGCATCAACACGTTAGTAGTCTATAAACATTATTATATATACATTTATCCGCCATTAATTCATTGCACCTGCAGGCGCTGCAAAAGTAGTTCGGCGAGATTGGCATAGCATCCTTGGTTCACGTCCTGACGAGCCAAAACTTGATCCGCGATCTCGTTCGCCCAAAGGTATTCTGAATGGTGGTCACGCAGTTCAAACAGACGTTGTCTGAGCCATATTCGGTGATTAACGTCGGGCGTTTCAATAACTGCCATGAGCAGTGGCCAATGCAATCGCCGCAAAGGTCGAATATCAGAGGCGAATTGCTTGCGCGCAATATCGATGATTCCTATTGTGGCCTGTCGGTGGATAGCTGTGGGTGGCGAGTCGACACATAGAAGTCTGCGGTGGAGGAGGATCTCTGCGTAGAATGTACAAACGGCCATATAGATTGTGTTGAGCGTACGTCGAGCCGAGACTGGGCCGGCGAACCTGGCAGTGATAAAGAGATCGGAAAATTTCTAAATTCAACATTAGTCAAATTGCCGAGGTACACTGTTTACAATGGATGAATAAAAACTTACATCACGTATGGCGTTGATTTCTTGCATCAATGACGAGGCGGATTCTGTTTCAGCGCTGGTGTCGACAAGAGCCTTCCAGGTTCGATGGAGCATGCGAAATCCGGTGTGGAGGAGTTCGAGAGCGCGATAATTTTCGATGTCATCAAGAACTTCTTGGTCAGGGTACTGCTCGCCCCAGAAGCATCGACCCCAGAGACGAGCACATCGGTGAAGGTGATCAGGGTGGAGTGCCGGATTTTTTGATTGCAAAACATAGTCGTTCAAAGACTCTGGCAAGCCCATGGGACGTGAGCTCGCATCGATATATCTGAAATAAAGAATTAGTCGATGACAAGTGCCATCATGCGCTGGAGGATATGACTGACAATATCCACAGAAGAAATTGTTCTGGAATGAACGACACTTTAGAAGACGTTCTTTCATCCGAAGTCGGTGCTTCGGGCTCGGGAGAGAGAAAAACATCATTGATATCTTTGAGGCGGAAAAGTTGCGGATGGGATTCCAATAATGAACGGACCCCGTGGAGATGTAATTGAAGATGACGTACTGAGTGGCCAAATTGCCATTCGTATGTGACCATAAGAAACATAGTCGCGAATATAATTTCCAGCTCTTCTATGGAAACATTCCGTCGCGGAGTTTCGAGGAGTTGCCTGAACTCCTTCACGGCGAGACTATAATGATATCTTCCGTGATCCTCTGCAGTGGGACGACCTGGAGACCGGATGACCAATCCTTCGCGATGCATATCACTAGCTGCCAGGGCCAGAATCATACGCATAATGACTTTATTTGTAGCCGCAGGTCCTTCGTAGAGATAGCAGAAACTGCTCCAATTCCATCCTTTCATATAATAATAGACGATCGACGAGGAAGGGAAATATTGAAAGTATTTGTGATCATGTTCCGTCAAACTCAGAGAATTGGCACATATGATCTTGTTAGTGCTCAGAGGTGGATAGAGCGGAGTCGGAATTCCAGCCGGCGCGGTGGGTGGAAAAAAGGCCGGTAATTGAGGGGCGACATCCAGTGTCACCGCATCACCGGGCCAGGAAGCTGGAGAGAAACCGGGGAGGAGGGCATTCGGTTGAAGATCGAGATCAAGGTCGAGGTCAGTTAAGTCGCCTGTGTCTGAAGTTGGCCAAAGACCTTCTAATTGGGGTTCGCCGGATGTCGGAGCAGGTTGAAGATGACGGATTTGCGCACTGCGACCGCGCTTGACGGGAACTCCCCATTCGCAACTGAGTCGCAAATTGAGGCATCGTTTACAAACTGGTTGCTCTTCGCCGCATTTGACCTTCCGCCGGCGGCAGGTACTGCAGCCTAAAAGAGAATAGACATCAGCATGAAGTACTACATAACTATCATACTATGTAGTATACAATAGCATTGCCGGAGCTGTCGGGGAAATCGCGGGATTACTACCGCATGGGGGAGGCAGATGCGAAGAGAACGAACCATTCTTGGAGCGCGGCGCGTTGCGTCCGGACATAAAGAAACGATCCCCCACCACGTCAACAATTGAAGCACCGCATAAATACGGAGAAGGGGGAGTAGGGGGGGGGGAGGGAGAAAGAGGAAGAGAGAAGAAGAGATGAAGTCAAAAAGAAGAATGATGAAGAAGAAGTGGAGGGGAAGACTTCCGCAAATGGACGTTATTGCAGCCTGAGGCACCCCGGCAGTTGATGACGTGCGGAGAAAGTGAATTGCCGAAGTATACAATTATACAATTATACAATTATTATAATTGCATTTTATAATTGCATTGAATGGATGATATATTTGTATAATGAGTATAATGAGCGTGTATTAACATCTAATCATCTCGTTCAATTTCATCTCTCCACTGCTGATGCACCGTGGTAAATAATTGGTCATTGCTGATCATATCCCATCCGATCAGTGCCAGGGACTTGCCAACCACAACAGCCTCGGCGTGGGCCTCGTCAGTACCAGCAGAAGCTGCAAATGTGGGATGATGTGGAAATGTATTCTCTGGTGTTGGAATGCCGAACATGGTATGTAATGTAGGGGTGACATAGCTGACATTGCCTTTGAGTTTATCAGTTAGCATTGCATGGAGGTGCAGTTTGAAAGGTATCATATATTTGACCATGATGGTCAAATTTACAGGAAGATGCCAAAAATAATAAAGACCTACCAATATCAGATGACGCAGTCAGAACCTTCTCGTGGCGTTTGAGCACCTTGCGGCCATATTGACCCATGTGGGCCTGATAGCTTTCGCAAAGCTTGTCGTTCAATCGTACATCTGTATAGAGTTCCTCCCTATATGAAACCCAAAATTAGTACACTCTTCGTTGCCCAACTTTCAATGTCATATATATTCACATACTCCTCAATCTTCACCTCACATCCAGTCGCCAATGCCCCGGCTTGGATGCAATTGCGCACTTTGGATACCAGATTGTTAAGACCCTTGAGCGAGGGACTTCGTACTTGCCAGTAGGCTTTGGTATACTCCGGAATGACATTGGCCACCGTAGGAACATCTGTAAATGCGCAATGAATTCGTTGCTCGGGAAGGATCTGCTGGCGTAATACGGCCACGTTGTTATAGGCGGAGACTAATGCATCCAGAGCATTGATGCCATCCCAAGGATTACCTCCTGCGTGTGCACTCTTGCCAGTAAACTCGCAAATAATCTTCTTACGTGCATTCATCAAAGTTCCAGCGATTCCCTCCGCATCTCCTTGATCTGCAAATAGTTTTCTAGGTCCCGGATGCCTATCTTGATCGTAAGAAACCAGGAAAATGATCATCTCGAAGAATTGGAAACTTACGCCATCAGAGAGATGTCGACGCCCTTATAAGCCCCGGCATTAATGAGTTCAGCCTTGCCTCCTCCGTTTTCCTCAGCAGGAGTTCCGAGTAATTGCGTTCGCCCAGGGATACCGTATTTTCGTAGAGCAAATGAAAGACCAAGAAAGGCAGTAATACTGCTAGTCGCGATCAAATTATGGCCGCAAGCGTGACCAATCTCTGGAAGTGCATCGTATTCCGCGTTGAAATTGACCAGGCGTCCGCCCGATCCGCTCAAAGCTTCAAAAGAGGTATTTAGGCCATAAGCATGGCGTTTGACTGTGAAGCCTTGCTTCTCTAAGAAATCGCAGATCAGGTCGTGAGCATGGTGCTCGTTGAATGCCAATTCAGGGTTAGACCAGAACTAGGAGACTAATGTTTAGTGAGATTCCATGACTGTGAAATGTTATCATCGAAGGATCGCTGGGTTAACTATCGGAGCTTCATTTAGACTCGTCTTTCACTCACTCCGTGATTGACCTTGCGCAGGGAATCGTGTAACTCTTCGATGGCGAGGTCGACAGACGCCCGCACGTCTCCAATATCTATATTTGAGATGGTCATCCTAATAAGTTGTAGGCAGGGACAAATTATTAAATCGTCTTTGAGAGGGCGACAGGGTCACCTGGTGTATAGAGATGCACGATTCACAGAGAAAAGAGGAAGACTAGAAAAAAAAAAAACTTCAAACCAAAAAGATAAAGAAAAATCATAGGCGAGGGGAACAAGAGAAAACCCCTCCGTTGCATCATCACATCATAGCTTGTTCGCCAAAGTGTAAGACATTCTTTTCCCCACTCTTTGCCGATGGGCTTTCGGAGAAGGATGAAGCAAAATAGCATTGATAGCAAAAAGACGGAATTTGATACTTGAAATTCCGTCTTTCATGAGATAGTCAGTCGGGTCCCTATCAGAACTTGTAGCTGACCGGACCTCGCAACCTGTCGGCAACGTGGTGGATCTCCCCCGCGGTGTGAATCTGTGGGGTAAAACACTAAAATACATATAGCGAACGCATGGTGGCAATGCTGTTGCTAATCATGCCAAGCAAGCCCTGAGGATAAACAATACGAATAGTAATTCATGGATAGACAAGTGGGTTGCCGACCAGAAGAGGCCGGGGCTGATTGCCGATGCCGTCCGCGTATTGGCGGAACAGCCGACCATCAAGCCCTAATCTCGGGTCCCCAGGAACAATTGATATCGAATCCGGGGCAATCAAGGTGATAGACAGATTACAAGAGACAGAAGGGATAGTGTTGACGGCATTTGTCCGTACCTAGACTTTCTCCTGATTGCCGATGTTATTGCCCGTCCTGTGGGATCCAACCATATCATGGCGTTGATTATTGTCACATCCAATGGAGATTGCTCAGCCATGATACATACAACTTTTCATATCTGTCAACCGAGCACTGTGGCCTGGGCACGATAACTAACGAGGTGGCTGATCATCACCAAACCTACCGCCACCAAGCCCTGAGGGGTTTGGCGTGTGAGAAGAGCATATCGTGTTGGTTTTATAGTTCGGTCTAATCTCCCCTTTAGCCAACAAATTCGATTATTATTTATTGACTCTGTTTGTTTTTTGAGAATTTGTGATCTCCCAGTGTGTCTGTCTTTTCATCTCATATATACCATCTTAAAAAATCCGAGTCATTTATTTCATCGAGTGCAAACCACTTTCTTCACTTCTTTCTCGAACCTCTACAACCTCGTTTGACCCAACGTCGACTTTTATACAGTCATACATAATGAGAGAGAAGAACATGACTTCAGACGCGAACGCACCTGATTTGGACATCAAGAAATTAGACTCTTCACCTGCCGCCCGCGATGTCGATTTCGGCCAGGTCCTGGAAACGGCGGTCACACCAGAGCTGGAGAGAAAGGTTTTGTGGAAGTTGGATTTATAGTGAGTGAAGATTTATTACATTCTACCGTGCTCCGTCGCTCACCAAACATTTCCAGCTTAATACCGCTGATGGGATTCTGTTATATGCTCCAGTATATGGACAAGCTGGCTCTGAGTCAAGCCACATTATTCAACCTCGCAGAGGATCTGGTATGTATACTACTATCCCGTTACTTCTACCATGCGTCTTATCATATCAAACTAACACTCATTCTCCTCTTACACCATAGAATCTACAAGGAACTCAATATAATTGGTCATCCGCTGTCTTCTACTTTGGCTACTTTGCGTGGAGTTGGCCGAGTGGCTATCTGATTGTTCGCTTGCCCCTTGGGAAATACCTGGCTCTTGCTGTATTTATATGGGGAGGCGTATTGATGTGCCATGCTGCCTGCACAAATTTCGGAGGGCTGATGGCCGCACGTTTCTTTCTAGGTGTTGGCGAGGCGTCTATCGCCCCTGGATTCGCCTTGATCACCGGCATGTTCTATAAGCGAGAGGAACAACCTGCTCGACAGGCTGCCTGGTTTATTGGAAACTCAATTGCTACAGTCATCGGCGGTCTGGTCGCCTATGGAATTGGATTGATTCATAACGATACAGTCACCAGCTGGCAGCTGCTGTTCCTAGTTCTCGGGTCAATCACAGCTGGCTATGGTTTCATACTGGCTGCTTTCCTTCCCGATACACCGGCCAAGAGCATATTCCTGAACAAAACCGAGAAAGCAGTTGCGATTCAACGGACCCTGAGCAACAAGACTGGTGTGATGGACACTGGCAAGTTTAGATGGGGCCAAGTGTGGATGGCGATCAAGGACCCTCAAACTTGGTTCTTGGTGTTGTATACCCTCTGCGTAAACTTTTGCAATGGGGGCATCACCAGTTTCTCCTCGATTATAATCAATGGGTTTGGCTTTTCCAAGCTTCGATCCCTTCTAATCCAGATGCCGATCGGTGCTGCTCAACTGGTATTTCTCGTGCTTACCTCTGGATTTGCCACGTTAGTCCAACAGGCCCGCATACCGATGATGATTCTCAATACCACTGTTTCCATGATCGGTATGATTCTCATCTGGAAATTGGGTGATGATAACCAAGCGGGCAAGATGACGGGGCTTTGTCTGGGTGCTGTTTTCGCGGCAAATATTCCCTTGTCGCTAAGTCTCATTAGTTCGAACGTGGCTGGCTTCACCAAGAAAAGCACTGTCAGCGCTCTGATGTTTGCCGCATATTGTATTGGGAATATAGTTGGGCCTCAATTCTTCCTTCCTGAAGAGAAGCCTTCTTATCCGGTTGGTCACTCCCCTCCCTTTGCGACTGAATAATTCATCTTGAAGCTAACACCTGATGTTTGTCTAGACTGGAATCAAGGCGGCCATGTCTGGCTTGATATTTGGTATATTCTTCCTCATATGCTTGTATGCGTACTATGTATACGAAAACAAACGGCGAGACCGGCTATACGGCTCCCCGGTAGAGATGACCGAACAAGAAGAGTTGCAGGACGAGTTCTCTAACAAGACAGATCATGAGATAGAAAGCTTCCGATACGTTCTTTGATTTTGAAAGACACGGATATTTAATGACCACGCAATACTATTCATGAATGAGACTCATGTGTTTTTTGGCTTCTTTCTCTGATATCGCGTGCCATGGCACACGAGAAGATACTTTGCAAAAAAGTCCTCTGCAAAGTCATCAAATGGCTCGTATGCCGCTCCTAGCTGGTAAGCAGCCGCGATACCTGAGATGCAGGCTATTTCATGCATATTCTGTAAGTCATAGTTAGTAGTCTGTCGAAGGGACGTTCCCAATCAGTTGCACTCACCACCATAGTCCAACTACCAGCATACAATGTTTTATTGTGCCCGTTAATGAACATCATACCAGGTACAACCCGTAGGTAATGCTGCCACCGATGGCCAAATTGGTGCCACCATTTTCGAGCAATAATCTTGGATGGCTCAATCTCATTCCATGTCCATAGATCCTTATGCTGGTCATTCAGGTAGATTGTCTGAAAGATATGCTTTTCCAGAGGCAGGGCTGGTTGACCCTCTCCTAGTTTCTCGCGAAATTGGTGCTGATAGTTCGTGCAGTCAAATCCCATTTCAATTTTCTCAGGATCGGAAGAAAATGAATGAGTGAAGTACATTGGTCGGAAGCCCAACCAACCATCCTTTTGACAAACAGGCTGTTGGTCGGCAAATGCGATTTGATCTTCCCTTTCCTTGGTCGTAGACTGCGCGCATAAATCCGGGTCATATTGAGCTTCAAAGATAGACTGGAAGTATTTTGAGTCAGAATGAGTGATGGTGATATCATTGAAGAATTTGACTCCTCCGAGAACATATTTCTCTCTCCAAGTTGCGTGGCGATCTAAAAGCTTCTTTGCTTCATCAGCTGGACAGCAAAGAACCATCTCATCAAACGTTTCGGGCATTTCTTCCGACTGTATAAAGACATTATCACTTGCTGGCTTTGTTTGAATCACAATACCCTTCTTTCCCCTCTCTAGAATTGCGACTGAAGTATTCAAGCGGATGTCAACGCCCTTGGCGCGCAAATCTGCCGCCCAATCACGATAGAAATCGCCCAATTTTGGAAATGTATACATTAGTGGCAGATTTGGTAGCAAAGTATCAGGATCATACTCCCAGAGTCTCATCTGTGGGTCATCGAACAGACGCTCAAGTAGAACACTCGATACATTAGGAGTTTGGTTTCCTGTACCAAGGAATAACGCTAAGAGAGGTAAGACCATCTTGTTATTGAAATCATTGCTGAAGCGAAAGATCTTGAGGATAACTTTGACCGGCATAATACCCAGAAAAGGCATCAAATACTTGATGCACTTCAGAACGTGACCCAATTTTTTGATTTCTCCCGAATGGCGATCGACCAAAGCGCTCGGGAATACATTTGTCCAAAAATTGCTGCGACCCTTTCCAAAGGATACCTGTAGCTTTACTGGTTGTGGCTCACAGCCATACTTTCGAAAGAAACGAAATGTATGTCGGAAAATGGCCGAACCCCCTTGAACACCGTCGTTCAGCCAGCTTGCACCCTGCTGGGACTCATCCAGGGAGATCGAGGTCGCTTGCCCACCAGTATGGGAATCGATATCGATCATAGTCACATCGAAGATATCTGGATGATTGGCCAATGTAGATGCACATGACTAGATGAATTTTATGAGCTCTGAGATGTACTATGATCAGGGGCGTGTCAATTCACCATTCCAGCAGCTCCAGCCCCAATGATAAGCACTTTCTTCTTTTCTGGCATTATTAAAAAGATATCGATGAGTAATTTCTGGTCGTAATAGAAGCCAAGATTTTAAAAATCAGTAAAAAAAAGGATTCTTTTAAAAAGATAAGGAAGAATCTCGCAGAAAATAGACAAGCAAGCAGGGAGACGCGATGGTGATGTCAGGCCGGTGCATTCCTGGCGATGCGCCAATCAATGAACAGAGCCAACGAGCGACTGTAATGACCAGATATTGTAGAATCAAGGGGCCAATCGGCTTGATGAGAAAAACCAAGAATTGGCAGCTAATCCATCGATGACAGAATTAAAAAAAAAGAAGATACAGGAATTGTAATAAAAAAAAGGGTCCAGTCTGCCAATGGTTCAAGATATGCCCGCCAAGTGCGAAAGATCAATCTGGGCATCGATCAAGAAGTATGCGATCGCCCGCAATAAAATTTGACCAGGGTGAGTGCTAGTATTATTAAGAGGCTGAGGTGTGCTCATACATCGAGTAAGTCAAGTTGTCATGTATTAAAGAGAGAAGACAAGAATATAAATGAATCGCATGCCGCAGGCGGGACTTGATGATCGGGATATGTACACGAAAAGATGTCGATTCCAAAGAATGCAGATTCAATACTATGGAGCCGAACTAGGAACTCTTGGATGATGAGGATGTATAAAACTACTCCTTCTTAATCTCCTTTTCCTTCGCCGAACTGTCTTCTGGTAAAGGCTTGCGAGCCCATACTCGTCGCCTATTGAGATCAGTTAAAACCATTAACACCCAACATAACCCCGTGAGCATGGGAGGAATGACTTACGCGCGTTGGTAGGTGTGATATCGTGGGATCTTGATCTCTTTTCGTAACTTGGCCACATAGACGAGAACCTCCTCTTTAGTCCATGGAGCGGGCGATCCGAATTTGGTGAGTAGCCACATGCACCAGCCCTCCATTCCGGAGAGCCAATGTTGAAAATTGACAGTTCCAGCCTCTTTATATTTCTTGTCGCGTGGCCAAGGCCCAATGGGCCATTTATATTCCTGCTCGTGAATGTCAACGAACCCGGCCTTGCGAATAGATTCTTTCATATGGTCAATGGCGTCCAGATCACGTCCACTTTTGATGGCGCTCTCTCTCGTATTCGGCCCCCAGGTATTAAGGATACTATCCTTAGGTACACTCCCATCGTCACACTCAATCACAGGGCTAGCTTCAACCTGCTCGATCCATCCGCCAGGTCGTAAGTTGCTGCAGTCGATATCCGGATTAGAATTGAACCATCATAACCGGGATGAAATTGTAGAACAAAAGCATACTCATAACATTGCTTGTAAACTTGATCCCACTCCTTATCGTTGAAGGCCCCGGTCATAATCCGCATGTAAATCAGATCAAAGGGCTCACGCCAAGTCCACGATTGCAAGGCATCATCGACCTCCAAGACACAGTTGGGAGGTAGCCACGAAACT
>Ga0209673_1001628_pt1 | contig 19496 bp, 13 predicted proteins | sample AraplaCol_mMS_r2_2_FD_184274 | JGI IMG/M metagenome (GOLD analysis project Ga0209673, IMG submission 184274) | Arabidopsis root microbial communities from North Carolina, USA - plate scrape MF_Col_mMS_r2 (SPAdes) (version 3) | ecosystem: Host-associated > Plants > Roots > Endosphere | place... | reverse complement strand
CCCTTCTCGAGCGCGGCGGAGGAAGCCGCTAAACTCTACGAGCGGCATCTCTTCGACGGAAAATCACCAAGCCTGAGCGATCTTCCGAGATCGCCCTGGTTCGTATTTTGCTCCAGCAATCTCAGCACCGGTTCACTCTTCCGGATGTCCAACCGCTATCTCGCGGATTACAGGATCGGGGTGTCGTTTCATCCGACACTTTCGCTCGCGACCGCGGTTGCCGCTTCGGCGGCATTCCCGCCCGTGCTGTCGCCGCTGCGATTGGACCTGTCGCAGTTTTCCTGGAAAAGGGAAAAGCTCGACGACAGTGTTGGCGAACCGGTTGCTCCGGGCAGGGCAATATTGAGCGACGGCGGCATCTATGACAATCACGGCATCGAGCCGGCGCTGAAACGCTGCGATTGCTTGTTTGTCAGCGATGCCGGAGCGCCTTGGCGATCCTCGACCCACGGATACTGGAACTATCTCTCCCAGCTCAAGCGCGTTCTCGATACCACCGACAATCAGGTGCGGTCGTTGAGGCGCCGAGACCTGATCGGTGGCTTCAAGGCCGCAAAACAGGCTGATAGGCTTGGCCTCGATGATCTCGCGAAATCGGCTCTGCGCGCGAGAACGCGCGGCGTCTATTGGTCGATCGACAGCAAGGACGTCGAGCTCAAGCCCTACGCGTCCTACACGCTGCCGCCGTCGTCGGTCGTTCCCTCGGAGGTCGGCACCTATCTCCATTTTCTGGGCGCGAAGGAGACGGAGTATCTGGCGAACTGGGGGCACTACGTGTGCGACGCGATGCTCAACCGGTTCTATCAATCGCCCTTGGCTCCATCGTCCGGCCCGCCATTGGTTGCCGGAACCGTGAAGCCGGCTTGGGCGGCGAGGGCCAGCAAGCGCCTGTTCGACCTTCTTCCCTTTTAAACGAAAGCCGGGGGCCGGTTAAAGCGGGGCCAGCGGGATCCGGCGAGATTGCACCAGCAGTCGAAAATCCTACATTAAGCCTGAGGAAGAACGAACGTATCGACCGGTACGATGATCGGTTGTTTCTGGCTCCCTTCGGCCGCGAAGCTGAAGGGCCCCCAAAGTTCCAACTTCAATATTGTTTATGAAAGTATGAGAGGCCCGGTTGCCCGGACCTCCCACGATATTTTTAGAACCGAAGAGTAGGAAGAGCCTACTCAGCTGCACCCACTCGTAGCGCCAACCTAACAGTAAGTCGTGCAGAAATATTAAATCATATCAAGCGCTTATCAGATATTACTCCGATATTTACTCTTCGTAGCGTGGCGTGGCGTGGGGTTATTAAGACTGAGACAATGCCCGTGCAAGTTCCCTCTCAAGAACTTCTATGCGGTGCTGAGCTTCTTCGAGTTCCAATATGGTTACGTGCCACTTCTGTTTGAGGGCAGCAATCTGATCGCTCTCGTCAGCAACTGCTGCCCAAGCGACGACCGGCGGGAATACCGTCCCTCTGATGGAACTGATTCCGGCTTTAATGGCCTCTTTGCGTTTGGATTGAATCTTATCGCGGACGGAATCCTCTCCCTTTTTCTCAAGGTAGCTCTTTCCAAGGTCAGCCCTTCGCAGCACCTCTTGGATGCCTGGCTTTCGACTAGAGTAAGGATACACGCCATTATTTTTGTTGAGGTCAGACTGAATTTCCCGAAGCGCCCATTTTATTTTCTCGTCTGCGTTAAAATCAGCGGGAGCAACAGATACGTAGATGATCTTCGGTTGGTGGCGATTGACATTCTTCGGCCCGCCCCTACGGTTCTGCATGTCCAGCACGCGCCCAAATCGTGAGTGCATTGTCAAACTGCAAAAGAATTTCTTCCCTCACGACGTCCCAACGCTTTAGTTCGCTTAGTATCTGACCCTCTAGCCTTGCGACCTTCATGATTTCGCCATCAGCGTTCGCAATTTGGTGAGCCGCCAAGAGATACATAATTTCATCTCGGCATTGAGCCTGCTCAAGAGCGAGTTCAAGGCGATGCATGCAATCGCTTTGGCATGCACCAGCGTCCGGTTTGCCTCGACCTTTGGTACATTTTCCAAATTCGCCTGGCGCTTTAGTGCACAGAATTCCTCTCTTCACTCGCTGAAATGCCACGCCGTTTAGTGTAAGAAAATGAGCTGCTTCATTGATGTCGTCAGTGCCTAATGCCTCAATGCCTCTGCGCATTTTGTAGCCGATCATCGAATCCGCAATTCGCGCAGCAGCCGTTCCACCTGCTTTACCTGCCTCGACTTCTTTGATCGCTTCTTCTGCGAGCGCGATTGCAACGTCTTTCGATACCTGGATCGCCCATTCGACGATTTCCGGGTCGGAAAGCATATAGTGAATAGACATCTCAACATCTTCGTGACCGAAAATATCCTGAATTACCTCGATGGCCTCTTCCACCGTCAGACCAATAAGGCGGGCTATAGTATGACGCCAGCGATGGTAATGGGGACGACCCTCGCTGAATTTTGTTAGATCGAGGTTTTTGATTGCCTCCACAGTAGCGACGGAAATATCGAGCAGGGGGTCTCCTCGATTTCCTGTGCTGGAATTTCGCGTTTGAACCCAGAGATAATCAGCGCCAGTAGGTTTAACTACCGAAGAAAGTTTGGCCTGTATCTCAAGCGCTCTGATTGCGAATGGATGCAGCGGCCAATTACGCTTTTCTCCTCCAAGGGTTCCCGCAAATTTATAGGTCGTCGACTTAAGAACCTGCTCGCGTTCGGTCTCATCGGTTGGGCAACTCGCGCCGCTTACCTCGTGAAGCCGGGCGGCGGAGCAAAAAGCTGCAGTTGAGGCGTTCAGTGCTTGGATGACGTTTATCAAAAGTGGAATGGTAGAGTAGGTTCTAGGAGGCCATTCGCTGCTGGGGGAATAGGAAGAGGCACCACATCGCTGAAAAATTTCAAACGGCAACTCGACAATTGGAGCACCATTTTTGTCACGCCAATCATAATTTCGTACCACCGCATCGCGTGCTGCGTGAGTCGCCGCCGAAAGGCTGCCGCGATCTGCCGGGTCAGAGTTGTTGATCGCTTCAGTCGACTGCCAGCATTGTATCGCTTGCTCCGATAAGTTCTCCTGCAGCCAGATGATAATCCAAAGCACTCGCGCGACAAATTCGTCAGGAAAAGCGAGTTTCTTCGCTTTTTCCAGTCTCGTGGCCTCTGTAGTCGCGCCTGCACCGCTCTTGTATGTGTAAGTCCTGAAGCCCGTCTCCAGCGTAGATTTTGGAGGCGGCGGCATTATATTGTTCGCGGCCGCGTCCAGCAGTATCTGGACAGTCCGTTGTAGGTCGCCTCGTGATGCCTCACTTTTTGTATGCCGAGAAAAACCGCTTCGGCTATCATCTAGGACTAGCCGCCACAAGTCGTGCTCTTCTTGGCCGAGTTCGTCCACCACACTAGCCAACCACCGCAGGAAAACTTTCGTCTTTGAGAGCCAAGTGCTGGGGCTATATCCCTGCTTGGCCACGGTGAGGTTGTGAGGAAGCCAAATCGCGAGAAGAGCGCGTCGCACCCATTCATGGCGGTTCTGCGCCACCAGGGGAGCAGCGCCCTGCATCAAGCGGCCGCCTAGATCGGGGATTCGCGTCCGAAAGGACTTTCTGCGGCGTGCTCCCGGCGGCAAATAGTGTTCAGGAACCACGATCTTTTCGGAGCCGAGCGGCGAGCCGGGGAAAAGCTCGATTTTGCGAAGTTGTTCCCAGGGAATGGTACCAACTCCCTTGATACCTGCATTCGATAATAAAACTTCGTCCCGCCACTTATTGAATTCGGCTTCAGTAGGAAGGGTAGACATGGAAGCTCCTTGCCTTGCCGTTTTGAAGGGCTTCCGTCCGGTCTTGATAGTAATCTCGGACCAACTTGGGATCAAAAAGCTTCAAGGTCTCGCTGATTGACCGCTCTTCGTCCTCTAGGCTGGAACCCTTCCAGCTCGCCAAAGGATAGCTTCGTTTTTCATAATGAAGGTCCGCGAGCGTGTAGGCGAGTGGCATGACCGATTCGGGAAACACGACACCTAGTTCACATCCCGTGCATCTTTGCTCGCGGCAAAGTTGGCCAGAGACGTGATGAGGGGCTACTTTTTTGGGAGGGGTAAGCGGGTTTTTGCATCCCATTCCCAGTCGGGTGCGGTGCCGCACATCCGCCAAGCGAGCCTCTTGTTCTGCCGTTATTTCGCCTCGCATCCGAATTATCTTAATCCGCGCGGGATCGAGAACCTGATTCTCGCGAATTTCATTGATAACGACGCCAACTAGATCATTAACAGTCCCGAAGTTTCGCTTCCGATTTGCAGACCTTGCGAGATAGTACCGGAGGGAAGATGTATCGGAGTGCTGTGCGGCTAGGGCCGTTAAATGTGCTTCACCTGTCCGCTTGTGCGTAAAGTTGATCATTGCATCCCGGGACTGCGTTGTTACGAGAGTCCGCAGATATGGATGATCGTCCACTAGGTCCGACGAAGCTGCGACGTGTCTGATGAAGTCATTGAGAAATCCCGAATCGCTGCCTGTAAACATTTCCACTTTTCCGGCGTCAGCCAACGAGTGGTATAGCCACGGCGACTTTACCGCGCTCTGAAGATAGGCAATCTCGGCCTCAATGATGTTTGTTGGATGATCTCGATAGTGGCATTCAAGTTCCTCCAGACGAGCCGTTGCCGTCGCCCGAAGGCCTTTCGTTCTCTCGACCATATAGGTGATGATGCCAAAAGCGTGGTATTCAGGTCTCACTTTGGAGGGGCGAAAGACCCATTTCCCCACTCTCTCCTTGAAAACCGCAATGACACAATGGTCGCCATGCTGCAAAGAAGGTTGCCACCAAATGGGCACGTCCCCAGAGAGATCGATCTCTAACGCTGATGCTAGATTGAACCCCGTGTGCAACATGAAAAGCCAAAGGAAGGTGGCGGTGTCCGCTTTAGCGGGATGAAACCACCTCAGCTTGCCGACATAGCCTGCGGCTGCCTGAGGCGATTGCGTAGGGGAGAGATAGGACGGCCCCCCGACGCTTTTGTCGTGAAGCTTATTGCCATTCTTCTTCTGGAGTTGTTCGCGGTCGAATAGGATTTCCTTTGTCAGGTGCCGGACTAGCCAAGCTTGGTTGGCCTCAAAATTCCAGCCGCCATTCACGCCCCGAGGGTCTGATCCACTATCCGCCAGAGCCTCCCCTTCCGCGCACATATATTTCTGCATCCGCGCCTCGTGACGGAGGACGAGCGTAAGTCTCTGCAGACCACGAAGGTCGGGCTCTGGAATTTCCTTTCGTTGATCTTTGTCTCGTGCAGCAAATGCCGAAGGGCGACCGAACCTTTTCAAAAAGTATGCGTCAACCAAGCGCTTGAACCGACGGTACATAGTTTGGCCGAGACCACTATCAAACAACCACTGCTTAAACGCTTTGCCGTGAAGCTCATTAAAATCCGCGATGCTTGTTATGCCAGGAAGATCAGGTCTTTCCTGGATAAAACGGTGAACGTCCCGCCACACCACCATGGTATTGCGATGAGTGATTTCGTCGTAAGCTAATTCCCCCATCAATGTCTCAAACTCCGCAGCTAGAAGCGGCATGCCGAGGATGTCTGACCGCCATAGACGCTGCAGTCGGAGGGGGAGATCAACGCGCTTCCGTCCCTCATACAGTTCGGTATAATCGGCAACGAACGGAGGTTTTCCGTTAGAGGGTCTGATCCAAACCTGATGTGGTTTCAGAGCAGCATCGCTTGTCGGGAGCGTTCGCGGCTTACGCATTTTCAGCTCCCAGATAATCAGAGTATTCGTCGGCGATCCCGACCAATTCGATCTGGGTCATCATCCAACGCATGTAGAGTTCGGTCGTCTCGTCGCTAAGATGTCCGAGCTGACGTCTGGCGAGTTCGATCCAATAACCTATGCGGCCCTTCACCCATCCAGATGTGACGTTCTTCAAAGAGAAATTCGCAGCGGCAGCGTCGCGCCGGAGACCCTTCAGAATTGACATGCATGTCCAGTAGTGACGGCCGTGGTGTGGGTACCAAGGCTGAAAGGTCGCGACCGGTGGCCGGAAGCAGAGATATAAACTCGCAGGCGAGATCGGGATGCCTTCGTATCCCGCCCTGTCGGAAACGAACAAGTTAATTGGCGCTTCGTTACCAGTGCGCCTCGCGTAAATATCAACAAGGCCCGGTCTTTGCTGAGCCACCCAAAGCGCAACAAGTTTAGCGAATCCAACTTCTATCAATATAACTCTTGGCCTGCTGCCTTTCGTCACCACCACCGTCAGGTTGACGTGCGGTAGTCCTCGGGACATAGAGTGATTGATGTGATCGAGTGACGGCCATTGATCGACCGTTAATGCGCACCCCTCGTGTTTTCGCAGTGCTGCCTCAACGATAAGGCGTGAGTTCAGCATTTTCGCCTGTCCCCTCAGCCGTCGGACCGATGCCAACCAGTCTTGGATTTCTGCCTCGTTCGGAAGATTAAGGACCTCAAGTCCACCACTTCGAATTTTCTCTCGCCGTGCTCGTGTCAGGCCACCTGTGTATCCATTGCGTCCACGACGCCTTGTCCTGACATGCCGAGTTTTGATTTCGAATGGTCCTCTGTGTCCTCTAGCGGCGAGCCAAGCCAAGTACGAACATGCTTCATCTGCGCGGGCATTTGCGGTGGAAGGTGATAGCTTCTTCCCCTTGGAACTCCAGCGGCCGTCGACTTGGTCGTGCTGGTAACCCAGTACATCGTCATAAGTTACGCTCATCAAATCCAGGTTGGCTGCCGAACTGTACTTTAGAAAGTTCAAAAGGCTGTAGCCGCAGTTCCTTTGGCTCGTAGGCGCAATCGGATCGCCTTCGTTTTCAAGTCCGGAAATGTCGAGGTACCAATTCCCTGCACCTCGCTCTCTTAAATATCGGGACGGTATCCGAGCGTAACAATCATCGCGGAAAATTGCGGGACATGACGAGATATTGTCGTCAAACCCCTTGCGCTTCATCTCTGACGCATTCGGGAAGAAGAGTGTCCACTCGACCGGAATTTCAGAAAGTATCTTTCGCTTCATGTTTCGCCCTCAGAAAACCTGGCGGCAATGGAGCACGAACAAAACGAAATGTCTGGAATGTAAATCTAAAATCGCAAATGTATATTCTGGATTCTTTAGTCATATATATTCTGAATATACTGCAGAATTTTACAATTATTTCCTTATAATCGTATTATTTTTTATATTTATTTTGCGATCTCCTTTTGCCGTAGTTCGATGACGCTTGTGGAGTATACTTCGAACCGTTGGAATAAAACTTACTCCGCCTCCCGTGGTGCTAAAACCGGCTAAGCTGGCCAGTATTAGGGAAATAAACTCGCCAGAAGTTTTGAAAAATAGGAAAAAGTGCCTATTTCGTGTTTGATAGCCACTCCTGAAATCCCCGGAAATAGGAAATAAATACTAGAAAATATTTTCATTAAAAATGATTTGGCAAGTTCCTTGAACTGTCAAACATATTTCGCAGGGTAAATCGTCGCAATCGTCCACAAGTGAGCGGGGATTGGAGCGGTTGTCGAGCTATATTGTGAAATGTTCGTTTAGTCGCTTGAGCTGTTAGGGCCTATACTCCAACCGAATATCGCGCGGCGACCTCGCGAACTGGAATTTCCAGAATTTTCTTTGACCATTTAATGAATATTTCCTTTGTTTTGCGCATGCCGTCGCGCAGGGCTGCGAAGGCATCCTCGGAGACCTTGTCGGTCGGCGTGAGATAATAGGCCTTGTCGAAGTAGACGTCGTAGACGTCGGTGCAGGGAATGAAGGCTCCGACCTCCAGTGTCTTATTGCTCTCCGGAATGACGGCGGCCACCTCTTCCGGATCGATCATGAGTTTCGCTGTCGACGAACACGCGGTTGACCCGGTTGCCGGTGGCTTTGTTGATCGTGTTGAAGGCAATCCGCTCTGAAGTGCTTGCTGCGGTATAAAGACCGACTCCGCAACGCACTTCGCCGAACTTTATGAAGCCCTTCCACTGGGCGCGGTGACCGCCGCCTGGCATGACGCTTTACTCCCGAATCAAAGAGTCGCGACTCAATTTTTTCGGGGGCGATTCGTTCCGAATCAAAAGGAGTTCGTAGTGACGAACAGATTCTTTGGTGCCTTAGCGATAGCGGCGTCTGAACAATGAATACCACGCTCGGGCGAAGAATGCGTCCACGCCACTCGCGTTTTACGGGCAGAAATGCCTATGATGAATGCGGGGGCATCGATTCGCGGGGCATAGGTGACAGAGGTCGACAAGCAGAGAGAAGCGACGGCTTCAATACGCGGGTATCTTTACCAGCTTGACGCGGCGCTGTTGCAAATCTTGAACGCTGACCTTGATGACCAGATCGTTATCGAGGGCATAGAGGACTTCGACAGGTATTCGGACGAGGAGATTACTTACAGCCAGGTCAAATATTATGCTGGCAAGGACCTGACGAACAGTGTGCTCCGCGATCCGCTCTACAAGCTTTTTCAACACTTCCTTGGTCTCGACGAGAATGCGCGGAAAAATCGGAAGTACGTGCTCTACGGTTTTTATGCGGATGTGAAGATTTCAACCGACGAGTTGACGGTTGACGGCTTCAAAAGCATCATGGAGGTCGGCGAATATGTAACCGACGATGCTGGTGTTAAGCGGCTCCACAAGAAGTCATTGATCGATCAAGCCGCCGTTCCCGATGCTGTCATCGAAGAGTTCTGCAAGGCTTTCAGCATTGTGCTATCCGCTGAGTTCTTTGAACATCGTGCTGCAGTAATCGTGGCTATCAAGAAAGCGCAAGGTGTCACGCTTTTGGAAGCTGAAGGTTTTCAGTATCCGCGTGCCTTTGATTTCGTTGCAACAATGGCGACGAAGGCCAATCATCTGGAGCGCACGACGACACGCCGAGCATTGCAAGAGCATCTAAAGGGCACGCAAGCGATCCACCACCGTTGGCTATTGCGCGAAAAAGAAAGCTCCGACTACGGCAGCTTTATGCGTCGGCTCTATTTCTCACCGAACAACAGTGCTGGCGTCGTGAGGACGTTCATCGTCGAGGTCGCCCCAAACAGCGACAGTGCAGTCGTCTGCGACCAGTTGAGGGATATGGCTCGTAAATGGAGTTCGGCTAAAAACAAAAATATGCCGAACAGCGACCGGTACGCCCCGTTTGTCATGCTGAGAAACTCGTCCGTAGACTTGATCGCTCAAGTCAAGAACGAGCTTTTTGATACTGGCATCGATTTCGTAGACGGTTACCCTTACAACGGCTCGGCGTTCCGGGCCGAACATCTTCACACCGCGCAGACCAGAGAGCGGCAGATAGCGCTTCGCTTCGCCGACGACATGGACCAACTCCTGAACGCTCTTGCGGGCATCGGGCGAAAGCTTTGCCATCTGTACGACTTCTTCCTTGAACGTCCACTGGCGCTGGAACCGACCGGCTTTAAAGCCCGCACGTTCTCAATCCCAGTTGATGACATTTCCACAATCAAGAAAATTATTTGAGGCAAACATGACCGAAGAGATCGCGAACGCGGAAGTCGTTGCCGTCTATCCAAACAAGGTCCGCGTGGCGGTCGATGACCTCGTTAATTTTCAAGCGGCCGGTGAATCGCTGCGTGTCGGCTCTTTCCTGAAGGTTTCCGACAACGACAATGTCTCGTTGATCTGCATCATCGAAAGTTTTTCCATCGAGATGAAGGAAACGAAAACCGAGGGTGTCCCGAATTCCAAACGCGTCTACATGATTGATGCCTATCCGCTCGGCACCCTGAAGAACGGAAAATTCAATCGTGGCGGCGACGAGCTTGCGATCCCGCCTAAAAAGGTCGTGCCCGCCACGAAAGAAGAGATCGCGGCGATCTACGCAGAGGCTTTTGAAGCCAAAGACCGGTTTCGTTTTTCATCGCTTACGAGGCAACGAGATATCGACGTTCTCGTACATGGGGATCGATTTTTCAATAAACATATCGCTGTGGTTGGGGCATCTGGATCAGGTAAATCGTCCAGCGTATCCACGGTGTTGCAGAAGGCAATTTCGGCAAAAGATGGCCAATATCAGGGGCTGAACAATTCTCATATTCTGATTTTCGATCTGCATTCGGAATATGCGGCCGCCTTTCCGCAAGCCAACGTGATCACCGTCGACGACCTCGTGCTTCCGTACTGGCTGCTGAACGAAGACGAAATGGAAGACATGTTCCTGGAGTCCGGGGACAACAATAATTACAATCAGGAGTCACTGCTCCGGTCCATCGTCACGACAGCGAAGAAAATTGGAAATCCGGGGGTCGAGAAGGTCAACTTCGATAGCCCGCTTCCTTACGACATTAAGCATGTCGCGAATGCGTTCAGAAATCTGACGAGGGAAACGAAAAATGCCGAAAATTCGCTTCTCATAAAATTCAAAGACGGCACGTCTATAGAGTTCGATGACGTGGAGGCTCAACTCGACCATTATTGCAGGGAGCTTCGCGAATTCGCTGTGCTCGATAAGGGGAAAATCAACAAGGGACCATATGCTGACGGTAGCATCGACAAATTCGAGCGCCGTGTGAGATCAAAAATCTCAAATGCCCGTCTCAATTTCATTTTCGGCGAGAAAGCAAAAGCGGCAACCTTGGAAGAGGTGCTCAAGCAGTTCACGGGCTACCGGGACAAGCTCGAAACCAATGTTACCATCATCGATCTCAGCGGCATCCCGTTCGAGCTTTTGAGCATCACTGTCTCGTTGATCTCGCGGTTGATGTTCGATTTCTGCTACTACGCCCGACGGGCGGAGAATTTAACCGAGCAGCCATTCCTCATGGTCTACGAGGAAGCGCACAAATATGCGCCGAAGAGCGGTCTTGCTCGCTACAAAGCATCCTTGGCCGCAATCGAAAGGATCGCGAAAGAAGGCCGCAAATACGGCATAAGCCTATTGATCTCCAGCCAACGGCCGTCGGAAATCTCGGAGACCATTTTCTCTCAGTGCAGTAACTTCCTGGCGATGCGCCTCACTAATCCGGATGACCAAAGCTACGTCCGCCGTCTGTTGCCGGACACCCTTGGCAATCTGACGGAAGGGATGCCAGCGCTTGAGCAAGGCGAAGCCCTGTTGATCGGCGATGCCGTGATTATGCCCTGCGTTGTCTATGTCGAAAAATGCGATCCTGCGCCAGCGTCCAGCGACGTCAAGTATCTTACCCTCTGGAAGGAGGAATGGAAAAAGATCGACTTCAAAAAGCGTGCCGACAACTGGAGAAGCTGAACTTGGGTGATTGGGCATGAAGGTAGGATATACTGAGTTCTCATACGGATACGCCTTTACAGAAAATCTCGTCCGATCCCTTCCTACCGGGCCGGTAGGCGCACCAATCTTTCCGAACTTGGTCCAAGAGGCGCAGTTGGGCTTTGACGTTAAGATCAACCAACCAGCTGCCCCGCTTTTCTTTCAATTCAAGTTGCCAGAGCGAATGAAAAAAGGAACCGCATTCGAAGTGTCGAATGGAAACTGCCCAGGCTTGGTGACGCCGTTCTACCGGATAGGATTGATGCGAAGCGATCTTTCAAAGCAGCATAGTCATCTGATCGAGCTTGAAGAAAGATTTCCGAGCTGCGTTTTTTATGCTGCGCCGTGCCTTGCTGACATACACGCGTTCAATCGATCTTACGGGCTCGGGAGAGTGTTCCAGGATTCTGCCTTCTTCTCGCCGCGCGAGATCGGACCGCTCCCCGATAACAAGCAACACACACTCGCGTATCGGCGTGACCTTGCGCACGCGTTCTTTTGTTCTGAACCACAGGAGATGCGCAAGTGGTCGTTCGATGATGTTAGCGAGAAGATCGAAGCACTATTAAAGCAGAAGCAATTCAGTGATGCGCGTGCCGCTGTCCGCAACGCTCGCGACCAAGTTGTTGAGTTAGCTTCATCCAGATGGAGACGCCAATCAGCCGGTCTAGCAGACCGAATTCGTGTCCGAGTTCAAACAGTTCAGTCCACACTGGCTCCTGATGCGGAACGAGAAGAAACTATCACGGACCTATTAGTCGCGCGTGAAATAGCCCGCGTCGATCTTGGAGTGGAGATGCTGCTTGCTCAACCAAGTTGACCGGCGAGGACAGATTGTTTCAGCTCTGATGATGCAAGGCGCATACATGCGAGCGCAGCTTTCCCAAAACGAGGTCTATGCTCTTGAACGACCGTGGAGCGCGGTGTGTTCATCATAGGTATATTTTCTCATCGATGACATTTTCGAGCCTGTGGACGGTTCTTCGTTACGCGATTGAATCCATTCGTCCTTCGGCTTCAGCAGCATGTGGATAGGTTGCAGTTCTCGGAATGCTCGCCTGTATATGCGCATTGACTCACATTTCGATAAGGAACAAAAGAGGAACATACTCACTTCCGAGTGAGATGGAAACCTGATTTTAATAGGCTCCGAATGGTGCAGACTGGCGCAAACCCCATCATTTCCGATCTTCGAGAGCGCATCCAGCATCTCGGAGGGACGGTCGCCCGTGCCAAAACGGTCTTGCCGTTCGGTGTTCGCGAAATCGACGGGCGACTTCCCGGCGGCGGCTTGGCATATGGTGCGATCCACGAATTCGCTGGAGGAGGAGCAGGCGCGATTAATGGTGCGGCGACAGCGTTGTTTGTCGCGGGCATCGCAGCTCGCACCAAAGGCAAGGTCGTCTGGTGCCTGGCTCGCCCGGACCTGTTCGCCCCGGCGCTTGCTCAGGTCGGCCTTCATCCAGATCGGGTCATCTATGTCGAAGCGATCAAGGAGGAGTTTGTCCTGGAAAGCTGCGAGGAGGCTCTTCGGTTCGGTGGCCTTGGCGCGGTCGTCGCCGAAACAGTGCGCTTGCCGATGGTGACTTCGCGACGTCTGCAACTTGCAGCCGAAGGGTCCGGGACCATCGGTCTGGTGATCCGACGATGGCGGCGGCCGACCGAGGCCGGAGATTTCGGGCATCCGACGGCTGCGGCCTCACGCTGGCGCATATCAGTTCTACCATCGGATCCGCTTCCGGTGCCAGGTGTCGGCCGAGCGCGATGGCTGGCTGAACTGATCAGGGTGAAAGCAGGAGAGAGCGCAGATTTCGTCATAGGTGCATGTGATGACCAGGGTCGTATCAGTATTTCTTCCGACGCTGCCGACGGATCGGGTCAGACGCGCCGATCCCTCCATTCCGCCTGAAGCGCCACTTGTCATTGTCGCCCGGAGTGGGTCGAAGCGGTGGCTGTCCGCCGTCGATCAGAATGCAGCAATGGTCGGCCTGCACGTTGGCATGGCAGCCGCAAAAGCACAGGCACTTGTCCAGGGTCTGCATATGGTTGACGCCGATCCGGCGGCCGATCTTGCTGCACTCGAACGCCTCACGATCTGGGCGCTGTCTCAATATTCACCGGTTGTGGCAACCGATCCTCCTGATGGCATCGTCATGGACACGGAAGGGGCCGACCACCTGCAAGGTGGGGAAGAGCTAATGCTGTCCGGTCTCGTGAACCGGTTTCGCGCACGCGGTCTGCCAGCTCGTGCTGTCATTGCCGATACCTGGGGAGCGGCGTTCGGGTTGGCCCGATCTATGACGGCGGAAACCAAGGTCATTCCGGCTGGGAAAACGGCTGATGCCGTTGCGCAACTTCCCCTGTCGTCGCTGCGGTTCAGCGCCGAGACGATAGTGAGCCTACGCACGCTCGGCTTTAAAACCGTCGGCGAGCTGGCTGCGACACCTCGTGCGCCGCTTGCCCTGCGCTTCGGCCCAGAGATCGGCCGTCGTCTCGACCAGATGTTCGGCCGCGTCGCCGAACCCATTGATCCGATCCGCTGTCCTGAGATCATCGAAGTCCATCGTGCCTTCGCCGAACCAATCGGCGCTGCGGAAACCATTGCGAAGTATGTTTCGCGGCTTGTGGCAGCACTCTGTCTCGAACTGCAGGCCAAGGGGCTAGGTGTCCGGCGCACCGACCTGATTGTCCATCGGGTCGACAACACGATTCAGGCACTGCGAGCAGGGACGGCGAAGCCCGTGCGAGATGTCGCCTGGCTGACGAAAATCCTCCATGATCGCATCGAGAAGATCGATCCCGGCTTTGGTATCGAGAAACTCAGTCTTGCGGCAACTATGGTGGAGCCGCTGAACGACAGACAGATCGTTTCCAGTCTCGTGGAGGCCACTGGCATCGATATCACCTCCCTGATCGATGTACTGGGCAACCGGGGAACGCACCGCATTTATCGGCAAGCCCCAGTCGCCAGTGATGTGCCGGAGCGCTCAGTACAGCGCATCTCGCCGGTCGCCGATGAAGACGGGCGGACATGGCCGCTGACCTGGCCCCGGCCGGTGCGCCTGATGGATCGCCCGGAGCTGATTGAGGTAATCGCTCTGCTGCCCGACCATCCTCCTGTGTCCTTCGTCTGGCGCGGCAAACGCAGGCGCGTCAAACGTGCCGATGGTCCTGAGAGGATATTCGGAGAATGGTGGCAGCGAACATCCGAATGGACGGCCGTCCGCGACTATTTCACGGTCGAGGATGAGGCGGGTGAGCGCTACTGGATTTACCGTTCCGGTGACGGCGTTGATCCGCAGACCGGTTCCCATCGTTGGTTTATCCACGGGATGTTCGCATGAGATACGCAGAACTCCAGGTCACGACACACTTCAGTTTTCTTCGTGGCGCATCCTCGTCCGACGAGCTGTTTGCCACCGCCAAGGAACTCGGCATCGAAGCGCTCGGAATCGTCGACCGCAACAGCCTGGCCGGTATCGTCCGGGCACTGGAGGCATCGCGTGCCACAGGCCTGCGGCTGGTTGTCGGCTGTCGCCTTGATCTGCAGGACGGCATGTCGATCCTGGTCTACCCGACGGATCGTGCGGCCTATTCGCGTTTGACGCGGCTGCTGACCCTCGGCAAGTCGCGCGGCGGCAAGGCGAAGTGCATTCTGAACCTTGAAGACGTTGCACTCTACGCCGAGGGCTTGCTCGGCATGCTTGTTCCCGATTTGCCGGATGAGACCTGCGCCATCCAACTCCGAAAGATGTCCGAAGTTTTCGGAGACCGGGCCTATGTTTCACTATGCCTTCGACGTCGTCCCAACGACCAGATGCGGTTGCACGAGATTTCCAACATGGCGGTTCGGCACCGGGTGAATACAGTCGTCACCAATGACGTGCTCTTCCACGACCCCTCGCGCCGCCAACTCCAGGATGTTGTTACATGCATCAGGACGAAAACGACAATCGATGATGTGGGTTTCGAACGCGAGCGCCATGCCGACAGGTATTTGAAACCAGCTGAAGAGATGGAGCGGCTGTTTCCCCGTTATCCGGAGGCATTGGCCCGGACCCTGGAGATTGTCGAGCGCTGCAAGTTCTCCATGGATGAGCTGACCTACCAGTATCCGGAAGAAGCTCTGATCCCCGGCATGTCGGCGCAACAATCGCTGGAGCATTACACCTGGGAAGGCATAAAGGTGCGCTATCCGGATGGGCTGCCCGAACATGTCGAAAAGACAATTCGCCATGAATTCGCTCTCATCAAGACGATGCGATACGCCCCCTATTTTTTGACGGTTTTTTCCATCGTTCGGTTCGCCCGATCTCAGGGCATCCTTTGCCAAGGCCGTGGCTCCGCTGCGAATTCGGCCGTCTGCTTCGTGCTGGGCATCACATCAATTGATCCAGAGACTAATGACCTCCTGTTCGAGCGCTTTGTCAGCCAGGAGCGCGATGAACCGCCGGACATCGATGTCGATTTCGAGCACGAGCGGCGGGAGGAGGTCATCCAATGGATTTACCGAACCTACGGCCATGACAAGGCAGCGCTCTGCGCTACGGTTACACGATATAGGAGCAAGGGTGCGATACGGGATGTCGGCAAGGCGCTGGGCCTGCCCGAGGACCTGATCAAGGCTCTGTCTTCTGGTGTCTGGGCATGGTCAGAAGCCGTCGGCGAGAAGCAAGTCAGGGACCTCAATCTCAATCCCGAAGACCGGCGTCTCGCGTTGACGCTTCAGTTAGCGCAGCAGCTGATGGGTGCACCTCGTCACCTGGGTCAGCACCCCGGCGGCTTTGTTTTGACGCATGAGCGTCTCGATGACCTGGTGCCAATCGAACCCGCGTCCATGGTGGATCGCCAGGTCATCGAATGGGACAAAGACGATGTCGAAGCCCTGAAGTTCATGAAGGTGGACGTGTTGGCGCTCGGTATGCTGACCTGCATGGCCAAGAGCTTTACTCTCCTCGCCCATGAGAAGGACATCGATCTCGATCTCGCAACGATCCCGCAGGAGGAGCCCCAAACCTACGCGATGATCCGCAGGGCCGACACCTTGGGCACCTTCCAGATCGAGAGCCGGGCTCAGATGTCGATGTTGCCGCGCCTGAAACCTCGAACCTTCTACGACCTCGTTATCCAGGTGGCCATCGTGCGCCCCGGTCCGATCCAGGGCGACATGGTGCATCCCTATCTCCGTCGCCGAGAGGGTAAGGAAAAGGTCGAATACCCGACACCCGAACTGGAGGCGGTCCTCAGCAAGACACTCGGCGTGCCATTGTTTCAGGAATCTGCGATGAAAGTCGCCATGGTCTGTGCCGGGTTCACAGGCGGGGAAGCGGACCAGCTCAGAAAGAGCATGGCGACCTTCAAGTTCACCGGAGGCGTGAGCCGCTTCAAGGATAAGCTTGTCTCGGGCATGGTGCGAAACGGATACACGTCGGAGTTCGCGGAGAAGACCTTCAGCCAGCTCGAAGGCTTCGGCAGCTACGGCTTTCCGGAGAGCCACGCAGCATCGTTCGCCCTGATCGCTTATGCGTCGAGCTATATCAAATGCCATTTTCCTGATGTCTTCTGCGCGGCACTCCTCAATAGCCAGCCAATGGGATTTTACGCTCCCGCCCAAATCGTGCGCGATGCCCGGGAACATGGCGTCGAGGTTCGCCCGGTGTGCGTCAACCAGTCCCGTTGGGATTGCACGCTGGAACCAATCGAGGGCTCCGACCGACATACTGTCCGGCTTGGGATGCGGATGGTGCGCGGTCTTTCCACTGCGGACGTTGCTCGGATCGTTGCTGCCCGGGCCGATCAGCCTTTCGACAGCGTCGATGACATGTGGCGTCGTTCTGGCATTCCGGCTGCATCCCTGGTGGAGCTGGCCGAGGCCGATGCCTTTCGGCCGTCTCTAGGGCTGGAACGTCGTGACGCTCTTTGGGCGATCAAGGCCTTGCGAGACGAGCCTTTGCCGCTATTTGCGGCGGCTGCCGAGCGGGAGGCAAGAACGATTGCGGAGCAGCAGGAGCCAGCGGTCGAACTGCGACAGATGACACAGGGGCACAACGTCGTCCTGGACTATGGGCATACCGGTCTGACGTTGCGCGAACACCCGGTCAGCTTCCTTCGTCGAGAACTCGCGGAACGCCGGATCGTCACCTGCACGGAGGCGATGTCGGCCCGTGACGGTCGTTGGCTGATGGCAGCTGGGCTGGTTCTCGTGCGCCAGCGGCCGGGTTCGGCAAAAGGCGTCATCTTTTTGACGCTGGAAGATGAGACAGGCGTCGCCAACGTCGTCATCTGGCCGCAGCTATTCGAGCGGTCTCGACGGATTGCGCTCGGTGCTTCGATGATGGCGATCAACGGACGCATTCAGCGGGAGGGCGATGTCGTTCATCTTGTGGCGCAGCAGTTGTTTGACCTGTCGGGAAGCCTCACCGGTCTGGCAGATCGCGACCTGGAATTTCGCTTGCCGACGGGGAGGGGCGATGAGTTCGGCCACGGCACCCCCGGCAGGCCGGATTCGCGAGAGCCTGCAGGCCAAGGAATGAAGTCGCGGGATATTTTCATTCCGTTATGCCGAATTCGGCATAAAGGAATTTATCCCGAGCCCGATACTATGCCGAGCCCATTCCCTAAAGCCCGAGATTTCCGGTAATCCAAGAACGAAAGCTCGGCATAATAGTCTGTCTCCGCAACTGCAACGTAGCGGAGATATGCATGACTATTCCTCGTTTCTCGACAACTTTGTCCTTGGCGGAGACCATGACATCGCGGTGAGGGCCGCGATGTCATGCCGAGCCCACCAATCATCGGGGAGCTTTCACTAAGGCAGGACAGCGCCATCAGCGGTCATGAGAGAAGGAGCCGCGACCATCGAGGTCGCGGCAGGCAGTCATGCAACGTCTTGTAGCTGGGCCTCTCCATTGTGGAGGAAGCATGCTTTGGAAAAGAGACCCAGATCGACGAAGTTTGGTAAGCGAACGTCTCCAATGTCAGGAAGCCGTTTGCCCTCCGTTTCAAATGACCTGTCTATCTGGGAAATAAAACCGAGGACAACGCCAGTGCGTTGTGCGAACTCTCCCAGAGTTTGCAGTTGTTCGGAAAGCACCGGTTTGCTCCGCTGCTGGTCAAGCAGTTGCAAGTAATCAATGACCGCGATTGCGCCGGATTCTAATCCAGACATGTGTTGGATGATATATTCTGCGCTGATCTGATCAGATGTAAAAATCTGCACGGCGTCCGCAATGTTGCCTCCCGGTGCCTCCAATGATTTGAGACGCTTCCATGCCTGTTGCTCGGTAAACTCTAAGGTAAACAGCAAGGCTTTGCGGCCATCGCGAGCGGCGTCTATTAGAAGCTGAAGACCCAGCTTGGTCTTGCCGTGGCCGGGTCGGCCCGCAAGTAGTAGCATGTCGCCGTCGTCAAGACGCGACAGGACTGTTTCGGATAGCGGGCCAGAAGACATGCTTGCGGAAAGCAGGCTCCATTTCCCAAACCCCTCTTCGCGTGCGATCTGGTCTAGTGCCTCGTTCAGGGGGACGCTGTTACTGCGAGCCATCAGCTTGGCCCGACGTTTGAGCTGGAATATTGGTGCAGAAAGCTTCATCAAAAACCTCCATTGCGAGCCAGACCGCAACCCCTCCTAATGCGATGCTCGAACAGATGGTTCGATGAGATGTAGTCACCCTACATGTGAGATGCTTCCCCGAAAGGAGGGGGGAGGCTTGGGTCTAGCCTGTGCCTGAGATTTAGTAAGTTGCGCGATTCGTGGCAAGGGCTCGTGACCGCAATAGGACGAACCCGGTCTTCCAAGCCATCCAAACTATGCCGAGCTTTCGTTCTTGGATTACCGGAAATCTCGGGCTTTAGGGAATGGGCTCGGCATAGTATCGGGCTCGGGATAAATTCCTGACCTTCATATCGATCAGTTGAAGCTGAAGAGCCGGAATTTTCATTAGAAGGGAACGCGGCGTTTGGATCGGACCTTCTTGTTAATTGCGGTCGCTCCTATTTTTTCGTAGACCGCGCCCATTGGTGCAGGAGTTACAGGACATCCTATGGGTACATGGGGCAAAGACGTTTTCGAAAATGATGCTGCGAGTGATTGGATGGCACTGTTCGACCGGCTGGGATTTCTTGCTGTGACCACCCCGCTTGCCGAAATTGCTGAGTATTCGGATTTAGGGAAACCTATTCCGGCGGAGACAGAACAAACCTTCTGGGCGATGTGTGAGGTTTTGGCAATCGCGGGA